>Ga0307380_10011892_pt1 | contig 10866 bp, 6 predicted proteins | sample UN3MG_FD_202239 | JGI IMG/M metagenome (GOLD analysis project Ga0307380, IMG submission 202239) | Soil microbial communities from Risofladan, Vaasa, Finland - UN-3 | ecosystem: Environmental > Terrestrial > Soil > Coastal area > Acid sulfate soil | place: Finland: Risofladan, Vaasa | collected... | reverse complement strand
GGGCCGGGGCTGCCCCCCTGGGGGGGGGGGGGGGCCCCCCCCCCCCCCCCCACTCTACGCGATTTCCCACCCTACGCCATTTCCCAGAATCGGGGAATCCAATTTCTAACGCGGCCGCCGCGGCCCCACGGCGCCTACGTGTACATCGCCAGGTAGACCTTGCGGATCGCCCGGACGATGTCCTTCACGTCGTCGTCGCTGAAGTTGGGGTCCATGATCACGCCGCCGGTGCGACCCAGGATGTCGATCGTCTTCGGACAGCACTCGCTTCCGTACTGGATCGCTTTGCCTTGGGGGCTGTTGAAGGAAGGCCAGTCGGGGTGGACGGTGACCTTGTCTTCGATCCGCTTGTCGGCCGGCAGGATCACCGACCCGCCCGGGCCCGAGGCGTGAACTCCCTCTGCTCGCAACGCCCGGAGGAACTTATCTCGCCGCTCGCGGGTGCCGTGGTCGAGGAAGACCGTCACGCCCAGATCGCCCTCCTCGTCGGCCGTCTTCCGCAGTTTCAGCCCCGGCAGGTCGGCGATGCCCTCGCGGACCTTCCGGGCATTGGCGCGAAGGCCGGTGCAGATGGTATCGAGCTTCTGCAACTGCCCCTTGAGGACCGCGCCGGTAAATTCGCTCATCCGGAAGTTGCAGGAGGCGAAGCCGGCCAGCAGGCCACCCCCGAGGCTCTCCTTGTAGGGCGAGCGGACCGAGCTGACGTCGTGGAAGCGGACGGCGCGCTCGAAGAGCTCCGGATCGTTAGTGGTCACGGCGCCGCCCTCGCCCGAGGTAATAGTCTTGCTGAGTTGGAAGCTGTTGATGCCGATGTCGCCGATCGAGCCGACGTACTTGCCCTTGTAGCGTCCTCCACAGCATTGGGCACAGTCTTCCATCACGCGGAGCTTGTGCTTCCGCGCGATCTCGAGGATCGGGTCCATGTCGGCCACGCCTCCCTGAAGGTGGCTGGGTACGATCGCCTTGGTGCGCGGCGTAATTCTCGCTTCGACGTCCGTCGGATCGATGGCCAGCGAGTCGTCGATCTCGGCGAAGACCGGCAGGGCTCCCGAAAGGACGACGGCATCGTAGTCGGCGTACCAGGTCCAGGCGGGGAGAATGACCTCGTCCCCGGGCCCGATTTCGAGCGCCGCCATGGCGGTGTACAGGGCCGTCGTCCCCGAGGTCACCCCGATGGCATACTTGACGCCGATGTGTTCCGCATACCCTTCCTCGAATTGGAGGGCCTTGGAGTCTTTGCCCCGCCAGCGGAACGGAGCCTTCGACTCGAGGACCTCGATGAGCTCCTGCTTCTCGACGTCGTCGTAAAACTGAGGCCCGTAGGGCCGAGAGTGGAGCGGGGTCTTCCGCACGGGCGTCCCCCCGTCGATGGCCAGCTTCTCCTTGCCTTCGGCGGCAAGGCTCTTTCGAGCCCCACCAGATCCGGCGAGAATCGACGCGCCGCCCGCGGCGCCAACGGTTGCCAGGAACTCACGACGGTTCTTCATTGGACTATCCTTTCACCTTTCGGATGGACGGAAAGCTTACGCGGCTTCAAACAAGTGCTCGAACAAGGGACGTTCCCCCGGGCCGACGATATCAGCGTCGGACTGCGCAGTCAATACAGGGCCGACCGCGTCGCTCGCGCCCTCGCCGGGCGAGGGTTTCGTGGGGCACGTTTCCAACGTGCCGTTTCCAGAGTGTCACGGGATTCTCGGCACGTTTCCAACGTGCCCCACGCGGCGGCTCATACGGCGTAGTGGAGGGCCACCTTCCGGATGGCCGTTGCCACGCCGAGGATGTACTCCTCCGTCATGTACTCATAGATGGGCACGCGGATACCGTCCACCAGCATCGACTCCGCGTTGGGGCACTTGTGCTTGGTGAAATCCATCGTGGTCAGGCCAAACTCCTTGACCGGCCAACGGCCGGCGAAGAAGCCGTGGTTCTGGAAGACGGGCTCGCCGTACAGCGGCACCTTGATGTAGCCCCCCGTCACCGATGCGCCTTCGGCCAAAAGCGCCTTGACGAACGGGGATCGGCCACCCTTGAACGCTTCCGGTACGATGCGGAACATATAGAACCAATAGACGGCGCGGTCCTCCGGGTGGACCTCGTGCGGGATGATGCCGGGCACATCGGCGATCTTCTCCGTGAGCAGGTTACCCAAGCGGCTGCGCTTCACGACGATCTCTTCCAATCGTGTGAGCTGGGCGGCTGCCACGGCGGCCTGCGGCTCGCTCATCCGGTAGTTGGTGGCGAACCCGTCGAACCCGCCCCACTTGGCCCGGTTACCCCCCTTGTCGCCATACTTCTGCAACAGGGGCCCGAAGCGCTCGTCGCTGGAGCCGACCACGCCGCCGTCGCCGCAGGTCACGTGCTTGGAATTCTGGAGCGAGAAACACCCGATGTGTCCCACGGTGCCGATCGGCCGGCCACGGGTCTTCGCCCCCCACGCCTGGCAGCAGTCTTCGATCAAGACCAGGTTGTGGCGGTCGGCCAAGGCCTTCAGGGCGTCGAGGTCGCAGGGGTTGCCCGCCAGATGGACCGCGATGATCGCCTTGGTCTTGGGCGTAATCCGCTGCTCGACGTCCTTCACGTCGAGATTGTGTGTGCCCTTGCCCAGGTCGGCGAAGACGGGCACGGCCTGTTGGTAAAGGACGCCGATGACGGTCCCGATATCCGTGACGGGCGAGGTAATCACCTCGTCACCCAGCCCAATGCCGGCCGCCGCCACCGCAATGTGAATCGCGGCCGTGCCCGAGGAGCAGTTCTGGGCGTACTCTACCGGACAGACCTCCTTAAACCGTTCGAGAAACAGTTTGGTTTGCGGTCCCTTCCAGTAGAAGAGCGAGCCCTGCTGGAGCATCTCTCCGAGCTGCTTCTGTTCCACTTCGCCCCAGCGGGGTTGCGACGCGCACTTCACCTTGACGGCCTTCTCCCCACCGTCGATGGCGAGCTTGGAGGCCTGCTCGGAAGCGGCCTGCCCCGCTCCCGTCGCCGCACCCGCCAACGCCAGACTCGAGGCACCCGCAACAAACCGGCGCCGTGACATGGAGTTCGTGTCACTCATTTCCAGAACCTCCCGTGGAATGTTTCAACTCGAACACGTCGTTGGGACGTGACCTGGCGGGAGCACCGCGAGCCGTTTCGCCAATACGTCCCGCAAATTGTCGCCGCGCTTCCCCTTCCCGTCTTCCCAGGCAATCAGTATAACCCGTTGTCGGCCGTTGTCCACACATCGACGATCAACGGAATCCCCCTCCGGCGGTCTCAGGCCTGCACCAGGCCGGGGGCGTGGGCCTGGATCTTGCGAATGGCCTCGGCAATTTCATCCATGTCGCTCCGCGGGCCGAGGAACATCCTCTGCGTGAACCACACCGCCTCCTCGCAGAGTTTGTCGTTCTCGGGGCAGCCGTTGCGCTCCGCCCAATTCTCGACGGCCGCCTCGCCGTAGACCCTGACGTAGGGGCGAGAATGGAGTGCGTCGTGGATGAACGATGCCTCGTTCAGGCGGCCGTAACCGGTCGAGCAGGGGATTCCTTCGGCACGCAACGCCCTGACGAACTGGTTCCGCGACAGGCCGGCAAACGCCTCGGGCTGGTAGCGGAACATGTAGAGGTGGTAGGCGTTGAGCGTGCAGCCCTCGTACATCCGCGCGGGCAGCGTGCCCGGGATCTCCCGAAGCATGCTCGAGAGGTAGCCGGCGTTCTCGCTGCGCGTCTTCGCCCGCTCCTCGACGCCCTCCATCTGGCTCAGCAGCAGGGCGCCCTGCAATTCGGTCATGCGGACGTTGGTGTTCCGCCCCAGGTCGTAGGTGAAGTCGGAGCCGGCCCCGCTCCGTTTGCGGCAGCAGGTGTGGAAGGCGAAGCACTTGTTGGCCATCGTCTCGTCGTTGGTCAGGATCGCCCCGCCCTCGCCGGAGCAGAGGTTCTTGCTCACCTGGAAGCTGTAGCAGCCGGTCGTGCCCCAGCTTCCGGCGCTGCGGCCCCGCCACTCGGCCAGGTGGGCTTGGCAGGCGTCTCCGATCACGGGCACCCGGTGTTTGTCGGCGACGGCGAGGATGCGGTCCATGTCGGCCACCGACCCGCCGACGTGCACGGGGATGATCGCCGCGGTGCGGTCGGTGATCGCCGCTTCGAGTTTCGCCGGGTCCATCAGAAACGTCTCCCGGTCGGAGTCGACGAAAACCGGCATCGCGTAGTGCTGCAGCGCGACGGTGACCGTGGCCACGAAGGTGTACGGCGGCACGATCACCTCGTCCCCCGGCCCGACCCCGAGGGCGCCCAGCGACGTGTACAGCGCGCTGGTGCCGCTCGACACGGCCACACAGTACTTGGCCTCGTTCAGCTTGGCGTACGTCTCTTCAAACTCGGCAACCGACCGGTTGCGGTACCAGCGGCCGGCGCGGACGACCTCCAAGAGCGACTCCTCGTCTCTCGCGTCCACCATCGGCCACGACGCGTAGCCCTTCGTGCGGACGGGCTTCCCGCCCAGCATGGCCGGCTTCTCGGCGGCCCGCGCGGTGCCGGCCAGCGTCAGCCCCACGCCGGCCGAAGTCGTTGCCGCGACGAATTGACGACGGTTCACTTCACGGCTCATCTTCGCTTCTCCGGCGGCTGGATCGCGACCAAGTGACGGGCTGAGCCCGAACCGAGGATGGAACGCGAGGCAGGCACACTGGGGCGGGTCTTCTCACAACTACCCACAGTATCCCAAAATCCCGGGCCTTCCACCACCAATATGCGCAATTCTTTTACCGTTTTGCGACAGATGGTTTTCTCGTTTTGCGACACGAGATGGACGTTCCGTTGCTGCTTCAGCCCAGGGGGTGGGGTGCCGGAATGCCACGCAGGAGGGTCGCAACGCCTTGTCAGAACACGACGCAACTGCACACAATGACGCCCAGCCCTGCACTGTTCCGGGTAGATGCTCTGCCCGGTGGAAGCATCCGTGACCCCTGCGATCGGGGAATTCGCCCGTGGGTCGGCCCCGTCGAATAGCCCTCCTCCTTGACCGAGGTTTGAGCTTCGTTCGCGGAGTCATCCGGGGCGTGCGTGCTTACGCGGCGAACCAACCGGATTGGGTCCTGCGCGACGGACCGCCGAGAATGCACCTCGTCTCCCACGTGCGCGACTGGAAGCCGCACGGGATTATTGCGGGACTCGTCCTCAAGCGGGTTGCGCAGGAACTGGTCCGCATGCGCACGCCCCTGATCGACACGGCCTACACGCTGCCGGGCCTGAAAGTGCCGACGGTGGACGTCGATCACGCGGCCGTGGGACGCCTGGCGGCTGAGCACTTGCTGGAGCGGAAATTCATCCATTTCAGCTTCTTCGGCAGCGAGTCGGCAGCCTATTCGAGAATCCAGGAGTCGGCGTATCGGCAGCAACTGGCCGAGGCCGGCCACGCCGTCTCCTCCTGCCATGCCGAGTATCTTGCCGATCTGACCACGCCCGCCCTCTGGAGGAAAACGGCGCGGAAGACCCACCGATGGCTGCGCGGGCTGCCCAAGCCCGCTGCCATCCTCTGCTGCGAGGATGCTCCGGCCCGCTATCTGGCGGACGTGTGCGGACAGATGGGGCTGAAGGTGCCGGAAGACGTCGCCCTGCTCGGGCTCGGCAACGACGACCTGGAGTGCAACTTGTCGCAGCCCGCGTTGTCGAGCATCGCCGTGCCGTCCCAAAGGATCGGTTACGAAGCGGCGGCGCTTTTGGACCGGCTCATGTCGGGCGAGGCGCGGCCGCGGGAGCCGCTGTTGCTGCCGCCCCTGCACGTGGTCACCCGTCACTCGACCGACATCATGGCCATCGAGGACGAGATCGTGCAGACGGCCCTGCAATACATCCGTCAGCATGCCTGGGAGGAGATGAGCGTTGCCCAACTGGCCCACGACGTCGCCGTCGGCCGACGGCTTCTGGAGCGACGATTTCGCTCCGTTTTGGGTCGGTCGGTGCTGGAGGAGGTCTGCCGGGTGCGGGTCGAGCGAGCGAAGGAGCTGCTGACGGACACGCATTTGCCCATCACGGCCGTGGCGGCCCAGTCGGGTTTTCCCAGTGCCCGCCGCTTGGACGTGGTGTTCGCCAAACGAACGGGCCTCTCGCCCACGGCGTACCGCCGTCAGTCGCAGGCCCGTTAGAAGGTGGCCCGCGGGTCCCCCAGGCGTCGTCCAGCCCCCAGCACGTTCCGTGGCCTTCTCCCCCGACGGCCAGTCGCTCGCCGCCGCCGGTCTGCCGCTACTCCGGCACCCCGTAGCTGTACACGTGCGACCCGCTCGCGAAGTAGATCCGCCCCTCCAGAATGTCCCCCCCGGGGCCGATGGGCACCGGCGACTCGGCCAGCATCGCGATCTCGAACGTGTCCGGGTCGACCCGGGCGATCCCCTTGACGAAGAGCATGTAGATCGTCCCGTCGGGCCCGAGCACGAACACCCGCGGCCCTTGCTGCGAGTTGGTGCCTCCGAGCCTGGTCGCCGTATTCTCCTCGTGGACAACCTTCCGCTTGGCCGGGTCGAACACGAAGAAGCGCACGCGATCCGCGACGCCGTACACCAGCCCGCCGGGCGCGAGGCACATGTCGGTGTAGCTCTCGACGCCGGGGAACACGACCTCGTGCCACTCGAGGCGCTTGCTCGCTATGTCCATCGCGTACAACTCCGCCTCCTTCGCCTTCCTCTCGCCGCCGGTCCCGGCGCCGGTGGTCGTGCCGCCCAGCAGCTTGCCGTCGGAGAGCGCCACGAGGCTCATCGTGGAATGCTCCGGGAGGACGTCGGTGTGCTCGATCAAGACCTGCGCGCTCGTCCCGCGGTCCCAAAACAGCAAGCCGCCGCCCGTGTAGCCGTAGCCGGGCGTGCCGGCGAGCACGAGCGTCTTGCCGTCGGGATGGGCCAACAGATCGTGCGGCCGGTGGATCGTGGGCGTGCACTCGGTGTGGAAGCGCGGGTTGCAGGCGTCCTTGCCCTTCACGGTCGCCACCCACTCCCGCGCCGGGTCCCACTCCAGCAGAAACCCGCCGCCGTAGCCGCCCACAAAAAACCGGTCGCCCTGCCGCACGACCGTGTTCCACTGCCCGTAAGCCTCGCGACGCACCCACGCGTCGGTCTTCGGGTGGTAGCTGAAGAACCGCATGGGAAAGGCGGTGCCGCCGCAGATCGTGCCGTCCGGCGCGGCGGCCAGGCCCATCACGTGCGCGCCCGTGCTCTCGTAGTCGAACGGGAGCGTCTTGGTCTCGCCCGAGGTGGGATCCTCGACGACGAGGACGCGGTTCACCAGGTCGCAGCTCTTCAGCTTCTTGCCGTCGGGGAAGTCGCGGTGAAACAGCCCCTGGCTGCTGGTGATGATCGGCTTCTTGCGGATCTGCGGCGGCTCGCCGACCTTCTTGGCTTCGCCTTGGTAGAACTCGTACCATTGACCCTTCGCGCCGCCTGAGTGGCCGTAGACTTTGCCGCTCAAGTCGCGATACACGGACCCGGTCCCCTGCGCCCGTTCCTCCTCCGGCACAATCGGCGTGGCCTTGCCGGTGCGGGGATCGAAGGCGATGATCTGGCCGGCGGTGCTGCCGATGCCGAAGTAGATCCAGCCCTTGTCGTCCGCGGCCACGTAGCGCTGGTACTGCGCCCAGTTCTGCCGGTAGACGTGGCCGTAGTCCTTGAACTGGCCGGTGGCCGGGTTGTACGACGCCACGCCGCTCTGCGGATAGGTGACCGACCAGATCACGCCGTCGTCGTCCTCGGTCATGCCCATGGCCATCTGCGGGACCGTCTTGTGGAAGAACGTGAACGCCCGCTTCACCGGATCGAACTCGGCGAAGTGGCCGTTGAAGTGCGTGTAGAACTTGTTGCGGCTCGAAAGGACCGAGGCGTACGGGCCGTCGCCGCCGGGCGGAAAGGGCATGGGATACTCCTCGCTCTTCCCCGTCTCGGCGTCGACGAGAAGCAGCGCGTACCCGCCGCGATGATCGTACAGCCAGACGAGCACCACGTTGCGACCCTCGCCGTCGACCGTGGCCACGGTGCCCCGGTGGTTGCTCACCGGCGTGGCCACGCCGTGGTGCAGGAAGCCCCCGCCGAGGTCCTCCGTCGCCGAAAACGCCGCGCCCCCCGCCCCGGCAACCAGCCACACGGCAACCCCAACCGCCAGCCTCGAAGCAACGTGTCCCATCGTCCTCCTCCTCCTTTCCAGGCGGACCTATCCACGCCGCTGAGCGGCGCTACGTAATCTGGGGTACTTGTTTTGCGAGAGTTGTGGCGAACCAGTCAGGTTCTACAGGGCAGTGCGGATACAACCTCCTTCCCCCATCGATGCGTGCAACCAGGAGGCCAAGCCCGGCGCAACCGGGCGAATACGTCGGCTTCAGCCGACCCGCTGTCTGCCACCAGCTCTAGCTGGTGGAAAGGGACTCCCACGCGGTGACTCGAGCCGGCTTCAGCCGGGCTTCTCGGCCGATCTTCAGACACCGGGATCCGGTTGAAAACCCCATGTCGAGAAGCCCGGCTGAAGCCGGCTTGTACTGGGGGAGCTTGCTCCCCTTCCCACCAGCTAAAGCTGGTGGCAGACTACTGGTCGGCTGAAGCCGACTGGTTTCGGCGTCCACGCCGGGTGCCACTGCTGGCTTGTCCAGCAGTGCTGTGTGGTGACTCCGGCGGCTCGCGGCAACGGCTCGATTTTCGCATCTTGCCAGGGGCAAACACTGCTGGGCAAGCCAGCAGTGGCACCCGACGCCCACCCCGTCGCTGGATGACAATCCGTCGCGGTCTGCCGATCACCCTTCGCGAATCTCGCGCTTCTGGGCGTCGTAGATCTGGCGACGGCCGGTATCCATTGCCCGGATCCCCATCAGCGCCGGCACGCAGTGGTGGTAGCCGGCCTCGATCGGGGCGTTGCACAGCTTGCGCGAACGGAGGCACTGGAGCCAATCGAGGAAGTGGTCGGGCGTCTCGACGGGCGGGACCGGCGTTTCTTCTTTGGGAGCCTCGCTGGGCTTGATTGCCCCGGCGCGGGAATAAGTCGGCGTTTGCCACTTGGTCAGGTCCATGGTCCCCTGGTCGCCGTAGATCTTGAACACGCTGCCGCTGCCGTTGCCGAAGTTGGTCGAGTAGCTGACCATGAAGCCGTCGGGGTAGGTGAAGACGGCCTGGCAGTGGTCGGGGCAGGTGAAGTTGTACTCGTCCTTCCAGGTGAACGTGCCCCCCTGGGCCACGGCGCTGGTGGGCAGCGTGCTGCCGACGATGTAGTTGTAGAGGTCGTAGAAGTGGCACCCCAGATTGGCGATCGGCCCGTCGGTGAACTCGCGGTAGCCGTACCAGCCGGTCAGCAGCTTGCCGTCGAAGGGGCGCGAGGGCCGGTCCATGAGGAACTCTTTCCAGTCGACGTCCTTCGCTTCAATCGGCTCCGCCCTCTGCATCCACGAATACCAATACGGCTTCGAGCCGTTGCGGCACTGCTCGATCCGCGAGACCTTGCCGATGGCCCCGGAGCGGAACAGATCGCGGCAGCCGGTGCTGGTTTCGTAGCTGCGGACCTGCGTGCCCATCTGGACGACGATGCCGCTCGCCTTGACCGCGTCGCAGCATCGGTTGAGCGACTCCATGTCCATCGCCAGCGGTTTCTCGCAGTAGGCGTCCTTCTTGGCCTTGGCGGCCGCCTCCAGATGGACCGGGTGGTGGTGGTCGCAGGAGGCGATCATCACGGCGTCGACGTCGTCCAGGGCGAGAATGTCGCGATAAGAGACGAACTGCCGCGCCGGACGGCCGTACCACTCGCGGGCCTGCTCCGCCGCGCGCTCGCGGCGGATCCGCCACGGGTCGCTCACCGCGGTGAACTCGACGTTCTGCTCCTTGTCGTGGGCGTGGACCCCGGTCATGTGGGCCCGGCAGCCGCGCCCGCCGCAACCGATTTGGCCGATCGCGATCCGCTCGTTGGCGCCTACGATCTTCGCGTAGCTCGTGGCGGTGAACGCCAGCGCGGCGCCGGCCGAGGCCGTGGCGAGGAACTGCCGGCGGGAAGGAGTGTTCTTCATGGGGTCATCCTCCGAATTGGGGTGGGGAAGTCGAGTCGGGGCAGGCCGGCAGGACGTTCTCGCCCCGCCGCACGTGCCTCCGGTTGTACGCCGCCGCCGAGGGCAAGTCAAGCAGGCCGGATCCGACCGATGGCGGTCCTTCTACCGCCCGGAAACGGGGACTGGCTCCGTCGAGATACGGTTCTGCGGCGGTCTTCCACGCTGCCGAAGGTGCCTCTCTTCATTTCCGGGCGGACCATGCGAAACGCCGTTGAAACAGAAGGCTCTGGAGCACGTCGATCATCTCCGGCGTGTACCGGCAGCCGAGGTCCCCGCCGTCGGACTCCTGTTGTAGCACAGGCATCCTGCCTGTGACGATACCGAACGCAGAATGGAAGCCGATCCTGCACCGAACACAGAATGGAAGCCGATTCTGCACCGAACACAGGCTGGAAGCCTGTGCTACAAGATGTCAGAACTTGATGATCCCCTTCGCCCGTAGCTCCAGGGCCTTCTGGATCATCTCGTTCATCTCCGGCGTGTAGCGGCAGCCGATGTCCCCGCCGTCGGAGGCCTTGCCGATGCAGGGGCTGGTGGGCAGGAGGCGGTAGTCGAGATTGGCCGGGTCGCGGAATTGGGGGTCGGCGCTGAAGCAGGCTTTTCCGACGCCTGAGGGAATTCCTCCGAGCACGTCGCAGTTCTCTATCCGTGCGCGTTCTGGCCGAGCCCCAACATTTGCGATGATCGAGTCAATAAGGACGGCAGGGCAGTTTCCACACTGCGAGAGAACCGTGCAAGAGCGGATGTCAAAGGGCCCATGTGGATCTACTTGGTCGCCCAGCAAGAGCGAATTCGTGAACAAGACGCGGCCACTTGAGTGTGTGTAGTTGA
>Ga0307380_10011891_pt1 | contig 10867 bp, 8 predicted proteins | sample UN3MG_FD_202239 | JGI IMG/M metagenome (GOLD analysis project Ga0307380, IMG submission 202239) | Soil microbial communities from Risofladan, Vaasa, Finland - UN-3 | ecosystem: Environmental > Terrestrial > Soil > Coastal area > Acid sulfate soil | place: Finland: Risofladan, Vaasa | collected... | reverse complement strand
TCTGTAGAACCTGATATAGTTTTTGACCTTGAAAAACCCCCTTATCCTTTTCAAGATAGTTCAATAGATTGTATCTTATTTTTACATGTAATTGAACATCTTGAAGAACATTTCCATTTTACAGTTTTAAAAGAATTTTATCGAATTATATCTGCCACAGGGCGTGTAATTATTGCATACCCTGAGTTTAAGAAATGCGCACAAAACTACATTGATAATAAATGTGGAATGCGTGGATTTTGGAAAGCAACTATTTATGGTCGACAAATTAGACCAGATGACTACCATATAAGTTTAATGGATACGTCCTACTTCATCCAGACTATAGAACAAGCTGGGTTTATAATAGATGAAGTAAAACAGGAACAGACTGAAAATTACAATACTATAATGATTGCCCGCAAAGGAACTCCTGGTCTTACAAGAGAAGAAGGAATTAGAAAAGAACTCTTTGGAGACAAATTAAATGATACTACAAGAACGAATTCAGATGCGGGGTCATTTAGAGATATTACTTAATGATTTCCAGGGAAGGGAAATAGCAAAACGATCAATTAATAATGTGGTTGTTACCGCAGGACGAAGATGGGTTCTTCAACAGATTGCATCCTCGGTAATGTCAACGGCTCAATCTATTGGTTATCTAGCTATTGGAACTTCCACAACGGCGCCCGCAACCTCCGATAGTGCGCTTGGTAATGAATCAACAAGAAATGCTGTCGGAACATTTACGACATCCAACTTAACAAGTAATCCTCCTTCATGGCGTGCAGAAGTTAGTTTTGCAACCAATGAAGGAAATACTACACTTGGAGAAGCTGGAATGTTTAACTCCAGTGCGGCTGGAACAATGTTTAATCGCGCAACATTTGCTACGTTGAACAAGACAACTTCTAATACCCTTACGGTTAGATTTACAGTTAGTAACTAAATTTTATATTGGAGACTTTAGATGAAAAAGATAACCACGACTGGACCTGGACTTTTATGGGTTATTCCCTCTTTGGGAAGACCCGTACCTTTAAAATGGGCTATCCACTTTAAATCAATAAATGCACCCATTAATTATAATGTAGAGCATATGATTATTGTTGGAAAACCAGTTGCAGATGCCCGCAACGAAGCCTGTGAAATGGCTTTGGAGAGAGGATGTAAATATCTTTTCTTCCTTGGAGATGACGTTGTCCCACTGTCGTTAAATACGTTGAGACAACTTATCTATCGTATGGAGACGATTAAAGATTGTGGTGTAATTGGTGGAGTTTACAGTACTAAGTGTGAGCCTTCAGCACCTTTAATTTTTAGAGAAAATGGACAAGGAAGTTATTGGGATTGGAAAATAGGTGAATTAATTGAAATTACAGGAATTGGAATGGACTGTACACTTATTCGTACAGAAATTCTAAAAGAACTCCCTAAACCTTGGTTCCAAACTTTAGATAATGATAAGTTTGATGACGGGATTAATCAGGCTGATCAGTGGACAGAAGATCTTTACTTTTGCAAAAAGGTTACTGAAACAGAAACATGGAAGATATATGCTGATTGCTCACTGATGTGTGAACATTGGGATGTGTACGACAATAAAGCATATATGTTACCTTATGATAGCCCTCCTGTTTGTGGACAACTTATTGATAAAACGAAGTTAAAAAAGGCAGTTGATTTGGGTTGCGGGCAGATAAATCGTTCACAAGACTTTGGGGATTATAACCTAGTTCGTGTGGATATTCGTGAAGAATGTGAACCAGACTATCGCTGTGATGTACGAAAACTTCCATTTGCAAATGAAGAATTTGATCTTGTATTCTCATCTCATGTACTGGAACACTTTTCCCGCGCTGAGTCACCTGAAGTTCTTAAGGAATGGATACGAATATTAAAACCCAACGGGTTACTTTGTTTGATTCTACCAGATGTTGAGTGGGCATTTCAGACTTATAAAGAGTCTAAGGATTCTGACGTTTACAATGTTTTGTACGGTGCGCAGAGCAATTCTTTTGACTATCATCAGTGTGGCTACACAGAAAAAACAATAACAAAGCTTCTGAATGATTTAGACTTTAGTGTAACTATAAAGAAAGAAGGATATAATATGCGAATAGAAGCTACGAGAGGGTAATATGGCATTACTAATGTTTGAAGGGTTTGAGTGGGCTACTACCATTGATTGGACAGGAAGTTTAGATTATTCCGCGGATACTCCTAGAAGTGGAACAGGACGTATGTATGATCCTGATAGTGGAATAAAAGTATTTCCAATTGCAGCAACTACAACGACTATTATTATAGGAGTAGCCTACAAAGCAGGTGTTGCATTACGGACAATTTTCATAGCGCATGAAAATGCAAATACACACATGAAATTGAATTCTGAAGGGGGTTATCTTAAACTTTATCGGCTTAATACGTTATTAGAGACATCTGTGGCTACTTGGGATTTTAGTGAATGGCAATATATTGAGCTAAAGGCTACTATACATGATACAACAGGTTCGTATGAAGTAAGAGTTAATGGACAAGTAGCAATGTCTGCTAGTGGTGTAGATACACGAGATGGAGGAGTAGCAGGAATTTGTAATAATATAAAATTAGTAGGAAATGTAGACACTCAGTATGATGATCTCTACGTTTTAGATAGTTCTGGTTCAATAAATAATGATTTTCTTGGACCTGGTGCTAGAGTTCTTCCCTGTAAGGTAAATGCTGCGGGGGACGATACAGATTTTACTCCACTTGCATCAAGTAATTATTTAAATGTAGATGAAACTCCTACTCCTGATGGAAATACTACGTATAATGCTTCAAGTACTTCGGGGCATCGAGATTTATACAATTTAGAGGCACTAACAGGTCAAATTGCTGTTGGAACTGTACATGGTGTTCGTGTAAAAGTTTCTATGGAGAAAGATGATGTTGATGCGGTTTCTGCAAAAATTGCAATAAAAAGTGGAACTACTATAGCCTATGGTTCTGACCAGGCATGTGCAGAAGCATATGATGAATATGAGAAATTCTGGGAAACGAATCCAGATGATTCTGCACAATGGGAATTTGCAGATATTGATGCTTTACAAGCCGGGCTTGAGGTAGTTTAATGTCAAATGTTAGATTATCTGCACTTGAAACGGAAGTACTAGTTGTAAGTACTACTCCGTCAAAAGTTCGACTGTCTGCACTTGAAGTTGAAGTTTTAGTTGTAGAAATTACATGGACGGGAGAAGAGAACCATACGGAAGACCTTGATACTTGGGATAGTACTGTTGATGCTTCCTTTCCAGAACTCTATACAATTGAAACAGAAGATGCAAATAATCTAACAGATACAATCGTATCAGAATTTGAGTACAGTATGGACTTATCGGATGATGCGAATTTACTAAGTGATACCGTAGGTACGGATTATTATATCGCTGTATGGCCTTTGGAAGTAAATAGTGAGGAATGGCTTTCAAAAATTTATAAAAATCCGGTTAAGTGGCATGATGCTTGGAATGATGGAATTGAAACTACAACTACTCCGTGGACGGATCTGGAAATTCAATTAGATACTCTAATTCATTTTAATGATGATGATATAGAATTAGACGTTGGCCTAGAATTAACAGAAGATGCAGACAATTGGACAGATGAAGTATATGCTATGTCTGCATTTATTGCACTAGCATATGATACATTATTTTATACTCTTACGGACACTATAGAAGTTCTCTTAGAAGCCCATCTTGTACAAGATATTGCGGATACATTAAACTTTTGGACTGACAGTACAACTACTGAATTGTACGCAGCTAAGATATTTACTGAAGCCTTAGTTATTTCGGATAATCTTTCATTAGTCTTACATACTCTCATTAATGGTGAGGAACTACTTGCATTAACGGATGCACTTGGTGGAGAACTTCCCTATACGTACGATTTCTCTGATATATTAACAATAACTGATACTCTTGAAACTTTTGGTGAAGCACAGTTAATACAGGATGTGAATGATGACATGGGCAATTTCACAGATGGTATTGATCCCGATTTGTTTGGTACTGATCTTTCATATTTGCGTCGCTATCTCAATGATGTTATACGCTAAGGAACATGATGACTAGAGATGAAATAAAAGAGCGAGTCAAAGAGAATCTCTATGATTCAGGGATGGTTAATTTTGATTCGGAGAGTCTTGATGATTCTATTCAAGATGGTTATGATGAAATTGCATTACTTAGTGGTTGTGTTGAAAAGATAGCTACGCTCGGGCTGGTCGGAAATCTTACCTATTACAAAGTTACAGACTACGTTACGAACTATTTTAGACCTATTGCAATTTGGAATAACCAGACTAACCGATGGTTGGAACCACTGTCATATAAAGAAATAGGGGAACTACATGGAAGATGGGAAACAGTTAATGGTTCTGTAATTGCATTTACTCCTATTGGATTTGAATATATTGCAATCTTTCGTAAGCCCGCAACCACAAGTGGGACACTTCTACTGTTTTACAAAGCCACCGCAGATACGTTAGCGGGCGGAACAACGCCTACAATCCCTTCTTCAGATGTTAACATTCTAGAAGATTATGCGACAGCTGATAGTTTAGATCAAATACTTGAGTATGAAAAGTCGATACGGTACTTCACAGATTACCAAACGAAGATAAAAGAAATTATACGTAAGTTGAATTCTCGGAATATGTCAGACCGAATTATGGTAATGAATGAAGTTGTTGGTATGGTGAAATAATGCCAATCTGGAATGATGAATATCTAGATTACTTGATGACTAGGGGAGAAATAGACTTCTCTCAAAAGATTCCTTGTATTTTTACACGATTCTCACTTAGTACAACACAAGGTACTTCTGTGTATGATTTACCTTCAGGGATAGTAGATATTTCACGACTTACATGGAAAGGTGATCCTGTTGAACCGTGGGAACATTCAGATGATCGAGAAGGTGGATGGATTAAACCACAAAATCTATATTCAGAAGGAAAACCGATTTACTATCTAGCGTATGAATATGGCTACGCTAAGATAAAATTTCATCCGGTTCCATATGAAACTGTAGGAGATGATGATACAAATATATATGGTTCAGATATTGCAAATAGAGTTATTGTAAGTGCTTATCGTGTAGCTGATCCTTCAGCGGAGCTATATCGTATTCCTGAAACTGTACGACGTAGATTTACAAAGTACTATGCATTAGAAAAAGCCTTTCGTAGAGAAGGTAAAGGACAAGATATTCAAGCAGCAGATTACTTTAAACGCAGACATGATTTTGTTGTTAGTGAGTTTAGAAAGATTGTACAAAAGATTCCAGCAGTTATTACAATACAATTAGGCCCGCGTGATGGAAGTCCAAATATTAAAGGAACTCCAGCGCGTCCAACTCTTCCTACAGATGGTGCGTGGAGTTTTTAAATGGCAAATCTAACTAGAAACGATTGGTCCCTTGGCTGGTTTCCAAGTCAAGATCGAAGTAATGGAGATAAGCGTGGATTACTACGTATGGATAATCTGTGCTTAAATGAACATAATGTACTTTCACTCGCTAACGGCTATACAAAAATTAATACTGATCCTTTTGGTAGTTCTGTTCATACTTGTTATAGTAAACTGGTTGAAAATACTAAGTGGCGTTATGTAGGACTTGACGATGGATCTGTTCGTCGTAGTGATTCTAATACATGGGCAACTGAAACGGAAGTTATTGGAGCGGGTGAGGGAGAAATTCGTGCCTGTTTTGATTCCTCACTAGGTGCAATATTTGCTTTCTCCGGTACGCAACGCAAACGCGAAATAGCTGACTTTGTTACTGGGGAACTTGTTACGTATGACATTACACCTGAGACGCCTGCAACGGCACCAATAGTCCTTTCGGTAAATCAGCCTAGTACAGATATTGTAGATTGGACGGATACAGGGAATATCTTACTTCGGATAGGGGGTAATTTAGTCGTAGATTCGGCAGCAAAGACAGCGACATTTGATACTATTTTAACTCTTGATGGGAGTTATAGTCTTGGAACTTTAGCTTATTATCCAGGTGCAATTGATACTAGACCTGAAGGTTCATCACAATATGGATTAGATGATGGTTTTCAGATGGACATTACGATTCCCGATACGGGGACATTAACCTTTGTCTCTGTTTCATTTCTTCTAAAGAAACCTGTAGGCTCTCCTGATAATAACACTAACGTTTATAGATATATCTGGTATAATAATGAAGAATCTCCATTTACTCAAGGATATGATGCAGAAACGCAGTTAACTGCAAACAGAAAGGACTTTGAACGGTTAGGAGGTGATCCAGTAGATTGGAAGGATGTAGTAGAGTTCCAAGTCCATATAAGAACTAATCTACAAAGTGCAGCACTTCAAGAAGGTATAATTGTTCATAATCCTCAATGGTTAGGTGGAGAACAAGGGGAAATTAATGGCCTTTATGACTATATACAAGTAAATGTTTCCGATAATGGAGGTTATATCGCGAAGTCGGTAAAGTCTGAACCTATTAAAGACGTTTATGTTTTTCATGGTTATACGACTATTCAACCCATAATTCCAACTGATGAACAAGTAAATAAAATATATCTTTATCGTAGATCTTCTAATTATGAAACAGCAGATCTTGTTCCTCCTGGATCTAAACCTAGACTTGCTTATTGGTACAAAGTAGCAGAAATTTATCGTGCGCCCGCAAGCACTTTTCCTACTGAAATCGAAGATCGAATGAGTGATCTTGATGCAGTAACTTTAAATCAGACATACAATGATAATTTAGTTTCCACTAAAGATTATCCAGAAGAAATTCTTTCTATAATTGCTAGTTATAATGGCCGTGCCATTTATATGACATGGAAGGAAATTCTTTTCTCTGATATGTATGATCCGGGACTGGTAGATAATTCTATTACTGTGAAACTTAGTGGGGATAAATTTCAATCAAATCTATGGATGAAGCGCACGCACCCAAATCAATTTTACATAGCAACAACGAATGAATTATATGTTTTACAGGGAACTCTTGGTTATCTAGCGGATGGAACAGCTGATATTACAATAACTGGTTTAGGGTTAGATGTAGTTCCCATTTCGTCTGACGTAGATGAAGATAAAGGAATTCTTTATTTCTTAGATGCCGAAGGCTGGAAAGCTATTTCAGGTGCAGAAGTAAGATTAATCTCTACACAAACTGAATTACTCTATCAAGGTAAAGATCGTTATGGTATAGGGCATATTCAAATACTTCCCAGGGATCAAACACATTACCCAGTTACAATAGCTAAAGGTAAATTATGGGCCGGAATGCCCCATGCGGATGGTTCACGCTACGTACATGTTTACGATTTTGTGAAACAGTATTGGTATGCCTATTGGACAAATCCCATTTGTTTCTTTACTGAAGAAGATGGAACAGTTTTAGCGGGCTATGGCGGTGGAGATAATTACTTACGTATTTTTGATGACCCCGCTTCTAATCTTATTGATGGTGGACTCAATCAATCTATTTACTTTGAAACAATTGCGGATAATGATGGACTTTCCCGTAACCGAAAAGATCCATTCACATTAAAGATTATTGCAGATTCAGGAGGACTTCCAGTAACTATCGCTATTGCAAAAGATGGTTCAGATCAATATTATGTAATTGGGGATACTACTTTTGATGGGAAGACTGAAAAACTTATTACAATAGCTGAAAGTATTGGACCTGCGAAACAATTTGCACTCAAACTTTATAGTACCGGCGTTACTACATTTAAACTTTATGAGTTTACTATTGAATATGATCCAAGACCAGAACAACTTACATATATTCATATACCTAATACAAATTTAGGGACTGTTTCTCGCAAACGATTTGTAAACTATGCATTTGTAATAGATACCTTAGATCAGGACTGTGAGTTTATTCCACTTATTGACAACGTTATTGCAGGAAGTTCTAGTGTGTTTCAGACGCCCGCAAAGCAAACGTATATACACTATTTTTATCCCACTACTTTGACTGATGCAATGCAATCTGAGTTTGTTGGTACTGATATTGGTGGGATCATTTGTGGTCTCTTTGAATATTATGGACCGAACTTGGAGGAAATTGTAAGTGAAAAACTTCCTGTTCCAGTTAAATCAATGCTTATCCCTGGAAACGATTACGGAATCCCAAATAGAAAACGACACAGTAGTTATAAATTTCAGATTAATACACGGGGACAACGTGTTCAATACACACCTAGAGTTGATCAGACCTGGTATAGTCCAGTAGTGTATACAACTACAGAAAAACAGACTGTCGAATATTTCTTTGGTTCTGATACGATTGGTATTGATATTGGAGGTAGACTTGATTCTTTGGACGATATTCCTTTTGAATTTTATGGGACAATTGTACCTCAAGATATTGAAACTCTTCCACCGCGCTTAAGATATTTTAGGATTCCAGAGAATAATTTTGGTATTGCAGCTAAGAAACGTATTCGTACTATGCCAATGGTGATTAACACTAACGGACAAAATGTTACATTCACCCCTATCGTAGACAATGTAAGGGGAACACCTACGATAATAAACACGCCAGTTAAACAAACAACATTTCATTATTTTGATACTGATTCATTCGGAATAGATTATAGTGGAGATTTAACTGCGGTAACAGATACTCCATTTGAGTTCTATAAACTAGAACAACTTGAAGCAGTTGAAGCACTTCCCGTAGGAAAGAAATTTGATCAAGTTGGTCCGCTCCGATTTGATAGATTGGCTAAATTCCACCGACTTCGTTTGCGGGCTATAACAGAAGAAACAAGTATACCAATAAAAATTCTTACTGAAACGGAAGAAACAGTTCCTAATAGTATTGGAACTACAGGTGTCTACACAACTACGTTTAAAACGATTCCTAATGTAGATGATGTTTGGGAAATAGTACTTCCGAAAACAATAATGGGAACAATAATTCGTGCAGAGATTGGTCCGCTCTCAAGTGCATTTCATCGGTTTGACTTGCAGGTTCTTTGTTCAATTAGCGGGCTTCAGTCCTCACAGAAATGGCTTAAATTTAGATGATAACAATTAAGACAATTAAAGACGTTCAATTTATTATAAATGAGATTGAGCGTAAACTTGAAAACTTTACAAAACGAAATCTAGATATGCATGGATTCAGACTTATAAATGTTGGTAATTCAAAAGATATCAAGGATGTAATCAATCGGCAGGAGTTTCTACAACAGAGTAAAATAGTCGATGAGGAACTTTTAGTTCTGCGCGGGCGCATTTCCGACTTAACGAATCGTGTAGCCAAGTTGGAGAATCCATAATGAGTCTTCCATTTGTAGGGCAGACGCCAACGCAAGTAGTTCCTAGAGGTGGAGCTTCATGGCAAGGATTTTGGTGTCAAAATTATGGCCCCTATAAAGTTGGACAGAATTATTATTTATTCCTTTGTAATATCGCTGGTTGGGATAGTGAAGTAGAAGTTCCTGAGAGTGAAAGAATTACAGGTTCTTTTATTCATGCTTATAAAAGTGAAGATGCAGGATCAACTTGGGAAATTCAAGACATGCAAGTCTTGGATGATTGGCCTGCTTGGAAAGCTCATGAAAGTGTAGCTAATTCTCGATGGAATATTAGCTTTGATGGTACTAAGTTTTGGATTTTGTATGGAAATACAAATATTCCCGTAACAAGTAGGTACCTCCACTATTTAACATTAGGTTATTTTGATACTTCTATAGATACATGGATTCCAGATCATTGTAGTGTAAAAGGCCCCCAATTTAATTATTTAGCTGATCGAGTAACTTATACTAATTACTTTTATAATGATCGTAATACTGCAATCATAACACGGAATGACGGTGTTCTTGTAATCTTTTATACTGGAGAACCAAATATAAGTGAATGGAGTACCCTCTGGTATATTACATACAATATTGTAACGGGTTGGGGCACTCCTGTAAAACTTGTTGATACGACTGAACATGCTTACCCTTTAAATGCAGTTATAACAAGTGAAGATAGGATTCATTTATTCTATGCACAGACAGCTACTGTATCCTCGGCAACAACATTACCGCATAGTCTACATCATATTACTATAGATGAAGATTTTTCTATAGGGACTCCACAAGGGATAACAACTGATTTTGCAAAGTTTAATTGGCCAACTGAAAATACAGGTAGACCAGTTATTGGTTATGACCCATTAACTACTAAGTTGGTAATTGCTTTTGGGGGTGAAATAGGTGAAGCTGGAAATAGTTGGATATCCAAATTTTGGGTTGCATTTGCAGACGATGCAGTAGATCCCAGTTGGACTTTAGATCAAGTTCCATTCCCTTATACAGTTGAAAATCCAAGTTTGTACTATTGGTCAACACTTTATTATCATACCTATGGTGGGTCTGATCTAACAGCTTGGGTTGAAGGAACAGATATTTATGTTATTGCAGCCACTTATGAAGAGGATCCAATTTCTAGTTATGTAAAAAGCTCCGTTCTTTGGTGTTTTAAACGGGACACTGATGGAGTCTGGACTAATGCTAATATTTTTGAATTCACTGAAGTAGATAATACTCGATGGTTATTAGGTGGACCTTCAGTACAAATTGGACAATACGGTGCTCGTTATCTAGCTTTTTGGGCTTATAATAATACTAGTACAAATAATTATACGAATGAAGCGAATTCTTATAATATCTCTGAAAGAATTTATGCCTTAGTCGAAGGTTCAACTGTAATAACTTTAGATCTTTCAGATTCTTTCACCTTAAATGATTCATTAATTGTACGTCGTTCTACAGGGTCAATTCCTGGAACTAGTGTTCCCGCTAATTGCCCAGATATAATTATTGGTAGTG
>Ga0307380_10011886_pt1 | contig 10869 bp, 7 predicted proteins | sample UN3MG_FD_202239 | JGI IMG/M metagenome (GOLD analysis project Ga0307380, IMG submission 202239) | Soil microbial communities from Risofladan, Vaasa, Finland - UN-3 | ecosystem: Environmental > Terrestrial > Soil > Coastal area > Acid sulfate soil | place: Finland: Risofladan, Vaasa | collected... | reverse complement strand
GTGCCGAGGGCCACGAGGAAGTCCAGCTTCTTCGCCCGCGGCGCGATCGCCGCGTGCAGCTCGCGGACGATCAGCGGCAGGGGACAGGTCCGCGTGTGGTCCGGCACGATCGCCAGCACGCGTTTCCCGTCGGGGGCGATCTGCTCGGCCGCTTCCGCGACGATGCGCCGCACGTCCTCTTCACCGAGGACCGCGTCGGCCCGGCCGGCTCCCAGCACGCTCATCTCCGTCCTCCGCTCGTCGGACCGGCCTGTCCCGGGGGTATCGTCCGTCGGCACCAAGGTCCACTCACATCCCCATCACACGATACCGCCGGCGCGGGGGGGCGGGCAACCGAAATCGCCCGGGCGGCGGGGCCGGACCGGCCCGCCGGCCGCCGAGGGGTTCCAGAGTGAACTTTCTGGGTACCTATGGCGGCTTTTTTCAACGCGCTCCCGGGCCGACAAATTCCTATAACACAATTTGACATAGGATGTTATGTATGTCCCATAGTTGTGAACTTCCGTCGGCGGGTACACGATGGCCCGACCGGCCGCCCCGGCCAACTCGCCCCGCCCGCGAGATCGGCGATTAGTCATTGTCTGCGATTGGTTTACGTAGAACATCGGCCCCGAACGGGAAAACACTCCCCCCTTAGCTAGCATGGACATCTCGAGGGCCCTCTTGGGCAACGAATCTTGGGACTTTTCAACTTTTTTTTCGCGGGCTTCACGGCCAGAAGGCTCGGGGGTGTTACGCCGGGGAGGGGGGGCGGCAGGGCGTGCGGCCCTCACCTTGGCTCTGCCAACAGCCGATGATGATGGTAAGATAGTGAGGGATTCGGTTTCGGCAAGGAAGTGTGGATGATCGTCGTACACGTTACTCACGAGGCGGTGGAGAAGGTCGGGGGGATCGGCACGGTCATCGCGGGGCTGACCACGGCGGACGCCTACGCCGAGGCGGTCGAGAGGACGATTCTCCTGGGTCCGCTGCTGAAGACCAACACGCCGGTCAACCGGCGCCTGGGGGTCGGCGGGCACGTGATCTACAGCTCGCTGGACGCCGTCTGCCCGCCGGAATGGCGGAAGAAGTTCCTGGCCATCGAGAAGACCTACGAGGTGGGGATCGTCTACGGCACCCGCCGAGTCACCGACGCGTGCAGCGGCAAGGCGGTCGAGGTCGAGGTGCTCGTCGTGGACGTCTTCCACGCCAACGCGAACCGCCTGAACCTCTTCAAGGCCGAGCTGTTCAAGAAATTCCTCGTGCCCAGCCATCGCTTCGAGCACACCTGGGAATACGAGGAATACGTTCGGCTGGCCGAGCCGGGCTACGAGGCGCTGAAGGCCATCGGCTGCAACAACGGCGCGGAAATGGTGATCCTCGCGCACGAGTACATGGGCATGCCGACGGCGCTGAAGGCCATCCTCGACGGCTCGCCGAACACGCGGACGGTCTTTTACGCCCACGAGGTGGCCAGCGTCCGCCCGCTGGTCGAAAAGCAGCCCGGCCACGACACGATGTTCTACAATGTCCTGACCAGGGCCCTCGCCGAGGGGCGGACGTGCGAGGAGATCTTCCCGGCCGTGGCGGATAACTACAAGCATCCGCTGGTCAGGGCCGCGAGGTACTGCGACCGGGTCTTCGCCGTCGGCGACTACGTCGTTCGGGAACTGGAGTTCCTCGATCCGCACTTCCGGACGATGGATATCGACCTGGTGTTCAACGGCATCCCGGCCGAGCGAATCACCGTCGAGCAGAAGCTCGCCAGCAAGGAGCTGCTTCGCCGGTACGCCGAGAACCTCTTCGGCAGCCGGCCGGACTGGGTCTTCTCTCACGTGGCCCGGCCCGTGCTGAGCAAGGGGATCTGGCGTGACATGGCCGTGCTGCACCACCTCGACCCGATCCTTGCCGAACGAGGCCAGACCGTGGTGTACTTCATGCTCGGTACGCTGGCCGGGCAGCGCCGGCGTCAGGACATCCGCCAGATGGAGCGGCTGTACGGCTGGCCGGTTCGGCACGAAGCGGGCTACCCGGACCTCTGCCAGGGCGAGGAGGTCGTCGGGCGGATGTTCGAGGACTTCAACCGCAATCACAAGGCGGCCCGGGCCGTGCTGGTCAACCAGTGGGACTGGAACGGCCAGACCTGCGGCGACCGCATGCCCGAGAAGATGACCTTCGCGGACCTGCGGTACGGCACGGACCTGGAGTTCGGCCTGAGCGTGTACGAGCCGTTCGGCATCAGCCAGTTGGAGCCGCTGAGCTTCGGGGCGCTGTGCCTGGTGTCGAACGTCTGCGGCTGCCTGGCCTTCGCGCGGCGTGCCGCCGGGGGAAAGCTCGACGGGGAGAACATCGTCGAGGCCGACTTCCTGGGCGTTCCGGCGGAGATGGACCTTCGGCGCCTGCTGGGGTTCTCGATCGCCGAGCGCGACGCCCTGGAGGCCGACGAGGCCCGCCGCCTGGCCGGCTTGGTCAGCGAGCGCCTCATCGGCTCTGCCGAGGTCCTCGCGCGACGGATCGACAGCGGCTACGCGCTGGCCACCGCGATGAGTTGGCAGCGCGTGGTGAAGGAGTACTTCCTGCCGAGCCTCGTCCACATGGCGGAGGGTGCCTGAGGCCCCGCGCCGCTTCGCGCCGCCGGCCGGGGGGGCGCTTCCCGGCGTTATGCCTTGACCTGTCCCCGAGGAGGGCGTACAGTCCAGACGCACGTATAGGTTTCCCTCCCAGCAGGGCAGTGACATGAGACTATCACCGGCTGCGGAACTGGCCATCCGCGGGATCATCGTCTTGGCGAGGCGCTACGGCGACGGACCGACGACACTGAAGGCGGTCTGCGCGGCCCGGGACCTGCCGAGACAGTACCTGGTGAAGCTGTTCTCTTCGCTGGCCAAGGCGGACATCATCACGGCCATTCGCGGCAAGCGGGGCGGGTACGTCCTGTCGCGACATCCCAAGGACATCACGGTGCTGGAGGTGATCGAGGCGGTGGAGGGCCCGATCGCGCTGAACTTCTGCCAGCACACGCCGCCCAAGTGCACCGAGTCGAACTGCCCCCTGAGGAAGACCTGGACGGAACTGCAGGAAATCGTCCGGGAGAAGCTCGGTGCCGTGACCATCGGTGACTGCCTTCCCTCCCGACGGGCCGCGAAGAAGTAGCCCGTTCCCGGCCCGGCCACGGGGCCTGCCCCCAGGCCCCCACGCCGCGGGCGACCCGCCGCGACCCCCATCAAGAGAAAAGCCCTGGGATCTGCGAAAATACGGCAAAAACCTTACTTTTGCCGAAGTGCTTATTTTTGATATATTTCCGAATTTCCAGGGATCGGCCCGAAAGAAGAAATTCGGAAAAATCGGAAGAAGTCCCAATGATCGAGCGAAACAGGGCGTATACTAACGATAGAGCGAGCGAGAGGGGCCTCCCACCTAACGGGTCCCTCCGGCCGACAGGGTTTTTGTCCTCCTTTCCCCTGTCGGCCGTGTTTTTATTGTGGGGGCGTCACCACCCGAAAAAAAGAGCCCCGCCGCGAGGGCGAGGCTCGTGGTTTTCGCTGGGGGCCCCGGCGGTCAGTGCGTCAGGGCGTAGGCGAAGATATTGACCCCGACGCGGAGGGCGTCGTTGGAGGCATACCCGCGGTTGTAGGCGAACTTGAGCTGCTCCCATCCGTTGGAGAGGCTCAGCGGGGAGTAGATCACGCCGAGCTGCCCGTCGATGGTGATGCCCTCCATGACGGCGACGTTCAGATCGGGGTTCTGGACCTTCACGATGTTCTCGTAGTCCACGGTCCGGATCTGGAAGGGCATCTGGTAGAGGGGGGCCTTCTTCGGGTCGAGGCGTTTGAGCTCGGCCTTGGGCAGGGCGCGTTTGATCTCTCGGCGGAAGGCGACGTCGAAGGCCTTTCGGCCGGCGGCGGCGTCGGCCACCAGCACGCCCCCGCTCTGGAGGTACTTCCGCAGGCGGGCGACCTGGGCGTCGGAGAGCTTGAAGTCCCGCAGCCCGGTCATGTAGAGCACGGGGTGCTTGAAGACGTCCACGTTGGCCAGGTCGACCGACTCCCGCTTGAACTGCACGTTCAGCGTGGTGTTCTTCTGGATGTACTTCATGAGGTTCGGCAGGGCGTGGGGGGTCGGGTCCCAGTCGCCGTTGTGGACGACCTGGGCGATGACGAGCTGGTCGCGGGTCTTGTTGCCCTGCTCGTGGAAGACCTTCTTGGTTCCCCATGCCCGGGCATACTGGAAGTTGGCCAGCGTGGTCGTGATGATGTTGACGCCCAGGCGGGTGGCGTCCTCCTGGTGGTAGAGGATGCCTCCCTCGATGGGGTTCTTCTCGACGTCCCAGCCGCAGTTGAGGTCGATGGGCGAGAAGAGGATGGCCGGCCGGCACCCGAGGTAGACCGCTTCGAGGTACGGGGGCATGGCTTTGAAGGGGTCGGAGTCTTTCCGGACGCGCATCTTGGCGATGTTGAAGTACGCGTGGTACAGGGGCGAGTCGGTATCGATGGGGGCCAGCTCACGGCCGGGGAAGAGGCGCCGCACTTCGCGCCGGGCCGTCTTGACGAATTCCTGCCGGCCACACTGGGCGTGCAGGACCAGCGTGCCGCCGTCGTACAGGTACCGGCGGAGCTTGGTGAGCATCGCGTCGGAGAGCTTGGGCATGGGGGTCCAGCCGGTCACGTACAGCAGCGGCAGCTCGGCGGGGTCCCAGGAGAACTTCCCGAGGGAGGTCGGCACGAAGCGGTAGCGGATGCGCAGCTTGTTGTTGGCGTAGCGCATCAGGCGCTCGATGTCGATCTGCGTGGTCGGGAACGCGCTGACGCGTTTCCGCTGCCCGTCGACCATCTGGAACCGGGTGTCGGAGAAGTTGATCATTCCGATCAGGGCCGGCGGGGAGGGCTGGCGTTTCCGCTCCGAGCGTCTCAGGGGGGTCGCCGGCAGCGGAAGGGGCGGAATGCCCTCGGCGGCACTGCGGCGGTGGGGCTTGGCCTTCGGCGGCTTGACCTTGGGATTTTCCCACGCCGCCGCCGGGAGCGCCGCACTCGCCAGAATCACGCATGCCAGGAGCCCACAGACCATCGACTTGGTGTTGATGGACATTTTCTTACCTCCGGGGCTGAACCCTAGTTCCGCGCAAGGCGCAATCCGCCCGCGCTGGGCCTTCTCGGTAAGTCCGCACAATCCCTACACTATTAGTATAACGTCCTGCCCCCCGGGCTGTCTTCAAGAACATTTGGGAAAAAAAATCAGGTCCCGGTCAGTTCGCGGATCCGCCGGTGGGCGAACTGGACGTTGCTGGCGTTGAACTGCTCGTGCATGATGACCTGGCGGTACAGCTCGACGGCCTTGGCGCGGTTATACAGGCGGTAGTCGTGGACCGTCGCCGCCTGGAAGCGGGCCGGCTTGATGAGGTTCGCGTCCCACTGCCAGGCCCGCTGGTACCAGTGCACCGCCCGGAGGTTCTCGTTGAAGTACTCCTTGTAGATCTCCCCGATGTGGTAGGCCGCCAGGGCGATCTTCGTGCTCCGCGGGTGCGTTCTGACCAGCCGCAGCAGGATGCTCAGCGCCTGCCTTTGCTTGGCGTAGTTGGTGGTCACGAAGATGCGCAGGATGCCCTTGCCTTCTCCGTAGAGCTGGACGCCCTTGGCGTACATCTGCTCGGCCTGGGGGATGACCTCGACGGGGCGGAGGTTCGCCGGGGGGATTTCGGCTTCGAGGAAGTACAGGTACGTCCGGATGGGGTCGAACCGCTCGAGGATGTTGGCCACGCGCCGGGCCTTGTAGGAATTCGGCGCGGTGGCGTTGTAGTGCTTCACGAGGTCCTGGACGGCCTTGAGGTAGGCGTTCCGGGCCGAGACGGTGTATTCCACCAGCAGGTGCTCGTCGGCGTTGGCGAGCGATTCGCCCTTGGGCGAGGTGATCTCCGGGATGCCCTCCCAGGTGAAGGTCTGGGCGTGGTCGAGGTTCTTCATCTCCCGTTCGGTCCAGCGCTGCTTGTCCAGGTTTCCGCTGGCCTTATAGTAGTTCTGGAGGACGACGATGCGGTAGCGGTAGTTTGTCCGCGTCTTCTCGACGGCGACGACCGCGGCGTGTTCGGCCTGGTTGCTCGAGATGACGGCCAGGGACCTCGGCGCCCTGTGGTTGGCTGCTCTGGGCGGGCCGGCCACGTAGTCGCAGCCGACGGCCAGGACGCACGCGCACGCCCCCACAAACGTTGTCCACGTCAGTGTCTTCGTCATCGGACGGGCTCCTTCTCGGTTTCTTCCCGCAGGTCGTGTCGGATCGGTGCACTCCATTATGCCCCGCAACGCCCAAGCCTGCAAGGATTTCGCCGGAGAACTCCGCAAGGTTCCTTTCGGCCCCCTGGGGCCGGGAATTCCCCCCGGGATGAGAGGTAACAGAGGTATGCCTGGGGGCGGGATTCGTGTACGCTGTGGCCTACGGAAACCGCAACGTGCTGGAAAGGAGGCACGCGATGAAACCGATCGAATCGACGTGCGCGGCGTTGGCGGCCGTCGTGGCCCTGGCGGCGCCGCTGTCGGGCGAATCGACGAGCCGGCCGGCGACGGCGCCCGCCGCGGCCAGCCAGCCGGCCGAGGCCCGAAAGGCGCTGGAGGAGATCCTTGCCGTCGCCGCCGGCGAGATCGACGCCCCGGACGAGCACGGCCGAACGTGGCTGCACCGGTCCGCCGCGGCCGGGTACGACCAGGCCGTCGCGCTGCTCCTCAAGAGGGGCGCCCAGGTTGCCCCGCGGGACCGCGAGGGGCTCACGCCGCTTCACCTGGCGGCGGCGCAGGGGCGCTGCGGCGCCGCGACGCTGCTGCTGGGCAAGGGCGCCGACATCAACGCCAAGGACAACGTCCGGCTGACGCCGCTGCACAAGGCCGCCGAGGAAGGCCGGCTGGCCATGGCCGAACTCCTCCTGGCCCGCAAGGCCGACCTGAGCCCGCGGAGCAAGAAGGGCTTCACCCCGCTGCACCTGGCGGCCCGGCAGGGCCACCGGGCGCTCGTGGAAATGCTCCTGAAGAAGCAGGCCGACATCCACGCCCGCACGAATACGCGGGCCACGCCGCTGCACCTGGCCGTCCGCGCCGGCGACGTCGAGATGGCCCAACTGCTCCTGGCCCGGGGCGCACACGTCGCCGCTCGCGCCTCGATGGGCAACACCCCGCTGTACGCCGCGTGCTGGGAGGGTCACCTGCCGGTCGCCAAGCTGCTCGTGGCCAAGGGCGCCGGCGCCCGCGAGGGCAACGACAACCAGTACACGCCGCTTCACGTGGCCGCGCAGGAAGGACACAAGCCGCTCGTCGAGTTCCTCTTCACCCAGGGCGCCGAGGTCGACGCCAAGGCCCGGTTCGGCAACACGGCGCTGCATCAGGCGGCGTATCGGGGGCACCTGGAGGTCGTCCGGCTGCTGCGGGCCCACAAGGCCGACCTCCACGCCCGGATGGCCGACGGGTCCACCGCGGTCCACTGCGCCGCGCTCGGCGGGCAGCAGGCCGTCCTCGAGCTGCTCCTGGGCAAGGGCCTGAAGGTGGACGCCCGCATGACCGACGGGGCCACGCCGCTGCACCGGGCCTGCGAGAACGGGCATCTCCACGCGGTGGAGTTCCTGCTGGCAAAGGGCGCCGGCCTCCACGCCGTCGAGAAGGACGGCTTGACCCCGCTTCACTGGGCCGCCCGCAACGGCCACCGGGCGGTCTGCCTGCTCCTGCTGGAGAAGGGCGCGAAGGTCGACGCCCGCACGAGGGCCGGCAGCACGCCGCTTCACCTGGCCGCGTCGCGTGGCCGCGAGAGCACCGTCACGCTGCTGCTGGCCAAGGGGGCCGATCCGAACGCCAAGGACAAGGAGGGCCAGACCCCACGCCAGGCGGCCCTGGCCGGCCGGCACGCCGACGTCGCCGAGCTGCTGGCCAAGCCGCCGACGAAAGAAAGGTGACCCCATGACCCTAGCGGAAAAGCTGCTGAAGGTCCTGCTGTACGCCACGGGCGTCTCCTGCGCCCTCGGGGCCGTCGCGCTGTTCATGCCGCGGAGCTGGATGGTCCTCGGCCACGAGTGGCTGGGCATGGGCGCGTTCCCCGCCCAGCCGGTGGCGGAGTACCTCGCCAGGGAGACCTCGGGCATGTACGCCTTCTACGGCGTGCTGCTGCTGTGCCTCGCCGGCGACGTGCGGCGGTACCGGCGGATCGTCACGCTCTCGGCCCTGTCGATCTGGCTCGTCGCGACGGTGATGCTCTTCTACGGCGGCATGCCGACGTTCTGGCTGTGGAGCGATTTCGGCTCGGCGGCGAGCATGTGCGCCGGCGTGCTGATCCTCCAGGCGATGGTGGCCGGTGAGGATCGGCGACGGGCGGCCGGCGGGGGCGGGTTCGGATAATTCCGAGAAAGTCGTGCCGAAGGGGGTTGACGGCACGCGGCGGATCGGCTAGACTTGCCTGCGTTCGGGGCGAGGTAGTCTCTCGCCCCGACTGTCGTTTACGTCGTGTGGCAGTACCGTACCGCAGTACGGCGGCGACCCGCCGAGCCAGGAAGTAGAGTAGTGCGCCGTTGAAGTTGTTCGTTGTGACGTGGAAGTGGGCCAGGCGACCGAGCGCCTGGCGGAACTGGGTCGTGCTCCTGGCGGTGGCGATGGGGGCCTTCTACACTGGGGTGACCTTCGGGCACCACCATCACCCCCATCGGTCGTCGGCTGACGATGCCGCGCTGGCCGCCCCCCCCGAGGGCCCGGGCGGGCCCGATCTCCCCAAAGTGCTCCCGCCGGCGGCGGAGTTCGAGCCGCAGAGCGCGCTTCTCCTGGGGTGCAGCGGGCTGCCTGGCGGGCACGTGCAGGTGCTGATGGACATCGTGGCGGCCACCCACCGCAACGTGACGCTGATCGGCCTGGTTGCCGACGAGCCGCAGCGCCGCGCCGTCAGGGAGCTCTTCAGGCGGCATGGATACGCGGACGACGTGGTCCGGCTGGTCAAGGTGCCCCAGGACAGCATGTGGGTGCGGGACTACGGGCCGATGTTCCTGCGCCGATCGGACGGCTCGGTCGCCGTGGTGGACGCCCGGTACGAGGTGCTGGGCGGGCCGGGGCGGAAGCGGCCGCAGGACGACGGCGTGGCGAGCTGGTTCGCCAGGCAGCTTTCCCTGCCCGTGGTCCGGCTGCCGCTGCGCCTGGAGTGGGGCAACCTGCTGACCAACGGCGAGGGCGTGGGGTTCGGTGGGCTGAAGATCCTCCGCGAAGCCGCCAAGACCCCCGAGAAGGCCATGCGGGCCGTCGCGGCACCGCTGAAGGAGAAGCTCGGGCTCGGGCGGCTCCACTTCCTGAAGGCCCTGCAAGGCGATCCCACCCGGCACGTCGATATGTTCCTCACCGTCGTGGCGAAGGACACCGTGGTGGTCGGCCGTTGCGACCCCTCGGACGACCCCGTCAGCGCCGACGTGCTGGACCGTGTCGCCAACAGCCTCGCCAAGATCACCACCTCGCGGGGGCCCCTGAAGGTCCACCGCATCCCCATGCCGCCCAAGCACAACGGCTCCTGGCGTACCTACACGAACGTGGTCTTTGCCAACGGCACGCTCCTGATGCCGACCTTCTCCGGCGTCGACCCCGCCCTGGAGAACGAGGCCCTCAGCCTCTACGCCCGCCTGCTGCCCGGCTGGAAGGTCGTGGGGATCAACTGCGACAGCCTCGTGTCGGCACACGGCTACCTGCACTGCGTGTGCATGAACGTGCCCTCGTTCGTCCCGAGCTCGAAGCTGATTTCCGAGCTGACCGCCCCGACGCCGTCGGAGCCGGGCCTCTTGCAGCTCCTGCGGTGGCAGGAGGGCTCCGGGGCGCCCGTCAGCCAGCGCCCGCTGTCAGGCGGCACGGCGCGATGACGGATTGACGCCGCCGGCTGGATCCCGCAAGATGCACCGCACCTGGTGCGGCCGGGGCTCCTTCCGTGCGCCCGACGAGGCGGACGGCACGCCGCGGCCGACGAGAAAGGACCCGGGCCCATGCAACCATACCGTCTGACGGTCGGCGACGATTCCTGCGACATCCGGGGCTTCACCAACACGCACATCCAGTGCGCCGTGGACCGGGTGGCGATGTTGGGCGGCGGGGAGGTCGAGCTGTCGGCCGGGGCGTTCGCCATGGCCGATTCGCTGCACCTGCGGAGCGGCGTTCGCGTCTCCGGGCAGGGCGAGGCGACCGTACTCCGCAAGAACGCCCAGAAGCGCTCCGCCGTGAACACGGGCCTGGGGTACGGGCACTACGACGTCTGCGTGGACGAGCCGGACCTCTTCCAGGCCGGCGAGGGGATCTGGATCCGCGACGACCGCGCGGGGGGGTTCTACACGACGGTGGGCACGCTGGTGCGGCGCGAGGGGGATACGTGGTTCACGAGCCGCCCGCACCGCCACGACTACAGCCCGGGCGCCCACGCCGTCGTGGAGACGCTCTTCCCGGTCGTCAGCGCCTACGACGTGTGCGCCGCGGCGATCGAGGCCGTCGCCATCGACGGCAACGGCCAGGAGAACCCCACGGCGATTACCGGCTGTCGCGGCGGGGGCGTCTTCGCCCTGCGGTGCGACCGGCTGACGATCCGGCGCCTCGTCGTGCGGAACGGCAACACCGAGGGCATCGGATTCCAGACCTGCGACGACGCCGAGGTCGCCGACTGCCTCGTCGAGGGCTGCACCGGCAACGGCTACCATCCCGGCAGCGGCTCCAACCGGTTTCACATGCACGACTGCGTCGCGCGGAACAACGGGGCCAACGGGCTCTTCTACTGCCTGCGCGTCCGCGACTCGCTGCTGGAGGACTGCACGTTCGAGTCCAACGGCCAGCACGGCGTCTCGACGGGCGGGCGCGACAGCCGAAACACCAACCGAAACCTGGTCCTGCGAAACAACGGCGGGTGCGGGTTCTT
>Ga0307380_10011885_pt1 | contig 10870 bp, 12 predicted proteins | sample UN3MG_FD_202239 | JGI IMG/M metagenome (GOLD analysis project Ga0307380, IMG submission 202239) | Soil microbial communities from Risofladan, Vaasa, Finland - UN-3 | ecosystem: Environmental > Terrestrial > Soil > Coastal area > Acid sulfate soil | place: Finland: Risofladan, Vaasa | collected... | reverse complement strand
AGGATAATAAAGCGGAATGTGAGGTAATTTTAAGAAACTCTATGTCTTATAAGAAGGATAATCGCTTTTGTTATATAACAAAAAGTAGATAGTTGTAATAAACCGACTTGTGCTTTAAGAAATTAATGAAAGGTGGGAAAATATCAATGTCTTATGTAGAAGCTCTGGAATGTAAAAAGTGTAAGGAAAGGTATCCTGCATCGAAAATGCGTTATTTCTGTGATAATTGTGGCGACTTTCTTCAAGTTATTTATAAATCAGAAAAGATGAGGCAAGATTTAGATAGAGATAAGATTTCTCAGAGGTCTGCTGATATAATGTCAAAATGGATTGAATTTCTTCCCATAGAAGATCCTTCACTAATTAAGAGAGTTTCGCTGGGCGAAATGGAGACACCACTTATAGAAAGTAGACGATTTGGAGAGCGATTGCCAGTTAGAAAGCTTTATTTAAAAAATGAGTCGGTTTTTCCTACATTGTCATTAAAAGATCGTTCAATACCGCTTACTATCCTTAAAGGCATCGAACTAAATCAAGGTTTTCCATCCATCGTTTCCTCAGGTAACGCTGGTGCGTCGCTGGCAGCGTATGCAACTCATGCCGGGGAGAAGGGAATTGTTTTTGCCGGAAAGAATGCAAAGGGACCCAGACTTCTTCAAATGCTAATGACTGGGGCATTAGTCATTCTTGTTAATAGTGACTATAGTACTGTGGAATCATTGTTTTCAAAAGCAAGAGAGAAATTCGGATGGTATGATTGTAATGGTCAGGTTAATCCATTTAGGTTGGAAGGTAAGAGAATTTACGCACATGAAATATGCATGCAACTTGGATGGAAGGTGCCTTCTGCTATTCTGATGCCGGTTGCGGGAGGGAACGGGATAATTGCAATTGAAAAGGGGTTTAGAGAACTTAAAGAGATGGGTTGGATTGACCAAATACCAAAAATTTATGGTGTGCAAGCTGAGGAATGTGCACCTATAGCAAAAGCTTTTGAAGAAGGTTTGGAGGAAGTAAAACCCATTACTCCAAATAATACTATTGCTGGCTCAATTGCTGTGGCAAATCCCGGAATTGGTGGCAACTTAACTCTTGCGGCAGTTCGTAGTACTAGTGGCGGTGTTGTAGCTGTTTCTGAACAAGATATCTTACGTGTACAAAAAGAACTAGCTGGTCTTGAAGGCCTTTACTGTGAACCCGCGGGTTCCATAAGTGTAGCAGGGTTAGAAATTCTCTGTAAAAAAAGTGATATTACTCGTAATGATACTGTTGTATGTTTACTCACAGCTCACGGTCTAAAACAACCGGACTTCACTGTGGAGACCGCAGGATCATTACTCGAGGTAGAGCCTTCGCTTAAATCAATATCAGATGCTATCAAGGGCAGTGGAGTACTACTAAAAGAGTAAAATATGGGTAATTTAGCAAAAAAGGGGGGAAAAAAATGATTAGAAACAATTAATGAGTATTGAATCTTGTTGGGAGTGTTGTTAAAAGTATAGTATTCGCAAAATAAATAAAGGAGGTTTAGTAAATAATGGCTCAACAACATATGGATATGAAGATTGTTGATACTGTTGGAGATTATGGCCTTATGCCAGTTCCAGAGGAGCAACAAAAAAGTAACCTAAATGTTATGTTAGTTTCAGCGGGATGGATTATCGCTATATCTAGTTTATATATAGGAGGGACTCTTGGTTTATCTATGCCTTTTGGCGAAGCTGTCCGTGCTGCAATCTTAGGCCAACTTATTGTCGCAGTTATAGCTACACTGATGGGTATGTTGGGAGCTAAGTACAAGGTATCAACTACATTGATTGCCCGGCAAGCTTTTGGGAGGCACGGTTCAGCTATTTTTGGCTTAGTGGCTGCAATATCACTGGGCATTGGGTGGTTTGCTTGGCAAGCTTCATTTTTTGGAATGACCATAAATACAATATTTGGGGCAAATAATTTTTGGTTATTTGAGCCAAAGGTTGCTAGCATATGGGGAGGTCTTCTTATGTTTTTGACTGCCTATTACGGATATAAAGGTTTAGCGGCTCTAAGCTATATTGCTATTCCTTTGATTATTATTCTTAGCACATTTGGAGTAACCCTTGCGGTAGAATCTTTTGGTGGTAATTTACACAGTATAGCGGACGCTCAACCAATTAGTTCTAGGATATCTTTAATAGCAGCAATATCATCTGTAATGGGAGGTTCCATTGCAGGAGGAATATTTTTTCCAGACATCACAAGATATGTACGTGGAGGATATATAAAAGGAGCTTTGTGTGCGGGATTAGGGTATTTTATTGGTGGTATATTTTGTATAATATGTGGAATTATTATGTCTGCAAGTGTTAGTATTCCTGGTGTTGGTGATGTGGCTAATATACCTGCTATTATGCAAGCACTTGGCCTTGGCATAGGAGGGTTAATGGTGTTGATTCTTGGTCAATGGACGACTAATGACAATAATCTTTACACAGGTTCTTTGGGGTTGATTAATGTTTTTAATATTCCTAAAAAACTTGCCGTGGTCATTATGGCTGCTATTGGGATTACTATTTCAGCGATGAATATACAAGATTATTTTGTACCTTTTTTAATTTTTTTGGGTACATACATTCCTCCATTAGCAGGAGTTGTTCTTGTTGATCATTGGATATTCCGTGGGTTGTTAATGAGAGATAGCTACGAATTTGGTGTGAGAACCGAATACTCTAAGTGGAATATTGTAGCCTTGATAAGTGCATTACTTGGTGGATATATATCAACGATCATTAAAATAGAATATGTCTCCCTATTATCTATATTAATAGCGGGCGCTATCTATCTATTAATAATTCTTGTCTTACGAGTAGCGGGAATAAAAAATTATACTATTGGTAAATGGACGGAAGGAGCATAGACTGAATATTAAATAATATTAAAATGACTCGATAATAAACGATGTAAATAAAGGTATATGTATTTTAGTTAAATTTTAGATGATAAAAGGAGGGAAATATTGCAAATGAATACGTATGAAAAATTTAAAATAACTACAATTTTGGGGATTTTTGCTTCGATCGTATCAATTGTGGTTAATTGGCCTAGTGGCGTTATTACTGCAAAAGTGTTTCTAACTGAATTTTTCATTATAACGGGTATAGTTCCACTGGTTATTTTAACCACCATTTTTTTTAATGGAAAACGTTATGCAGAAAATAATAAAAATATTAAGGGTATTATTGTACTTGTTTTCTGGATGTGCCTTATTTTGGGCATAACCTTCTTATTGTTTACTATGGCTCCTCAATTAAATTTCAGAGCGCTACAATTGCCCGGAAATTTGGCTGCAGGGTTAGTTTTTTTATTAGGAGCAGCTATAAGTTTATCACAAGCCGTTGTTCTAAAAATAGACTTGTTACCTTAAACGGACTACATACAAATTGGTATGGTAATAAGGTACGTCTTCCTTTAGACGGGTTTGTTCATCTCAATATTTACTATATTAAGGAATACAATTTTATGGAGAATAGAAATTAAGTAGCCCATTTTTAAGATTTGTAAATTGAACATATTGAAAGTAAATAAAATTTGAGGAGGTTTTTATAGGTATGGAAAGATCGTTAAAATCATTAAATTTAACAAGATTTTTTAGTAGTGAAAGAATGTATAATTATGTCAGTGATATTGCTTCTTTTGGGCCAAGGGATCCTGGATCAGAAGGTGATCGTAAAGCAGTAGATTATTTGACAAATATCCTAAAACAGTGGGGTTGCGAAGTTTTTCTAGAAAGTTGTAATATTACTAATTTTAAATTTGAAGAATCTGTAGTTGAAATAATAAAACCTTATCACAAACTTCTAAACTCAATATGCCATTACCGGTCAGGATCAACAGATAGCGTGACAGCAGAGCTTAAATATGTAGGATTCGGAGAAGAAATAAATTATAAGAACGTAGAAGTAAAAGGGAGCATTGTCCTCGCAGACATTGGCAAGATTCATCCTGTACCTAAGTCAGATCTTGCTCATAAATTTGGGGCTATTGCTTGTTTATGGCCGCATTTTAACCCAGGAAATAGGATTGCTGCATGGGGTTTGCATCAAAATGGAGCTCCTTTGCCTGTATTGGGCATTTCATACGAAGATGGATTATTATTGAAAAAACTATTAGAAGAAGGTTCTGTAACAGTAAAAGTAAAAGCAGCGGCTAGCTTAAAACCTGGTACACAAGATCACATAATAATCGATATCAAGGGAAGGAGTAAACCAGAAGAAATTGTGTTGCTTGTTGCTCATAGAGAAACTGTATATATTTCTCCTGGTGCAAACGACAATGGTTCAGGGATAGCAGTATTACTTGAATTAGCTCGATTTTTCAGCATGATCAAACCTAAAAGAACATTGAGACTTATTTTTTCTGCGGCTGAAGAAGGCGGAGGTCTTGGTATGCGTCAGTATGTTGATAAAAACTTAAATCAACTTAAAGAAAGAGTAAAAGGTGTTATAAACTTGGATATGGTGGGAGAAGGAGAAAATTTATGCATAGTTAGAGCCGGGCACTATCCTAACCGTCGAGTACCTACTTCTGATTGGTTGAATGAAAAAATATTAAAAGTGGCTCAATCTTTGAATTATAAGTTAGGAGAATGGGAATGTCCATTTGGACTAGCAGATATCGAGCGTTTTGTCGAAATCGGAATTCCTTGCGCTTGGCTTTACCAAACTGGTGATCCATATTACCATACAATTGATGACGTGCCTGAACATGTAGATCCGAATGATCTAAAGGTAACCTGTGATATTACAGGAAAAACTGTATTGGAGATGTTAGAAGAATAACTGAAGAGAATAATTGATATAAAACTCTATTGTATAGTATAGACTATTTCAATCGTTTAATTGAGGAAAATTTTCGAGATGGAGATGTAGTTTATTAATTTATAAAATATTAACAAGGAGGAATTGTAATGATTTTGGAAAAAAAAGTTCTTTTAGAGCGTATGACATGGGAAGAAGTTAAAGAAGCAGTTAAAGAGTCCGGAGGAATAGCTATAGTTCCGCTTGGATCAACAGAGCAAAACGGACCTCATCTTCCATTGGATGTAGATACAGCACCAACCGTAAAAGTAGCTATAGATGCAGCAAAACAAGCTAAGGTTGTTGTAGCACCCACTATAGCATATGGGAGTACTAAACAGAATATGGATTTTCCAGGTACACTGACAATACGGCCTACAATCTTAATAGAATTTGTAAAAGATGTAGTAAACAGTCTTATTACTCACGGTTTCGACAAAATTATTCTATTGAATGGTCATGGGGGTAATATTCCGGTTCTCAATATTGTTGCCGAAGAGGTTGTTTTCCAAACAGGCAAGTTTTGCTGCCAGGTGAAGTGTTGGGAACTGGCAGATTTACCAGCTCCAAAAGGTACTCCATCTTATGATGGCCATGGAGGATTAATGGGGACATCTCATATGTTAGCCATACGACCCGAAGATGTTTACAAAGATAAATATGTAGATAGTAAACATGAAGTTGAGCTAGGAGATGTTGGTTGTTGTATTTGGCCACCACAAAAAGCCCCATATTATTCTACAATACCTATTCCCTTAATGACCGGTCAGTGTGTGAAATATGGTCATTTTGGAGATCCAAAGTATGCAAGCGCTGAACGCGGTAAAAAATTACTTGAAGAAAGTGTAAAAAAATTAACCAAGTTTATCACTCTCTTAAAAAGTGATGAATTGAAATGGCGCAAAAAATAGATAAGGAAAACCCCATTTAAAGTAGGAATTTACAAAAAATTTAATAACAGAAGGAACGGCGAAAGTGCATATTGTGGTAAAATTACAGAAAGATATACGTAAGTAACTAATTTTTAACGAACCGACATATAATGAAAGGTGTACGTACGGTATGCGAGTAGGAGGTAGATAAATTAATTATCTACCTCCTACTCGGTTTGCAATTTTCATCAATAAAATAGATTAGAATATCACTACAAAGATGTTACATTTGAGAGTAAACATAAGTAAAAAAAATAATACAAATAATTTTAATGTTTTTAGCTATTTTAAATTTAGGATTAAATAACGTAAATAAAATGGAAGGAATAATACTTGATCCAGTTTATACAAGAAAAGCAATAGCTGGACTTATTGATTTAATAAAAAAAGCAAATTTAAAAAAAATGAAAATGTAATTTTTCTTCATACTAGTGGAGAAATAGCAGATTTTGCTTATAATAAAATTTTTAGATAACTACATAGGGATGTTAAGAGTATTTTTAACAAATAAATACCCACGCTCCTACAGGCATGGTGCTTTCAAAATTCAAGCTCCGCTTGTCCTGTATCTTCCTTCTAAATTACGAACGGAAGATACAGGAAACTACTCTCATCCCCACCCTTAATTGCTGTTGTTAAAAATTGCTTGAAGTCAGGTACTGCCCAAATTAAAACATTAAAAGAAACAGAGATTTCTACTCCTTTAGGTAAAATAATAATAGGAGAAGTGATGGAGGATGGCTTAGTGATAATTGCTGCCCTAATAAAGGTGAAGAGCTCTCTATTGTCATAGATAAATTGGAAAAGTTAGAGAATAAACTGATATTGGTTGATGGAGCTATAAATCGAATTGTTCCTTTAATGAAGACAGATGCTTTAATACTTACTACGGGAGCAGCAAGAGATATTAATATAGATTTTTTAGTAAAAGAGATTCAATGTATTTCTTACCTGTTTGAGTTGCCTAAAATAGAAAAGAAAGATTTTATTAATTTAGAAAATAGTAAGAAGAAAATTATTACTTTGATCCAAAAAAATAATTCTAAAAAGTATTTAAGAGCAGATTCATTAATTAATTTGCCTGAAGTATTAGAGCTTATTAAAAAGTAAAAGCATTATTCTATCAAATCCCTCCAATCTTCTAATTGGTAGTAATCCCATTTCCTTAATTGCTATTTTGTTTGAAATGAAAAAGTTAAAAATAAAATTGAAAGTAATAAAAACTTTGACAATTTTAGCCATTACTATTAATCCCTTCTATCCTTTGTATAGATATGAAAATAATCAATATGAAAGTGCTTGGCTAGATAGAGATAAACTTTATAATGAAATTAAATCTATGGTTACTATTCCGGTTATTGACATTGTTAGAGAAGGGAGTAATGATCTATTGATATCATAAAAAAGAGTTAATCTTAACTAGAAATGAAGAGTTGATTAAAAAATAAAAATAAAAGGAGGAGATCGTATGGAAAAATTAATCGAAGTCCGTTGGCATGGTCGAGGTGGGCAGGGTGCAGTTACCGCTTCTAAATTATTAGCTACTTCTGCCCTTGCTGAAGACAAGTATATTCAGGCTTTTCCTGAATATGGACCAGAAAGGATGGGTGCTCCCATCCTTTCTTTTACCCGTATAAGCAAAAACCCTATTAAAATTCACTGTCATGTTACCAATCCCAGTATAGTAGTGGTTTTAGATCCCACTCTATTGAGGGCAGTAGATGTAACTGAAGGTTTAACCGAAGATGGGGTTTTAATAATAAATACTGAGGAATTAGCTACTGAGATAAGAAAAAAATTAAATCTGAAAGGTAGAAAGGTCTATACGGTAGATGCCAGTAAAATTGCTCAAGAGACTATAGGAAGACCACTACCCAATACTCCTTTAATCGGTGCCTTAATAAAAGTTACCGGATTATTGACTTTGAATAATGTATTAGCTGATATCGAGGATAAATTTAAAGTAAAATTTAGTTCCAAGATTGTAGAAGGCAACATCAATGCTATTAAAAGAGCTTTTCAGGAGGTGAAGGGTGAATGAGCGATGACAAAAAATTAGGATGGAAAGAAATTCCCGAAGGGGGATTAATTACCAAGGCGGGGAATTCAGCTACTTACGAAACTGGTTCCTGGAGATCTGCTAGACCGGTGAGAGATGAGGAGAAGTGTACAAATTGTTTGATCTGTTGGGTCTACTGTCCCGATTGTTCCATATTAGTTTCAGATGAAAAGATAAAAGATATTGATTATTATCACTGCAAAGGCTGTGGGATATGTGCGACAGAGTGTCCGGTTAAAGCCATTAAAATGATAAATGAAAAAGAATTTACCGATTAGAAAGGAGGATGAATATGAATAATAAAATGATTGCAATTACTGGAAACGAAGCTGTAGCTTATGCCATTAAACAGATAAATCCTGATGTAATGGCTGCTTACCCCATCACTCCCCAAACAGATATAGTGGAAAAATATTCTGAATATGTAGCTGATGGGTTAGTAGATACCGAATTTGTAACCGTAGAGAGTGAACACAGTGCAATGAGTGCTTGTGTAGGAGCGGCAGCCGCCGGAGGTAGAGTAATGACCGCTACTTCAGCCAATGGTCTGGCTTTAATGTTTGAAATACTTTATGTTGCTTCTTCAAATAGATTGCCAATTATTATGCCAATGGTAAATAGAGCTTTATCTGGTCCTATTAATATTCATTGTGATCATGGTGATAGTATGGCTGCTCGAGATTCGGGTTGGATTCAAATCTATTCCGAAAATGTTCAGGAGGCTTATGATAATACCATTCAGGCAGTGAAAATTGCCGAACATATGGAAGTTCGTTTACCTATAATGGTCATGTATGATGGATTTATTACCAGTCATGGAATTGAATGTGTAGAACTTTTAGATGATGATAAAGTAGCTAAATTTGTAGGGAAATATTCTCCTCGTTATCCTTTATTAGATATAGATCATCCGGTAACTTATGGTCCTTTAGATCTTTATGATTACTATTTTGAACATAAGAGACAACAGATTGAAGCAATGAAGAAGGCTAAAAAAGTAGTATTGGAAATAGGCAAAGAATTTAAGCAAGCCTTCGGTAGAGAATATAAACTATTTGAAGAATATCAACTATCTGATGCTGAAAGAGCTATTGTGGTCCTTTCTTCAACTGCTGGTACAACCAAGCAAGTAGTAGATGAATTAAGAGCAAAGGGAGAAAAAGTAGGGTTATTAAAGTTAAGATTATTTAGGCCATTCCCTTATCAGGAGATTGCTCAGGCTCTTTCTCATCTTAAGGCAATAGCCATCTTAGATCGTTCTAATTCATTTGGAGCATTTGGAGGACCGCTCTTTACCGAGATTAGATCTACTTTATTAGAAGCAGGAAAAGTTCCGCAAAATGTTAATTATATCTATGGCCTGGGAGGTAGGGATATTAATCAGACTGATATAGCTTCTATCTATGCTGATTTAGAGAAGATAGTAAAAACCAGCAGAGTTGAAGAACGAGTAAAATACTTTGGTGTAAGAGAATAAGGAGGTATTAATCAATGGTTAATCTTAAAGAATTATCCAAGAAAGAAGAAATTTTGAGTGGAGGGCATCGGCTTTGTGCTGGTTGTGGAGCTTCTATTGTGGTAAGACAAGTACTTTCTGCCTTAGATGACCCGGTGGTAGTGGCTAATGCTACTGGTTGTTTAGAAGTAGCTACTACTATATACCCTTATACTAGCTGGAAGTCTTCATTTATTCATAATGCTTTTGAAAATGCAGCAGCTACTATAAGTGGAACAGAAGCAATGTTTAAGTCATTAAAAAGGCAAGGAAAGATTGATAAAGAGATTAAATTTATAGCCTTTGGAGGCGACGGAGGTACTTATGATATAGGGATTCAATCTCTATCTGGGGCATTAGAAAGAGGACATAATTTTGTCTATGTTTGTTATGATAATGAAGGCTATATGAATACTGGGATTCAAAGGTCAAGTGCCACGCCTCGAGGGGCTTGGACTACGACTACTCCTGCAGGAAAAGTCATTTCAGGGAAGACTCAATATCATAAAAATCTTACTGAAATAGTTGCTGCCCACAATATTCCTTATGTAGCTCAAGCGAATCCTTGGAGATGGAATGACCTGATAGAAAAAGCTCGTAAGGCTTTCTATACCGATGGGCCAGCTTTCATTAATGTCTTATCTCCTTGCCCACGTGGATGGAGATTTGATTCTAAAGATACTATTAAAATATCCAAACTTGCAGTACAGACTAATTTCTGGCCTTTATATGAGGTAGAGAATGGAGTATGGAAATTAAATTATAAACCAAAGGGAAAAAAACCTATTAGAGAGTGGATGGAAGCCCAGGATAGGTATAAACATCTCTTTAGCTCAGAGAATGAGCATATAATCAAAGAGATCCAAGAAGAGATAGATAGGAATTGGGAAAAATTACTCGCCAAATGTGGAGAAAAATAAATTTTTTATTGATTAGTAATTTTTCGTAAAGGTTTAAAAGAGTAAATAAGATACCGCAAATATTTAAAGTATTTGCGGTATCTTTAAAAGAAGTAGTTAATTTTTTTACGATTTTTAGGAGCTTTAGCGTATTAGAGGGCACCTACAAAGTTAGTGTCTCTTTGTTTCCGCTAAGTCTTTCAAATTTTTATTCCTACTTTAAAGATTAAGAAAATTCCCAGGAAATATACTAAAAAAATTAACCAGGCCGCTATCCCTAAACTAAATACCGTTCTTTTAGGTTTATATACCAAACTGCCAATAACAATGCTGGTGATAATTATAGCTATTAAAGCGCTAATAATATGCTGGGGTGAGACTACACTTAAAATTGGTGGGCCATCATAAAATATATCTGAGAAGAAAGGTATGGTCATATTAAGAATATTTGCTCCCAGGACAATACCTACCGCAAGGTCATAAGCCTTTATTCTAATAGCCGCGAGGGCGGTGACTAATTCTGGTAGAGAAGTGACGATAGCTAACATTATAGTGCCCATAAAAGTTGTTCCCCATCCGGTAAGGTCTGCTAAACTATTGGCTATTTGTGCTAACTTCATAGCAGTAAAGATTATTATTATAGCTGCTAT
>Ga0307380_10011884_pt1 | contig 10870 bp, 9 predicted proteins | sample UN3MG_FD_202239 | JGI IMG/M metagenome (GOLD analysis project Ga0307380, IMG submission 202239) | Soil microbial communities from Risofladan, Vaasa, Finland - UN-3 | ecosystem: Environmental > Terrestrial > Soil > Coastal area > Acid sulfate soil | place: Finland: Risofladan, Vaasa | collected... | reverse complement strand
ATTGGCAGGAGAAATCCACAGAGAATGTATTTGAAAGAAGTATTAATTCTCAAATTTAAAGATTTTATCTGATTTCATCTTGAAAATGATGATAAACTATCAGAAATAAAACTTGTTAAAAAAATTAATAAATATAGTCAAAATTAATATAAAAATGGAAAATAAGCCTGCCATCCTCGTAGAAATACATTTAAATTTGGTACCATTTCCATAGCTGGCTTTAATGTTAAATACGGATAAGGGTATTTCCCCATTTTCCAAAATAGAATACAAATTTTTCTACTAATTTCCTTAATTTTTAATGCTATTGGATTTTTATGTAAAATATAAGGTTTGAAACCTTCTCTTTGCAAAATCTCAATTTCGGATGAAGATAGTTTACCTAAAACCCATAACAATGCATCTTTTTTAAGTAATCTTGAAACAGATTTTACTAAAAATTTCCATTCTGCTTGGTTTTTTTGATTTTCTAAAATTCCAATATTATATGTATGTGATTTTTCAAGGTTATTTAATAATAATGTTTGTATTTGATTATTCACTCCAATACTTTGAAAATAATCATTAGCTTCATCTTTTAAAGCATCAGATCTAAAAGCATGAGTTATTCTTAATCTTGGTAAATCTGCTAAATCTGCTGATGGTTTAAGATTTTTTTCTGTTATAGAAATTAAGGTGAGCGATTCATGAATACGATGCAATTCCTGAATATTCTCGTATAACCTCACTCTCGGATAAAAATGTACAGGAGGTTCTACTCGTTTTTGCTGACATCGAGCATCATTAATAGCTAACAACCGTGGATCGATTATATTTTCAAAAACAAAATCTGAAAATGTGACCGCTCTACTTTCAGAAGTTACAAAATTATTTTCAACTTGAAATTTCCCTGCTCTAGCAATTTCTTCAGCTTCAGCAGGATGATTATAATAATAAATAATTTTTTCAAGTAAATCCTCCAAACTCCTCCAGGTAATTAAATGTTTTCCAGGCTCAAAAAATCGATAGAGGAATGTTTGTGGACTTAATTCGTCCACAAAACATAATGCTCCTGCAAAGAGACAACTATATATTTGTGGAGTAAATTGCCCATTTAAACTACTAATTACAATCATCTTTGAACGAGATAAGACTTTGAGCCAATCTGAATAGGGAAGTCGATTATAATGATGAAATGGGATATTATTTTTAGGTAACTTTTTTTCTAAAAACTGTACCATTCGACTTCGGCGTGGATGAGATGAACTCCACCTTCTTCCAATATAAGTTACACCAGGATTTTTATTTTTTACTATTTCAAACTTTAACGCAATAGGCGGATAAAATGCAGAATGTTCAATACCTGCTTCATGAAAAAAATGCAAATGAGCTGGTTGAGAAGCCGTTAACATATGTTCAAAATTCTCACATTTCATATAAAGAATTATTGAACTAATAGAATGCAATATATGGTGTGTATCAGCAACTATAGCAATTTTAGGGTAATTTAATTTAGATAAACTTTTAGGAAAGCAAGTGGTATGTGCTTGGAGAACTGAAACAATTAAATCAATGTTTCGATCTTTTTCATCAAGTTGTGAAAGAACTTCGTCTATGTCAAAAATAAATCCACTTGTACGTATATATTTTCGTTCTAATGTATCTTTATTTTGTACTTCAGGCCCGCATAATATTTCGCGTTTTCCACAATAAGGATATGAAGGAAATTTTTCTAAATCGGTGTGCACTGGGATAAGTACAATATTTAGTAATTTCTCAAAATAATCGCTATTATTTGTATGATCTTTTAATGTCATATTTTCTATCTATTATTTTCAATAAATGTAATTAAATCAGAAAATCTTATCTATTTAATTCTTTTAACTTTCTTGAGGAAATCTACTTTGTTAGATAATTTTTAATTAATTATCTATAATATACAAATTAACCAAATTAAAAATATGACACGCAAATACGATGAATAAGAAAAAACATACCAAACCCTTTTTAAGGAATTGGATAAGACCAATAGTTAATCCTTCAAACTTAAAGCATATAATTCCAAAATATATTAAATATTTAAGAGATTGGAAAAAATACTCCCGTATGGAATACGCAGAAGAGATGAGTTTAAAAAATTCACTCCCTTCATTGTTTGATGATCGTGCGAAAACTCCTTTTGATCCTCACTATTTTTACCAAGATGTTTGGGCTTTTAAAAGAATTTTTAAATTGGGATCTGATTCTCATGTTGATGTTGGCTCAAAAGTGTCTTTTATAGGATTTTTAACAGTAATCAAAGAAGTCTTATTTATTGATATAAGACCATTAATTACAAATTTAGATAATCTAAAGTCAATTAAAGGAAATATACTTTCAATTCCATTTGAAGATAATTCAATTTCTTCAATTTCATGTCTTCATGTAGCGGAACATATCGGTCTTGGGAGATACGGTGATAAATTAGATCCTTTAGGGACTAAGAAAGCAGCAAAAGAATTAGTTAGAGTTTTAGCTAAAGATGGGAATCTACTTTTTTCTGTCCCAATTGGAAAACCACGTCTTTGCTTTAATGGTCATAGAATTCATTCAACTGATCAGATATTAGAATATTTCTCAGATTTAGAACTCATCGAACTTTCAGGAGTTGATGACAGTGGTAATTATTTTCAAAACATCGATAAAAACAAATTAAATTCATGTAATTATGGATGTGGGTTTTTTTGGTTTACCAAAAGATAAAATTGTAACCAGAATTGTTAATTTAATAATATATTTGCGAAAATTATTAGATTAGAATAATAAACTATCTAACTTCTTTCTGCATTTAAGAATATTTTTTTAGATTTAAACACAAATTTTTAAAATTAAAAACGATTACCATGTTTTAAAATAAGAAATATCAAAATTTATAATACATTTTTGGAAGAATTTCTTGAAAATTATTTTTAATCATACACTTAAGGATTGGTATTGGCAGATTTTCGATGAATGGAATCGAAATCATGAAATTATTATTTCCGATATTTATAAAGACAAGGAAGGAGACAAAAAAACAGATTATTTATACGAATTAGAAGAAGCTATTTTTAATAATCCAGGTTGTGATTTTATTTTTGATTTTGATTTGGATATAACTCAATTAATACGATGGCAAAATCGAAGAATAAATGTACCAATAGTAATTTTCGCAGTAAATGCGATTATGAGACCATATGTTGCGAAAATGTCCATTTTCTCTAATATATGGTATGTAGAGCAATATGCTAAACCTCTTATGGAAAAATTTAATAAAAGAAATCTATTTTTTGACGGAATGGCAGCAAATCCTTTTATATTTTATCCAAAAGAGCTAAATAAAATAAATGATATTGGGTTTATTGGTCGCCAGTATGGTGAAAGGGGTTATTGGCTTAACTCAGTAAAGAATTACGCAAAAAAAAAAAACTTAAAATGTAATTTTCCTTTAGCTCATGGCGAAAAGATGTTTTTAAGTCAAAGTAAAATAAATGATCTCTATAATCAAACGAAAATTAATATATCATTCGCACCCAAAGAACCACCGGGTAGAATTGTTAACCTAAGAACTTTTGAGATTTGTATGTCCGGTAATTTTCAATTAATGCAATATACACCTTGTATAGAAGAATTTTTTGAACCTGGTTCAGAAATAATATGTTGGAAAACTAAAAAAGATCTTTTTGATAAAATAGAATACTATTTAGAAAATGAGAAAGAAAGAGCAAAAATTGCTAAGAATGGCTATAAAAGGGCTATTGAGAATCATACTTGGTCTAAAAGAGCAGATAATATTATAACTTTTTTAAATAACAAAAAGGAACTAAAAATTAAGAATTATCTTATTCATATTAAATATCTCTTAAAGGAAGAAGAATTTCAGAAAGTTAAACAGCAAAAGGAACACAATTTAAATAATCTAGATTTTAAATTGATTTGGATGGTATTTAAAAAAGAGGGATATAAAAAAAGAGACATTCAAACAATTAAATCGAAACTTAAAATAAAAGCAAGAGATAGATCATTCTATTATAAATTAAATTTAAAGAATTATCGATTAATTCAATTTTTTGGTAAAATATTAATGGTAATAAAGGTGTTACCTCGAGGTATAAATATTAAATTAAAAAATTGGGAGGATTTAGAGAAAGTTTTATTCTTAATTGAAAATAAAGATCTTAGTATTCCTCAATTTGGCGTATTAACAAATGGTTTAAATTGGATTATTAAAGATTTTGAAACCAATAAGTGGTTGAGAAGAATACCACAGAGGGGTATATTGAAAAGAAGAGGGAGGTTTAAGACTTATTTTCTAATAAGAATTACAATTTTTCTTAAAAACTATTATCAATCTATTAAATTTGTGAAAAGAATTCTGCCAATGTCTTTAAAAGAGAAATTTAAAAATTTATTCGATTTAATCGAATTCAATCTTCGTAAATTATTAAAAACACCACAAATGTATAGATTTAGCTAATTAAATTTATTTAGTATTCTTTTTCCTATGATGAATAAACTAGATCTCTTTTATATTAAAGCTCTAACACTAAGTCTATTAGTTTCTAATTCTCTTAAAATAATCTTTTTCCTTCAGTTCAATATCTAAATCATAAATTTTTATGTAATGTTCTATGAGCTCATTGAAGATAAAATCTAAGTCCTTTGTTAGTCCATCCCATTGGGGATAGTCACGCTTAAACTTGGACATATCTGAAATCCACCAAATATGATCACTTTCTCTTTCTGGAGCTTCTTCAAATATGGGTTCAATTCCTGTTTTTGCCTTTATCGCATCCATTGTTTCAAAAATACTAACAGAATTTTGTCTCATACCTCCCAAATTATAGGGAGTCCCATATTTACCAATTTGATTCTGTTTAGGAGAATTCACCCATAAATATATGATATTACTAACGTCAGTGGAGTGGATGTTATCGCGTACTCGGTAACCACCACCATAAATAAACAGTTTTTCTTTTAATACCATTTTTTTTGTGAAAAACCCTAAAAATCCATGAACTTCTACTGGTCTTTGGTTTTTACCAATAAGGCAACCACCTCTAAAAGTTGAGGTTTTCATTCCATAATTATGAGCATATTCTTGCATATAAAGATCAGCCGCTGCCTTACTAACCCCGAAAGGAGTATGACCACATCGATCTATTGGTAATTCTTCGTTAAATGAATCATAGACACAGTTTTCATAACGTTTATAAACATTATCATCTAAAATTTGATAATTAAAATAATTTGGATAATCACCGTAAACCTTATTTGATGATAAAAAAGCAAAAGGAATATCTGGATTAAATTTTCTTGTTAATTCAAGCAAATTTAGAGTACCCATGATATTAGTTTCTGCATCTTCAATTGGAATTTCTAAGGATCTTGGATGACTAACTTGAGCGGCGCAATGAACAATAGCATCAACATCTTTAATAAGGTTTTCCATTTGTTTCAATTCATTAATATTGTAATTAAATTGTTTTATGTTAGAATATTTTTCTTGAATCTCTTGAATTTGTCCTTTTGTTTCTGCTTCTTTAGAATTAAGAAAATAACTTCTTAAATAGTTATCGACACCGAATACTTCCCATTTTTCTTGAGCAAATTTTTCACAAACCGCAGTACCTATTAAACCACTAGAACCTGTTACAAGGACTTTTTTCATAGTTAAACACTTTGTAATCTAAAATTATTTAAAGAATTTAAAGGATTATTTTTTAAGAAGGGGTTTTATATCATTGATTATATAACTATTTGAGAAGGTATGATTAGAAGGTTTATTAAAAAGTATCCAATTTTAAAATCAAAATTAAAAACATTACTCGGTTTTGCCTCTATTGTTATTGCTAAAATTAAACTTAAGAAAGCAGTTGCAAAATGTAAATCCGGGAAAGCCCTTATAAACTTAGCATATACATTTCAATTTAATTTTTTTAAGAAAGAATTTTTTAGATTTGGAATTTTCCCTCTACAAGTAAAAGAAGAATTAACTCATTTTTTAAAAATACTTATTAAACAACATCCAAAAATAATCTTTGAGTGTGGAACAGCAAGCGGGGGTAATTTATTTTTATTAACGCGATTTTCTAATAGAGATTCAACAATAATTAGTGTAGATCTTCCGGGGGGTAAATTTGGAGGCGGATATCCATCTTGGAAAATACCATTTTATAAATCCTTTGCGACATATAATCAGAAAATTATTCTTATAAGGGATGATTCTCATAAAATATCTACTTTAGAAAGCTTAAAAGAGATTTTAAATAATCGGAAGATTGATGTGGCATATATTGATGGGGATCACACATATTCAGGAGTAAAAAAGGATTATGAAATGTATAGAAGTCTAATTAAGCCAGGGGGGTTGATTGTATTTCATGATATAGTCCCGCATAAAAATAGAAATGTAGGGGTACCGAAATTTTGGCAAGAAATACACAAAGAATATGATTTTAAAGAAATAGTTCAAGATTGGGACCAAAATGGGTCAGGTATTGGAATTTTAGTCATGAAATAGAAATTTGAAAAAAAATATATTATACTATATTTCTAAAAAAAAGCGTGCTAAATCGTTTGAAATACATTTTAGACAAGTCTTATCTTTATAGATTTGAAAGGCATTATCCGCAATTTTCAACCTTAATTCGCTATTATTAACTAATTCCAAAATTCCCTCTGAAATTGACTTTGGATCTGCTCTCTGACATAAAAAAATGTTTTCCCTATGAGTAAATAATTCATTGATAGCAGGAGTGTTTGATGTAATTATAGGAACTTTCATTTGTATTGCTTCAAAAATCTTATTTGGAACAACACATAATGTTTTTTCTCCTTGTCCAAAAATTCCTAAAGCTATATCACATTCAGATATAAAATGGGGCAATTGAAAAAGTGGAATTAAATCATAGAATTCTAAGTTATTTAACTTCAAAGATTTTGCAAGTTCAAAATTTTTTTTATAGGTCTGTCCTCTACCAAGTAGAGAGAAAATTATTCTTTCATCATCTTTTAAAACAGCTGCAGCTTTAATTATAAATTCAATACCATGTAAAGGGATAAAGGTTCCCCAAAAACCAACCTTTATTTTCTCAACATTCTCTATTCTTTTTACCGTGTTACCAGAAATGCTAAAAATGGGCTCTGCTCCAACAAGAATTCTCCGAAATCTGTTTTTTCTTAATTTAAACTTAATATTAAAATACTTAATGTGTGTATAAGTATCTAAAATAATTTTATCTGATAAAAGACATTCAAAGTAATCTAAACAATAGAGGTATACATATTTTAATGATTTAAAAAGCATATTTTTCCGAGCAAATACCTTTCTATCATCATGATAAGTTTGGAATTTTGAAATGAAATAATCATATATTAAAGGAATTTTCTTATATTTTGAATAAAGCTTAGTTAGAGAGAATAACAACCAATCACGAGGAGATACTGAGAAAAAGATAATCAGGTCAAAATCTATTGAATTAAGTATTTTAAAACTTTTAATAAAAGTAAATGCTAGTTTCCTATTTGATTGATTCTTAAAATTTAATTTATAAACCTTTATACCATTAAATCTTAAAGCTCTTAAAATTATATAATTCCTAGAATAATTTTCATCAAAGTTTCCAATATAAAGAACTTTTTTTACCTTAATTGTTAAAAACACCAAGTTTTAAAACTTTCTTAATGAAACCATAAAATTCTTCAGTTTTATTATTAATAATATCCATTAGGTTTTGAGTCTTTATAATATAAGTGTGTTTTAATTTTGCTAATTCTCCAGCATTACTCTTAATTTTTAATCTAATTTCCTCATTTGAGAAATATTTTTCAATTAAATCCTCCAATTCAGATTCATTTTCATATCATAATAGATGGTTTTCTCTTTCAGCAAATAGCGATATAGAGAATTGGATAACTCTCTTTATGTAATTTAAATTTATGGATTAAATTTATAATCTTTATTGATAATTAACCAATTTTGGTATTGAAAATTATCATACTTCTGATAATATTTCTTGACTAATTTAATACAGTCAGGGTAAATCTTGTAAAAATTGTAATTCAATTCCTCAAAAAAGTCAAAAATATCTCTTAAGAATATGTGTGCGTCAATATAAGTTCCGCCGTACTCGAATTGAATTATATTAACATGATTATTATTAAATAATGTGGTTCCACCCTTTAGTACTTCAAATTCATGTCCTTCAACATCAATTTTCAGATAATCAATTATTTTTATATTATTTTCACGACAATAATTTTCTAATGTATCAAGTTGGATTTTTTCACTTTGTTGTTCTGAAATTTTCCCATTGCGCTCGTCTAACCCTTTTCTTTGATATAAGGAATTCAATCCTGAACTTATTTTGGAAATATGTATAAATCCCTCTTTCTTAGCTGAACTTAAACCAATATTATTGCAAATAACATTAGGGGGAAAATTATTATTTATTAACTTCTCAAAAGTATATTTACTTGGCTCAAAACAATGGATATTTAATTTTTTATTTGTATTTAAAACAAACTTTGTCCATTGACCTATATTTGCTCCAATATCAAATATTACACTATCTTTTCCGATATTGTGTTGTAAAAAGCGTATCTCTCCATTTGTTATCATATTATCATTGTTTTCTCCGTTGTATCTATCGATATAACGCTTGAAAAAGTTATAGATTTTTGGATTCTGTGGTATAATTTTTATTAATAAATTATACATTTTTTTTTTAATTTTACTCATACTGTTCTCCAACAATTAAATTTTAAATTTGCAAATTTATAGTGATGAAATTTAATTTGTCTTTATCTAAAAATATATTTAAAATATCTAAATAAACCTGCGAGGGTAATTATATGGAGCAGAATAATTTAATTGTCTAAATGAATGAAAAGTGCTATAGTAGTTACATCTTTCTCTGAAACTATTCAAACTTAAATTAATAAAATATTAAACCCTTATGAAAATCAATTAATTTAATCCATAACTCATGGTATTAAGAAAGTATCTTTTAATTCTAAATATATGAAAATTATAGCAATAGTGCCAAAATTGTTCGATTATTTGGTTTCAGCAATTATCGAAGGATTATATAAAAATAATGTGAATATAATTGCATCCGAACCAGGAAATAATGTCAGAAAGGTATATTCAAAAAAAGAGATAATAGAGCATTCCAAAGATGCTGATTACATTCTGGTATTTACGGGAAAAGTTAAAGGAAATATCCCTCCGAAATATTTTCTCTTAGATAAAATAAATAGACCTAGTATAACGGCTTTCGTAGATGGAAGTGAATGGACTTATTCAAGTTTCCCCGAAAAAAATCAAATAACTGAAAGCTTGAAAAATCCAATAAGGAGAAAAGGCAAAAAATGGATAAATAAAAGATTATTTAATTATTGTAGATGGTATTTTAAAAGAGAATGTTACCCTGAAGATGCCAAAAAAGGAATTATACCTCTATTATTCGCTGCAGAAGATATCTATTTTGGAAACTATGATTATGAGAAAAATATAGATGTTTTTTGTTCATTTGGACAAAAAAGAACTGGTTTAAGACAAAAAGTAGAAAATGTATGTAGAAAATTAGAGAGAAAAGGGTATAATATCGTTATTAAAAGTGGGCTATCATACGAAAAATATAAGAAATTAATTTCATCTTCTTATATCAGTATTGATGCTTGGGGTGGGGGAGATTGTAATGCTAAAATTTGGGAAATATTTGCTAACAAAAGCTGTTGTTTTTCTCAAAAATATAATATTCTCTTTCCACATAGTTTTACAGATGGATACAATTATGTTGAGTATTCAACCATTGAAGAGTTTGAAGATAAATTAAGATATTATTTAAAGAATAAAGAAAAATGTTTAGAAATAGCAGAAAGAGGATATCAACACTTATTAAAATATCATACTTCAAAACAGAGAGCTAAATTAATATTAGATATTTTGGAAAACGAAAATAAAACAAAAAAATTTGATTATAACAAAAAACATTCTGTGGGAAAAATTTTTTATTTAAATGTGATTTTAAATAGCTTTATTAAAGATCCACGGAATATTATTAGATATTTAATGAATGTGTTTCAAGAATTAAAATTTAGAATTCGGGAAAATAAACTAAAAAAAAACTAACACGCATCAATTAATAATTGATTTTAGCATATTCTAATGAATAAAAATCATATTAAAGTTTCCAAATTGGTTCTAGGCATTCAGTTTTATGAATATATCTTCTAGATTTGTTTGTAATTCTTTAATTTGTATAATCGGATATTTTTGAAGGATTCCAAATAATTTTGGATAGCAATCTCGATCTTGAATATTAAAACATACAATGTCTTCTTTACGTTCTATATCACTAATATAATTTAGAGTGCTCAATTTATCAGTTAATTCTGTAATTTTATCTATACCAATCTTGATTTGAATTTTGATTTCTTTTTGAAGGAATTTTACAAAATTTTCTTTTTTATCAATTTTTATAATATTCCCTTGTTTAAGAAAAGCAATTTTACTGCATATAGATTCTACTACATTCATTTGATGTGAAGTAATAAATATCGTTTTATTAAGATTTTTTAATAAATTCATTATTTCTTGAACTATTATTGGATCTAGTCCTAACATTGGTTCATCTAAAAATAAAATTTTAGGGTCTATTAATAAAATCCTCGCCAATGCTAATTTTACTTTCATACCACTTGAGTAGGTTTCTACCAACTGATTTACCTTACTTGTTAAACCCAATATTCCAACGATATCCTTGATTTTCTTATCATAATCACTTATATTATAGATTTTAGAGAAAAATTTTAAATTTCTATAACCTGTTAATCTATAATAAATCATTTCATTTCCAAGCATCAA
>Ga0307380_10011881_pt1 | contig 10872 bp, 10 predicted proteins | sample UN3MG_FD_202239 | JGI IMG/M metagenome (GOLD analysis project Ga0307380, IMG submission 202239) | Soil microbial communities from Risofladan, Vaasa, Finland - UN-3 | ecosystem: Environmental > Terrestrial > Soil > Coastal area > Acid sulfate soil | place: Finland: Risofladan, Vaasa | collected... | reverse complement strand
GATGATGGCCACGACGTCGCCCACGTTGACCACGTCGTCTTCGTTCACCTTCTTCTCGATCAGCTTGCCGGTGGCCGGCGCCGGAATGCGGAAATCGGCCTTGTCGGTTACAACTTCCACGAGGTCGTCGCCTTCCTTGACGTCGTCGCCTTCGTCGGAATACCAGAAGGATACGACTGCTTCTTCCACTTCGTTTTCTTCGTCGCCGACCGGGGGAACGGTCACTTCGATCAATGCCATTGTTTCTGCTCTCCTTCATTTATGCCGTCGGTGGCCGGCCGCTGAGCATGGCGGCCGCGCGGTCCTGGCAAAATATCAAGACTGCTCGACAACCGCGAGGATGTCGTTCAGGTCGTTTCGCGTTTTGATCGGCGCGTTTCTGAATGCGGCGTTCTTCACGCCGTACTTGTCGAACGCGGCGCTGAACGCTTCGCCCTGCGCCGAATGATAGTTCACGGTTACGTTGGGGTCCTTGAGCTGGTGCCCCGTGAGCACGCATACCACTGTATCATCGGCAGCGATCACGCCTTCTTCACGAAGCTTTCTGGCGCCCGCCACCGATGCGGCCGAGGCTGGTTCGCAGCCGATTCCGGCACGCCCGATCATCGCCTTGGCGTCGACTATCTGCTCGTCGGTCACTTCGCGAACCACACCGCCGGTTACCGCAAGGGTGCGCAGCGCTTTCTTGAGGTTGACGGGCCGGTTGATCTCGATGGCGCTTGCCAGCGTAACTGCGCGGATGCCTTTCTTGTCTAGCTCCGCGTAATATTCATCGATGATTGTGTCGTCGACGTTGCCGTCGTTCCACTCAAGCCCGCGGTCGTTGACGAGCGCGCTGAGCGTTCGGGCGCCGGTCGAGTTGATGATGGCAACGTGCGGAATCCTGCCGATCAGGCCGAGTTGCTTCAGCTCGGCAAACGCCTTGCCGAATGCCGAGCTGTTGCCGAGGTTGCCGCCGGGCACCACCACCCAGTCGGGCGGTTGCCACGCGAGGCCCTCGAGCACCCGGTACATGATCGCCTTCTGGCCCTCGAGCCGGAATGGGTTCAGCGAGTTCATCAGGTAGATGTTCATCTGGCGGCTGACCTGCTGCACGCGCTCCATTGCGTCGTCGAAGTCGCCTTCTATCTGAATGGTAACGCCGCCGTAGTCGAGTGCCTGGCTGAGCTTGCCGAATGCTATCTTGCCGCTGCCGATGAAAACGAGCGCCTTGATTCCGCCGAGTGCGGCGGCAAACGACGCCATCGACGCGGAGGTGTTGCCGGTGCTTGCGCATGCCACCCGTTTGGCGCCCACCATGTTTGCGTGGGTGAACGCGCCGGTCATGCCGTTGTCCTTGAACGACCCCGAGAAGTTCATTCCTTCATACTGGAGGTGCAGGCGGCCCGGCCGCAGACCGACATATTCCTCGACGGTCGGCGACGGCCGGAGCTGTGTCTGCCCTTCGCCGATGCTGACAACTTTCTCCGCCGGGGCAAAGGGCATCAGCTCGCGGAAACGCCACACGCCGGAGAAATCGAGCGGATTGCGGCGCGTGGACCAGCGCTGCTCGAAATCGGCGAGCGACTTCGGCACGGGCAGATGCTCCCAGTCGTAGGCGGCATCGAGGAGGTTTCCGCATTGCGGGCACTGGTGCAGCACCTCGCCCACGTCGTAGGTGGCGCGGCACTTGGGATTGATGCATTGCTGCCAGGCAAGATCGGGCATTTCAACTCCGGTCAAGGGTATGAAAGCTGTGCGGTTTCAGCTTTTCTCCCACTCGGTCTTGAGAAGGTCAACGGTAACGGGGGCCTGCGCGGCGAAATCGTCCCATCCGCATTCGACCGATATGCGGCCGTCGTATCCGGCCTGCTTGAGCGCACGGAAGAATTCGGCGTAATCGCCGCCGTCGCCGGGCGCTGGGGGCTTCCGCGTGATCGGATGCGAAATGTGGACGTGAGCGAGCATATCCGCGCCCGGCACTACGTTTGCGTAAGGCTCGCCCTCCTGGCCCATGTGGTAGATATCGGCCAGAGCCTGCACGGCAGGATGAGCCACCCGGCGGGCCAGTGCGTAGCCTTCGCTGACAAGGTTGATGATGTTCGATTCGGCCTTGCGCAGCGGCTCGATTGCGATCGTGATGCCGGCGGCGCCCGCGATTACGCCCGTAGCAGTCAGGAAAACGGTCACCTGCCGCATGGCTTCGTTTAGGGAAAAACCTTCGGGCACTGTGCGGGCGCCACCGCTGCCGAACACTATCACGCTGCCGCCCACTTGCGCCGCGCGTGCGCAGGCTGTGGTCACGTAGCGCGTGAGGGCGTCCAGATCGGCGTCGTGGCCGGTCACCTTAAGCGATGCGGGCAGGAAGCAGTTGAACGCTTCCGCCTTGATTACGGCCTGGGCGGCCTGCCGGCGAACTTCGGCGAAGGCATCGTCCGGTTGGTCCGGCACAAGGCTGCCGACGGCCGGCTCGAGGTAGTCGAATCCGGCGGCGCGGGCCGCTTCATGCTGTGCGAACGATGTGCAGATTCCGAGCTTCATTTGATCGTTGCACCTGTGTTTGTTTCACGGTTTCGGGCATTCCGGCGCCCATGGTTATTTCTAACACAGGCAGGCGGAAAAATCAAGACAAAACGAAGCGGCTCGATGTGCCGCCGGCGGCCTTATTCATACCGCCAGTTGTCGCGGAAGATCTCCACTGCGCGGCTGTAGGTTTCGAAGGTGATGTCGGGCGGCACGGAGTGGTCGGAGTGGAACATATAGGGCATTCGCATTTCGCGCATTGCCTTCACTTTGCGCTCCACTTCCTCGCGTGTGGTCTTGGGATTGTTCTTGTTGAGCACGGTGACGTCGATGTTGCCCATGTAGGAGATGGCGTTTCCGTATTGGCGGGCGAACTCGATGACGTCGTTGCCGGCCTTGGCCTCCATCGGCTGGAGGCAGTCGAAACCCGACTCGATGATCAGCGGCACCGCCTCTCGGACGTCGCCGCAGGTGTGCAGAATGACGGGCAGGCCGTGGTCGTGGAAGAAGCCCACGAGCTGCTTGTAGAAAGGTATGACGAGGTCGGCGAGCGTTGCGGGCGAGCAGAACAGGCCGTTTCGGAAGCCCATGTCTTCGTAGATGAAGATGCCGTCGGGCTTGCCGGCTTCGGAAAAGATGTGGTCGTAATGGGTGATGTAGTGTTTGGTGTAGACGTCGCAGAAGTCGCGAATCCATTCAGGCTCGAGCAGGAGGCTCTCGAGCATGCAGAGGTCGCCGAGGGTTGCCCGCAGGATTTCGAAGATGAACAGGTTGCCGTAGAACGAAAACTTGCTGGAAGCTTGTGACTTGGCGAGGCCTTCGCGCATCGCAGCGATATCTATGCGGCGTTTGTCGAGCATCAGCAGCCCCTCGCGGTAGGGTTGCCATTTCTCCGGCGAGGTAATGTCGAAGGCGATGTGTTCGGGCGTTCCCGACTTGTTTTTCCAGTATTTGAGCGTGGCGAGGCGTGCGTCTTTGCGCACCTTCCATTCGTCCGTTTCTTCGATCACTTCTTCCTGAAAACCGACTATGAGGCTGGTGTTGAACCAGGAGCCTTCAACACCGCGGAGGTCGTAATCGAAGAAGGTGCCGGGGTCTGCATCTTCGGGGAAACCCTGCTCGCGCCACGACGGTATTGTCTCGGGCCAGTAGTGCTCGTATATCCCCATACGCTCGGGAATTTCGCGCTTGAGCAGAGCGGTCATTATGTCTCGTGAGGTCATAACGAATCATTCCTTCTGCCTGTGGTTCGGTTCGTTGACGACGCATTGAGCATCATACCGTTTTCGCCATCACTAAAAAAGGGGGAAAAGGTGCTCAAATCCGGCTCTGCTGCACGCGGCTGAACGACGCAGTTCGCGCCGGTCATGTCGCGGGGGCATCGGCAGGCGGCTTAGCGCCGGAAAAATAGCGCGCAAATGGAAAAAAAATATTTCGCTCAGAAACTCAACGGGCTTCGGCGCTTACGACAGCGCCGGCTGCTGCAAAACGCATGAAAAGAAATTTTTGTGTTGACGTGCTATGCCGGTTCTGGTAAGATTTAGTACGAACGATGTATTCAGGCCGGCGCTGTGCATAACTTCACCGTGTTGTTGGCCACTGGCGCGAAAATGGCGTGCAGGCTCCGTTTTCTTTGCCTTTTCTTCTTGCAGCAGCCATCAGGCATCCACGCTGTAAGTGGTTTCTGTACAACACGTTATGCCGTCAAGGATGATGTATGATCCCTCCCGTCCGGTCCATATTGGTGTGAGGTCACGCCCCTGCCGGGCGTGATGAAACACTCGACGAAATGTGAATAAACTGTGGATAACTCGCATCGCAGAGGGAACTCCATGTCTGATGCTCAATATCTATGGAAGGCTGTGCTTGCCGAAGCACAACAGAAAGTTAGAAGGCAGCAGTTCGACACGTGGTTCTCGGGCATTGAGCCCATCTTACTGGAAAAAAACACACTCACCCTCGAGGTTCCAAACCCGTTTTTTCGCGACTGGCTCACCACGAATTACCTCGACATCATCCGGACGGCGGCCAGGGGTGCAACCGGCACCGAGGTGAGCGTTGTGTTTGAGGTAGCAGGCGAAGGCGAACGCGCGCCGGAAAATTTCGCCGGACCGCCCCCTGCCATGCCCTCAGCGGCGCGCGTTTCACCTTCCTCGGAAGCTCCCGCCAAACCGTTTGCCGGTTACGCGCGCGCCGAAACCGGAATGCACCTGCACGACCAATACGTGTTCGAAAATTTCGTGGTCGGTCCGTGCAATAATCTCGCCCACGCCGCAGCCCTTGCTGTCGCGGAGGCGCCCAGCCAAGCCTACAACCCGCTGTTCATGCACGGATCGGTGGGCCTGGGAAAGACACACCTGGTGCAAGCCATAGCACACACACTGCTAGCAAGGCATCCGCGCCCGAAAATCCTGTACATGTCGTGCGAAAACTTCATGAACGAGTTCATCTCCGGAGTGCGCCACGGAAACATCGAAAGCTTCCGGTATCGCTATCGCCACGTAGACGTGCTTTTGATCGACGACATCCAGTTCCTCGCCAAGGGCGACCGCACTCAGGAGGAATTCTTTCACACCTTCAACGCCCTGTACAACGCCCAGCGGCAGATCATCATAACCAGCGACAGCCCTCCGAAGGAGATTCCCACCATCGAGGAGCGGCTTGTTTCGCGGTTCAAGTGGGGGCTGGTCACAAAACTAAGCCCTCCCAGCTACGAAACACGCGTAGCCATCATACACAAGAAGGCGCAGCTCAAGGGCCGCAATTTCCCTGAAGACGTTGTGCATTACGTGGCCGAAAACATCGCCAGCAACATCCGCGAGATCGAAGGCGCCATCGTCAAGATCATCGGATATGCCTGCCTGATGAACAAGCCCGTCTGCATTTCGCTCGCCAAAGATGCCCTGATGGACACCATCGACCGCGAGCGCACCACCATAAGCATCGAAGACACTCAAAACGCGGTGGTGAAGCATTTCAAGATCAAGCTCTCCGATCTGCAGTCCAAGCGACGCTCGAAGGCCATATCCCACCCCAGGCAGGTGTGCATGTACCTGGCCAGAAAGCTCACCGGGTATTCGCTCGAGGAAATCGGCGGGTATTTCGGCGGACGAGATCACACCACCGTAATGCACGCGTGCGACAAGATCGAGCGCCTGCTCAGCACCGATACGCTGCTTGCCGCTACTATGGAAAAAATCAATGACGAGCTGCGTAAGAACACCACCAAGAGGTAAGCACCATGATGTGCATAAGTTGTGGAATAACGGTTGATTCATTGTTCGGCCGGATGGGGTGCAGTTGGGAAAGACTGTGCGCTTTTTTGTGGGTAACTCGCGGCATCCACAACACGCCGTGCGCAGACGTGGGTTACGCCGCCGGTTATACCCGGCGCTGTCAGCAGATAACCCACAGCCTCACCCGGGTGCGTGTTTTGCGTAAGTTATTGTATCAAAACAGGTTGCGAAGGGTGATGCCGGAGTTTTGCACATACCCACGCTCCCTATGACTGCTGTTACTGGTTTTAAAAATAGAATACAGTAATCCTAATAGAACAGGAGGCACGGCCAGATGAAATTCACGTGCGAAAAAAAGAAGCTGCATTCAGCGCTTCAGCTCGTGAGCACGGTTGTTCCCGCAAAAAGCCCCAGGGAAATCCTGCAGAATGTGTTGATCGACGCACGCGAAGGATGCGTGCAGTTGGCCGGCACCGACCTGGAGGTGGGCATCAGGTTCGTTGTTGAAGATGTGAACGTGGAAGAAGAAGGCACCATCCTCACCGAGGCGGCGCAGCTTACGCGAATCCTGCATGAAGCCATCAGCGAGGATATCACGTTCGAATCGACCGAGGGCGACGGACCCGCGCTGGAATTCAACGTTTCCTACGAAGAATCGCGATACGAACTGAAGGCTTCCGACCCTGAAGAGTATCCCGATGTTCCGCCGTTCGAGGGCGAACACGTCGAGATGGAAGGCGCACTTCTGAACCGGATGATAGAGCACACCGCCTTCGCGGCCGCCCGCGAAAGCATCCGCTTCGCAATAAACGGCGTGCTGTTTGCCGTGAACGAAGGAACAGCCCAGATGGTCGGCACCGACGGCCACCGCCTGGCATGGATGAAAAAGAAAGTGGAGATCGACACGAAGGAGTCGTTTAACGGCATTCTGCCCCTGAAAGCGCTGGACGTGCTGCAGCGGCTGCTGGCAGACACCCAGGAGCAGGTGAAGCTGAAGCTCGACGAGAATTTCATCCTTGCAAAGTGCGGCAACGGCGTGGTGGTGAGCAAACTCGTGGAAGGCAGCTATCCCAACTACGAGGAGATAATCCCCCGTGAAAATGATAAAATCGCCGTGATCGACACCGCAAAATTGACCTCTGCGGTCCGCCAGGCAGCCGTGCTCACCGGTGAAGAATCACTCGCAGTGCGAACATCCTTCGAAGGCAGCACGATGACAATGACCTCCCGAATACCGCAGCGGGGCGGCGCGACCATAAAACGGCAGGTGGATTACGAAGGCGAACCTGTCAAGATCGGATTCAAGCCCGGATACCTGCTTGATCTGCTGAAGGTGACTGATGCGGAGACGATCCGCATCGAACTGAAGGATAAGGATCGCCCCGCACTGTTCAAGACCAGCGACGACTACTACTACGTGGTGATGCCGGTCAGCATAGAGGAATGATAAGGCGGCACCAGGCGCAATGGACACAGACGCGGATGGCTTCGATCTTGCCCGAGAAGGCAGCAGACATTCTGAAGCGCCTGCTCGACGGCTCCGCTCTCGGCAGAAACCTCGAGCACGTTGAGGTCTATTCGGTATGGCGCGTTGTGGCCGGCGCAGAGATCGCCCGCCACACGCGCGTTGCCGGGCTGCGCGGCAACGTGCTGCGGGTGGAGGTCGATTCCTCACCGTGGCTGTACGAGCTGGCCGGATTCCACAAAAAACACCTGCTCGCCGGCCTCAGCAGCAACCTCAAGAAGACGAAAGTGGTGGATATAACCTTCAAAATAGGAAAATTCTGAGCAGGAAACGGGAATCCGCCGCAGGCTATGACAACTTCTTACCAGTATCTTGTAGAATAGTCCCGCCCGGTGCGGTATAATGGAATGTGCGTTTTATATTCATAATTCTTACCGCAATGGGTGGAACGACCCAATGAAACTCGACCTCCACATACACACGTGCTATTCCAAGACCAGGCGTTGGGGAAGCTCGAGCCTCATAGAACCCAGGCAACTGCTGGACAAGGCGGTTGAACTGGGGCTGGACGGCCTCGCCGTGACCGATCACGATGAGCTTGACGGCAGCCTGCTGGTTGCCGAAACTGCCCCGGCATGGGGGCTGGTGGCGATACCCGGCGTGGAAATCTCCAGCGCAGACGGCCATATTCTCGCCTATGGCGTATCCGAACCGATCCCCAGCGGCCTGCCTGCCCGGGACACGATCGATCTGATCCACGAGCAGGGCGGCATAGCAGCCGCTGCGCATCCGATGAACATCGTGGTTTCCTTGCGCAGGCGCGACATATATCGGCTTCCGCTGGACGCGCTCGAGACACACAACCCGCGCTCGCCGCTGAATCGCAGCACTTGGCGGCTGTGCAATAGGCTGCAGATAGGCCACACCGGCGGCAGCGATGCCCACGCAATAAACCAGGTGGGAATGGGCATCACCGAAATCCCGTTCCGATGCACCAGCTACGGCGAAGTCATCGATGCCATCTGCAGCCTGCAATCCATAGCTCACGGCACAAGGGCGCTGCTTAGCGAAATAGCACGCGATTGCGTGCTGACGGCGGCCGTTCAGAAAAAAAACGCAATCAAGGAGCGCCTTCGCACCGCCCTGGGCCTGCCCGCCGCATAAAACAGCCGCCCCCTGGCTCCCCCGGTATTTCCGCAGGAGCGTTGCCGTACCGCAACCAAGCGCCCGGCGCGCCTTCATCCACCATACCCATCAGATGCGGTTTCCTCCACAATCCTGCGTCAGTAGTAAGGAACCACTCCTGCCTGAAGTGTGTTGACATTTGTGAAGACCGCGCGACCTGCGCGAAGTCATCATGCAATCCAACAAGGCGCGCTGTGAGAAAAACAACACCGCGCCCGGCTTCTTAGGAGGGAGAATAATGAAGTTCGTACTCAATGCGATGCTGGTACTATTCGCCGTGATACCCCTGGCTTACTCAACGGCAGCCCAAGCGGCCGAGGGCGAGCGCGAACAACCTGAAATGTGGGGTGAAAAGAAGGCTGAAGAGGAAGAACGCAGCGACCTCAGCATCAACAGCGAGCTGAAGGCGAAATTACTCGCCGACAGCCAGCTCAGCGGATTCAGCGTCGACGTCGACACCCAGCAGCACAAGGTGGTAATGACCGGCGAGGTCGCCAACAAGATCATGAAGGACAAGGCGCAGCGGCTTGCCAAGACTGTCCAGGGAGTGCGCAGCATCGACAACCAACTGGTCATCACCGGCGAAAAAGTGCCGCCCGAGAGCGAAAGGTCCGACACCGGCATCCACACCGAACTCAAGGCCAAGTTGTTTGCCGACAGCGAACTGAGCGGCTGGGCGATCAACGTTGACGTTGAAGACCGCGTGGTCACACTGACCGGCACCGTCGACACACAGGAATTGAAGACGAAGGCTACTGAACTGGGCGAGACGGTGGCAGGTGTGGAGCGCCTCAACAACGACCTTGAAATTGAGGCGGAAAAAACATCGGTCCAAGGCAGCGACGAAATGGGCGATGCGATGATAGCGGCCAAGATTCGCGCCAGAATAGCATCTGATTCCAGACTCGAGGGCGCGGAGGTCGACGTTGAAGTTGAAGACGGCGTAGCCACGCTCACCGGAACGGTGGCCAACGAAGATCAGAAGGAAGCCGCCGAAACTATCGCTCGCGACACCGATGGCGTCAGGGAGGTGAAAAACAACCTGATGGTGGAAAACGAATAGGCCGCGGGAGGGCTACCTGAGTTTCATCGTGCAGAGCGCAATAACGGCAAACAAGCCGGAGACGATCCACAGGCGGACTGTCACCTTGGTCTCGGCGGTTCCAGAATGCAGCATGTTGGTGTGCAGCGGTGCACGAAAAAAAATGCGACGGCCCAGCAGCTTGAGCCCGATATAGTCCTGAATGAAACCGCTGGCGCATTCCAGAACGAACAGTCCGCCCGCGATGAAGAAGATGAACTCCTGCTTGCCTATGGCGGCCATCGAGCCGAGCAGGCCGCCCAGTGCCATCGAGCCGGTATCGCCCATGAAAATCGCTGCGGGGTGGGCGTTGTACCATAGGAAGCCGACGGCAGCACCGGCCACAGCGGCCGCAAGAACCATCAGCTCGCCCGCATCAGCCAGGCCGAAAACGGTCTCGCCGCTTTCGGCTGCAACTGGAAAATAGCCGAGATGCTCGGCGAAGTCAACTCTCCCCGTGATATATCCGAACGCTCCCAGCACCAGCGCAACGAATATCACGGGGACTGTTGCCAGCCCGTCCATACCGTCGGTCAGGTTCACCGAATTCGACGCCGCCACCATAAACACCATCAGCCACGGCACCATCAGCCATCCAAGGTAAGCACCCCGCTGTATGAAAGGCAGAAACAGCGCCCCGCGCGTCTCGCCGGCCGCAACAGGCGAGGTCGATTCGCTCAGAAGCAGCAACGCCACGGCCGCGCCGACTGCGAACTGAGCTGCATATTTCACCTTCCGCGACACGCCTGCCTCGCTCGATTTTCCACGGATTTTCCACAGGTCATCCACAAATCCGACGGCCCCCAGCGCCGCACCCGCCATCAGCGGCACCCACACAAACGCCGTGGTGAGTTTGCACCAGACAAGCGAGCTTGCCGCGATCGCGCCGAACAGCAGCATACCGCCGGCTGTGGGTGTGCCTGCCTTGCCCGGCGCATTCAGCACGCCGAAATCGCGAGTCTGCTCGCACAGCCCCTTGCGCTTCAGCAGCCGGATGAACGACGGAGTGAAAGCCCAGACCAGAAACGCCGACATTATCGCCGCGCCCAGCGTGCGTGCCAGGATGCTCATATGCACCGAACTGTTCAGCAGCGAATAAATCAGGTTAACCACAGTGCGATCCCGGCCTCTTGTATCATTGAACCGATCCCGCGCGATTCCACCCGCGCTTGACGTCTATGTAGAAGCGCTGCAAGTCGGCGGCATCGGTATGGGCCAATCCGTTGTAGATAATTATCCTCAGCGACGCTACGGTAGCCGGAAACGGGAACCTCGACTGGCAGCCGTCGCTCAGAACGTCTATGGTGTCGAGCACGGCGGCAGCTTCCGGCGCAACATCCGTATGGCGTGCGCTCAACTCAACAAGGGCCACGGCAGCCTGGTGCCGCACCATCCAGTGAGAA
>Ga0307380_10011879_pt1 | contig 10872 bp, 9 predicted proteins | sample UN3MG_FD_202239 | JGI IMG/M metagenome (GOLD analysis project Ga0307380, IMG submission 202239) | Soil microbial communities from Risofladan, Vaasa, Finland - UN-3 | ecosystem: Environmental > Terrestrial > Soil > Coastal area > Acid sulfate soil | place: Finland: Risofladan, Vaasa | collected... | reverse complement strand
GCACCACGATCCGGGAGCTGGTCGACCGGATCGAGGAGGCGTCCACGGACGGTTGAGACCCGGCGAACGCCGGCCGAGAGGCGAACCCATGCGTTCCGAATCTGACTTCTGTGCTGCACTCTTTCGTGTTGCGACGCGCTGTGCCGTATTCGTCACGCTGCTGGTCCCGCTCGCACCTGCATTGACGCCGCGGCTCCACGCCCAGGAGGCGCGGCAGCGGCTGGACAGTGCGGTCGAGCGGCTGGAACGCGACCGCGCCCTGCAGCTGGAGTTTCTCGCGCCCCGGAGCTTCGCGCGGGCGGAGGAGGCCGTCGAACAAGGGCGCAGCGCGGCGGCCGCGGGAGGATCTGACCAGGAGATCGAGCAGCACGCGGAAGAGGCCCACGCCGCCCTCGCGGAGGGCGAGCGCGTGACGGAAACCACGGCCCCGATCCTCGAGGATCCTCTGCAGGCTCGTGCGTACGCGGCTGCGGCGAGGGCGCCCGACTTCGCGCCCGAGGAGTGGGAGAAGGCTGAGAAGGAGCTGCGGGAAGCGGGACTCCGGGCTGAACGGCTGGATGATGACGCCACGAACCGGGCTCGACGCGCGGCCGACGCCTATCGTCAGGCGCATCGGTCCGCGATCCACGTCGAGGTGCTGGGTCCGGCCGAAGAGCTGCGTACCGCGGCGAAGGACGCCGACGCGGAGAAACGCGCGCCGATCACACTCGCACACGCGGATACCCTGTTTGCTGAAGCCGAGAACATGCTGCGGGCTGAACCCGCAGAGCTGGAGCAGGCTCGCGACCTCGCGACGGCAGCGGCCGAGGAATACCGGCACGCGGGTCACCTGGCCGTCCTGGCCGACAGCATCGCCGAACAGGACGTAACCCCCGAGCAGGTCCTCCTGCGCCACGAGGCCCACCTGGCGGCGCTCGCGGCGGCGCTCGAATTCACACCACACTTCGCAGAAGGAGCCGACGCGGTTGCCGGGCAGGCGGTGGAGGCGACGCTCAGCCTGCAGGCCGATCGCCGGAACCTCCGCTCCGATCTCGACCTCCGCTCGGCCGAGGTGGATCGGCTCATCGCCCAGGTGGACGGGCTCGACGCCCGCCTGGCCGACGTCGAGCAGCGGGAGGCCGCCGCGTCGGCGGAGTTGAGGGAGCGCGAGCGCAAGCAGCAGAAGCTCAGGGAGATCAGGGCGGTGTTCGATCCCGAGGAGGCAGAAATCCTCGCGACGGATGACCGGGTCACGATTCGTCTCACCACCCTGTCATTTGCCTCCGGCTCGGCCGAGCTCGGACCCGAGAACTTCGACGTACTCACCAAGCTGCAGCGGGTCGTGCGGGAGTTCCCGGCCGCGCGGATCACCGTCGAGGGGCACACGGACAACGTGGGCAACGACGCGGCCAACCAGGCGCTGAGCCAGCGCCGGGCGATCGCGGTGCGCGACTACCTGCTGCAGAACGTGGCGATGAGCGCAGATCGGCTCACGGCGGTCGGGTACGGCAAGAACCGACCGATCGCCCCGAACGACACCGCGGCGGGAAGGGCCCGGAACCGGAGAATCGACGTTACGATCGACGCGACCGACAGCTGACCGCCCCCGCCCGGGAGGGACCCAATGCACGCCACCGTTCCACTCATCATCTCGGCCCTGTTGGGCGGCAGCACGCCGGCGATCGAGTCACCACTCGACACCATTCCACGCCGACCGCTCCCGACATCGGAACTCGAGCTCGTCGGACCCGTGCGCCCCGGAGAATACCTGGGAGTGGTCGGGCCCCGCGCGGCCTGGCTGGGACGGGAGACCGGAGAGGCGGAGGTCTGGGTCCACCCCCTCAAGCTGGCCGGGGAGTTCAAGCTCTCGTTCAAGGTCCCTGAGTACAGGGACCCGATCCCGGGGTCGAGCATCGCAAGAACGATTCGCGTGCGCCCGGAGGGTGCGACGATCGTGTATTCGCACGCCTCGTTCTCCGTCCGCCAGCACGTGCTGGCGCCCCGGGAAGAGCCCGGTCTGCTGGTGCTGCTGGAGATCGACTCGGCCCGGCCGCTGGAGGTCGTCGTCGAATTCCAGCCGGTCCTGCAGCTGGCGTGGCCCGGTGGATTCGGCGGCCAGTACCTCGGCTGGAGCGAGGAGCGGAAGGCGTTCATCCTGTCCGAGAGCCTGCGCCGGCGGAACGGCCTGATCGGGTCTCCGTGGGCGGCCGAGGCCACGGCCCACCCGGCGCACCGGCTGGCCGACGCGCCCGCCACCTTCGTGATTCCGGTGGACCCGGAGCGGGCGGCGCGGGAGCTCATCCCGATCGTCATCGCCGGCTCTGCGGCCGGCCGTGATTCCGCGACCGCAGCCTACGATCGGATCCTGGCAGACGCGGCCACAATTCCGGACCGGCTCCACGCGTGGGCGGAAACGACCATCGATCGCCTGGTGGAGATCGATACGCCCGACGATTCCCTCGACCTCGCCTTCACCTGGGCCGCCGTAAACCTCGAGGAACAGCGGGTGTGCAACCCCGACCTCGGTTGCGGCTTCGTCGCGGGCTGGGGTCCGTCGGGCTCGAGCCTCCGACCCGGGTTCGGCTGGTTCTTCGGCGGCGACGCGATGATGACCTCGACGGCGATGGTCGTGACGGGACAGACCGACCTCGTGGCCGAGGAGTTGAAGTTCCTGGCGCGATACCAGCGCGAGGACGGGAAGATGCCGCACGAGATCTCGCAGGCGGCAGCCTCGACCCCGTGGTTCGAAGAGTACCCCTACCCCTACTACCACGCGGACACGACGCCGTGGTGGATGGTCGCGGTGTGGCAATACTGGCGGGCTACCGGAGACGACGACTTCGTGCGAGACATCTGGCCGGCCTACCGGAAGGCGTGGGACTGGTTCCGCGCCAACGAGTCGGACGGTGACGGCCTGCTGGAGAACACGACGGCCGGACTCGCGGCAGTCGAGGTAGGCGAGCTCGGCGCCGGCCTGCACCAGGGCATCTACCTGGCGGCGGTCGGCACTGCAGCGCTCGAAGGAGCGGCTCAGCTCGCTGCCGCGATCGGAGATGCTTCGATCGCGGCCGAGGCTCAAAGCATGGGCGAGCGGGCGCGGCAGGCAATCGACGAGTCGTTCTGGCTCCCGGAGGAAGACCATCACGCCTTTGCGCTCCTGCGGGACGGCGGAAAGAGCCGCAACCTGACAGCATGGGCGGCCGTCGGGGCGCTGTTCGGACTGTTCGCGGACGACCGGGCGGAAGGAACGCTGGAAAAGCTGGCGTCGGGTGACGTGGCAACCGACTGGGGAGCGAGGATGCTCTCCAGCTCGAGCCCCCTCTACGATCCGTTGCACTACAACTCGGGCACCGTGTGGCCGTTTGTCACCAGCTTCGTGGGCCTCGGGCAGTACCGCTACCGAAGGCCATGGTCCGGGTATCCGTTCGTCCATGCGATGCGGCGGCTCACCTTCGACTGGGCGCTCGGCCGGCACCCGGAGCTCCTGTCGGGGCGATTCTACAACCCGCTCGACGAGACCGTGCCGCACCAGTTCTTCGCTTCCTCCGCCCTTCCATCGATGTTCATCCGAGGTACGCTCGGCTGGGATCCGGACGCAGCTGCCCGGCGGGCCAGGCTGGCGCCTCAGCTCCCGCCGGACTGGGAGCGTGTCGAGGTGCGAAACCTGGCGGTGGGGACTAACAGGCTGGACGTGAAACTCGCGCGCCGCGCGGGATCCGCTGGTCTCGAACTCGACGGCTCCGGTGCCGTGGAACTGGAGTGGGCCTGCGCGATCCCGCCGGGAGCGACGAACGTCCGGGCGAGCCTCGACGGCACGCCGATCCAGATCGTCCCTGTCGAGGGCCTGCACGACCAGGTCGCCACGCTCGTCTTTCCGCCGGGTGCGTCAGTCCGCATCGCGGAAGTGACCTGGGACGGCGGCCTCGAGGTCGCTGCTCCGCTCGCGGCACCGCGGGCGGGCGAGGAAAGTCGCGGCGTACGGATTCTCGACTTCGGCGAGTCGGACGAGGGCTGGCGGCTGCGGCTCGAGGGTCCCGCGGGCAGCGACGCGGACGTCGGCGTCAGAGGGGAGCCGATTCGCGTGACAGGGGTCGAGGGCCTGGACTCCAGCGGGAGCGCGGGCGCCGGAGCCGCAACAGCGGGTGACAGGCAGCACGACACCGGCCGGACGGCGCTTCACGTGCGATTCCCCGCCGGCACCGGGCGAAGCCGTCTCGACGTGCGGCTGGCACCCGGCGACTGAGAGGCGGCGCGGACACCAGCCGATGGAACATGGGCCGGCGCTGATCGTATCGGATACCTACACGAATTGAAGTCACAGGGACCACCGCACGACCGGCCACGTGCCGTCCCCCGCACCAGGCCATCCTGACAGGAGTCCGATATGAGCTATCCGTTCTCGCTTCCCGAGCTGGGCTACGACTACGACGCCCTCGAGCCGTACATCGACTCGAAGACGATGGAGATTCACCACTCGAAGCACTTTGCCGGGTACACGAACAACCTGAACGCGGCGCTGGAAGGACACGAAAAGCTGCAGAAATTCTCTGCCGAGCAATTGCTGTGGCACTTCGACTCGCTTCCGACCTCGGTCCAGACCGCGGTGCGCAACAACGGCGGCGGGTTCGTGAATCACAAGCTGTTCTTCAGGGTCATCGCGCCCGGCGGCCCGGAGGCGCCCGAGGGAATGCTGGCCGACATGATCGACGACTCGTTCGGGTCGCTGGATGCGTTCAAGGAGAAGCTGTCGGGTGCCGCGGGCACACGGTTCGGATCGGGCTGGGGTTGGCTCGCCCTCAACTCGTTCGGCGAGTTCGAGGTGTTCTCGACCGCCAACCAGGACAGCCCGATGATGGACGGCTACGTGCCGGTCTTCGGGGTCGACGTGTGGGAGCATGCCTACTATCTCAAGTATCAGAACCGGCGCCCGGACTACCTGTCCGCGTTCTGGAACGTGTTGAACTGGGATGTCGTGGCAGACAATCTCGCTCGTGCGATCGGAGGCCCGGCCCCGATGCTCAAGGCGCTCGAAGACTTCGGCAAGGAGATCCGTAAGTGGGCGGACAAACTCTGATCCCCACACCGGACCTGACCTGCGCATTTTCGCGCCGGCCATCTCGATTCGTAACGGAGGGCCCGCATCGGCGGGCCTTTCGTGTATCCATCACTGCCATCCTCCTCTCCTCGGCCATCCTGACCGCCGGCTGCGCCAGCGGCGGGAGCGGAGCGGGCGACGTCCCGGAGGATGGGCTGGTCCCGCTCGCCGTTCCGGATTCCTGGCTCATGCCCCGCGTTGAGCTCCAGCACAGCGGCGTCAGCGTCCTGCTCCAGGCCGTGAGCCCGGTGAATGAGAAAGTCGTGTGGGTCAGCGGTCACGGCGGCAGGTGGCTGCGCACGCTCGACGGCGGATTGAGCTGGTCGGGCGGAGTGGTTCCCAACGCGGACACGCTCCAATTCAGGGACGTGCACGCGATTTCCGCGGACGTCGCCTGGCTCCTCGCGGCCGGGCCGGCGGACATGTCCCGGATTTACCGCACGGATGACGGCGGAGAGAACTGGCGCATCCAGTGGGTGAACGATGAGCCCGAAGGGTTCTACGACTGCCTCTCGTTCTTCGACGCCACGCGGGGCCTGGCCTACGGGGACGCGGTGAACGGAGAGCTGCGGATCCTCCGGACGACGGACGGTGGAGACCACTGGTCCCTGGTAGCCGGCGAGCGGCTGCCTGCAGCGCAGGAAGGCGAAGGGGGATTCGCGGCGAGCGGCACCTGCATCGCGGTCGGAGCCCAGAACGTCGCGTGGATCGGGACCGGCAACTCGGACCCGGCGCGGGTCCTGCGATCGAACGACCGGGGGTGGACCTGGGTCGCGGCGGAGGCTCCGCTGATCGCTGGCGAAGCCGCCGGAATCACCTCGGTCTCGTTCCGTGACGAACGGTTCGGCCTGGTGGTCGGAGGAGATCTCGCGCTCCCGGATGAGCATACCGCGAATGTGGCAGTGTCCGCGGACGGCGGTGTCAGCTGGACCGCCGGCGGGACCCTGCGGATGGCCGGGGCGGCGTACGGCGGGGCCTGGGTACCGGGAACCGGCCCTCCGGTAGCGGTTGCCGTGGGGCCCGGCGGGGCCGACTGGAGCAGTGATGGCGGCGTCACGTGGTCCGGCTTCGACGATCGAGACTGGTGGGGGCTCGCCTTCGTTTCGCCCGACGCGGGCTGGATCGTCGGGCCCGAGGGCCGGATCGGGAAGGTGTCCTTCCGCTGATCAAGATCTGAATTCGGATGGAATCCGAAACTCCCGTCGGTGGTCTGTCGTAGTGTAAGCCAACGGTTCGGGGCCGAATGATGTCCAACCGTATGAGAGGGTGGAACCCGCACCTTCACGGACCCGGACGAGGATGGGAGGGCAGGACGATGATTGGGCGGATGGAGATCCGGGAAGTACTTGGGATGCTTGGGACGCTCGCGGCATTGTCGGTCGTGGGAAGTGCGGTTCAGCTGGTGGACGCGGAGATCGTGGAGGTGCGGGACACGCCCACGGTCGAGCAGCCGGTGTCGGTTGACGTGCCGAATGTCTCCGTGGATGTCCGAGTCGCTCCGCCGGCGGTAATCCCGTCGCGCGAGCTGGAGGAGGTTCGACTGCAACGGCCGGAAGTCGAAGCCCCCCCTTTTAGATGCCCCCCGCTCGGCGAAGGCGGAGTGAGGGGGCACCTGAGGAACTGCCGCGAAATTCTCGTCTGACTCGAATCCGGCCGGGAGATCCCTGGCCGCCCGGGAAGCGCCGACCGGCGCTTATTCCCCGGCTCTCCGACTTCCCGTAGGCTGGCCTTCCGGCATCATTTCCCGCAGCGGTGCGTATGCATCGGGTCGGCGATCCGCCACGTAGTCGAATTCGTAGCTCCCGGGGGCCTGGATTACCCGGTTGGCATCGGCCGACTGAAGGTCCATCTCCACCACGAAGCTCAACGGCTCAGCTCCCCCTTCGGCCAGCAGCTCGCCGCGCGGACCGGCCGCCACGCTGCCGCCGGGAAACACCACACCGCGCTCAGTCCCCACCCGGTTCACCGCGATGTAGTTCACATGGTTCTCGAGGGCGCGCAGCCGGATCTGCTCCGTCTTCAGGTACAGGTCGGGCCAGTTCGTCGGCAGCACGATGAGCTGCGCTCCGAGGAGCTTCAGGGCCCGTGCGCTCTCCGGGAATGAACCGTCGTAACAGATGTTGAGGCCGACGCGGCCGAACGGCAGCTCCCACACCCGGAAGCCCTCGTCTCCCGGGGTCGTGAACCGGTCCACCCCGAGGCACAGAGTGTGGACCTTGCGATATCGGTGCAGCTCTCCGGACGGCGATGAGAGAAACGCAGTGTTGTACAGCCGGTGGTGGTCCGGGCCGGAAGCGATGGAAATCCGCTCGATGGCGCCGAATACGCTCCACACGCCAAGTTCCCGGCAAGCATCCCGCACGCGCCGGACAGCGGGTGACTCCGCTTCGACCGCCCCGTCCAGGGCCTGGAGGCGGCTGTCGAACACGTACCCGGTGAGTGCCGCCTCGGGAAACACCACGAGCTGGGCACCCTCGGACGCCGCTTCCGACATCCGGTCCCGGATCAGCTCGGCGTTCGCTTCGGATTTCCCGAGTCCGGGGTCGGTCTGGACCCCACAGACGCGGACGGGCCCGGGGAAGGACATGCGCGGCGCGGACTCAGTCGTTCAGGACGACGTAGAGCGCGAGCCCGACGCCGGCCAGCAATACGCCGGCGGTCAGGGCGAGCCCTGCCTTACGGCCGAGGTCCGCACCGGGGACTGGTTCGGTCTCCGGCAGGAACTCCCGCAGGGTATCCTCGATTCCTCGGCGTGCGGCCCGCCTTGCCGCCAGCGAGATCACCCGGACGTCATCGATCACGACGGTACCGAAACGACGAAGTCCTCACCGCCATCGACCCGAATCGTGTTCCCGGTCATCCAGTAAGTTCGCTCGTCCGCCAGCGCGACCATGCAACGGGCGACGTCCTCGGGCGTGGTGAGTCGCTGATACGGATTCAGCCGCTCGGCTTCCGCTATCATGTTCTCCGCGCCGGGAATCTTCCGCAGGGCGGGTGTGTCCGTGACGCCCGCGCGGATCGCGTTCGCCGTGATGCCCCGCGGGGCCAGCTCGAGCGCCAGCTGCCGACAGTGTGACTCGAGCGAGGCCTTGGCGGCGGAGACGGCTCCGTAGGAAGGGATCACGCGATCGCCGCCGGAGCTGGTCATCGCGTAGACTCTGCCACCCTTCCCCATCAGCTCGCGCGCCACCAGGCCCTGGGTCCAGTAGATGAGGCTGTGAGCCATGACCGTAAGGGTCATGTCCATCTGCTCGGGGCCCATCTCGTCGGCCGGGTTCGCTGCGATGAACTTCCGGAGCGTCCCGAACGCGAGAGAGTGCATGAGCACGCGGACCGATCCCTCGGGTGCCTCTGCGGCGATCTCGTCCAGCACCTGCGACCGTTTTTCAGGGCTCGCCGCATTGATGTTGAAGTAGTGGGAAGACTGGCCGATCGTCTCGATCTCGGCCTGGATCTCCGCTACGCGCTTCAGACCGGCCCGCCGGTCGAGGTGCACGCCGTACACGTCATACCCTGCCCGGGCAAATTCCAGTGCCGCGGCACCTCCGAACCCGCTGGAAGCACCGAGAATCAGCACCGAGTTCGTCTGTTTGTCGCTCAAGAACCGTCCTCCACGCTGGGTCCAACCGTACGTTCGCAACGCTCGCAGGGGCGCCGCGCGATTCCTCGGTACCGGCGCCCTTGACCGCCCCGATTGTACCACGAATTCGCGGTCCTGTCACGGCTCGGAGGTGCGAAGCCGCCGGGCATGAACGCCGTCGGCAGGACCCGAAATACCCTTGAGGACACAGCGTCCCGAAGCCCCCTAGAGCATTCCCGCTGCGAGGAGCGTGTACAGGGTCGCGGCGATTCCGGCGGCACCGAGCGCCATGGGAAGCTGCGTCAGAACGTGGTCCATCAGGTCGCAGCCGCTCGCGAGCGACGACAGGATCGTCGTGTCGGAGATCGGCGAGCACTGGTCACCGAACACGCTTCCGCCGGTTACCGCCGCGAAACACAGAGTCAGGAAGGCCGGATCCGGGTTCACGCTCCAGGCGAGCGGGATCGCGACCGGGAACAGCACGGCATACGTGCCCCACGAAGTCCCGGTGGAGAAGGCGACGAACATCGTGACGCCGAGCAGGGCAGCCGGAAGGGCCACGGGCGGGATCCACGCTCCCACGGTCTCGACCACGTAGGCTGCGGTTCCGACCGCATCGGCGACTGACTTCAGCGTCACCGCAAGCGCGAGAACGATCGCCCCGATCGTCACGCCCTTGCAGCCGGAAACGAAGCCCTCGATCACATCCCGCCAGCTCATGCCGCGCACGAGTGCGGTCAGCATCCCCGCGAGCACGGCGAGGACGAACGCCTCGGCAATCGGAAGCGACGGCGAGCTGCGGTTTCCCTGGACGAAGAACGTCCACATGAACGGCAGCACGGCCACCCCGAGCAGGGTGCCGATCGGAACGAAGAAATCCCACAACGAAGGATCGTAGTCGTCCGGCAGACGCATCTCGGTCAGCTCGGCCGAAGCGAGCGGGCTCGAGCCGTCCCGATCCAGCTTGCCGGTTTCCCGGGCCCGCCGCACGGCTGCGAGCATCCGCCTTCCCGGCAGCCACGGAAGACGGTCCCAGGCGAACAGCAGGGTGAACAGCAACGCGAAGATCGCATAGAAGTTGAACGGAATCGCCCGGAAGAACATGGCGATTCCTGCCTGTTCGTCGGGGATCAGGGGAATCGTCCCGGCTACCAGCCCGCCGACGTAGATCGGCCACACGTTGAACGGGATGATCGTCGCGGCCGGCGAGGCCGTCGAGTCGACCAGGTAGGCCAGCTCTTCGTGCGACACGCGGTGTCGGTCGGAAATCGGACGAACCGTCGCGCCGGTGAGAACGGTGCTGATCGTCCCGCCCTGGTGGAATACCATCCCCATCACCCAGGCGAAGAACTTGGCGGAGCGCGGTCCGTGGACCACCCGGGCAGCGGCCCACTCGGCGAATCGGAGTGCGCCTCCCGTCCGGGTCCACAAACCGATGAGTCCGCCCAGCGACCACAGGTACACGAGCAGGATGAGCGCGTAGGAGGAGCTGCCGATCGAGGGAATGAGGAATTCCTGTACGATATTGGGCCGCCCGCTGATCACGCCGCCGACCACGATCCCGATGAACAGGGCCGCGATCACCTCACGCAGCGCAAACGCCAGGACCAGGGCGACGACCGGTGGTACGATCGACCAGATCCCGTAATGGTTTCCGTAGGACGGGAAGCGCCCGGTGAACCCGACGGCGAGCCCGATCAGGACAGCCGCGATCGCGATCACCTTCCAGGGCTGCTTCGATCCTCCGGACATCCGGTCTCCTCTCATGAGTACGGCGGCAGGCTGAGCACCTTACGGGACCGGGGAGCGCCGCGGCAATCCGGCGTCGTGCGGCCTCTTGATGGCCGTATGGCAGCGCCGTCTATTGCGATCGTGCATTCCGCGGGCTGGAACGCCCGGTCCGCTCCGCCTGATGCCACCGCCGGATCTCCGGGAGGAACCGATGTTCAGGACCGTGTCCTTGTTGCTCGTAGCCATTATTTCCGGCCTTCCCTGCATCGGGATCGCCCAGCAGACCGCCTCCAGCGCCACCCCGCCGGCCACGACCGGTTGGACCGAAAAGTCGCCGTTCCGGCCGCTCGATCTTCCTGCGGCCAATCGGCTGCGCACGGGCTCCGGTGGGCCGGGCCCCGATTACTGGCAGCAGAAGGTCGATTATCGGATGCAGGCGACCGTGGACACGGCCGGGCCGACCCTCGAGGGCTCGGGAACGATCACC
>Ga0307380_10011878_pt1 | contig 10872 bp, 22 predicted proteins | sample UN3MG_FD_202239 | JGI IMG/M metagenome (GOLD analysis project Ga0307380, IMG submission 202239) | Soil microbial communities from Risofladan, Vaasa, Finland - UN-3 | ecosystem: Environmental > Terrestrial > Soil > Coastal area > Acid sulfate soil | place: Finland: Risofladan, Vaasa | collected... | reverse complement strand
AGGATGGCGGCGAGGAAGAAGTCGAAGCAACGATTGTCTGCGGCGGACTGCCCCGGAATCCCAACGCCGGTCTCCAGCAGGCTCTCCCGGAACGCGGTCGCCTTCGCGTCCAGCTCGGGGTCGCTCACGGCCTCGCTCCGGCTTCCCGCTTCTCCTCGATCCGCTTCAGGTCGCCAAGGCGGCGCAGGAGCGTGTCACAAGCCTCGCACCACCCGCAGATCACGGTATTGTCTCCGCAGCACTCGGTCCGTTCCTCCCGGATCACCCGCCGCACCTTCACCCGCCGCACCTCGGCGTCCTGCTTCGCGAGGGCGTCCGCAAGCACTTGGCCGTGGTACTCGTTCCCGGCCTTTCTCTCTTCCTCCCGCACCTCCGCGATGAGGTCGGTGAGGGGTCGTTCAATGCCATGAATATCATCGCATCCGAGGTGCTTTTCTACGAACTCCCTCGCCCTCGGGTCGCTCATGGCTTCCCCTTCAGGGCCTTGACCGTGTCGCCGTAGCCCGTAACCTTGTACCGAGCCCCACACCAGCGGCACCACAACACCTTGTCGCGCTCCGGGTACATCGGGGGCATATAGTGGAGGTTGAAGCGGTGAAGGAGCCGCTGCGTTGGACGGTAGAGCCACCGAAGCACAAAGTTGAGGTAGAGCCAGCGAATCATCACTTCTCTCCCTTCAGGGCTCGTTCGAGAATGTGTCGGTCGCACATGGGACCGGCCTTCAGACTCCTTCAGCGGGATCTGATCCTCCCACGGTGAGACACAGCACGTAATGGAGTCGCCCTTCTCTCGGCAGTCTGCTGCGTGTGTTCGGTTCTGAATCGCGTCGAGGGCCTTGTCCAGCTCGGCCTGCTCGCTCATGGCTCTCCCCCTTCAGTGCCGAGAAACGAACGAGACTTGGTCTCGCCGCTCACTTGTCCCTCCCGTCGAGGATGGCGCGGTCGGGGCAGGGCCACGGCTCCTCGCAAGCCCAACACCAGTTGCCATACGGGGACTCCTTGTGCCTCTCGTCCAGCGCACGGAGGCGGCGGATCAGCTCGGTGACGTTGTCTTCGATGTTGCCTCCATCTGCGGCGATCGGGGCGTGCCAAGATGCCTGCTCGATCAGCGCCTCTGTCTGCTCCACCAGCTCCAGCGCGGACGAGAACGGTTTACCCAGCCCCTCGATCTGCAAGTAGTAGCCCTCGGTCTCGAAGACGCCGAACGAAGGCGGCTCATGGGCCGGGCAATACTCGGCCCATGACTCCCCCTTGATCGAGAGGAACACGATGTCGCCCGTGCTCCCTCTCTGAATGCTCAGGGTCGCTGTCCGCCATGCGGACCAGTCGGGATGCGACAGGCCCTCGCGGTATCGCCCGGTCCTCAGCGGAACCTCCTGCCCGTCCCGCAGGTCGTCCAGTGTCATGTCCCCTCCCCATGAAGAGTGTATCATTACCATGGACCGCATGTCAAGGGCCAGCGACGGCTGGCCGGTGGTGGGGGCACTACGGAAGCGTCAGGGTCTGCCCGGGCAGGATCAGGTTCGGGTCGCTCAGCTCGTTCGCGGTCGCGATCTGCTCGTACAGTGAGGGATTGCCGTAGTGCTTCTCTGCGATCGACCCGAGCGTGTCCCCGGCCAGAACCTCGTACTCGTCAGGCCGCGCTGGGGCCGGGGCGTCGGCCTCGGGCTCGGGCGTCACGTCGGCCTCGGGCTCGGCGGCGGGGAACGCGTCGGACACGGCGTCGGCGGTAGCGACCACGGCGGCGGCGGCGTCCACGGTGACTTCGGCGGCCTTGGCGGCCACGCCCACGGTGGCTGCCGCGTCCGGCGTATCCTCGCCGCATGACGACAGCGAGAGCAGCCCGACACACAGACTCAACAGCAGCAGTCTCTTCATTCGGTTCCTCCTAGCTCAGTTGGTGCCGCCCTTTGTGGGGCCGCCCTTGCCGCCGAAGCCTACCATCAAACCAATGAACACGTCGCGGATGAACCCCTGAGCGGACTCCGCCGTCGCGAAGCCGCTCACCGTGCAGACCTCGGTCCGACCGTCAGGACCCAGCATCTGCACGATGAACCCGCCGTCGGGGTCGGCTTGGATGCGGAACTTCAGAAGCTGTCCTTCGCGGCCGCCGCCTGCGCGGCATCCTCGTCGATCACGCGCTGGTCCGCTGCGCGAAGCCCGATGACCGCGACGCCCTTGGTGACGTTGCCGGCGTACCGAGTGAACCTCGCGAAGACGGTCGGTCCCACCCAGACCCAGACGCTGTTCGTGAACTCCGCGCCCATCCGGTTCTTGATCGGATAGTCCCGTGCCTCGATTGGCGAGCCGAACTTCAACACCAGCGTCGCCCCGAGCGCATCGAAGTCCGACGAGTCGAACTGCCAGAGCACAGTCTCAAGCCCTCCCTGCTCCGGGGCCTCCGACCACGTTTCCGTGATCTCTATATCCCCGATCATGGCCTTCACGGTCATCATCGCTGGGCTTGGGTACGTGACGACCGGCTTGAGGTTCGGATACTGCTTGATGGGGGACGGGTACGATGCCCGATTGTTCTCGATCACATCGCGCAGTTCGTCAATGCTGATGGGCGCGCCCCACGCAACGCCTCGGTACGTCTGCGGCTCCTGCGGCCACACGGGCTCGGCCTTCGTCGGCACCGGCACCGGCATATGCTCCGCCATCGCCGGCTGTGCGGGCACCACCGTCGCGGCCTGCTGCGCCTTCCGCGCCGCGTCGCCCACGCCCTGCGCCATCGCCGACGCCGCCAGCATCGAGCCGGCCATCGTCAGAATCGTCAATGTCCTCTTCATATCGCTACCCTCCAGTAGCATTAGCGTATCATAATGATCGGCGAGCTACCAGCGACGCTTGCCGTCCTTGTCGAACGCGTCCATGAGCGGCTTCATGTCGGCGTCGCTGAACGCGGCCCCGCACCCGGCACAGAGTGTGAATCGCTGCTTGAACATCCGCATAGATAGATAGACCTCCCCGCCGCAGGCGCACCGCGCGTGCCGCAGCACTCCGGGCTGCCGTTCGGCGCGCATCCGCGTGACGGGGACCAGATCGGGGATGGACGTGGTCAGGATCATGTCGAGGGATCAATCCTCCAAGCTTACGATGACCACCTTCTTGCCGGAGACGATCAGGAACTTGCTCACGTCCGCGAACTGGGACTGCGGCACGCCTGCGGCCGGAATCAGCGGACGGACCTCTACCACCCGATCATCCAAATCCGCAGAGAACAACTCCAGCGTCTTCATGCTTTCTCCTCTCAATGAACACAGGACGTTGCGACGGGCACCTTACAGCTCACGAAGGCAGCTTGGAGCTGCCATGAGGGGGCATGGAACTCATGGCCGCAACGTCCGCAGCGAAGGAACAGCGACCGACCGCAGATCAGGTCCCACTCGTGCTTCGGTTGGAATCTGAGCCGGAGCCGCTGCCACCATGTCGTGACCGGAACGGGGACCGCCTGTTGGGGCTCCTGAACGGTTACCGACCCGATGAGGTCGGCGTAGTCGAACTTGCGCGCCACATCTTGAGCCATCGCACTGCCCTCCTCCACCAAGTCTCGTGGGTGATGCGTACCGCGAGCTGGGGCCTGATCTTCTTGCTGCCGTACAGCACGTCGGTCCTGAAGTCGGTCAGCGTCGGCCTCCGTAAAGCCCGACGGTCTCGATTACTCTTCCGCCGGGGACTGGCCGGCTGAGCAGCCCGTCGGGGTCGTTCCCGCTATAGTCGTCGAGGACGAACACCCGTCGGCCGCCGACGAAGCACTCCCGCAACGCGAGGAGGCCCTCGTGGAGCAGGCGGGCGAGCGCGGGCTCGTCGCTGAGAGCGAGCAGCGTGGGATCTGCTGGGCCTGCCACGAGGGCACCAGCGACCGCGCCGCCGAACAGGAACATGAACTTGCGTCGGCCCGGCCGCCACAGCTGCCGCTCGGGATCGTACGCGAAGCTCTCCGGCAAGAAGGCGGTCACTTCGTCTCCGTTCGCGCGGGCGGCCATCGCAGCCCGAAGTCCCGCGACTTGATCTTGACCATCCGCCCGTCAGGATGGTGCCACACTATCCCCTCTATAGGGTGAGCCGCAAGAAACGCCTTGAGGGCCGAGAACGTCCTCGGGGCGTCAACGCGGACCGACCCGTGCCGCCGGAATTCGTGATCGGCCAGCTGGTACGGATTCCCCTGCACCTTCGGGCCGACCAGCTCATAGGTTCCATCGGCAAGGCCGTCCGTGCTGGCAGACCGGAACCACTTGTCCTCTTTGGCCTCCGTCACTCGCAGCCAGCCCGGCCAGTGCCCCGTACGGGGGTCCTGCGAGGGCTCACACGGCTCCCAGCCTTCCGGCGGAGTCTTGCCGTGGTTCGCGCCGTAGCGTTTGTAGAGGACGCCCCCACGCATCATGCAGGCGGTCCCGTCGTGCTTCTCTGTGGGCTTGCCCTCGTCGGCCGCGACCCATTCGGCTCCGGGCACTACCTCGTCTCGGACTTGCCGGTCGCCCTCGTAGTTCCTTTGGAACAGCGAAACGATTTTCCTCATCTCGCGCCCTCCTTCGTCACCGTCCATTCCGTAGCGCGCCCGGTTCGCTCCTGCCTAAAGGCCCAATCGGGAAGCCGGAGCCACAGGCTCCAAGGCAACAGCCGCTTCATGATCTTCTGCCACCACGAATGGTCCGTTTCGTAGACCGTGAACCGGTCGCCCACTCGCAGCGTGCGCAGGTCTACGACCTTGCCGGCGACCTCGGGCGGGTCACAGTAGCCGGTACCCTCAGCCGTGCCCATTGATGTCGGCGTCACCGTCCGTCGTCCAGTGTCATGTCCCGCTTCGGTGCCGGGCGAATACGGGGCGCCGCAGCGATCGCGATGCGCGCTAAGAGTCGCGTCGCCCTCCGCACCTGAAGCACGCCGCGAAGAAGGGCGCAAGGATAGCACCACACTTCGGGCATTCCCATCCCTTTTCGACGGCCTTCTCCTTCGCTTCCTTCAGCGAGCAGTGCGGGTTGAGGCAGCGCCCAATGGCGTCCTCCGCGCCGCCACAGTAGGGGCAGTAGGGGACGCCCGAGGTCGTCCGCGTCATCTGCGTCTCGCTTTCACGGCGAGCAGGGCCGGCTTGAGACCCGGCTCCGTGGCGGGCGCCAACGCCGCCACGTTGAGCATCGCCCGATCGTGCATGGCCTCGCGCATGGCCTCGTCCTCGCGCATGGCCTGTTCGTGTTCATGCCACCGCCTATCCGACACGGAGACGGCATTCGCGAGCGCGAAGTGGCAGTCGGGCACGGGGGGGCCAACGACCAGCGGGTCGCCGTGACGGTTCCGCGCCTCCCAGCGCAGCGGGATGTCCAGCTCGGCTAGCTCTTCTGGGGTCGGCCAGACGGCGAGACCGCAAGGCCCGAGGTTCACGCCGGCTCCTCCATGTGGCGGGACCAGACGGCAAGCGCCCGCTCGCCCTTCGTCATGCCGCCGTGACCCCGGGCACCTTGGGCACCGTGGCGCCATCCCGCCACGCGTCGAGAACGTCGTTGACGAACTCCTCCGTCACCTCTTCGTAGTCCGACGCACCGCCCAGCCCCGTGAAGCCCAGCACCATGTCTGGGTAGTCGGCCCATTTGCCAGCGAGCCGGTCGAACCGCTCGGGCCGGGCCGGGTCGAAGCGGAACACGCCCAGCGCCATGCCGTAGTCCTTCTTGTGCGGATTGGACTGAATAACCGCGAAATACCTCACGCTGCCACCCCCATCTTCCTGCCCGGCAGGTTCTCGTAGCCGGTGGGCCGCTTGTAGTTGTCCCACAGCGACACCATCTGCTTCCACAGGCGGTCCTTGGTCGGGCTGTCCGTCGCGGGCGTCACGCGCCACTTCGCGAAAATCTTGTGCGCCACTTCCTTGATCCTGACGGAGTCGGGCGTGTGGAACTGCAACTCGAACCGTGCGCCGAGCTTGTTCTCGTACACCGCATTGAAGCCGTCGTACGCGTCTCCCGGCGGGTAGTAGTTCTTGGCCTTGTGATCGTAGGGCGTCCACCCGGCGTCCGTGAGGGCCTTGATCGCGTCGGTCCCGCGCTCCACCAAAGCTTCCGGCGGGTAGACGATCGTGTATCGGTTGACGTCGGTCAGGTCGCCGAGCGCCTCGGTCGGCGGGATGTTCTTCTCCAGCGCATCGCGGATCATCTTGCCGGCGATCGCCTCGACCGATTTCAGTCGGTAGTCTAAGCCGACGGGCGTGCCGCCGGTCTTCTGCGCCACAGAGGTCACCAGCGGGGTCACCGTCGGCTCGATCTGGGCCGCCAACGCATAGGCCCGTTCCGCCGCCGCCCTGACTTCGGGCGAGTCCGCCGTCTGGCTCCCGTAGGAGAGCTTCCTCTCCGCGAAGTCCCCCTTGCTCTGCGTAGCGGCGGCGGCCGCAGCGTGTCGAGGGCGCGTCTTCCAAGCCTTGACCGTCGCGGCGTGCGGGTCCTTCGTTCTAGCCATCGGCCACCTCCTTCTTCGGGGCGAGCCCGAGCGCGTAGTAGTTGATGGTCTGGTTGTTCAGGCCACCGCCGGACCCCTTGCCCCGCGCGCCGCGCTCCACGCCCATCTTGGCCGAGTGCAGCACGTCTACGAAGTCCACGGTGCGCGAGAGCATGTGCGCGCCCATGTACCGCATGAGCCCGCCATCGTGGGGGAGGTCCGCCATCCAGTCATGGGGAATCCCGCACGCCTCCGCTACCGCATACGAAATCTGGCACACGTTCAGACGGAAGCTGTGCGTCAGGAACACCGCCGTCGGCTTCTTGATCCGGGGCAGCAGCGCCCAGTACGGCTCCCACGGATCGCCGTAGGGGTCGATATCCACGACATTGTAGGTCTCAAGGGGGAAGCGTTCGATGGCGTCCGTCGCGTCGAGCTTGAGCGTGCCGGGGCGGCGGGGCTTGATGTCGCACTTCGTCCACTGCATGAGGCTGACGTGCTCCTCCATGCCTTCCCAGATTTGCCCGAGGCCGGCGCACGCGTCGAGGACGTAGGCTTCTTCGATGTCCATGCGGTCCAGCAACCAGCGGCGCAGCCGGATCTTCGCGGCCGTCGAGGAGCTGTCCTGCTTGGCCGGCTTGTCGTTGTGGGTCGGGCCGGGCTTCGTCATGCTGCCCCGACCTCGCTGCCCTTCTGGCGATTGCAGGGGCCGCACAGGAGCTGGATGTTCTCTGCGGCGTCCCCTCCACCCTTGCTGAACGGGATGATGTGGTCGAACTGGAGGGCGTTGCCTGAGCCGCACGAGACGCACTTCCCCTGATCTCTGTCGAAGACGAACTGCTTCGTCTCGTTCGGAGTGTCTCTGCGCCTCCGCGCCTCGGCCATCGCCTCGCCCTCGGCCGGGCGGGTCACCATCGAGGAGACCTGCGAGACCTTCTGGAGCCGCTCGACTTCCTTCTCGTACTTCGGCCACTCCTCGACAGGGATCGCGAGCAGCATCCAGACAACGTCCGGCTGGCGCTTGATCTCGATCTGCTCGATCGCAGACGTGCCGTCGCCGCTATCGTTGAACATCTTAGCCTTCTCGTTGCTCGTGAACAGGTGGTCGAGCGGCAAGGTCTCGTCCAGAGCCTGAAGCACGCCAACGTCCCACTCCGCCAGCTCGCCGGTCCGGTTGTCGCGCAGGGCGAGGTCTGTCTTCTGGGCTTCGGTGAGGCCCGACCGGCGCACGGCCACGATCTCGTCGCCCTTGGCGTCCACGACCTTGAGCTTCGTGATGCCCGCTTCCGCTGCGCCCTCGACCACGCCGTTGCCGGCGATGATCTTGCCTTTCTCATCAATCAGAATCGAACGTCCGGCACCAAGCCGCTGTAGGGAGTCCACGATCATGCCGTGGCCCCGGGCCGTGCGCTTGCGGGCGTTCTTGGGGTCCGGGGTCAGGTCCGCGATGGTCTTCGGGTCGCTCACCAGACCGCTCTCTCCTTGGCGTCACTCGCCATGCCCGCACGGAGTTCGGCGACCTCTTCGGGTGTCGCCTTCCGGCCAGTAAGATGCTCGTGGAGATCGAGAAGCTCCTTCTCGGTCGGCTCCCCCGGCACCAATCCCAACTTCGGCTTCTTGGACTTATCCATCCTCTGCTCCTTTCGATTTGACGATCACAGTCTCTCCAGCCTTGATGTCGTAGACTCCGATCTGGTCATGCTCCTTGCCGAGCCGGACCGCCTCCTGCTTGCTTTCCACAACGGTGCTAACGTCTAGGTACACCTTGTCCCCGTCCAGCCATCCTCCCAAATAGTTACCGGGCTTCGTGAGGAGGTCGCGATTTTCCTTCACATACTGGCGCAGCATGTCGGGCCGCAGTTTCGACGCATCCATGACTTGCTCTCGCTCGGGATGGGCGGACACGACGAACCCCTCCTTCGGCGACCGCTTTGAGATGACGCTGTAAGTGAAGCCCCCCTCCTTCTGGAGCCGCTCGGCCAATGAGGGAGCAGAACGCAGCCAGTCCGTCCGTGAGGCTGAAGCGTCTGAGCCGCCCCCCTGCTGGGCGGCGCGTCTGGTTGCCCAGCTCTTGATCGCGGCGGCGTGCGGGTCTTTCGTTCTAGCCATGCTGAAACTCCGACGTGCCTAAGTGTATCATAATTATGCCGCTAGCCCCCGACGTTGTAGAGGTCCACCCACGACTTCGCGCTGCCCGCATAGTTGATGCGCCGGGCCACTTGCAAGAGCGCGTTGTCCGAGAACCCGAGCTTCGCTAGCTCGGAGAGGAGCTTCGCCTTGTTCTTCACGAACGGCTTCGCGTAGTCCGATGGGGCCTTCAGCCGCTGGTCGTCGTAGCGGCCGGAGAGTTCCCGGTGCCCGCGAGCCGGCACACCAAGGTGGACCCTTGATCGCTCCGATGGCGGCCTCAAGGAGTTCTCCTCCGACGCGACCTCCCGCAAGAGCTTGCGGTGATTCTTGGGACCCACGGGGTTGTCTCCGAGCGACAGGTTGTGGTCGATCAGCTTGATCTTGTCGTCGTCGGCGATGACCCAGTTGCCATTGTGCCGGTCCTGATTCCCGGTGATGTAGTCGAACATGGCCGCTCGCTGGAGGTCGTGCCCCCCGTCGTACCGCTCCGCTTGCGAGCGGACGTCCTTCGCGACCGTTCCTTCCTGCCATGTCGCCAGCGAGCCGCGCTTGACGCCGGGATCGAAGAGGTCGTTCGTCGTGGCGCCGCCCGGCACGTCCATCTCGCGGATCACCACGGGCGCGATCATGTCCTCCATGCCCACGAGCTTCGCGACCTCCCACGCGGCCTGCTCGCGCTCGGCTCCAAGCCCGTCGATCCCGGCGCGGTACCCGCCGCCTTCCTCGCTGGGCTTAAAGGCCCCGCGCATCCCGTTGTCGAGGGTCGCCTCGTACGACTCCGTGATGCCGCCGCCAAGGTACTTGACTTCCTTCACGCCGGAGGTGGCAAGCTCGGCCTCGGCCTTGTCGTGGCGGTAGTCGCCGGACAGCTGAGTCACGCCACCGCCGCCCTGACCTGCCGCTGCCTTCGCCGCGTTGCGTCGCCTCGTCTTCCACGACTTGATCGCCGCCCAGTGCCGGACCGCCTTGAACTGAGCGTCGCTCATGTCTCCCATGTCGCTACTCCACGAAGGCGGCGCGGAGGCGGGAGCCGTTGTACTGAAACTGGAGCGCCCGCAGGAACAGCTCGGGCTCCGCCGCCGTGATGCGCCGGTCCTCCTTGATGAACCCGCGCGACATCAGCGGGTAGCCCGGCAGGCTCTCCCCCATGATCTCTTCCATCATCCGCTTGCCGTCGCCGCGAGGCTTCATCACGAGCTTGCCGTCGCGAAGCTCGATCGACCCCACGACCGACTGGCTGCCGTCGTTCTCCGTCATCAGGATCGTCACCAGCATGTCGTCCTCCTTTCTACCCCTCGTGCCACACGTCGTCCCACGACTCCGCGTGCGATGCGAAGTCGATCCGTCTGGACACTTGGTCGATCGCGTCGGCGGGGAGGCCGACATCCAAGAGCCGGGCGAGGATCGTCCTCTTTTTGTCCACGTACGGCTTCGCGAACTCCAATGGCTTGCCGCCGCCGCTGCGCGGCGGCTTCGCGTACGGCGCGGGATTCCGCGCCAGCGAGCCCATGATTTCGCGGTTGCCGCCATAATGCTCGACCGGCGCGGTCCCGAACGAAAGGTTGTGGTCGATCAGCTTGATCTTAGGCGCGTGCTCCCCCTCGGTCAGCCCGTACGGCGTGTCCACGAGCCAGTTCCCGGCGTGCCGGTCCTGATTCCCGATGATGTAGTCGAACATGGCCGCTCGCTGATGGTCGTGAAGGTCGCCGTACCGGATTGAAGGGTGAACGTCCTTGGCGCGCTCGCCTTCCTGCCACTCCGCCAGCGAGCCCATCTTCTTCCCCGGAGGGAAGAAGCCCATCCCCGGCACGTCCATCTCGCGGATCACCACCGCGCCCATCATGTCGTCCAGCCCGACGATCTTGCCCACCTCCCACGCGGCCTTCTCCCGCATCGCCCCGTCCCCGTCGATGCCGGGGCGGTACCCGGTGGCTTCCTCGCTCGGCTTAAAGCAACCCTCTTTCCCGTTGTCGAGTTCAACCTTGTAGGACTCCGAGACGCCGCCTCCAAGCTCCTTGATCTCGTGGACCTCGCCGTCCAGCAGCGCGACCTCGTCCGCGTGATTGCGCTGCTGGTCTCCGCTTCTCCAGTCGCCCCTCGATTGTCCCGTGGCCGCGCCGCCGCCGCGAGGGTCGCCGCGCAGCGTACCCGTGCCGGGGACCTTGAGGTCAACACCAAGCGATCGCTGGAAGGGCTCTCGCGCCGCCTTCGCCGCGTTGCGTCGCCTCGTCTTCCACGACTTGACCGCCGCCCAGTGCCGGATCGCCTTGAATTGAGCGTCGCTCATGTCTCCCATGTCGCTACCCCCAGTCGTCCC
>Ga0307380_10011876_pt1 | contig 10873 bp, 13 predicted proteins | sample UN3MG_FD_202239 | JGI IMG/M metagenome (GOLD analysis project Ga0307380, IMG submission 202239) | Soil microbial communities from Risofladan, Vaasa, Finland - UN-3 | ecosystem: Environmental > Terrestrial > Soil > Coastal area > Acid sulfate soil | place: Finland: Risofladan, Vaasa | collected... | reverse complement strand
TGTCTTTATTATGATGTAACTGATGGGGGAAATTGGGAAGGAAAAAATATTTTATGTAATAATATCAATGCCTCAACCGTAGCGTTCAATTTTGGAATAACAGAAGATAGGGTCAAAGAAATAATCTTTTCTTGTTCTCAAACACTTCTAAATGCTCGGTCTAACCGCATTTCTCCAGGATTGGATGACAAAATCCTTACGTCTTGGAATGCATTAATGATTACAGCTTTTGCCAAAGGATATCGTGTCACTGGCGACATAAACTATCTAAATGTTGCAAAAAATTGTATTTCATTTATAGAAAAAAAACTTTTTGTTGATAATAATTTATTTAGAACTTACAAAAAGGACACAGCGAAAATTAACGGATATCTGGAAGATTATGCATATTTTGTCAACGCTTTGTTGGATGTTTTTGAGATTTCTCCTGACCCAAAATATCTTAATCTTGCGATGCAATTAGGACATCATCTAGTTGATCATTTTTGGGATAAAGAAAACAATAGCTTTTTTATGACTTCGGATAATCACGAAACTCTTATCATTAGACCAAAGAATAACTATGATCTGTCTTTACCTTCCGGAAATTCCGTCTCCTGTTTAATTATGCTTAGATTGTTTCATCTTTCTCATGAACCAAAATTCTTAGAAGTTTCAACCAAAATTATGGAATTTCAGGCTCAAATGGCTGCCGAGAATCCATTTGGATTTGGATTTTTACTAAATACTATTTACATGTATTTACAAAAACCCTTAGAGATTACAATAATAAATGATGTACATGGCGAAATTACTAATTTTTTGACAAAGTCATTTCTGCCCGAGTCTATTTTGGTTTCTATAAGCAATTCAAAACAAGGTGATGCTTTATCAAAATATACATTTTTTGAAGGAAAAAAATTTGATTCTAATTCTACCAGTGTTTTTATTTGTAGAGACTTTACTTGCTCCTTACCGCTTCAAACTATAGATGACATAAAAGAAGCTTTAGGGTAATTCGCTAAACTTTTCTTAAATCTAATTGTAATACTTCCCCTACTTGAGGCCGGCCGAGATGAACGTACCTGTTTTTTGGCATGGCCATAGTGATTTGAATTTGTTGATAACTTTTTACATTTATTGTGGGTTGAGCTTGAAGGATTGCCTCAAGTAGTGGCATAATCTGCTCCCTTGTTTCGGAATCTAATTTTTTGGCGACATTGTCTATTATCATCTGCTTTTGGGAGATTGGTTCAGTTGTTACATTTTCAATTAAAGTTAATTGTATCATTTGACCATTATCTACAATTTGTGAAATTTTGAATTCATTTGTAGCTGACAATAAATTGATAGATTATCCTTGTGATTTATCTTTAACGTAAGGCAAAATAAAGTGAAACAAACGCAATAGCTATTGATCCAGATACTCCTAGTACAAAGATGATTTTACTTCCATCTATCTTCATATGATTTTTAATTTTAAATTCAAATTAAATTGTATCTTTACCTTCTCTAATTTTCTTATCTCCTAATCGTTCCTAATTAGAGGGTTTAATGCAAAAATGCCTTGATAAATTGACTCCTCAGCAATTATTCAAATCCAGGCTCTTTTTTATTATTTAACATTATTTTCTTTTGCAGTATCAAGGTTGAAGGGCACGATTAAGGATTTTTTGATTATTGGGGCACGTTTCATTAGCATCTGGTTAAATTCATTCATGTCTTCCAAACCTGGTGTTTGTTGCTGATTTTGATATGCTTGCAAAAATCCCGAGTATACACAACCAACAATAATTCCAAATGCAGTATCAGAAATAGATTCAATTTCAGGAAGAAAGTTTTCAGCAATTTGTTTGTATGATTGAGATTCACTGATGTAATAATCAATTAAACTATCGATGAATTCCTTGTTCTCTTTTGAGATTGCCATTGTTTTACCTACTTTTTTGTTTATTTAACTATCCTTGGTAAATTGTTATTTATCCATGAATTATGGTTTTGTTGTTGTGGAAACTAGATTTAGATGAAGAGTATTTTAGAATTTATGATTCAAATAAACTAGTAGCTGGATATTTTGATCCTGACTATGGAGATCTTTATCCAAAAAAAAACTCCGATGAGATTATTGCCCAAATGTTGAAAAATCATGATAAAATTAATGGTGGATTTATTATGGTTCCAATGGCAAAATTTGGATTGTTCGATACTGATTTAGAAACTGACATTAATACTATAGAAGCTCAAGTTGCTTCTGTTCAAGACCGATTGAAAAGATGGAAAGAATTTCTATCCAAAAAAAAAATTAAAATCCATTACGTTAGAATATCTCATACTGATCTAGATATGCTTACCATAACCTTTCCAGTCAAATTTTCAAAACCAACTCCATTGGATAAAAAAGAAATGATGGGAGAAATGGTTTCTACTTTGGATTTGTTGCAGAAATTAAATTTGTTATAATTCTGCTAGAGGATCTAGTGATTCCAATATAAGCTGAAACTGAGCCGGCCAATAAAATCAATGATCCAATAGGAAATTCCGGGGCTGCTACGTATTCTTCTGATTCTGCCACTATTGTATAATCAGATATGTCCGAAATCTGATTCTTATCGAGTACAGATACCACAAAGAACGTGTCATCGTCTGAACCTAGATAGTCTGGTTCTGGGTGAATTCTAGATACTGCTGCTACATTTCCATTTCTATCATAAATGGTGACAACTACTGCTAGAGTATTTGCTGTTATATCTCCCCTGTTTTCTACTGTTCCAGAAATTATTAAATTCTTGAAACTATCTCGTGATAGTTCTGATGAGGTAATATCGATGGCTTGGCCCTTTGGCTCACTAATCGAGTAGTCTAAATCCAATGAGTATGATTTTACTTGTTCTTGTTTAATGTCAGTAAAAATAAAATCAAACGGTCCTTTCATTTCTGGCATTATTATATTTACTAGGGACCTAGTATCTTTAGTCACAATGACATTGTCGTTTTCATCATATAGAGTTACAAACACATTGACCTGACTTAAAGGCGAGTCCAAGTTATTTTGAACTTCTCCAACCACGTGGAATGCCCCATCATCTCCAACGTATTGTTGATCATTTTTTATAGTTACTTGGGCAAATGCACTAGGAACTATACATGAAATAGCAAATAGTAAAAGAAAATATTTTTTCATATCCGTTTTAAACCATTAATCTTTAAAGAAGTTTATGGCTGCACGCCTGTTTTAGCTGAATAATATTCTACCAGTCCTGTCATTTCATATTCAAGTGCTTGCTGATACTGTGAATCTGATCTAACCTTGAATGATTCATCACCAGTTTTCATCCATTCTATGTATTGTTTATCACTGTCTAGCTGTGTTTGAGAGGATAACTTTAACAAATTTACTGCCGACTGAAAGGACTCTGGAGTGATTAGTTTATCATATCGGGAAATAATCTCTCCAAATTCTTCAACATGTTTTTCATAGTATTGGAATAGTTCAACTTTAGTTATAGCTCCTTCTTCCTGCTGTTTTTGTTTTGAGTAAAATGTGGTTTGTAAATCTTTTACCTCTGTTTGGATTTGTTCCAACTCATTTCCAAAGATAAATCCTTTTTGTCTTGTTTGTTCTGCAGAATAATTGTAACTTACAATCCCTACTATTATTGCAGCCACTACTACCAAAATAATGATATTCTGCTTACTTTTCAAAACTAATCGGTAATGATTAAAGTTTAATGTGATATTAAATTACTTTTTGAAGCCAAAACAGGCACAAAAATCACACAATTTTTCTTTTACTCCCTTGGAATCCATAGTGGAAAAATATTTTCATAAACTGTCATAATTCTAAATGCGTTTTTTGATAAGAAGGGTGTTTTGAACCTCACTAAAAATACTAATGAATTTTTGCTTGGCATCAAATTCGTCCTTTTCAGCAATTACTATTTCGGTAGGACTTAACATCACGTCCTTGATTACCAGTGGGGTACTAAGTCCTAACATTTCGCTGAGAATGATAAAAACATTTTCAAATTTCTCATTATTACGATATTTGTATATAGTTTTTCCATCCCGTAAGGTCGCTTTTGGATCCAATGGGATTACAAATTCCTTTGAAGTGATTTCAGAGAGAAATTTTTCTAGTTGTTCGTCTACTAGTTCTTCTATTTTTTGTCTTTGATCCTCTAATTCTATTTTTGCTTTTTCTAATTCAGAAAACTTGTCCTCATATGAGGTCCCGATCATTTTAGCAAAAGAAGATTCAGTGGAACGATGGATTGGAATTTCATGCAATCTTAGATTAATGTCAGAAAGTCTGAGTTCATACCCTTCAAATTTTTTTCTATTTTCTTGAATTTGGATTGCCAGGCTTTCTAAAAAATAAAAATCAGACATTTTTAGTTTATCCTAGCTAAATTGATGTACTACATCCATCAACCCTTGCTTGAATTCTTCAGTCGTGAGTCCCCACCTTCCATATTCGTCCTTATAGGATGTCCAGGATTCTTCGGCCTCACTGGCAATTTCAAGGATCTTTGGACCTATGGCTTTGGTATTGACTAGTGTTGTTATGTTTGCTTGTTCTCCGTCCATGATGGGAATTTTTATGAAAATCATTCTTGTTTCTTGAATGTTGAATTTATCTTTGATAATATTTTTAAGTGCCTCTCTCTCCTTAATGTCAAATTCTCCCTTCACCTTTACTAAAACACAACATGAATCTTTTTCACCTCCATCGTTTCTAATATCGTCTTCATTAACATCAAAGAGTATTGCATCTTCTTTCTTGCCTATTTTAGAAATGATATCCTCCATAGTGTTATTTTTCCCTCCTCTAAGTTCTTGGCCCCATTGACTTTCTTGGGGAACTACTGGAATGACCCAAGGGATTGCAAATTTTGGTCTTTTGGTAGTAAGCCAAGTTCGATAATTGGACATGTCCCATTCAGTTTCTCTGGCAAATGAAGAAATAAACATCGAAATAGCGTTTGCAGCAATCAAGTTCATTCCTTTGTATTCCTTCCAACCTACCTCATGTTCTTTTGGTAAATCGTCAATTATTGATGGAATTTTTTGAATCTTTTTTTCATGGCGGTGAGATAACTCCCTTAAAATTTTATTTGAAAATAAAATAGAACAGTCACTGTATTTTACTTGGTATTCAAGGTTCATTACAATATTAATTGTTGCAGATTCAAATATTACTGGGTCCCAGCCAAACTGTGGCAACAAACCAAATGTTGCAACAGTAGTAGGATCTTTAGAATCTTTTTTTACAAATTCAATAAAAGAGCTTGCAAAAGAACTTCCAGTACCTCCCCCCATTGCAAAGGGAACAGTAAATCCTCTTACAGGTTCTGGCGATAAAGCATTGATTTGTTTTTGAATGTCCACCTTGGTCTTCATTTCTTGCATAAATCTCGTTCTACCTTCGGCCCAGTTTCTTGCGGCTCCTCCTGCGCCATGTATAACATGTTTTTCACGTAAAGCAAAGAGATCTGGATAAGATTGTAAGATTAGATTTGCAGCCCTTGGGTCTAAATCCACAAGTAAGGCTCTAGGAATAAGTGGAATTTCTCCAGACCCATAAGTGGGAGGAAATCGTAAAATTGTACTTCCATATCGTTTTAAAACTTTTGACTCATCTTTTGTATTTTTTAATGTGGGTTTTAACGGATCAGCTCCAACATCAAGTAATAATCGTCGATAAGTTTCGGCACCTAATCCAATACCACAATGACCAAAGCACACCATTATTACTGGAGCAGGTGGTAATGGTGCAGAAAGGTCAGCCAAATCTTAATCTATTTTAAAATTTTGAATTCTTAAGGATTCCTATCTTTTGTTAGCGAGTTAAAATGGCGAAAAAAGTAAAGAGCTCATAAGTTTTTGTCCAAATTAAGGCAATTTATCTTCATAGTTTTTACTAGACAAGCACACCAAAAATTTTGCAGCTTTATTAATATTAAGAAATTGTAATGATTTCATAGTGATAATTTATGAGTGATTTTTCAAAATCATTACTAAAAAGAATTGAAATTTTACTAGACCTCAGAGTGGGGGATATTTCAAGACTAGAGCATATAAGGGAAAGTATAGTTGAAAACAAAAAACTCTACAACTCTGATATTGAATATGTAGAAAAATTAGAACTCCATAATCTCAAAAATTTATCTGAAAGTTCTAATGAAAATTATTCGGTTTCTGATCGTTTGTGTTGGAAATGTAACGAAAAACTCAGTCAGTCAGCAACATATTGCTCGAATTGCGGAGCTGATCAAAATCAAAAAGAATCTGATTTTGATACTGTTTTGTCTAGAAGATTAAAAAGAGAATATAATCCATTAAAAATAATTTCAAATTTTCATTCCTACCAGATTTTGGCAGTTATAGGAAGTCTTGTTGCATTTATTCCAATTTTGATTGCAATCTCAAACATTGAAAGAATTTTAGAATTGATTGAATTCTATACTGGTAGAGATTTTTCAGAATTTCTACTAGGTTTTTTGGGAATTGGTTTTGTTTCGGGGGTGTTATGCTTCCTAGTTATTGTTGTTCCATTTTTGATAAAAAAACCAAAAAAAGTTGGAAAGTTTTTATTTTATTCATCATTTGGAATTTTAATTATATCACTAATAGTTGGAATAGCGGGATTTCCAATTATTTTATTTGCTGGAATATTGGCATTAAAGAAAAGACGATATTAAGAAATAATTTTATCAATTCGCGGCGTTTTGCCTAGTAAGGGGTTAAAAATTTATAATTTTTCTATCTCATCTTTACCAAAAGAAAAGTATTAGTTTAAAATTTAATATTCGTTTATCATGAATTTCTAACCATGCTAATCGGCATAATTCCCGTCCTCATCGAGCTTTAATTCTATCGTCATTAATGTGCCGCTGATAAATGAGTCATTTCTTATTGTTCTTACCCGAGCCACATCTAGATGATATGGCCAAATTTCTACTACTACTGCCCCTACTTTGACATTTTCTGGAGCATCTGTTAACTTGATATCTTCCTTTTTTATTCCATATCTTTCTAGTGTGTGAAGGGAATGCTCCACTAGCGGTTCTGGATTATTGTGATTAATTGCCCAAACGGTTCCTTCATAATCTATTTTTTCCATTTCGAATTAGACACAAATTGACTCCTATAACAATTATTCTGTCGGATATTTTAGTTGGCATTATTATACTAACTATCAAGATAGAACATGCATACCAAAGAATTCCAAATGATCTCAGAGTTTGATAAAACGCAAGACTATGAAATATTCATTGGTCCAAGGCATCAACAAGCATTTCTATTCTAAATCTTAAACTCACAAAAACTTTTTAAATTACATGCATTGCATTTGGGTTTACTATTATGGTGCTCCGGCTCTGTAATATCAAGGGCAATAGTTGCAAATTTTTTAAGAGATAAATGAAAATAATGAAGCGCAAAAGCATCCTGATATTCAGAAAATATCTTGTAAGGCTCTCGAGTCTTTCTATCACAAATTCTTATCTGCCATTTCTTCTCAGTATGTGGCATTTCAAACCAATCCTCAGGGTCTTTACTTTTCTTTGCAGAGTAAACTGAGTTTAGATATGCTAAAACCTGTAATAATTGACTAGGATATGGCTCGGTTTTTTGATCATAGGTAGCAGGCCTTCCTACAAATTTGTCATCTTGGACTAGCAATGTTCCATCAACTCTCATGATTTTGTCAATCCTACCTGAAAGTGAAAGTAGGACATTTTCTGTTGGAAACTCAAAGGGCATACTTAGTGTAGAGTAAACATTTTCTCGGGCAAATTCAATGTCTTCTTGTTCATCTTCAATTGCCTCAACTGAAACAGGTTCAAACTCAAAGTGTTCTTGTTCATATTTTTGCTCTGCACTATGAGCTTTTGTACCCAAAATTAGAGATGGTGATGGTTTTGGTTTTACTCCTTGAATAGATAATGGAATTTTATACTCACAGTATCCTAAAGCATCGGAAAAATCAGTAACTGCAGCATTTAAGAAAGTGATGTCTTTTTCTCTGTTGATTTTAATCAAGGATATACGCGATTATTTTAGGTAATCAAAAACTTTGCGTGATTTTTTATGCATTAGCATTTTTTTATATTCAAATTAATGATGATAAACTGACTAAGGCAAATCCATAAGAGTTTACTCCATAAACGGCAAACACTCTACACAATCAGACATTATTTTCCACCAAAGTTATCCTGGAATACAGCTCAAGAAAATCCTAATTTGTGACTAAATGAAGTGTTAACGAGTTTATCGACTGTCAGTAAAAATAGTATCCCCCCGTTCTACGCACAAAAACTCACCCTAAACCAGATTATAATGTAGAGTTGGTTTGTTGGAAATTTAATTAAGAAAATCTGAATTTCAGAAATTGTAACTTTTTAATTATTTCAGAAATTAATACTTAATAATTTGAAAGACAATAATGTATGGGCGATAGTGGGTGAAGTAAAGTAAAGTTTTTTGAAAACAAATCAGAATTACCCGAAGAAAGAGATGTGACGGAATATTCTAAAAAAATAATTTCAAAGATTGCTTGTAAAAATTATGGTTTTGAATGTAGTTTTATGACCAAAGAAGATGTAGCTGAAAAGATTATCAAAGAATTTAGAGAACATGCTCAACAAGACCATTTTATCGACTATCCAGACGGAATTTTAATGAAATCTTTAATGAGCGAAAAATAATTTCAAATCTGTTAATCGATGTTAACTGACTACCAACACGATATTTTTTACAAAAAATTAGCTGATAACCTAGTCTATAACAATTATTCTTTTGGTAATTTTCGTTTTCTTATTCTTCTTTAGATTGCATTCTCTTCAAAGTGTCTACATAATGATTCATAGGAACGATTTTGACGGTACTTATGGCGGAAATTCCCACATCGATACAAAGTTGTTCAATATCATGTGCATGGGCTGCATCGAAAATTATTATCCATCGGTGTTCTAGAACAGACATGTAAAATCCGAGGATTTTATTGATGTTGTAATTTTGTATTTTTAAATCCAATTTGCCTTTAATGTTTATGAAAATTTCTTTACTCTTTTCATTGTTTAATGGGCACGATTCAGGACTATGTTGGGCAAAGACTCCAAATAGCATTATTAGAAATTCATTTAATATATTATTAAACTTTCAATTTATAGAAATAATTTAAAATAAAATAATCAATGAAAATATGCTGGTACTTTTGTATTTTTAGGATTGTTAATCACACTATAGTTTTTACAAAAAATTTGTTGATTATACGCTTTACAACGACTATTCGGAATTGATGACATTTAATGTCATTGTACTAACGACTCTGGATAATTTACGTATCGTGGATACTGTCTTTTCAAATTCATCTTGATTTTCGGTGTGAACCTCAGCTATTACGTCATATGCCCCAAAAGTAAGGTAGGCGTTATTGACGTTAGACATTTGTTTTAGTTCCTCTACGATATACTCTTCTGCCCCGAGATCACAATTTAATAAAATGAATCCTATATTCATTACTTTATCTTGATTTTATTATGATTTACCGGCCTTTAAGTTTTACATTAATATCTGCTACGTCCACCGTATCGACTTTTACTACCGCTGTCATCATATCTTTTTTTGTCTCGCCCTCTATCATCAGATCCTCCGCCTCTATAAGATCTTCCAGAACCTCCATAACGTGGACCTCGAGAATAACTTGATCCTCCTGTTCCTCCATATCTTCTAGATGGGATCTGCCTTTTTAGAGGATCAGGAATTTTAACCTCTATGCCCATTTCTTTGTTCAAATCTTTCAAATCTGCTTTAATTTGTTTTTTAATCAAATTCCAATCTCCTACGGATGAATATGATACAAACGTAATTGCTCTTCCCACTCCACCTGCTCTTGCAGTTCTACCTATTCTGTGAAAATAAACCATATCCTGATTTGGCACATCGTAATTAATCACTAGCTCTACCCTTGGGACATCTATTCCCCTTGATGCCACATCAGTTGCCACAAGAATGTCTGCTTTACCTGATCTAAATTTTGCCATTGATTGCTCTCGTCTATGCTGAGACATGTCTCCCTCAATGGCAACTGCATTATATTTTTCCTGATGAAGGAACTTTGCTACATCTCTAGTTCGGTACTTTGTTGAGCAAAATACTATTACCTGACCTTTTACTTTTTTTATAAAATCTATCAAAAAATCTGACTTTTGTTTGTCCTTAATTACCAGGAAGGCCTGATCTATACCTTCTCCACTAAGGTCATCTGCATCTAAAAGGAATTGTTTTGGATTTTTTAGATATTCTTCTGAGAGTCTAAGTATTTCAGTTGGCATTGTTGCCGAATACAAGGACATTGTTCTCTCTTCAGGTGCCAAATCAAGGATAAATTGGATATCATCTATGAAACCCATGTCAAGCATGGTATCGGCTTCATCTAGAACAATATGTTCTATATCTGATAATTCTATAGAGCCACGTTTGAGGTGATCAATTAGTCTTCCTGGAGTGGCTACAACAATTTCTACTCCTCTATCTAAGGCATCAAGTTGAATTCCCATTCCTTGACCTCCATATACTGTGGCTGCCTTTATTCCAGTATATTTGGCGAATTTTTTTATCTCGCCGGCTATCTGCATAGCGAGCTCTCTTGTTGGAGCAATTATCAAAGCCTGAATTCCTTTTTTTGGGGTAATCTGCTGTAACATTGCTAATGCAAATGCCGCAGTTTTACCAGATCCTGTATGAGCTTGGCCGATAACATCACGACTTGTAAGTAAAACAGGGATGCATGCTTCTTGTATGGGGAATGCTTCTTCAAAGCCTAGCTCATCTAAAGCCTTTATAATTTCATCTTTAAGTCCTAATTCTTTAAATTTTGTCATTATTTTTT
>Ga0307380_10011874_pt1 | contig 10874 bp, 6 predicted proteins | sample UN3MG_FD_202239 | JGI IMG/M metagenome (GOLD analysis project Ga0307380, IMG submission 202239) | Soil microbial communities from Risofladan, Vaasa, Finland - UN-3 | ecosystem: Environmental > Terrestrial > Soil > Coastal area > Acid sulfate soil | place: Finland: Risofladan, Vaasa | collected... | reverse complement strand
CCGCCGATGCCAAAACCTTCGCAATGGATGTGGATTACGCCAATAGTAAAGGCTCATACGTTATTTCAAGGGTCGCGGAAAAAATGGTCCTGGCTACGAGTGATATCATAACGTGGAACGATTACAGGAAGGAGGATGGAGAGCAGACCTTCGGCTTGCTTTCTCAGGTCTCGCCGGACGGAAAAGTTGTTGTCAGCACAGTCAAGGACAAGTCTGTCTTTGTTCCGATGCCGCCTCTGGCCTTCTCTCAATTGTTTTTCCCCATCAAAGGCATCCTGTGTATATACAACCGGCAAACGCAAACCTTCCACTCACTGCCGGGCGCGGATGACCCGAATTACGTCCAGAGCAATCCGTCCTGGAGCCCCGATGGCAGGTACATCGTTTTTGCCAGGGCCAAAGCCTACGACCTCAAGCACACAAAGGGTGGGGGCAAGGTCCTTCTGACCCGCGAAGAATGCAAAGAATTCACCGAAGACGGTAAGCCATTCTTATTCAATTTGTACAGGATCCCATATAACGACGGCAAAGGCGGTGCGCCCAAGCCAATCGAGGGCGCTTCCAACAACGGCATGAGTAACTACTTCGCGAAATATTCACCCGATGGCAAATGGATTGTCTTCTGCAAAGCAAAAAGTTACATGCTCCTTCAGCCGGACAGCGAGCTTTACATCGTCCCCGCTGAGGGAGGCAGGGCCAGGAGGCTCCATGCCAACACGACTCGGATGAATTCCTGGCACAGTTTCTCACCCAACGGAAGGTGGCTGGCATTTTCTTCAAAAGCCAATTCGGATTACACGCAGATTTTCCTCACCCACATCGACGAACAGGGACGCAGCAGCCCGGCCATCCTGTTGGAGCACTTTACCGCACCGGACCGCGCTGCCAACATCCCGGAGTTTGTCAACGCCGGGCCCACAGCAATTAAAAAAATCCGCGAACAGTTCCTGAACGATTATTCTTTTGTCAGGGCCGGAAATGAGTTTTACAAACACGGTGAGCCGGATAACGCAATAGCCGAGTATAGAGAGGCCCTGAAAATAAATCCGAACAACGTCCAGGCCCACCTGAAGCTTGGATTTCTTTTTTACAACGTCAAGGGAAAGCACAAAGAGGGGATGGACCACCTGACCACGGCCATAAAGCTCGATCCGGACAATGCCCTTGTACACCATGACCTGGGGATGGCGCTGTTGCACCAGAAACAATTCGACCAGGCCATCAACCACCTCTCGGAGGCTTTGCGCCGTATGCCGCAGGGCCTCGACACGCAGTACCAGGCCGTGAACATGCATCACAACCTTGGAATGGCGTTGTTTTACACCCGAAAGTTCCGGGAGAGCGCTGCCCATTTAGACCAGGCCGTACGTCTTGACCCGGACAACGCCAAATTTCACTACGACCTTGCCCTGGTCCTGGCTGCCGAGGGTAAGAGCGATAACGCCCTCAGCCATTACGCCAAAGCCGTCTCTCTTAAACCGGACGTTGACAAATCGCCGATACTGCACGAGCTCCTGGCTGAAAGCTATGCCAAAGCCGGCCAATTCCGCCAGGCCATTCTATCTGCCGAGAAAGCGCTCAATCTTGCTGACGCCAGCGGAGACCGGCAGCTTGCACAGCAAATCAGGCAGCGGATTGAATTCTACGAGCAGGAGGCTGTCAGGCAGCGCCTGCAACTTAACAGGTAAGGTAGCCCCTCACAGTTTCCGTAGGCCCTTTGACAAAAAGATTGTCTCGGCCGGCAAACTGGAAGGAATTGCTCACACTCTCTTGAAGCTCTGTGGCAAATCCTTCACCGAACGGGTCATAAGTGTAACGGTTCTTAACATCGCCGGAAGTATTAATCACCTGCTCCGCCTGAGGCGGACTACCCAATCTATCGTGCAGGTAGGAGTATGTATTTTTTAAAGAGCGTACTTAATTCTTTTACGGCTCATTTTTTGACGGAGGATTGAGCTTCAACAGGAGATATTCTCTTAAAATCGGCCAGTAACTAACACGCTCAAGATGATCTAATTTGGCGCCGCCTAAGAAAGTGACACTTGCACAATACAGGTCATCCAGGGCATGGCTTACTACATTCCTCAAGTCAAATTCATGCCAAGTGCCATCACAATATTGAATGTTCAGTTTATCTTGTGAAGCAGAAAGACGCTGATACTTCTTCGTTTGTATAGGAGCTAACCATCCTAAAACAAGCAAGGCTCCAAATCCTAACAATATAGAAAGCAATGCCATAAGCTTTTTCATTGTTAGACCCGTTATACTTGTCAGCATAAATATCACAAGCGATATCAAGAGGAGGCCAGCCATAAAACACCAAAAAACAATCGATTTTCTGCGCCCTTTAACAAACGCCCAACTTGGATATTCGTGTTGAATTCCTACTTTATCTGCCGGAATTGATGTTTGCCAGTTGTCTAAACAGTTTCTATAGGTTCGCGAATCGACATTCCCCGTTTTCATAAAATGAACTACATCTTGGTCATCAATCGCAAATAATCCATACTTTAGTGCCCCGTAAGGCCGCACAAATAAATTCTTGACCTTACTCCACACAACGAATACTTCAGGCTGGTTGTAGAGTGCCAAACCCTCGTCTGATAAAATCAGCCCACTCCGAGGTGGTGGCTGGGCAGCAAGATGTTCTTGGACTTGCTGTATCTGAGAAGAGTTCTTTGAGCGCAATACCAAAATAAACCAGGCAAGACCAATTGCCTCAAACACAATCATACTAATGATCCCGGATGACTGAAAAGGCTTTGTCGCAACGGAGCAATAATGCCAAAGCGACAATACTCCGGCCGTGTGCCATCCGACAGCCAGCGCCACGTATTTCCAGAAGTTGTAGGCAATACCTATTCTGGGTTGCCAATAGCACTCCTCCTCTTCGGAGTCATAGAAACTCTTCTTATTTCGAGCATAGTTTTCAGCTTCGAAATATCCTATTATTACAAGACACAAAATCGCTACAAGAGTTAAAAGTGAAAAATATATTCTCGAATTTATGTGGCGTATAAGAAATGCTTGATTAGGATTTTCCGGATTATAATAGGCCTTAACCAACTGGCCCTTTCTGTATGCAAAATAGAGCTTTTTGGAACGTTTGAGGCCAAATCCACCTCCTAAGGGGCCAACTTTGTCGCAGGTAAACCGCCTTCCGTTAACTTCATACTCATACGTCACTGTGAATTCATAAAATGTTCCACTAGAATCCGGCCTTGTCCATGCTTTGAAATTCTTGCCAAGCACTTTGGCTTCTACAGGTACAAAGCTCTCGACGGCATCTGTTTGATAGCCAATGCGGTTAACCATCATATGGAGAATTGTTAGTCCAAAGCCAACTATTGTAACTATAAAGATAGTGTGCTTCTTAAATCCCAGCTTATCTACCAAGGTAGTCTCCTCAATCTATTCTCTTGATTTAACTCCATTAATATTACCGGCAAACCGCCCACGATGTCAACTATGTATTTACGTTTACCTGATTTGCTGGAATCCTTGAAAATGCGATAACAATTTATTCAACCTATTCGGACCGGGCAAAAGGCCGATAACACCCTCTTTTTGACAAGATTTTCCACTATTTCCCTCTCCAGCCTGTTCTGTCCACCTTTTTGCTGTTCTGGGACGAGGTTGTGAACTTGGCGGTATCTGCGGACATAATATCCAACCCGGTAAAAAGTTTGGAGTGCCTAAAGTACGGTAAGCTCAACATTCTCATAACTTTAGCTCACCTTAGCTCACTTTTTTTATTGTCTTCAGACTCAAGGCCGAATATTTTTTAAGACTTTATTCTTGACGGGCGGGCGTTTCAATTGATAAATTGATGATTGATTTTATCCGGTACTGTATTAAGATATACGCCGGTAGAGATTTCCGGTTGGCAATTTGTATCCAAAGGATTAGGTTTAAGGTTGAAAGGAGGCCGTTATGGCAAAGACAATTTTAACCGCAGTGCTTATTGTGTTATTGAACGTGCTGGTTGGCTGCAGGGGCGTTGACACCGGCAGAAGTCAGCTTGCGCCCACTTACCCCGGCACGGCCCCTGTAGTTTCGATTACTAGTACCGGGGAGGCGGATATCATCGAGCAGGTGTCACTTAATCGCCAGGCATATCGCCAGGGTCTTGAATTGCTCATAAACTACTATACAAGGATGGGCAATAGTATGAAACTCGACTGGGCCAAAAAAGAGCTGGCGGGCCTCGAAGCTGTTATCCAATATAACTATGTCATCGAGGGCGTCTTTGCCGGGCCGAGATTGAAAGCGGATACTTCCATTCCCGAAGCGGACGCACTCTACGAGGAGGCATCGCAGATTGAAAAGTCGGCCGGACCGCTGCCCTTTCTTAAAGATGAAAAAACGTTGCGGCTGGCTTTGAATAAATACAACCAGCTCATAGAAAAATATAGCACAAGTGACAAGATCGACGATGCCGCATTCAGGGCAGCCGGGATTTACGAGTATTTCAAGGACTATACGATAGCGGTATCATACTACAAGAGGGCATATCAGTGGGACCGTTATACTATCCATCCGGCAAGGTATAAGGCGGCATACGTTCTGGATAGAAAGCTGCACCAAAGGGAAGAGGCGCTCCAGCTTTATCAGGAAGTCCTTAAAGATGAAGTGCTGTCGCCACATTACAAGGAATTTGCGAAAAGACGCATCAGGGTGTTGACAAAAATCGAGGAAGAAAACCCACGGCGTTGACAAAAGTCTGAGATAATGTTTTGCGATACAGTATCGGGCCTGGCTGGATATCAGGCCCTTTTTTTATGGATAAAAAATGCTGTTGGAATTTGAGAACAAAGTAGCGGATTTTATAAAAGCAAACCGGCTTTTCGAGCAGGCGGATAGTCTTTTGTTGGCCGTTTCTGGCGGAGCTGATTCGACAGCGCTTCTATATGCAATGTGGATGCTGAAAACAGCGAACGTCTTAAATGCCGACATTGTGTGCGCGCATATAAATCATCAGCTAAGGGGAGCTAATGCGGACCTGGACGAAGATTTTGTTGTCTCTCAGGCTCGCGACCTTAACATACCCATAACAACAAAGCGGTTGGATGTCCGCGGCTTTGCCCGTGAAAACAAACTGTCGATTGAGACCGCCGCTCGGAAACTGCGGATTGAGAGTTTGCTGGATATCGCAAAGGCAAGCAACTGCAAATATATAGCGACGGCGCATCACAAAAACGACAATGCCGAGACCATCTTGCAGCGGCTGGTTCGCGGGACGGGCTTTCGCGGTCTTGGAGGCATCTGGCCGGTGCGCATCTTTACCGATGATATTCGGCTTGTCAGGCCGTTACTCTCTGTCAGCAGGGATGAGATTATTGAGTACCTGAGAAAACGAAATCTGAAATGGCGACAGGACCATACAAATGCTGATTGTACATACAGGCGAAATTTTATTCGGCATCGGCTGCTGCCCGCATTACAGCAGGATTGTAACGGCTCTGTCGTCCAGGAATTGTCCGAGTTGGCCGACTCGGCCCGCAGATTTTATAGCTTGGTTTGCAATTGTGCGGACAAGGCCTGGCCCGAGCTGGCCGGTCTTTCAAGAAACAAAGTAATCCTTAATTTGGATATGTTTTTGACTCTGCCTCCCGCAGTAAAGGTCGAGCTGATTCGGCGAAGCCTGACTGCCCTTGGCAGCGGTGAGAGGAATTTGACGCAGCGACACTATGAAAGTATATTTCAACTGGCACAGCAGCAAGTCAGTAACAAAAAAATAGAATTGCCGCATGGTTTTATAGTCGGCTTCGAATACGGAAAAGTAATTGTTAGTCGGCAAAAAGACCGGCTGCCCAAAGGGCGAACAAGCGACAGTATCGAATTGAAAGTTCCTGGACAGACAAGGTTTGGCCGATATGTAATAGAAGCAACTGTACTCGACACTAAATGCTCTCCACAGTCCGTAAGGACTCCCAAGGAGGACGCCCAATGGCGGATGCTGCCTGCTGCGCCAAGTGCGCAGCACGGCGAGGATACTCGTAAAAAAACAAAATCGAGAATCGAGAATCGAGAATCGAGAATCCAGCTTCTGGAGTTGTTTGATTTGAATAAGCTTAAATTACCTCTAATGGTTCGTCTTCGTGAAACCGGCGATAGGTTTTGGCCATTGGGTTTAGCGGCAGAGAAAAAGGTCGGTAAATTCCTGACCGCCGCAAAAGTGTCAAACAGTGTTCGCCGGAAGATGCTTGTTGTCGCTGATAGCGAAAAGATAATCTGGCTTTGGCCGATTAGAATGAGTGAGCAAACTAAGATCAACGGCAGCACCCGAAAGATTTTACAATTGCAGATAACTGATACAAACCAAACAAAATGAAAAATAGGAATCGGAGTAAAGAATTGGATTACACACGTCGCGATTTTTTAAAAGCCGTAGGCCTGGGGACGGCAACGCTGACGATGCAGGCCTGCTCAAGCGACTCAGGGGAAATTTCGGACAAGGCGTTTCAAAAAAAGCCCAATATCATTTTCATCCTGGCCGATGACCTCGGCTGGGCAGAGTTGGGATGCTATGGCAACACGTTTAATGAAACGCCCAACCTCGTCAAACTGGCCGCCCATGGCATAAAGTTTACAAATGCTTACGCAGCAGCCCCCGTCTGTTCTCCTTATCGAGCTGCCCTGATGACGGGGCAATATCCGGCCAGGGTGGGAATAACCGATTATCTTCGTCCCAACGATGAAAACCATCTTTCGACCGGCCATATCACCATCCCGGAGATGCTCAGGCGGGCCGGTTATACCACAGGCATCATAGGCAAGTGGCACCTTACCGGTTATGCCAACCACGGTGCGAAGGAATGTCCTCCCGGCAGGCACGGCTTTGACGAAGTGATTGTCTCGGAAGACCGCGGCATCGGCGGCGGCAGTTACTTTCATCCCTATCACTTCAACAAGCAAATCAAAAAGCGACTGCCCGGCACAGAATACCTCGTCGACCGCTGCAACCTCGAAGCAATCGAGTTCATCGAGCGGCACAAGAACAGTTCTTTCTTTCTCTACCTAAGTCACTACGCCGTCCACACTCGTTTGCAGGGTAAGCCCGAGCTCGTTGCAAAGTATGAGAAGAAGCCTGGGGCCGGCACAGGAAATAGGGCCCGGCGAAATAACCCTCACCTCGCCGCGCAGCTTGAAAGCATCGATGAAGGTGTCGGCATGATTATGAACAAGCTCGACGAATTGGGCCTGGCCGAAAACACTGTTCTAATCTTTACCGGCGACAACGGCGGTGAGGACCGTGTTACCTCCAATGCCCCGCTGCGGGCCGGCAAGTCCACACTTTACGAAGGCGGCATCCGCGAGCCGTTAATCATTCGTTGCCCGCCAGTCATCAAACCGGCCGGTATTTGCAATACGCCGACCAGCAATATCGATTTCTACCCAACATTTCTCCAGTTCGCAGGCCTCAAAGTGGACCCGCGCCAGCACATTGATGGCGTTTCTATCTTGCCGCTGCTCAAGAATCCCAATGCCCAGCTCGGGCGCGACACGCTGTACTGGTACTATCCGCTCAAAAAGCCGCACTTTCTTGGCGGACGCTCATCCGGGGCAATCCGGCGGGGTAGCTTCAAGCTCATTGAATTTTTTGATAACGGAGAGGTCGAACTCTACAACCTCACCGAGGATATAGCGGAGGAACACAACCTGACAGAGAAACTGCCTGCAAAAACCGCCGAACTGCAAAAACGCCTGACAGCTTGGCGAACAGAAATTGATGCTAAAATTGTCGGCAGGATGATATAAGTAAACTAAAAGTAGGAGACACAGGTATGAAAACAGTTGGTTACACACGTCGTAATTTTCTAAAAACTGTAGGTTTGAGTGCTGCATCGCTGGCCGTGCCGGGATGTGCGAGCGGAGCTCAGCGTATGTCACTTAGGGCATCTACTGACAAGCCGAATTTCATAATCATCTTCACCGACGACCAGGGCTACCAGGACGTGGGCTGTTTCGGCTCACCAAATATAAAGACACCGAATCTTGACCGTATGGCCGCCGAGGGGATGAAGTTCACCGACTTCTATGTGGCTGCTTCCGTTTGTTCGCCGTCGAGGGCCGCTTTGCTTACCGGCTGTTATCCGCCACGCGTAGGTATCACAAAAGTGTTATTTCCAAGGGACAATATCGGCTTAAATCCTGATGAAGTCACCATTGCCGATGTCCTAAAATCACGCGATTACGTCACCGCCTGTGTCGGAAAATGGCACCTTGGCCACCTGCCGCAGTTCCTCCCTACGAGCAATGGTTTTGATTCATACTTCGGCATTCCCTACTCCAACGATATGGACGGTGTCAAAGGCAAGAATCGAAATCTTGACCGCGCTTGGCGGCAAAAAGACTACTCACCATGGAACGTTCCATTGATGCGCGATGAAAAAATCATCGAGCGGCCGGCAAACCAAACTACACTGATTGAGCGCTATACACAGGAGGCGGTTAGGTTCATTCACAAAAACAGGAATAAACCTTTCTTCCTTTATCTGCCGCACACAATGCCGCATATTCCCCTGTTCGTTTCTGATGAATATTTCGTCGATGACGTCCATAAGGCCTACAAAGCAACCATTGAGCAGATAGACTCATCTGTGGGCCGGATTCTTGAGTCCCTTAAAAAGGCCGGCGTGGATAGAAATACCCTCGTGGTCTTTACCAGTGACAACGGTCCTTGGCTGAGCAAGAAGCATCACGGCGGCTCTGCTTTGCCTCTGCGTGACGGAAAATTTTCCACCTATGAAGGCGGAATGCGAGAGCCGACCATTATGCGCTGGCCCGGCAAAATCCCTGATGGCAAGGTCTGCGGCGAAGTCTGCGGTACAATTGACCTACTGCCGACATTCGCTCAATTGGCCGGCGCAAAATTGGCTGACGACCGCGTAATTGATGGAAAAGATATTTGGTCATTGATGTCAGGCAAACCGGGCGCAAAGTCGCCGCATAAAGCGTTCTTCTATTACAGAGGCAACAATCTTGAAGCCGTCCGCAGTGGCAAATGGAAATTGCGCCGTATGAAGGGCACCGAATTGTACGACCTCGAAGATGATATCAGTGAAAAGAACAATCTGACGGTTAAGCATCCTGACATGGTGACGCGCCTTACGGATATAATGGATGAATTTGACCGCGAATTGAAGGCAAATGTTCGACCGCCGTGGAGAGCTGCTGACAAGAAACAGTCTTGAGACAGGAAAACTGGACCGGATAAAAGCAACAGATAAATACAGGAGGACAAAAATATGAGTACGCTCAATAACACCCGCCGTGATTTCTTAAAGGCAGTGGGCATCGGTACGGTATCGCTGACTTTCTCAGGCTGTACGAATGCTTCTCAGTTATTTGCAGGCCAGGTTGCGAAGGACCGCCCGAACATTCTTTTTTGCATTGCGGACGATTGGTCCTGGCCGCACGCCGGCATCGCCGGTGACAAGGTCGTCAAAACGCCGACATTTGACCGGGTGGCCCGTGAAGGCGTGCTGTTTAAGAACGCATTTGTATCTTCCCCTTCGTGTACACCGTCGCGTGGTGCTATCGTGACCGGACAGTGGCACTGGCGACTTGAGGAGGGCGGCAACCTCTGGAGCACACTGCCCGCAAAGTTCGACGTATACCCGGATATACTGGAACAGGCCGGTTACCATATTGGTTTTACCCGCAAGGGCTGGGCGCCGGGCCGCGACGGGCCGGGCGGACGAAAACGCAATCCCGCCGGGCCGCGGTACAAAAACTTCCAACAGTTTCTCAAAGCCAGGCCGGAAGGCAAACCGTTTTGCTTCTGGTTCGGCAGTAGCGATCCACACCGCGGCTACAAGTGGCAGTCCGGCGTCAAAAGCGGCATGAAGCTTGAGGATGTAGAAGTGCCCGCGTGCCTGCCCGATAGCGAACACGTCCGCACCGATATTTGTGATTACTATTGGGAGGTCCAGCGCTTCGATACCGAAGTCGGAGAATTGCTAAAAGTTCTGGAAGAAAACGGTGAACTGGACAACACATTGGTAGTAATCTCCGGCGACAACGGCATGCCGTTCCCGCGATGCAAGAGCAATCTATACGACCTCGGCACGAACGTCCCGCTCGCGGTCCGCTGGCCAGCCCGTGTCAAAGACGGCCGCGTTGTGGAGGACTTCATCAGCCTCGCGGATTTGGCGCCGACCTTTCTCGAAGCAGCCGGACTAAAACCCTCCTCTCAGATGACCGCTAAAAGTTTTTTGAATGTGCTGACCTCCGGCAAATCAGGACGAGTTGACCCGAAGCGAGACCACGTCCTGACCGGCAAGGAACGTCATGTAGCCTGCCAGGAAATCGGTATGGGAGGCTATCCGATGCGAGCGATAAGCACGTACGATTTCCTTTATATCCGCAACTTCAAGCCGGACCGCTGGCCCGCCGGCGCCCCCAAAGGTTATGCCCAGCCTGTGGATATAGTTATATCCCGTCCACTCGGTACACTATATGGTTATGGTGACATTGATGCGGCACCTGCAAAGTCTTTCATGTTGAAGTACCGCGACGACCCGAAGGTTAAGAAGTTATTTGAGCTGGCCTTTGGAAAGCGCCCCGCTGAGGAATTGTACGACCTGCGAAAGGACCCTGCCCAGCTAAATAATGTCGCTGACAAGCCCGAATATGCTAAGGTAAAAGGCAGGCTCGCCGCCGATTTGATGGCCGAGCTAAAGGCAACAAAAGACCCACGAGTCCTTGGCAAAGGTGACGCATTCGATAGGTATCCCTATTACGGCGGGGGGCTTGGCAGGGCGACGGGCCAAAAGTAGAGCAGAAAAAACGTTGATGCGGATTGGTAAAATATAGGGAAAGTTATGAGAACCTTGAGAGCGATACTGGCTGTATGCTGTCTAATATCC
>Ga0307380_10011873_pt1 | contig 10874 bp, 9 predicted proteins | sample UN3MG_FD_202239 | JGI IMG/M metagenome (GOLD analysis project Ga0307380, IMG submission 202239) | Soil microbial communities from Risofladan, Vaasa, Finland - UN-3 | ecosystem: Environmental > Terrestrial > Soil > Coastal area > Acid sulfate soil | place: Finland: Risofladan, Vaasa | collected... | reverse complement strand
TGCAGCTTCTTGCCTTCCTCGTTGAGTTTCTCCTGGGCTGCGAGCTGCAGAGGAATCAGTGCCGCGCAAAAAACTGCGGCAATAACAGTCAACCTGCGCATGGTTCTTTTCCCCCGCGATTATATGGATTGATGTCTAAAACCGAATACAACGCATCTTATCCCGCGCACGGTTTTTTGTCGAAATTATTTGCGTTTTCCAACATATCGCTTCCAACAAGAATCGAAAGTTTCCATCTCAGGATAGAGACTTGAGATCCTCGAGAGTATTGATGTTTGCCAGTTGATACCGGAGTTCTTGCGGAAAGCGCAGGAGTTTTACGCCGATCATTGCCAGAAATCCCGCGACACTTCTTCCACCGGACTCCAGGTAGCGCGTCAACGGCCGGAGAGCATCGGGTTCGACAATCAAAGGCAGGGGCATGGGTAAACCGTTTTCGTCGTGAAATAGTGTCGCCGATGCCGAGCCATCCCGTCCCGCCATTAAGAGATCGATAACTTCCTCATCCATCAAAGGCAGATCACAAGGCAAAACCAGCACGGCGCAGGCGAGTCTCTCCAGAGCGGATTCGATGCCGGACAACGGCCCGGCCCCCGGACGCTTGTCGGTGAAGGATTCGAATCCGGTTCCAAAAGATGACGACCCGTTTCCGCCCGCGTCGATAACACTGCCTGCAATGACCGTCTTGCTGAAGCATTGCGACAACAGGCAGCAGGCGCGTTCCAGCCACGTCACGGCGCAGGCTCTTGTCTGGGGATAATTCAGCGGCAGCAGAGCCTTGTCCCGCCCCATCCTGGATGACGGCCCACCCGCCAGGACCACGCCAGCCATGCCACATGCTGCTTTGCGCGCAGGCGAATCGAGCACAGATCCGATGGCTTCTTCGGCCGCCCGCACCGCCTCACTCGAATCGGTCGACCGTATTTCCATCAACACCCGGCGCAGGCTTTCGCGCGGCAGTATTCCGCGGGGATTATCGAGCCTGTTGACGAGGACCTTGGGCAACGCGGAATACTTCATTCCTTCGACCAGCAGCAAATCACAACCCCGGAAGCTCTCCTTCAGGTCGAAAAGAGCGCTGCGGGCGCAGTGCTCGATCAGGCGTCTCTCGACCGCGGAGGGAGGATTGGTGAAATCGCCCATGTGATGTTCCCAACCACAGGACTCGTCTGCCTGGCTGACCATGCTAACCGCAGCCCCTGCTTGCCTTGCTCGCTGGGAGTCTTTGGCGCGCTCGTCTGCATCGATGCGGTGCGCATCGGCCTTGAGGTAGCCGACGGCGAGCCCCCTACCGAACAACCGGGAAATAGTGCTTTCGATCAGCGTGGTCTTGCCCGAGCCCGAATAACCGGAAATCGCCACCGCCGGGGGAGGAATGTCAGGAGATATTCGGCTCATCAGCAGAAGTCTTTTGATGAATCTGCAATGAAATCAGATAACATCTTTAGTAGAGACAAAATCAGCAATCATTGCTTTCAGGGCTGCGCTCCAGTGCAATGCGGGCATCTCCAGTTGGAGATACGATTCTTTCTTGTCCAGGACACAAAAGGACGGTCTCCTGGCCACGGTGTGATATTCGTCGCTGCTTACGGGCAGGACTTGCACCTTCTCAGCGAGGATTCCCTGGTTGAGCGCTTCGTCCATAATCGCCACGGCGAAATCGAACCAGCTGGCCACGCCGGCATCGGTCCAGTGAAAAATTGAGCTCAGCTCAGGCTTGTTAATGGCTGAAACGACGGCTCGCGCGAGTGTAGCCGCCCATGTGGGTGTACCCACCTGATCGCAGACGACGCGGACATCTTTACCTGCTTCCATCAGGCGCAGCATCGTCTTGACAAAGTTTACACCGTGAACCGAATAGAGCCAGGCTGTCCGGATAATCAGAGCCTTTTCCTGAAGTATGCCGATGACTCTCTTCTCGCCTTCGAGCTTGCCGGCACCATAGACGCCGAGCGGCACCGGTATATCGTCTGGTTGGTAGGGTGTCGTTTTGGTGCCGTCGAAAACGAAGTCGGTAGAAATCTGGATCAGCCTCGCCCCGGTCTCTTTCGCAGCGTCGGCAATGTTGCCGGCCCCCTCGGCATTGATAGCGAAAGCTCTGTCCTTTTCCACTTCGGCCTTGTCCACTGAGGTGAAAGCGGCGGCGTTGACAATCACGTCCGGCTGTACTTGCTGGACCGTTTCCATCACTTGCTCTTTGCGGGTGATGTCGAAGGCGGGCAAATCGACAGGAATGAGCTGATCCGGCGGAATCACGCGCTGCAATTCCCACCCAAGCTGGCCGTCGCAACCGACGAGGAAAACCTTCAGATCGGTATTCCCGATCGCGGAGGGGAATCTCTCGAGGAAATCAGTCGCCCGCATAAACAGGAAGCCTCTCTTTGCGGATTTCCCGCAAGGCCGGATTGAGTTTGTCTTTCTCCGAAAGAATCGGATTCTCAACGGGCCAAACGATGCCGATGTCGGGGTCGTTCCAGAACACGCCGATCTCCGCCTCGGCCGCATATTTCTCCGAGCATTTGTAAGCCAAGAGAGCTTCGTCGCTGAGCACGCAGAAGCCGTGCGCAAATCCAGGAGGAATGTAAAGCTGGCGCTTATCGGTCGCCGAAAGGGTCATCCCGAACCAGCGCGCGAAAGTGGGCGATCCGACGCGGACATCGACGGCTACATCAAACACTTCCCCGCGCAACACGAAGATGAGTTTCCCCTGCTGCAAGGGATTCTGGAAGTGCAGGCCGCGCAGTACATTGCGGCACGAGAACGACACGTTGTCCTGGACAAATCCGCCCGGCAATCCGGCCTCCGCATAGCGTTCGCCGTGCCAGGTCTCCATGAACCAGCCCCGGTCGTCTCCGAAATGCTTCGGCTCGATAATCAGCACTCCGGGCAGCTCGGTCTCGATAACTATCATGGCTGTTCCTGATCGTCGATCAACCTGAGCAGGTACTTTCCATAATCGCTGTTGCACAGCTGCTGAGCCAGGCGCTCCACACCCTCAGCGCTGATCAGGCCGCTACTGAAAGCGATTTCCTCCGGACAGGCGATCATCAATCCCTGGCGCTTCTCGATGGTTTCGATGAAGTTGCCGGCTCTCATCAGTGACTCGTGGGTGCCGGTGTCGAGCCATGCAATACCCCGCCCCAGTTGCTCCACATGCATAGTCCCGCGGCGAATATATTCCATGTTGACATCGGTGATCTCCAGCTCGCCGCGCTTCGAGGGTTTCAAGCCCGCTGCTATATCAACGACATCGTTGTCGTAAAAATAGAGGCCGGTCACCGCGTAATTCGACTTCGGCCTGGCCGGCTTCTCCTCAATCCCGACGGCCTTGCGGTCCGCGTCGAACTCCACGACCCCGAAGCGCTGCGGATTCTCCACCCAGTAACCAAAAACCGTTGCGCCGGTCTCTCGCGCCGCGGCCGTGCGCAGGCTGTCCACCATGCCGTGGCCATAGAAGATGTTGTCGCCGAGAATGAGGCAGCAGCCTTCGCTTCCGATAAAATCACTGCCGATGATGAATGCCTGAGCAATTCCCTCCGGGCGCGGCTGCACGGCGAAGCTGATGCTTATCCCCCACTGGCTGCCGTCGGCCAGAACTTTCCTGAAAGCCTCCTGATCCTCCGGCGTGGTGATCACCAGGATATCCGTGATGCCGGTCCCCATCAGAATCGAGAGGGGATAGTAGATCATCGGCTTGTTGTAGACGGGCATCAGCTGCTTGCTGACAGCCAGCGTCAACGGAAAGAGCCGAGTGCCGGCGCCGCCGGCCAGGATGATTCCCTTATTAATCACTATAGTACCCGTTTATTGAATCCGGCTTTGTCCCGACATGATAACCATAAAATCCGTTTTGAGAAATCTCGGGAGAAATTCGATCGCTTGATGATCCCATAATCGAGGCCGACCTGCCCGGTCTTGAAGACATCCTGAGAACTGAAAGCCAACGGCATCCGCCTAAGCTCCGATTGTTTCCAACACCCCGGTGCTCTGATTGAACTCATCGATCAGGACATCAATCTCAGGGGCGAAAGCAGCGATCCTGTCCCAGTAATCGGGATAGTCGTGCCACTGGGCGTTGAGTTCGGCGAGGTCCCGGTTTTGCTGCTCTATCCAGGTGAAATACTTGAGGTTGTGTATCCTCTTCCTGTCGTAGTAACTGAGTTCCAGCACGTGGTCGATCCCCACGCCAAGGAGGAATCGATCGTAGTCTCTGGCGGCGTCATTCTCGACATATCGGCCGAGCCGCTCTCTTAACTCATCGATCCTGCTGCCGTAGAGCTCCATCGAATCGGTGAACACCGTAACGATTACATCGCGATTTGTGAGCTCGTAGTATTTCGCCGCCTTTATCGCCGCCACCAGATTGCCCAGGCCTGAGATGCCTAGCAACGGCAGCGAATCGATCGCCTCCCGCGCCACCCCCTGCTTCGCCAGGAAATCGATTCCGGCCGGCTCGTTGAACAGGCGCAGGAGCTTGATGCAATTCTCGTCGTCGACAGCGACCACCATGTCGGTGGTCCGCAGGTTGTGGATCCACGGGACATGCTTGTCGCCGATCCCCTCGATCCTGTGCCCTCCAAAGCCGTTCAGCAGCAACGTGGGACACTGCAGCGCTTCACCGACGATCACCTTGCAGGCGGGGAATTGCTTCTTGAGGAAATCGCCACAGCCCGATAACGTTCCTGCCGAGCCCGAAGACGAAACCAGGCCGAAAAACCTGTCGTCTTCCTCCAGGGCAGTTTCCAGAAGCTCGGCGACCGCACTGCCCGTGACTTCGTGATGCCAGAGATAGTTGCCGAACTCTTCGAATTGGTTGAAGATCTTGACGTCGTCGCGTGTCTCGCACAGCTCACGGCACTTGTCGAAGATCTCCTTGACGTTGCTCTCGCAGCCGGGAGTCGCTATCACCTCTCCGGCAAATTGCGCGAGCCATTCGAACCGCTCCCGGCTCATCTCCTCGGGCAGGATTGCTATCGATTCGCAGGCGAGCAATGCTGAATCATAGGCGCCACCCCGGCAGAAATTCCCGGTGGACGGCCAGACGGCCTTGTGCCTGGTCGGGTCGAACTGCCCGGTCACCAGCCTCGGCGCCAGGCAGCCGAAGGTCGCCCCAACCTTGTGCGCCCCGGTAGGAAACCACTTGCCGATCAGGCCGATTATCCGCGCATCGACTCCAGTCAATTCGGACGGCAGCTCAAGATAGTTGACACCCCTAAACAAGCCGCCATGAGGCACCGGCTCGTTCTTCCAGGTTATGCGGAAGAGGTTGAGCGGGTTGACATCCCACAAGCCGACGCCGCGAAGCTCGTCTTTGATCGGTTCCGGGACCAATTCGGGATTCTGCATTTGTTTGAAAGTGGGAATGATTATCCTGCGCTCCCTGGCGCGCCGGACGGTTCTCTCGAGCTGTTCCCTATTCAGGGTCAGGTCAATCATCTCGTGCACCAATCCTTCCGGATTAATTTTTCGCGATTGTTACGAGTATTTCCTCTGATGCGGCCGCGAGAAGAATTCTACCAGCAATGGCCGGATTTATGGAGCGCTGTCAAACGGCAAAGTGGGGACTCGGTTTTGCTGATTCTTGATTGAGGCGGCGAGGTATTCGTTCACCTGATTTCAACGAGTGACGAATTGAGGGCGTAGCGAATCGCCTGGGCCCGGTTGTTAACCGAGAGCTTGCGATAAATGTTGTAGATGTGGGTGAGAACCGTGCTGTAGCTGATTCCCAGATCCTCGGCTATCTCCTTGTTCTTCAGGCCTTTGACAACGAGCTTCAGAATTTCCGCCTCGCGAACGCTGAGGATTCCCGAACTGTCGGCTTTGGCACTGCTCAACGAGAATTTATAACTCTCGAAGAACCTCTGCATAATGGCTCGGGGAAACCAGTATTCACCCCTCATAATGGCGTTAATCGCCGAGGGAAAGAGCACAAAATCCCTGTCCTTGACAATCACGCCTCTGACGCCCGTCTTAATCACCGAGACAATCTTGTCGACATCCGCATCGATAGCCATGACCAGGACAGGACGCTTGTCCTTGCGGCAAATTCCCTTAAGATCTTCGACTTCGAATTCCTCTATCCTGGAAAATGCGAACACAGTTAAATCGGCGGAGCGTATGCTCTCGCTGTGGGGATCGTAGTTATCGGGATAGAGAATATAATCGACTTCGACATCCTGATCCGCGAGCATCTCTTTGATGGCCGAGTGAAGGACGAAGGCGTTGTAAACAACCGCCAACCTCTTGACCATTCCGGAGTCGATGGCCTCCCCGGAGTGCTGCGAAGATTGCCGGCTTTTTCGCTTTTTCCCACGGGTAGGGGTTTCATTGGCCGCGCGAATATAACATTGAACCGCTGTCTGCTTGCCGTATTCCACCAGTGACGAATTGATGATAACCTCTTTTATAGAGCCGTCGCCGGTCAGCTGATTTACCCTGAAATTACTGCTCAAGCCTTTTGTCCGGAGCTCATTCAAGTGTTTGGAGAAAAGAGCGGGAGTTTCCTGTAGACTTAGATAATCCAGGCTCAGAAATTCATTTTTCCTTTTATAACCGTACAATTCCAGGGCAAGCCCGCTGGCATCGAGCACAAGATGGCTTTCCAGGTCAAAGATGACTACCGCTTCCGGAGCGTTGTCAAAGAGAGACCTGTAACTTTCCTTTCTCTCGGACACACCATCACCCACTCTGATGTATTGTACAGACTAATACCGGCGCAACATATTATCAAGTACCGCAACGTAATAATTTGTCACACAATTATAAAAATCTCTCTTGGCATCCATAAATATTGTATACATTGGATTGGATAATACTATATTCTGGGTTGTCTCCAACATTGATGTTCCTGCAAGAGAGCCCATGTGCCGCTGATGGAGATGGGACCAATCTGAGCATGTATGGATCGAGAAAAACTGCAATAGTTCCTGAGGAGTTCATTTCAGCAGGGGTGTTTGGTGCTGCATCTACCCTAATTCATTGATCGACTAATTCCGTTATGGTAGTGTAGCGTGGATTCCCACAGAGGAAACCTCATGTTCACATCAAGCGCACTCGTACGGTATAAAAACTTCCGCGTGATCCTTTCCTGTCTGCTGGCGGTTTTGTACCTGGGTGTGTTTTTCGCGCATGATTTGGTATTCCTCCAAACCGATTTCACGCGTCACAGCAAAGACGACAGCACCCTGGAATCCGCCAGCAGGATAAATTTGTCGCCGGGCGGCTCCGAGATTGAACACAACTGTCCTTTCTGCGCCGGCTTCATCGATTCTCATGTCGAGCTGGAACTCATCTCCAGGAACGGTCTGTCCTCACCTCTGACGGCTTTGCCAGATGATTTCCAGCAATCGTTCATCAGTACACACCATCTTCCCAGAGCGCCCCCAGCCTTCGAGAGTTAGGACCGCACCGAGCCTGCCAGAGCACCAGGAAATCTCCAACAAACTGACGTTGCGGTTCTTCAACAAGCACAACTGCGGCTAAACGACCGCACTGGGCTTTCCTGTAACTCTACCAGAACCTCAATAGGTCTAAATCGAAGGGGGAAACAAAGGATGGTCACGACGCGACTATTAACCTGCTTCACAGCGATTGGTGCACTCCTGGCTCCCAGCACCGTTTTCGCCCAGAGTTCTTCCAACCCGCCGGCGAGCGACACTTTGATCCCACAGGCAGAAGCAGTAAGGATGGCTTTGGAGAACAATCCCGATCTTCAGGCCCTGGTTCACTACCTGCAAGCCGAACGGACAAAGATACAACAAGCCAAAGAATTTCCCAGCACCTCGGTAGATTTCGACTTTGATCAGCAAGTGGAAATCTTCAGGTCCGACGAGATGTACTACGGATTTTCTCAGGAGATCGAGTTCCCCACCCGCATCGGCTTGCGGGGCAATCTGGCCCGTAGGGAGGTCGAAGCCGCCGAGAACGAGCATCAGCAGTCTCGCTGGGAGCTGACGTTGGTGGTGAAGTCACTATACCAGGAGCTCTCTCTGGCGCAGCAAAGCGTGGCTATCGCCAAAGAAAGCCTGGCGATCGCCGGGCGGCTTCACCAAATGGCTCAGCAAAAGTACAGCCTCGGCAGCGTCGGCAAGCTCGATGTGCTTCGAGCAGGAGTAGAGGAGGCGACGGCGGCGAACAGCCTTTCAAAGCTGGAGACCGAAGAACGCTCCCTGAGAATGCAGCTCAATTACCTGATCGGCCGCCCCGCCGAGTCAGAGCTAAGCACGGTTGCTCTGTCGCAGGGCCGCATTCCCGGCGAAGAGGCGGGTGAGTTAGTGGACCTGGCGCTTCGGAACAGAAAAGAACTTCACGTTATTCAGAGCAAGACGGCGGCCTCTGAGGTGCTGAAGTCGCTTGTGCGGTCGGAATACTACCCCGATTTCCAGTTCGGCTTCGCCAGGCACCATTTGGCAGATGATCTGGACAACTGGGATATCACCGCATCGATCAGCATCCCGCTTTTCGGCCGCGCGGCAATAGGCGGCCGGGTGGCGGAAGCGGAGGCCCAATCGCGCGGCTTGCGAGCGGAGGAGGAGGCGGCCAGGACACGGATCGAGTTCGAGGTTCGCGATGCATACTGGCAGGTCGGCAATCTATCCGAGCGGGTGCGACGATACGACGATCAGATCCTTGCCCAGGCAGAGGAAGCGTTCCGCATAGCTCAGGCGAGCTATCGAGAGGGAGAGATCGAAAACCTCGAATTGCTCGAATCGCAGCGAACTCTCCAGGAGGTACGGCAGGGTTTCGCTGACACGGTATTTTCCTACAACCTGGCGCTTATTTCTCTTGAGGGCGCAGTCGGCCGCGAAATCGGATGGGAGTCGCCGTCCGGGACAACGGCGCAATCAAGATCGGTGGAAAGCAAATGAGAAAACACGCAATTTCCTTACTTCTAATTATTGCCTTTGTTTCCTTGTCCGTTGCGTTACCAAGGGCGGGGAAAGCAAGCAGTCACACGACATTCACCTCGATCAGCCCCCAACCGCCGCACGCGCAACAAAGGCGGCGGCAAAACCGTGTCAGGGCGCGGGGGAGCAACATCGTCAATCCTTCTCCCAGCGAGCGGCGTTTTCTGAATATCTCCCTGGCAACGGTGGCTGAGAGAACGATCAGCGCGGTTGTCGAAGCTAACGGTGTCTTCACGGCCATGCCGAACAACGTGGCAAAGGTCGGTCCGGTCATCTCAGGGAGAGCTTCTGAAGTTCTGGTAAGCCTGGGCGACTGGGTCAAGGTCGGCCAACCGATGGCCAAGCTTGTGAGCGTTCAGCTCGGGGAAGCCGTGTCCGAGTACTACAAGGCTGTCGCTCAGCTCGAGTTGGCGCGAATCGAATTCGAGCGCTACGAGCGCCTTATCAGTCAGGACATCGGTGCACGTAAGGACCTTCTCACTGCCGAGGCGAACTTCAAGATTGCTGAGGCCGGACTCAACGCCTCTGAGAAGGCCCTCCACGCTCTCGGATTCACCGAGGAGGATGTCGTGGACATCAAGAACACGCATTTAATCAATGCCGAGCTGCTGCTGCGAGCGCCGATCTCCGGGAGAGTAGTCGAGCGTAACGTGACCGTGGGCGAGCGGGTAGGCGAGGAATCTACCTTATTCACGATAATGGACATGCGCAGGCTCAATGTCGACGCGGAGATTTACGAGCGTGATATCAGCCGGGTCCGGATAGGGCAGAAGACGGAGATCACCATCTCATCGCTGCCGGGAACAATCGTCGCCGGCGAGGTGACATACGTGGACGGATCGGTCGATCCGTCGACACGGACGATCAAGGTCCGTACAGAGGTGGACAACTCCTCAGGCCGGTTCAAAGTCGGGATGTTCGCCCGAGTGCGGGTGTCGACGGGCAGCGAGGTGCCGGTTCTGTGCGTGCCTGCTGAAGCCGTGCTCGAAGAACAAGGCGAATGTTTCGTCTTTGTGCCCGACGGTTATTCCTACCGCCTGGTGCCCGTTTCGATCGGCAGCCGGGACGGATCTCATGTGGAAATCGTGGAGGGTGTCAGCGCGGGAGAGCAGGTTGTGACCGAAGGCAACTACGGACTCTACACCATTCTCAAACAGACTTCGTCGTTACCAACCGGCCGGTCATGAAAAGACCGGCCCTTCGGGGCAGCGGGAGAAGGGGAAGATATGATTGATGCAATTACCCGAGCTTCGCTTAACAATCGGCTTTTGTCGATTTTCATCGTAATCATCATCTGCGTTTTGGGAATCTTTGCCTACAACAGCATGCCTGTGGACATCTACCCGGATCTCAACGCGCCGTTGGTCAACATAATCACCGAGAACCCGGGCATGTCGGCGGAGGATGTCGAGCGGCTGATAACCCTTCCGCTCGAGAGTATTCTCAACGGTTCCCCGGGAGTTACCCGCATCCGCTCGGAATCGAGCACGGGCATCTCTGTAGTTACTGTTGAGTTCGATTGGAATACCGACGTCTATCTCGCGCGCCAGATCGTATCGGGAAAGCTGGAACTGGTCAGCGGTCAGCTTCCAGCAGGCACGGCATCCCCGATTCTCGGTCCGATTTCGTCGCGCATGGGCGAGATCTACGGCTTCGTGCTGATCAGCGATTCCGTGGACCAAATGGAACTGCGCGAGCTTGCCGACTGGGTTGTGCGTTACCGGTTGCTGAGCACCACAGGGGTGAGCTATGTGGTTAACCTCGGTGGTTACGTGCGGGAATTCCAGGTGATGCTGAAGCCCGATCAACTGCGTAATTACGGCATCACGATTGCCGAGGTGGGCGAGGCAATTGCCTCAAGCAACCGCAACAGCACCGGCGGGATCATGACGCAACGCCAGCAGGAGCAGTTGATACGCGGAATCGGCAGAATTGAATCGATCGACGACATCGCCAACATCGTCGTGG
>Ga0307380_10011872_pt1 | contig 10876 bp, 6 predicted proteins | sample UN3MG_FD_202239 | JGI IMG/M metagenome (GOLD analysis project Ga0307380, IMG submission 202239) | Soil microbial communities from Risofladan, Vaasa, Finland - UN-3 | ecosystem: Environmental > Terrestrial > Soil > Coastal area > Acid sulfate soil | place: Finland: Risofladan, Vaasa | collected... | reverse complement strand
AAGAGCGTAGTCTCCACCCTCATCGGGATCGCCATCGATGAAGGGTACGTCGAGGGCGTCAACCAGACCCTGCTGGACCTGTTCCCGGGGAGGACGCCTCAGAACATGAACGCCTGGAAGGAGGAGATGACCCTCGAAGACCTCCTCACCATGACCGCGGGTTTCGACGCCCGGGATTCGTGGCTCTACGATTGGGAGGGCCTCGATAGAATGCATGAGAGCCCCGACGCCCTCCAGTACGTCCTGGACCTCCAGGTAACAGTGGAGCCGGGCACCCGATTCGAGTACACCAACGGGGTGTCCCACCTCCTCTCGTGCATCATCGATGAGACCACCGGGATGAGCTCCCTGGAATACGCCCGGGAAAGTCTCTTTTCACCCCTGGGAATTCACGACGTCGAATGGGGGAACGACTCCCTGGGCAGGAACTGGGGATACAGCACCCTCTACCTCACGCCTCACGACATGGCGAAGTTCGGCTACCTCTTCTTGAACGGGGGCCAGTGGGATGGGGCGCAGATCGTGTCAGAGACTTGGGTCAATGAGGCCACCAGAAAGCATGTGAACGCGAACCTGTGGGACGGGTACGGCTACCAGTGGTGGGTTGACCCCTGGGGCCACTATCAGGCATTGGGATACAGGGGGCAACTCATATTCGTCGTCCCCGAGGATCAGATGGTGGTTGTCTTCACGGGCTCCGACCCGGATGTTCCCCCGTTCGCAGACTATCTCCTCAAAAACTGGATAATCCCGGCTGTGAACTCCGAGTTTTCCCTTTTTCCATCAGGTGAGGAGTGAGACGCGAGAGGTCGTGTCGACTCCTCATCACAGTATAATTGGTGCTCTACCTGGGAGCTAAACACATGGCGAATTGATGAAAGTTCCTTTGATAATATTATAAGCCCCTGAGGGCATTTATCCTCGATTAAGATGGATTTTAAGGGTCGATTGGAGCAGGCGCGCAAGAAGATGCGGGAGCGGGGCGTCGGCCTCATATACCTGCACAGGGGCGCCGACCTCTTCTACCTGACGGGGATCAGCAGGGGCGGCCCCGAGATGACGGATCACAACACCTACGGCGACTACGTCCAGGGAGCCTACATCGGGGCCGATGACCTCTTCGTCCTCGTTGGACCCCGGATGGGGGGCAGCCGCTGGAAGGCCATGGTGGAGGACAAGCCCTACATCGATGACCTGCGCATCGTTGGCGAGTCCGAGACCCCGAAGAAGGTGATGGGGGAGGTCCTAGCCAGGTTCAAGCTTAACGGGGCGGGTGTGATGGTGGACGACCGCGCGTGGAGCCACGCCACCCTCCTGCTCAAGGAGCACCTTCCCGGCTGCAAGCTTAGCCTCGCCAACGAGATCATCTCCCCCATGAGGATGATCAAGGACGCCGACGAGATCGCCACCATGAAGAAGGCTGGGGAAATAACGGACAAGGTGTACGGCGAGGTAGTGAACTACTTAAAGAGGGGGCAGACCGAGGTCGAGATAGTCAGCGAGATCGACTACCAGTTCAAGAGGCACGGGGCGATGTACTCCAGCTTCGTCTCTGCGGCGCGCTTCAGGAGCCCCAAGGAGCACCCGGGCAAGAGGGTGCTGTCGGAGGACGACGTCATCAGCTTCGACTTCGGGTGCGTCTACGAGGGCTACTGCAGCGACTTTGGGCGCATCGTCTACGTGGGGGATCCGCCGGAGAAGGTGAGGGAGATCCACGACAAGGTGATGAAGGCCCAGGCTGCCGGCATCGAGAAGATGGTGGACGGCACCATCACCGCGCAGGAGCTGGACAGGGTAGCCCGAGGGATCATCGAGGAGGCGGGGTACGGCCCCAACTTCGTTCATAGACTGGGGCATGGCATCGGGGTGACGGTGCACGAGCCGCCGTTCCTCTACATCCCTGATGACACGCTGCTGAGGACGGGGATGTGCTTCACGGTGGAGCCCAGCATCATGCTGCCCCAAAGCTGGTCGGCGAGGGTCGAGGACGTCGTCATGGTGACTGAGAAGGGTGGGGTGCCCTTCAGCAACTACCATAAAGAGCTGACGATAATCTAGAATCCCATTTTAATTTTTATTATGACGAGTCACATGCTAGTGTTAGCCATCCCGTACTGCAATTTCGGCTTCGAGTACCTCGCATGCACACGATCTTTCAAGGAGTTTGATCATCTGTGAGACGCTTGTAACGAGCAACTGGCAGTTGAAGTTCACACAGTGATAGGCTGTCGCCTTCCCGCCGATACCCTGATATTCCTCAGCATAGCTTGCGACTTCGGCGACCTCTAGGGCCCCTCCGTCGGGCACGAAAAGGACCACTTTACTGGGCAGGGACCTCTCCCCAAGGGCCTTGAGTATCTCCCTCGTCTCCTCTGTATCAGGCGTAGCAGTCACAACGACCTCGTGGGAGGGCTTGGTAATGAAGTCGAGGGCGGCCATGAAGAATTTGTGAGGGAACTGAGAAATTTTAGTTCGCACGATACGATTTGTGTATGCGATTAAATGTGAAGGTCGATTAGGGTATTCGAAAAGTGATATGCTTCTTCGCCTGCGCTTCCGTTTTACTATCAGTCCTGCGCGCACGAAATGTTATATTACGCCCACGAGAACGAGTGCATTCATAATGGTGTTCTGTAATCAGCATATTTTACAATTAAAATTATATTTAAAATTCACATGTCTAGTTTTTTAAACGAATAAGTCCAGATTATTGGTTAATATATGTACGGGCTCCTCTTCTCAGCTCCGGTCGATCTTCAAGAGAAGTCCATCAGAAAGTACCACTACTGCTCCCTCTGCAACGCTCTTGGCCGGGGCTATGGTCACCAGTTCAGGTACCTCACCAATCACGACGCAACCTACCTCTCCATGCTGACCGCCGCCCAGATGAACGTTGAGAGCATGCTCCAATCCCCCCGATGCGCACTGAGAGGGAGAGCCGTATCCCGGACCGAGCAGGAGTACTCCTCGGCTGTCTCCCTCATGATGGCGAAGACGAAGCTGCTCGACGACTACTACGATGGTAGGTCGAGGCTCGCTTCCGTCAAGCTGGCTCTCATGGGGAAAGCCGTAGGTAAGGCGGAGGCCTGTCTGGCGGGGCTGGGGTTCCCATACGAGATTTTCGAGGAGGAGGTGAGGAGGCAGCACCTTCTGGAGAGGCGCTGGCCCGGAGCCAGTCTGGAGGATCTCTGCGCCCCCACCGAGGAGATCGTCTCCAGCCTCTTCAGGCACACAGCCGTCCTGTCGAGGCGACGGGAGAACGCCGGCGTCCTCTCGGAGATCGGCAGGGACGTGGGGGCCTTGATGTATGTGATGGATAGCTACTCCGACGTCGGGGAGGACGGCAAGAGGGGCAGTTTCAACCCCCTCCTCTCCTGCGAGGGGATATGGCCGACGAGCCGGAGGAGGCTAGGGAGGCTGAAGAGCTTCTCCAAGGACTTCGCGAGGGGCAGGCTGGAGAGGATAAGGGAGAACTGCGCCAGGCTGAACCTTGACAACAACGCGCGGCTGACCCTCTCCACACTCACCACGGACCTGCAGAGAAGGATAGACTCCATCATCGAGTTCGCGAATCAGCCCAGGAACAGGTTCTACATGATGAGCCTGGTCTTTCCCGCGGTCTACCTCCTCTACCCCAACGTGGGCCAGTCAGGGGAGTGCGACGATTGCTGCCCATGCGACATCTGCATGACGGACTGCGAGGCCGAGATACAGAGCACCTACGACTACATCACTGACAGCTTGATAACGGCGGGCGCGGCCACAGCGGGCGGGGCAATCGCAGCGGGTGCCGCAAACTCGGTTGTCAACTCCCTAACGGGGGGTGACAAGCCCGAGGAGCCTCCCGAGGATGAGCCGGAGGATGACAGGGACGAGGATCAGGATCAGCAGTACGTCCTGGAGTTGACCTGCGACAAGACAAGCGTCAAGGGGAACGGTACGGAGGGCTGCACATTCAGGGCGACTGTCAGGGGGAGCGACGGCAGCGCCCGCAACGCCTCATTCAGCTACTCATACGGGCCTGGAAGCGCCGGCACCCTGACGGCGTCTGGGCCCGAGGCCAGGTTCCAGTCCAGCTTCGTATTGAACGATGAGACCGTCACCGTGAGCTGCATCGCCACCGTAACGAGGGATTCGTGGATGGGCACCGGTGGACCCTCAGTTCAGGTGGGGCCGGCCACCAAGACCATCAGGGTGATAGGGGCCAAGCCCCGGCTGGACCTCAAGGCCAACCCCAAGTCGATCAAGGCCGACGGCAGGACCCTGATCATCATCGAGGCCCTCCTCTACCTCTTCGAGGGGGAGGCCCTCCCCGAGGCTCTCCTCTTCGATCTCGCGGAGGTCGCATACGGGGAGCTCACGGGGAAGCAGGTGAAGACTATCACCTTCAAGCCCAAGTACACTCCCAGCGACAAGAGGGTAACGGTTACCGCCACCGCGGACGTGAGGCTCCCAGATGGCTCACTCCACAAAGTATCCGGCTCGGTGGGGATCTCCCTGATCGGGGGCCACCCCAAGTTCAAGCTGACCGCATCTCCTGTGGAGGTCGTCTCCGACGGCAAGAACTTCGTGACGATAAGCGCTGAGTGCGAGATCTTCGGTGAGCCCGTCAAGGTGAAGCTGGACTTCCACCCCCACGACATGGGTGTCTTCCTGAAGCTCCTGGACATGTCAGTGAAGTTTCGGCCCCACTTCACGCCTGAGGACGACAAGGCTGTCGTCTTGGCCAACACGACAGTCTCTGTGCCCTCTGCCCCCCAGGGGGTCTTCCTGGAGGTCTCCACGCCAGTAACCTTGAGGAGCGCCCGTCTTGAGCTTAAGGCGACGCCGGAGGAGGTGGACGGGGACGAGGTCTCCCAGGTGAGGTTGGAGCTCGACCCCGACAACGTCACCAGCAGGTTCAACTTAAGCCTCAGGGCGGAGCCCTCTGACTCCGGTAAGTTCACGGGGGTCCAGCCGCCTACCAGTTTCATCCCCAACCTGACCGAGAACGACAAGGACGTCACCATCGTGGTAACCCTGGACTCGGGGGTTAAGCGGTTCGAGAGGGACAAGACGATCAAGGTCATCGGCGCCTCCCCGAGGCTGGAGCTGAGGGCTGACCAGGCCTCGGCGAGGGGGGACGGCGAGACCCGGCTGAGGATCGACAACAACGTCACCCTCTTCGGGAAGCTGGCCGACGAGGGGAGGCTGCAGCAGCTCAACGCCCAGGTGGAGTGGGAGGAGAGGTCATCGGGCAAGTCTCTCGGGGACTTTGAGGACAAGCACCTGACCTACGCCTACTTTGTGCCGAAGCCCAGCCTCGAGGACGGCGAGACCACGCTGGTGGCGAAGCTCACCCTTGTCTCCAAGGAGACGGGGCTGAGGATAGAGGAGGAGTCGGATCCTCTCCGCATCAAGATCGAGGGGGCTTATCCGAAGCTGAAGCTGGAGGCGGAGCCCGAGGTGATCCCCGGGGACCCGGGGAAGAGCAGCGAGGTGGAGGCCAAGCTGGTCATGTTCGGGGAGGAGCGGGCCATCCCGGAGGACGAGGAGGTTGACTTCTCCCTCGTCGACCCCCAGCTCGGCGTCCTGGAGAGGCTGGAGCCCTCCGTCACCTCCTTCAAGCCCAAGTTCCTGGCCAGGGACAGGGACACGGCGAAGGCGGAGCAGGAGGAGAAGGTGAAGGGCTCCATGGATGTGGAGGCCTCCAAGCTCTTCCCCGGCTCCAAGGAGAAGCTGGAGCAGCGGGTGCACGTAGAGGGGGAGACGGATATCCGTATCCTGGGCTGCTTGGTGAAGATCCTGGAGCCCGAGGCGAACGCCAGCATGAAGGCTAACAAGGGGAAGCTTTTCGACGTGAAGGCTCGGGTTACGACCCCCGACGGCGAGTCAGTGCCCGAGGTAGACGTGAGGGTCACATTCGAGGACAAGACAAAGGACCCTGCGGTGACAACGACCCAGAGGGGGGAGACTAGCAGCGACGGGGAGGCCATCGTGGGCTTCAACTACTCGGGGCTGGAGAAGTCGAGGAACGGCACGATAACCGTCACCGCGGAGATAACAGGCGCAAAGGGGGCCCGGGACTGGGACCAGGTCACCGTCTCGGTGTCGAAGGCTGAGGAGGCCCTGAGGATGGAGCTTAACTCGGAGCCAGACCGGATCCCGGGGACACCCAGGACGGTCTCCGCTGAACGCATCGAGAGCAAGGTCGAGGCCAAGCTAATAGGGCCCAGCGGCGCCCTGGAGATGCCGGCCGGCAAGCAGGTGGAGTTCAAGGTCCTGGACGAGGAGCTGGGAGGACTGGAAGACCCCAAGCCGACCAGCGTGGCCTTCAGGCCGAAGTTCATGGCCAAGGACAAGGACGGTGGAGTCCAGGAGCGGATGGTCTCCGTACAGGGAAACTTGGAGTTCACGATGAAGGAGGCGAGGAAGCTGGTTCCCTCCTACTCCGGGGCCTCCGAGGTTGAGACGGTCCGCCTGGAGGAGAAGACCGAGGTCACCCTGGAGGGCTGCATAGTGAAGATCACGGAGCCCGAGGAGGAGTCCACATACACGGCCAAGGACGGGAAGCTCTTCGACGTGAAGGCGAAGGTGACAACCCTGGCCGCCGAGGGGGCCGAGGGCGACCCGATCCCGGAGATAGACGTGAAGTTCACATTCGAGGACAGGACTAAGGAGTCCCCGGAGCCCGTGGAGGAGACGAAGACCACGGACGGCGAGGGCGTCGCCGAGATTGAGTACAACTTCACCGGCGCCGAGGAGTCCAGGGACGGGGAGATCATAATAAAGGCTGAGATACGCGGGGCAAAGAACAGCTTGGACTACGACGAGAAGAAGGTGATGGTCGCCAAGATTCCTGAGCTGACGCTGACTGCCTATGTTGCCCGCGTGTTCGAGAAGGAGGGGGGCGAGCCTGACAAGACGTATGATCCTGAGAGGTACAAGGTGACCAGGACGATTAAGCTGGAGGTGGAGGAGAGTGAGTAAGGTAATGGAGGGAAGAGAAGGAATCAGTATGCGCTCCATGGTGTTGTTCGCGGTTGATCTGCTGCTGTTCTCCTTAGCGCTTCTGACGTGGAATATGTCAGTCATCGTCTCGTGCGTCTCAGCCGTCGCCGTCCTCCTGTTGACGATGGGGCTCACGGTCAGACCAGCCTATGCCTACTACGATCTAACCCACTGGGGCCTCACAGTGAAGTCCATTGAGAGGCTGAGCGCCGGGGGAGTCACCTACAGCTGCTGGAAGGAGATCAACAAGTTCCTGGGGCCGAATGACCTGGAGACCTCGAGGAAGAAGAGCACCGTGAAGGATGCCGGGAAGGTAATGGAATCCTGGGCCACCTACTACAAAGAGAGGGTCGGGGATCAGGGCATCGTCTGGGGGGCCATCGCCGAGGACTACTTCGGGGACGGCGGCGATGTGGACAAGGCCATAGTGCAGAACCACTACTTCAACCCCGCGACGGGCGGGGCGCTGACGGACTGGGAGGGAGAGGAGGACACTATAGGCATCTGGAAGGGGCTGAATATTACGGGGGGGACGATGGCCCACGGCCTCTTCGCGAGGAACCCCAAGTCCGCGCCGGAGAGGGCTCAGATGCACTACGAGATTGCCAAGAAGGCCTACCGCCACGGGAGCATCCGTGATGCGTGGTCCTTCCTGGGAAGGGCCGTCCATCTGTTGGAGGACATGGGGGTCCCGGCGCACACGAGGAACGACAACCACCTGGGATATCTCTTGGGGCTGAACTTCCCTGAGATCAACGACCACCTCTACTGGGACAGCTACGAGCAGTGGTGCGACGGGGTGACGAAGCCGGTGGACGCCAACTACACAATACCCTTCACCCGCACGGATGACTACACTGGGCCTAGGAGCAGGTTCTACCCCCAGTACTTCAGGGTGTCAGGGTCGGGGGAGATCTGGAAATACTTCCCCTACTGCTCCCCCCTCAATGAGTTTGGGAATGGGAAGCTCTTCGACCCGGAGCCTGGCCAACCCCCCTCCTGGGATCGGCTGTGGGACCCGAAGAAGGTAGCGGGAATCGACAGCCCGCTGTCGGAGACGGAGTACGAGAACGCCATGTCCTTCCTGAAGAACGGCGACGCCCAGGGATATCTGGTGCAACTAGCGAGGGACACGGTGCGGAGGTGGTGGAGTGACGACACGATTCCTGGCAACAGGACCTGCCCCAAGACGTACGACGCGGCCGCCCTGGGGGAGTCGGAGAGCAAGACTAGAGAGATGGTGGGCCAGGGACTGATTCTGGATGCCTGGAAGGAGCTGGACATCACAGAGGAGGAGATCGAGGGGGAGATGGAGGCGGTCAGGTCCATCGGGGGCATGGTTAGCACCAGGGACATGAAGGACTTCGTGGACAGGTGGATACCCATAATCCTCTCCGACGTGATGCAGGTCCCCCTCGACAACCGGCTCGAGGACGAGTCCTACAGCAAGTACCCGTGGATGAGGCACTTCACATTCCCCGCCCAGAGGTACAAGGACCGCTGGGGCCTCCTCCACAGGCGGAGGTACAGGCTCAAGGAGGGCTATCTAGCGGCTATAGCCGAGGACAGGTTCCCCGTGGTGACGGAGAGGGCGGCGGCAATGATCCAGACCTTCTACGACAACTTGGAGCACGTGGACGTGAGAGAGGACGAGGAGAAGAAGAACGACGACGGCTCCTGGAGGAACGAGAAGATCGTGGTCAAGGCGGAGGAGGGGGACGAGGGCGGCCAGGAGTGGAAGCTCGTAGTCTGGGTGGAGAACTACGGCGGGGTCAAGGACGACTTCAAGGTGGAGCTGGGGAAGTTCCCCGAGGGCTGGGAGGTCGAGGTGAGCTCCCTGTCTGGATGCGAATCTGTGAAGGGGGAGCTAGATGAGGGTCTCTGGAAGGGCACACTGGTGAACGTGGATCCCACGCCGGAGAAGGTTGCGGAGGACGGCGGCGTCTCCTCGCCTTGGTTCTTCACCTCCTGGTACAGGATGGGCAGCAAGTACGAGAAGCCCTTCGAGGGAGAGCGAGGTGCTAAACTCGAGATTACCATCAGGCCCCCCAAGGCGAAGAAGGAAGCACCGCAGTGAGCGCGTGACTCGAATATGCAAGGGCAGCTACTTATCGTGTTTATCCTTGTTGTGAGTGCTCTGGGCTTAACCAGTTTTATTTTGCCCCTCCTTCTGAGGACACCGTCGCCCTTCGTCGTGGTGATGAGCGGGAGCATGGAGCCGTCGCTAAGGCCGGGCGATCTTCTTGTTGTTGAGGGTTACCGGTCGAGGGGGCCTGATGTGGGTGACGTGGTGGTCTACAGGTCGAGGAGGTATAGGAGGGTGATAGTGCACCGGGTGGTTAGCGTCGACGAGTCAAGGGGGGATGTGACCCTGTTCACCAAGGGGGATGCAGTGGAGTATGCCGATAGGGAGCCCGTGGAGATGGGTGACGTGCTGGGCTCAGTGCGCTGGAGAGTTGGATGGCTGGGGTTCCCGTCATATTTTCTGTGGAGGGCCTTGGGGAGACTAGAAGGGGAGTCTAACCCATTTTGATGAGGGTTTCGGGGGGTTCTTTGGGTCTCCAGCTGTCGCCGTCGTGGGTGTACCATGCTCCAGACTCCTTCCCGATCATCCAGGGGTTGCCGGAATCGTCGGTGAACCTGAGCTCCTGGACGTAGCTTGTGAAGCCCTCCTCATTGATGAGCTCCAAATCGTACTGATCTCTCATGCTCCGGTAGGCGGCCATAAGCTCCTCACTCCGGTAGGTCTTGGTCTCCGGGGGTGGAGCCCTGGGGGCAGTCTCCTGGGGCGGAGGGACCTGTTCAGGCCTCTTCGGTGCCCTGAACGTTGGTGAGGTCTCAGCCGGGCGTGCCGCTTGGGGTGTGTACTTCTGAGCGGGGATGAGTATAGCTCCGGTGGATGGCTGGCCTAGGGCGGTGTGCACTAAGGCTGGTGAGGTGCTGGGCGGCAGGGTGTTGTTTATGGGTTTAACCTGGGAATGGGTCATCATTCTGTAGATGAGAGGCTCTACCTCGTCCACCTTGCCGACCTTGAATGCGGGGGTCTGGGTGGTACCCCTGCCGTCGACGTAGGTGATCTTGACGTAGCGCTTGCGCCTGCTGCTCCAGACGAAGATGGCCGAGTTGATGATGACGAGGATGATGATGCCAATGAAATCGTTGACCTCAAACGCGAGGTTCTTGAGCCCCTTCTGGGCTATGGCCTCAACATCCCTGATGGTGTGGTAGGGGATGATGAGCCTGAGCTCCGGTACTTCAATGCAGTCACCTAGGAGGGTGAGGGTGACCTTCTCGCCCTTGGGGTAGCTGGAGTGGCCCCCCATGTACTTGGTCTTGAAGCTCCTGGGCTCGAAGCCCGGGGGGGCGGCGTAGTTCTCGCGCCTCTGATAGCCTTGGGTTGGGGGTTCCCCGTATCTGACTCGGCTGGGGGTCTTGCTGGTTCCGTAGCGGGGTCTTCGAGCCGTCTTTTTATTGGCCAGCATGCCGGATAACCTGCTGACGGCGAACCCAATGACGAATGTGACGGCGAAGGTGGCGATGGGGTTATCGGTGGTGAACTGGGTGAGGACGCCAGCTATAATCATGGCGATGTAGCCTATGACCCGGGTGAAAGCCTGCTTCCAGTTCAATCTTATCAATACTAGGGCACAGATATCTTATAATTTGCGACGCGATGGGCCTGAGCCAGGTCACATGCGTATAAACTTGGGTCCTCTTGTGCACGCTTCCACGAACGCTTAGATTTTACACTGATTCATCGCTGGGAAGCCCGTATTATTCTGATTCCTTTATCCCATCGCTACATTGAACTCAGCGGTCTGTGCGCCCCAAAATAAATTTAAAGTTTAGATATTGAATTAATTAAAGGTTAAATTCATGAACAAGA
>Ga0307380_10011871_pt1 | contig 10876 bp, 7 predicted proteins | sample UN3MG_FD_202239 | JGI IMG/M metagenome (GOLD analysis project Ga0307380, IMG submission 202239) | Soil microbial communities from Risofladan, Vaasa, Finland - UN-3 | ecosystem: Environmental > Terrestrial > Soil > Coastal area > Acid sulfate soil | place: Finland: Risofladan, Vaasa | collected... | reverse complement strand
ATAACACTCAAAGAAATGATCTACAGTATCGGGGGTGGTATCCCTGAGAGAAAAGCCTTCAAGGGAGTGCAAACCGGTGGTCCATCTGGCGGTTGTATCCCCAAAGAACTGCTTGAGACGCCGATTGATTATGAGAAACTCAAAGAAGCAGGCTCCATCATGGGATCTGGCGGTATGGTGGTGATGGACGAGGACACCTGCATGGTGGATGTCGCTCGATATTTCCTTGAATTTCTTCAAGATGAATCCTGCGGGAAATGTCTCTCGTGTCGCGAAGGAATCAAACGAATGGCGGAGATCGTCACTGATATTACGAAAGGGCAAGGTAAAGAAGGAGACATTGAGCTTTTAAAAGAACTCGCTACGACAGTAAAAGATACTTCGATGTGTGGTCTTGGTCAGACCGCTGCGAACCCAGTACTGTCGACGATTAAGTTTTTCCATCATGAGTACGAGACCCATATCATGGACCGGAAATGTCCTGCAGGTGTTTGTCGAGACTTGTATATCTCACCATGTCAGAACGCATGTCCAGCTGGTATGAACGCACCTGGATATATTTCATTAATCGGTGAGGGACGTTTTACTGAGGCTCTTGAACTTGCGTTAGATACGAATCCGTTTCCATCCGTCTGTGGTCGTATTTGCGACCATCAATGTATGTTTAAATGTCGGCGAAATCAGATTGATGAACCAGTTGCGATCCGATCACTCAAGCGATTCATTGGAGATTATGAGGAGAATGGCATTGACTATCCTGTGGTAAAACAACCGAATGTCACAATGCCGTTTAGAGTTGCGATTGTTGGTGCTGGACCAGCTGGTCTGAGTTGTGCATATTTCCTCGCCAGGTTGGGATATAAACCAACGGTCTTTGAAAAACTCCCGGTTGCTGGAGGGATGATGGCGGTCGCAATCCCTGAATATCGACTGCCGAAAACTGTGTTGCAACGAGAGATCGACAACATTAGGAAACTAGGTGTTGACATTAGACTGAATACACAGGTTGGGAAAGATATTACCATTTCTCAGTTGTGGTCACAAGGGTATCAGGCGTTTTTTGTCGCTGTTGGAATGTATGGTGATAGAAACCTTGGTATCCCTGGGGAGAATCTGGAAAATGTGATCCAGGCGGTTGATTTGCTCTCTGATATTAATCTTGACAAACCTGTGGTGTCACCCGCCGGAAAGAAAGTGGTTGTCATCGGTGGTGGGAATTCAGCGGTCGATGCCGCTCGTACGATGCTTCGCATGGGTGCAAGCGGCGTGACAATCCTGTATCGTCGAACTAGGCGAGAAATGCCAGCATATAAAGAAGAAGTAGAATCAGCAGAACATGAGGGAGTAATAATCAGATTTCTGACCGCTCCTGAGAAAATCTTTGGTGAGAAAGGAAAAGTAAAAAGTATCGAATGTATTAAAATGAAGCCAGGGGAGTTTGACACCGAAGGACGGCAGAAACCCATGCCAGTGAAAAACAGTAATTTCTTTGTTGATGCTGACATTGTGATTCCCGCGATTGGGGAGTTCTCTGATGTGTCTGGGTTGTTTACTGGTCTTGATGTGGAGACGAACCGTGATGGGACCATTAAAACTGATAAACACGGAAGAACCAGTATCCCTGGGTTATTTTCTGGTGGTGATGTGGTCTCGGGTCCTGCAACTGTTATCAACGCGATTGCATCTGGGGAACGCACCGCGGTTACCATTGATCAGTATCTGACGAAAGATAGAACAAGGAAATATCCCTGGCGGGAGCATAAGAAAGTTGATACGTTTTTTGACCCCGAAGCAGAACCAGTAAGTTACCGAATGCAGAAGCCAAAGACACTCTTACCTGAGGAACGACGAGGTTGTTTCGACGAAGTTGAGTTATCTTTCACTAAAGCGCTTGCGATGAAAGAAGCGAAACGATGTCTCCGCTGTGACCTTGAACTTGAGTTGCAAGAAAAAATTCAAAAGGAAAAACCACTGGAGGTGTCGCGATGATCGAGATGACGGTCGATGGGATTCCTGTGCAGGTAGAGGAAGGATCAACAGTGCTTGATGCTGCACGATTCTATGGAATAGAAATTCCCACGTTATGTCATCATGAAGGATTATCTCCATATGGCGCGTGTCGTTTGTGTGTTGTTGAAATTGGGAAAGGCGAAAACGCGAAACTGGTATCTTCGTGTACCTATCCCGCTGAGCAAGGCTTGTTTGTTCGAACGAACTCTCAACGGGTAGTATCCGCTCGTAAGATGCTTGTTGAATTGTTAGTAGCGATGTGTCCGTCATCAAAAACCGTTCAAGACCTTGCATCTGCAATGGAAGTAAAACAAGTTCGATTCAAAGTGGATCGTATGAATGATTGTATCCTCTGTGGACTCTGCGTGCGGATGTGCGAGGAGCAGATGATGGCAAAAGCAATCGGGTTTGTGAACCGTGGTAAAAATCGTAAGATCACCACGCCATTTGATCTCAAATCAGATGTTTGTCGAACCTGTGGTGGTTGTCTCTATATTTGTCCGGCATGTGAGCTCCGTTGTCAGGGACCAAATGCAGATACAGATCTGTGTAACGCGTGTTTGAATGTTCAACCGGTGTGTTTAAAGGAAGAGGATGATAAAATGTGCTTCCTTGAAACTTGTGGATGGTGTTATGAGGAATTAGGAAGAAAGAAAAAGAAAATGGAGAAAAAATAAATGTTTGGAGGTAAAAGATTATGTCATTAACGAAAGTAAATGCATCTGCCGCAACGCTAAGTAAAAACAGAACCGAAGGATCGATTAATAACCAAAGCGGGATGTGTGTAACCTGTGTCGATGGGTGCATCGGCATGTGTGAGATAGGGAAATCAGCCTATCGTGGTCATGAAGTGATCTACCCGCAGCCGTTTGGAATTATTACATCGGCGAATCAAAAAATCTACCCGGTGGATTTGTCTCATTTCACGATCCTTGGTGGAGTTGTTGGCGCATGGGGTATTGAAACCAATAGTGATCGCGCGATTTTTTCTAATGTGAACCTGGAACGAACCGTCTGTAAGGAAAATCCATTAAAGGTGAAGATGCCAATGATCATCCCTGGTCTTGGCTCCACTGCGATTGCGAAAAATAACTGGGAAGGTCTCGCGGTTGGTGCAGCGATAACGGGTATTCCCTTGACAATTGGTGAGAATGTCTGCGGTATGGACCCTGACGCTGAGTTTGTGAAAGGAAAAGTGAAACATTCACCCGACCTAGAATGGCGTGTTGGTTTGTATAAGAAATGGCAGCAGAAAGGGTACGGCGCAATTATTGTTCAAGCGAACGTCGAGGATACGGGTCTTGGTGTCCATGAGTATGCGATTTCAGATCTGAATGTTGATGCCGTTGAACTGAAATGGGGTCAGGGTGCGAAGAACATCGGCGGTGAAGTAAAAATTAAAGAACTCAAGAGGGCACAGGAATTGAAGAAACGAGGGTATATTGTCCTCCCAGATCCAACTGATAAGGATATCATTGCTGCGTTTGAAAAAGGAAGTTTCCGGGAGTTCGAACGACATTCACGTGTAGGTATGGTGTCTGAGGCAGCGTTTATGAAACGTGTCAAAGAACTCCGTGACTGTGGTGCGAAACGTGTTTTCCTTAAGACTGGTGCGTATCGACCAGTTGCACTTGCACAAGCGGTGAAATATGCGTCGAAAGCAAAAATCGATTTGCTTACGGTTGATGCTGCTGGCGGTGGAACCGGGATGAGCCCCTGGCGAATGATGAACGAATGGGGTATTCCACCGGTCGAACTTCATTCTATGCTCTACAATTATGTGGATAAGCTTGCGAAGAACGGGGAATACGTCCCTGATATTGCGATTGCTGGTGGTTTTACTTTTGAAGATCAGATACTCAAAGGGCTCGCTCTTGGTGCTCCGTACTTTAAGCTCGTTGGAATGGCACGGGGGCCTCTTGCTGCAGCGATGGTTGGAAAAACCATTGGGAAGAAAATCAACGAGTCAATGGTCCCAATCTATATCGAACGATTCGGCAATACCCCTGAAGAAATCTTTGTTACTGCACCAGAATTAAAAAGAAAATATGGAAAAGACTTTGACAAACTACCTACCGGTGCTATCGGACTTTACACATACATGGAGCGACTGCATCAAGGGTTACGACAAATCATGGCTGGTTGCCGAAAATTCACCTTGGATTACATTTCTAGAGACGATATCGCAGCCCTTACGAAAGAAGCAGCAGATATCAGTGGTCTCCCATACATCACCGATGTTGACGAAAAAGAAGTCGCAAAAATACTCAATGGCTAAACATCAGATCGTCTCTTCAATGATCCTGTTAGGTCCTGAGGGAGAATCTCCTTCAGGTTTCTCGTGATGTTTTTAGACCATGTCCTGTCAAGGGTACAACTGCCACTTCAGTTTTTCTAATGGGGTAATTTTGAAAACCTGCGATGGCAACCGCTGACGTTGGTTCAATATAATATCCTTTTCGTTGAGCGCAATATAATGCATCGAGAATCTCGTTTTCGTTTACACTAATGACATCACCGTTTGTTTCTTTTACAGCAGAGAGAATATCTTTTCCATGTATCGGGTTGCTAATTGCAATCCCCTCTGCAATTGTTTCTTTTTTTGCCTGATAATTTATTGTTCCGCTATGCATCTTCCATGCATTTTCTAACGGTGCGCAGTTTTCTGCTTGAACTCCAATAATCTTCGGAAGTGTATCAATGATTTTTTCTTTTTGCAATTCCTTCAAACCAATATATACTCCATAAAGAAGTGTTCCGTTGCCAACGGGAAGAATAATTTTATCCGGTATATTCCATCCGAGTTGTTCAACTATTTCAAAGATGCATGTTTTTGTTCCATGGAAAAAATAAGGATTCCAGCAATGACTTGCGTAATACGTTGTTTGTCCTTGTTGTAATGCTGCTTTTGTGGCATCCTCTCGAGTACCAGGAATTTTATGAAGACACGCACCGTACTGTTCGATCTGTATAAGTTTTTCTAAGGAGGTTTTTTCAGATGCATAGATATGACACTCGATGGTGGCTTTCGCACAGTACGCCGCAATCGCAGCACCAGCGTTGCCTGAGGAATCTTCAACGACTTTTTTGATTCCCATTTCTTTTATCTTACTAACCAACACCGATGCCCCGCGATCTTTATAGGATCCACTAGGGAAAAGATGATCTTGTTTTAATAAGACTTTTTTTCCAAAAAACTGTTCTTCCACAAGTGGGGTGAATCCTTCATCAAAGGAGACGATATGTGTATCCTCTTCAATAGGGAGTGCTTCACGATATCGCCACAGTGATGGTTTTCTCTTTTGAATTTTATCAAGTGGAAATCGAGCATGAAAATCTAGTTTTAGCAATCCACCGCAATCGCATTTCCATATTGGTGCAGATGATGAATATTCATTATGACATGATTGACAACGTAATGAGCTTTTCATGCAGGTATTGATTTTACGATCCCTATGTAAATGTTTGGTTCACTCTTAATAATCTAGGACGGAATCCACACATTTACATGTTTTACGAAAGCGGTGTTCTTCATATTTTAATGAAAAACAGAAGTATCGTTGCAACTTGTGTTTTACTGGTATAGCCATAGGGGTATGATGCTGTCACTTTTATGATGGTTCTTCCAAATCCAAGGATTAGACCTGACGAGATTGTCTGTTCACCACTGGCTGCAATGGATGCGATTGTTCCATTGGTCATTTTACCGATAAACGCACCACCAGATAGAGTGATGCTCCATTGAACATCCGAAACATTGATGGCACCTGTGTTTTTAACGACTGAATTAATTTTAAAGAGCCCTCCTGAGATGGGACTAATCTCGAGTTGTGGTGCGATGATACTGATGGAAAAAGGTTCTGACCAGCCGCTTTCACTTCCTAATGTGTTTTTTGCTTTTGCTGTAATTACATAGGAACCTGTAGCTAACCAAGCATGTGAGCGGGTGATAATGGATCCTGAGGTATAGGGGCCGAACCATTCTTCGATATTCCCATCACCCCAATCTACCCAGTAGTAGACATCTGAATATCCCGGATCGGTTGTAACGAAAGTGAAATTTATCTCTCGTCCGATGTCCCCCTGAGTTGTTCCGTTTACTTGTGGTGGAAATGGAGCTGATAAAACAGGGCTTACAACTAAGGCGTAATCTGCATCTAACTCTGGTGTTTCCACATGAGAATCCTGGATAATTTCGTCGGCAGAAACCTCGACGGTCCATGTCCCTCCTTCAGGGTTTTGAACAAAGACACATTCTACCGTATCCTTTGTATCAGCAGCACCATCTGGTTGTGACCATACCGCGGTCTTCAGGCCGTTGTTTCCCCAGTAAATAACATTGGACGGAGAAGTAACCTTCAACGATAAATCATTAATTCGATGTTGTGTTTGCACAGCAGGATTTCCCGCCGGATCTGCATACGTCATAGTCACCTTAAGGTACGGGGAACCACTTTGCACAGCAACCATATGTGTTGATACATCAAAGAGATCAAGGATATCTGATTCATCAATTATATAGAAATTATCTCGTAAATCATATAAGTTTTTCACAGAGGGCATTCCCCATCCTTGGTGTGTACGTGTCTTATCCTCCGTAGTTCCGTTGAATGGGTATTGATCAGCAGTGTTTATCATCATTGCCTTCGCAGTTGTCATGTGCGGACGATTCTCAAAAACAGTTCCTCCTGGCGTTACATCGTTTCCAAAAATTCCATCGGACCACATATCAAAGAAAAGGCCGAAATATCCTGCAATTATCGGTGTTGCGCCACTCGTACCACCAAAGTTAGAGGTATATGCAGTTGTGCTTCCTGAGGTTGTTGTAAATATAGCATCATAGAAGCTACAAAAATCTGGTTTGATCCTTCCGTCAGTAGCAGGTCCAATGCTTGCCCCATGATTCCATTGATCATCATTTTTAGGGAGAGTATCATAATGGTACACACCCCCACCAGAAACGATGTTTTTCGCCCAGGCTTGTGGTCGTGAGCTTTGAGTACCAAGATTACTTTGTGATTGGCAGTGAATGATGTCGAAATCAAAAAGGGCGTCATCGGTATCAGCAGATATGGTAGTATATTGTGTCGTCTGAGAACTACCGACACTTGCTGTCTCGAAAACGCAGTAATAGGGGTCCTGTACTTGTTCTGCTGTATGTGTATATCGGCTCGTACCCTCCAAACCTATGTAATTATAGTCCCCGACAATCCCCTGCCCGTAAGGCAGTAATCCTCTACCTTTTGGGTTTCCCGTTCCATCTGCAAAGCAGATGCCGGAAGTGGATGCACCGTGAGAATTACTACCCACCGTCCCATGTTGAATTAATGGATGGTGTTGGAAATCTACATGGGCGAGATTAAACCCTGCATCAAAGACTTCCCCTCGGACACCGGAACCGTTGTACCCAGCGACGGTTTCGATATAATTAGCACCACCGATCTCACGAGCAATATCCATATCCGGTTCGAGCGGACTCCAACGGTCGATAAAGTTGATTTCATCCCATCGAATAACCTCAAAGAGTTGGTCTGGCGTCAGTGTTGCTTCGATGAGTACCTTTCCTGCATCCGCGTTATTGACTATACCGCCAAGTTCTTTGGCGCGTCCTGCAATGATGCTCTTTTGTTCAGGAGTTAACACTTGGATGTTGTATCTTTGTAGAGGGTATACTTGATAAGCGCTTTCTAGGTTATCTAGCATAAATTCTTCAAGTCGATAGGCGGGATGATATGCTCCAACCCAACGAACATAAGGGAGTGCTTCAACCAAAGGTCGTACCGATGCACTCATCTCGACAAGATAGGCATATTCAGCGATATAATGACGAACTTGGCCGCCACATGCAATGATTGCATCATTGAACTCTTGAAGTGGTTGAGTATAAAATTGAACAATATATAAATGTGTATCGTCCTTTGCTTTTAAAATAGGTGTAATAAAGGGTTCTCCTTTCATTGGATCAAAGTTAGCATATCTCAATCCAAGTTCATAAGATGGTTGAACGGTTCTGACAACGGTTTTTCCTCCGTCTAGGCTTATTGAATAAAACGGTACAATTTCACCGGTATTTAGTTTTTGATCCCAAAGCTTAATTATAATCGAGGAATAAGGTACAGAAATAACCCGTTCATTGATAATTTCTGTATTTTTTGGAAAAAACACGTTATTCCCATTAGCGCTTAATGCAGTAGGAATAAATAAACTGCATATAATTAGGCCTATCATTATTTTATTTATTTCTTTCTTCATTTTTTAATCCCCTTCGAATTATTTTTTTTTAATGATATTATATCATTAATTAATGAATATCTCTTTATTAAACCTACCGGTGTGTAATTGTAAATAAATTTCCTAAAAAAAGAGACGTAACTCTTTTAAAAAGGAGATAACTTTACATAAGAAGTGTTAAACTGAAACTGCTAGAAGTTATTATTTTTTCACAGGTTTGAATAACAATCTCAGAAAAACTCTAATGAATAAAACACAGAAGTTTTTAAGGAAAAAAACTGTTTTTTATATTCTTGCCATTGCCATAATCAACAAGCTATTAATACACTATCTTTATACAGACTCCGGGAAAAAAATGATATATTTTTGTCCAAACAAAAGGATATTGAATAAGGTGAGGACATGTTAGGGACATACGTAATGGAATCGTGGAATAAAGAATCGATTTTAGCATCGGTTCGAAATGAAAAGGTTCTATTTGTTCGATTACAGTTTATTGATATTCTAGGAATGCCAAAAAACATTATCATCCCCGTAAGTGGGTTAGAGTCAGCAATAGATGATGGTGTGCCTTTTGATGCCTCTTCAATTGCTGGATATGCTACCATTGAGGAATCAGATAAAATTGCAAAACCAGACCCTTCAAGTTTTGTAATCCTTCCAGAAAATGTAGAACAAAGAAAAACTGCAAAACTTAACTGTGATATTTTCGAACCAAATGGGAAACGGTTTGAGGGTGATGTAAAATACATTTTAGAAAAAATGATGCAGAAAGCAGAGAAACTTGGTTATATTTTCAATACTGGTCCTGAATGTGAATTCTTTTTATTTAAAAAAGATGGCGACAACTCAACAGTTATACCCAATGATACTGCAGGGTATTTTGATTTATCACATCGCGATCTTGCAGAGGGTGTTCGGGCAGATATCACTTTAGCATTAGAACAGGTTGGAATCCAACCATATACCGCTCATCATGAATGCGCTGATGGCCAGCAAGAGATTAATTTTTATTACGCAGATGCAATCACAACCGCAGATCGTGTAATTACTCTGAAATATATTACGAAGGTAATTGCCACCAAACATAATTTACATGCGTCTTTTATGCCAAAACCTCTCTTTGGTCAATGTGGCTCTGGGATGCATACCCATCAATCGCTCTTTACACTTGATGGTTCAAATGCGTTCTCTGATTCGAATGATACCAACGGGTTAAGCCCAGTTGCCTATCATTATATCGCTGGTCTCTTAAAATATATAAAAGAACTCTCTGGTGTTCTAAATCAAACGGTGAATTCTTATAAACGACTTGTTCCTGGATATGAGGCACCAACTTATATCGCTTGGGCGAACCGAAACCGCAGTGCTCTTATACGGATCCCCTCAAAACGAGGAAAAAGCGCACGTTGCGAGCTAAGAAATCCTGATGTCTCCTGTAATCCCTATCTCGCATTTTCATTAATGCTTGCCGCGGGACTGAGGGGAATCAAAGACAAACTTGAGGCACCAGCCCCTGTCGAAAAAAATATCTATGCATTATCTGAAGAAGAACGTCAACAATATGGAATCGAACAACTCCCGGAAAGTCTTGGGCATGCATTGGCGTTAATGAGTAAAAGTGAATTAGTCAGAGAAACACTTGGAGATCACGTATTCGAAAATCTCCTGCATGTAAAGCGAAAAGAATGGGATGCATACAGATTACATGTAACAAAATGGGAACTAGAAAATTATCTACCGATTCTCTAAATTAACGCTTATTGCACTACCCTATAATTTTTTTTCCTTTTCTATGTTAAAGAAACGTTATTAATTGAAGACTGTATTCAGGATTGTCGAGGTCGTACCTATGACGTTCGAAATGCAAATTGTCAGTAATACACCATTAACTGGTGAAGCGGATTTTGATACTGCAGCAAAGATGTTCTTTGAACAAATAGGATATCTTTCGAAAGGTTCTGATCCTATGATTCCTTATAAAATATTTGCAGATTTTTTCCTGAAACATCCAACAAAGGCGTGGTTTGTTGATGATATCGCAGCGACATTAAAGACATCACGACCAACTGTATATAGGCATCTAAACAAGTTAAAGGGATTTGATATCCTTGAAGAAGTTTCGGTTTTTGATGAGGTTTCCAAACAACAGAAAAAGGCCTATAGATTGCGATATGGAAATTTTGAAAAAGCATGGAATTTCGTTGAAGCACACATTAAAGTAGCAGTTGAGAATTACGGCAAGACCGTCGAACATCTTCAAAGACTCATCGAAGTAAAAAGGAAGTGAAGACATGGATAAAAAGGAAGACTGGAAACTGATAGATGGATCACGATATAAGATTATCTCAATAGGCGGACGAGATAGTTCCTTAGAAACCGAAGGAATTTTCAGAGGATATGCTACGATAGGAATCGAAGAAGCAGGCCTCGTCATTGAACTACGCACGATGCCTGAATCCACCGGAGAAAAACTACGCATCGTCCCTTTGCATGCGATCCTTGCTATTGATGTACTTGATGTAAAACACCAAGAAGGGAGCGACGAGGACAAAGAACCAAGTGGCCATTATTACGGATAAAACTGTTTATGTCAGAGGTTACATATAATTTTACACGAGAATTGTGTTGAAGA
>Ga0307380_10011870_pt1 | contig 10876 bp, 10 predicted proteins | sample UN3MG_FD_202239 | JGI IMG/M metagenome (GOLD analysis project Ga0307380, IMG submission 202239) | Soil microbial communities from Risofladan, Vaasa, Finland - UN-3 | ecosystem: Environmental > Terrestrial > Soil > Coastal area > Acid sulfate soil | place: Finland: Risofladan, Vaasa | collected... | reverse complement strand
TATGAATTAATTAGAAATTTAGAAAGTGATTTAGGAATTGAATCAAATGTAGCTTTTAGAACGACTAAAGAATTCTACAAAGATAATAAGGAATGGATTGTAAAACTTCTAAAATCTGAAAATAAATCAGCTCTTTTAGAATTATGGGAAGATAGATACTATTATTTTGTCTTGAAATTTGAAAGAACTGTTTTATCAGCACAAAATAGAACAGCAACATTAGCTACTAATCAAATTGATGTAGAAAGTTCCTTGGAATACATGGTTGATAAAGAGGGAATAAAACGTCAGAAATATGATATTAAGTTTACGGATGATGATGGAAAACAAAAATATCCTATTATACTTCATAATTCACCAACTGGAGGAGTAGAACGTATCCTTTGGGGTTTAATTGAATCAGCAATAAGAAATAAAGATAAAATCGTACCGGGATTTAGAACGTGGTTATCACCCATTCAAGTACGCATTATGACTATTAGTGATGATCAAACGCAATATGCTGAAAAAATATTAGATATCATTAATAAAGAGTCATATAGAGCTGATTTTGACGATCGTAACGAAACTATAGGTAAAAAGATTAGACAAGCTGAAGTTGAGTGGATTCCATATGTTATTATAATTGGTCAAAAAGAACAAGAAAATCAAGAGATTTCTGTAAGAAAGAGGTTAATAGGAAAACCATTCGGTCCCAAAAAAGCTACTACCGAACAGTTCAAAAACTGGAAATTAAGCAGGTTACTAGAAATGTTAGAAAATGACACGAAAAGCTTTCCTAAATATAAATTACCAAAACCGCTTCGGAAATTTTCAACGAAGGTATATTTTAGAAAATAAGAGCATTGACCCTCTATGAATTAAAAATAAATTTTCTATAAATATACTATAAAGATTATATTTTAATTACATATTCGATTACTATTTTCATCAATTCAGGTATATTTCAGAAAATGATAATTAAATGCATTATTTTCGATTTAGGGGATGTTATCTTTGAATTAGACTTTGATCAATTCTTTAATGAGGTAATCACACCATCCCCCTTGAATAAACCTAAAACACCCATCATGCTGGAATTTTTCCGCCAATCTGATACTTATCATCAAGGAAAAATAAGTGATAAAGAGTTTTACAATCAAGCTTGCGAATTGCTACGAGTGTGTAATTTAAATCAAAAAGCGTTTTATGTTGCTTTTAACAGTATCATTTCAGAAATAAACATGGAAATGGTTGAGTTGGTTAAGAATATCAGAAAGAATAATAACCTCAAACTGATGTGCATGTCAAACATCAATTCTAGTCATTGGAAATATATTAAGAAAATGAAGTGGAATATATGGGATTTATTTGATGATTTTATCTTGTCTCATGAAGTTCATTTAACCAAACCAGATAGTAAGATATTTGAAATCGCAATTCAAAAAGCGGGATGCAAACCAGAGGAGATAGTATTTATTGATGATGGTTTCAATAACATCAGAGCCGCATTAGAATTAGGAATAATTGGAATTCGTTTTGTAGATATTGATGAACTAATAAAATCTCTGCATGAGCTAAATATTAAAACAAATTGAAAGTTCTTATTCTGTCATTCCATGTAAACACGCTTTTGCAATCGTTTCAAATGCTAATTCAACATTGTCCCCTGTTTTGGCAGAAGTTTCAAGATATTCGCAATTTAATCTGCTTGCTAGATCTTCCGCTTCTGATCTTTCCACTTGGCGTTCTAAGTCGGACTTATTTCCTATTATTATCATCGGAATGGTTTTTTTTACTGACTTTTTGATACTGCTTATCCATCCCGGTAATTTTAATAACGACTGGGGATTTGTTAAATCAAAAACTCCAAGCGCGCCATTACTTCCTTTAAAATAGATTGTTCTTAGCTTCGCGAATTGCTCTTGACCCCCAATATCCCATATTAGTAAACGAACGTTAGTGTCCTCCTCCATCTCGACATCTTTAATTAAAAAATTAGATCCAATGGTTTGTTTTAAGTCAGTACTAAAATAATCTTTTATGTATCTTATTAGTAGAGATGTTTTACCTACGTCTCCTCCTCCAAAGAGGGTTATTTTGAATTTATATGTATCAGAAATTTTAATTACCTAATTTATTTAATTAATTAAAATACTAGAATCCTCGCAAGTATATTTGATATATTATATTAACTATATTTATATGTTTATAATGAAATGAGTAAATTTGAAAAAATTATAATATATACTTTAATAATAATTTGAGTTTAATCGTTTTTATGCTTGATTTTTTGCATAGAATCTTTAATATCTTCTTCAATAATTTGAATTTCCTTTTTTACAGTATGCCCTGTTTTTTGTCCTATGCGCCCTATTTGTATCATAATCCATTCTGGGGATCCCACACCATTATAAAATTCCATCCAGAGAAACATGAAGAATCCCATAAATCCTACATAACTTATTACGACAATTATATATGTAAAAAAATCAAGGGCTCTGAAAAATAGGGTGACATATATATAATGTACTAAGAAAAGGCTTAACGAGACCCTTCCATAATATTTTAACATGCTGATAAAATAGTTCATTTTCTCTTTAATGTCAATGATATAGAAAAAAATTCCAATCAGGAGTAGTGCTGCACCCAGATTATAAATCATATTCGGACCTCTTCCACGAATAAGAAACTCCCACATTCCGGGAAATCTTATTTCTGGTATAAACATTTGTGAGTTCATATCAGCTAGTAAAGACATGAGGGGATATTCTTCCAAAGGTAGGGTTCCAATGTAGTAATAATCTGCGATATGCCATATATCTCCTGGCACGTATATTTGTCTACCTAACCACATTCCCCCAATTACGAAAATTGAACCCCATAACATGAAAGTTCGAAATAAGTGAGCATAATCTTTTTTATGTCCAGCTATCATGGCATCGTGCAATAATTCTCCAAAGATTGTAGAAATGAAACAGACTGCAAGCCAAGGTAGAAGAGGTGTCATGGGAGAGGGAGACACAACAATATAATGGAAAAAAGTAATAATTGGATTACCCGCTTCTTTTCCGATAAATAAAAATTCACGTATCCCATCAGAAGAATAAATGATAATTACCCCAATCATTGCTCTTGTCAGTTTACCTAATTTAAGGGCGTATAAAGAAAAAATCTGAGCGAATCCGATGAACATCAAGATATTCCAACCCCATAAATTTAAAGGAAATGGATATCCCGCTATTGTAAATTCAAATGAGAAAATATTGAATAAAACTCCAATAAAAATAATAGTTCCCCCTCTACTCAAAATTCGATTCCGAATTACCTTTTCTGATAAAGATCCCGCTTTTTTTTTTATACTAAAAACAACACTTAAAGCTGAAAGAAATACAAACAGCGAGGGACCAAAAATATCCATTGCAGTATAAAGTAGTCCATAAATAAATATCCATTCTGAATTCAGCCAAGCTCCAGCAGCATGGGCAAAGATAATCATTACAATAGCAAAACCTTTCACAAAATCAATACTATGGATCCTTTTAAGAGACGCATAATCCCGTATTTCTTCAATAGGGATCACCGTTTTTAAATAATCGGACAGAGGGATGGAATCCAAATCCGTTTGGTCGTGATCTTCTGATGACATGAGAATCAGTTTCTGTCTACATTCGATTTGTACAAAATTTTGAAATTAAATTAATATTATCTTATTATTTTATACTATTTGAATGTTTATATATTTCAAATTTTATCTGCTTGGAGAGTAGCATGAATATTAGAAAGTATATTGATTTGAGACTAATAGGAATAGTTGGTTCTTGTCTCTTGATTATATCTCAATTTTCATCTTGGTATTCTGGATTATCCTTGATCAATATGTATTTAATCATGACATCTGTAGCTATAGAAGATTCATTTTTATATTTATTTCCTCTGATCAGTGGATGTATTTGTTTTATTGGAACATTTCTTGTCTTATATAAATTAGAGTATAAACTCAATTCAGTAATCATCAACTTTATCGGACTCGGATTTTTCTTGATTTTTATATTTGAATTTGTACCTATGGAGTTCCCTTACATTGGTAGTGCAGAAATAGGTTTTTATTTTGCAGTTATTGGAGCTCTTTTAATCTTATTAGATATCTTAAATGTTTTAAAATTGGATAATATTCTTAAGGAAGGGAGTTAAAATTAATACGGAAAACAAATCAACGAAAATTAAAGATGGAAACCAAGATTCTGAATCAAATTTCTACTATGCTTTAGGTCATAAAATAAGAAGAAGAATAATAGAGCTAATTGGTGAAAATGGTTTTTCTTCATTTACAGAACTGAAAAAAGAATTAAATGTAAGTACGGGTACAATCTATCACCATCTTGATACACTTTCAACTTTAATCAAACAAAAATCAGATAAGAAATATTATCTTACAGAATTTGGAATACGAGCTTATGATTCGGTTAGGAACAATATGGGATCTCTATCATTTGATATTTCAAAAAAAGATTACAACTCATTTCTTATGAAAGGTTTAATGCATCTCACTCCAAAAAGAACCATAGTTACCAACAACAAACCAAATCTTCTTGTTATCACATTTTCTATCATGATTTTAATCTTAGGAGGGACTTTTTGTGCTCTAAATGGATTATATCCCTTTTTTTTATTATTTGGGACCATTCCAGAAATACTTTATGCTCCCCTTTTAAATTTCCTTTTCTTCATATTCAATTTTTTTGTTTTCTTTCTTACTATTGAAGCAATATGCCGGTTTATTTACAAAAAAAAAGGAGATTCAATGGAATTCCTGAGCACGTTTGCTATAATTTTTCTCCCTTCAATATTGTATCTGATAATACATTATTTTTTTCTTGTTCTGATGATTAATGAATTTACTTTTATTGGGATATTCGACAATATAATCATGATTATATTCCAAGTTTGGTCATTATGGTTGCTTACATACAGTATAACTACTTATAAACGATTAAAAATTGAAAATTCACTCATAATTTCTTTGGTGTTGCATTATGGGGGATTTTCTATCATACTAATGTTATCTATTTAATAACACTAAATTCTTTTTTCTCTAAAGCGCTAATCAAGTAATTTTCCTGTTTTTTTGAATCTCTCATATTTTTTGCTTTAGTTGCAATAAAACATGCAAACAAAGGATCTTCATTCAATGCCAATGGAGGTGATACAATATGAGGAATTTCTTTTATAATTTGAGGTATTAGTCCTTCATTTACTTCATTCAATGGGAGCTCCCCTACATATCTTAAACGTAAGTGAAAGAAATGTGAAAAATACTCATGAGTAGAATCTACGATATTATTAACATGTATATCTGGTTGTGAAATTAATAAAAGTGGATTCTTCTTAGTGATATTTCTAATTCCAATATAAGATGTTGTCAATCTTGGGTTAATTTCTATGAAACTTAACGAATTATCTGTTTTTCGAATAAAGTCAATTCCATAATATCCTGTAAATCCGATCAAATTTAATTGCTGAAATTGTTTTTTAAATTGGTTTCTAATATTTTCATAATCTGATATGGGAGTATATCCTCCCAAGTAAGTTGAATTATTATTTAATTTATTAATTTCAACATATTGAGTATTTATGGATAATATATTTGACCCTTGGGAATTTCCTATTATTGATACACTTAAATCTTTTCCCGGGACATATTCCTGTATGATATAGTCTCTATCTGATTTAAAATGGCTTCGATTCGATGTGAAGAAAGAAGATATCTGAGATTTATTTTCAAAATAGAAAATAGATTCAGCACCAACACCATCCTCTGGTTTAATTATTACTGGTAATTTAAATTTTGAAATTATTTTCATAATATGATCTTCTTGAAGTAGATGGGAAGGAACATGATAAGTTAGCGGAGTAGTTACCTCTTGAGCCTTAAAATATTTATAGGTTTCAAATTTGGAAGAACCTAATCTAATTGCTTCTAAGTTCATACTTAGAATTATTTTATTTTGGTCTTTCATTATTTTAGTTAAGTTATAAAGGATACCAGAAAATTCAGGTGCAATAATGAACACATACTTACAATCTTTGACTGCATTCTTTACTTCAAGAAAGATGTCCATATTTTGAGTTATTTCCTTAGTAAAATCCGTTTTTAAATATCTAATCATGTGCTGAATTCTGAAGTCTATTAACGTCTTGATTTGGAAGCCAAGGTTTTTGAAATCTTCAGTTATCACCCTTAACATTCCAAATCCTTCAGTAAATAGGGATAAAGGAATGTCAACGTGATTGAATCCACCACCGGATATAAATTCAAAAAGAAAAATTCGATTATTTTCCATACTGCTTACTTTCATTTATTCTTGAAATTGATAAAGCAAGTGGATATTATAAATTTTATATCAAAAAAAGTATTAAAGCAATGGACAAATTATTTTAAATAACTTAAATTTAACAACAAACAGTTAGATAAAAAGATGACTTATTTTACGGAAGAGGTAATGCAAAGAATTCGTTACCTCCACTTCAAATCAATACATTTAGACGACGCTCTAATTAAATGTGAAAGTTTTACTTTAGATGATTTAAATCTGGTATTGGAATATACCAAAATCTTGAATATCAATTACATGAATGAAAATCATGCTAAAATATTAAGAGATTTAAATATCACGCATATTTATAATGATCCCAGTGAAAACAATCGAGAAATAGAAATAAAGGATCTCATGATTGAATGTGCTAGATCATTATGGGTTATAGCGAGAGCTTATGGCACACTTTCTGAAAAATTCGAAGAAGAAGAGGATTGGGAAAATTCTGTTGTCGCAATGGTAGAATGCAGCAAGATGTATAAAACTGCTGCGTATTTTAGCGCTGCAAATACGTATCAAGATGATATTGGTGCAACACTCTCGTCTGAGAATTTAGAATTGAACTCTGAAGAAGCGAGAGTTTTAGCTCAAAGTATTGCGGCTCTCAGGGAAGAAAACACAAATAACAAATATTTTGCTTCAAAACTATATGCTGGGCTTTCACAGCTTTCAAAAAGAATTTTTTATCTTAAAAAACATGACGAGAAAAAAAAACAACAGTTAAGGGCTCAATTTCATTATGATATGGGAAAAGCGTGTCAACTTAAAGCTCAAGCATCTTTAGATTCTTCAATAACTCCATTAAATATGGAGAAAATTACACGTCTTAAACAAAAAGCAAATTTCTATTATGACAAATCAAAAATTATTTGGAACGAAATGCTTGAAGGTTTAACTAATCTCTCAGAAGAAGAAAAAAACAATCTTAATGTTAATTTATCAGTTGTGGAAACATTGATAAAAGAGAATAATGTAGAAATCTTAGATTACGAGGAAATAAAAAGAATTCAAGATCCTGAACCCATTATTGTGATACCCGAAAATTTGGCCCCATTTGTTCCCAAAAGCACTATTTTCCTTACAAAATTTGTTCCCAAAGATCTAAATGTTAAGCGATTCAAGTCTTTCACGCAAAAAAAGCTAGAACAAAAAATTCCTTACAGTAAAAAAGAAAAATTAATTGACCAAAAAGCGGGCGTAGTTCGGACAATTAACGAATTAAAAGCCTTAAGAGAAGGAAATGAGATTACAGTGGAAAAATATGCCGAACTAATGGAAAAATATTCTGTGAAACTTGAGATGATAGAGACCGCAGTTGAGAAATTAGCAAAATAAATTGTTTTATCTTTTTTCAAAATATATCTTCTGATTCTTTTCAACTTCAAACTTAACTTCTGATTCTTGTCTAAAAAACAAATCCATAATTTCTTTGTAGACTAAACCTATCAATATAAGTTCTATAAAGATATTCATTATGACAATTAAAAATAGCAGATCATGTATCTCTTTTGTAAATAGAAAGAGCATAAAAAACAAATGGGGCGTAAAAATGACATTAATAAAACCAAGTATTTTCACAAATCTCAAGATATTTTTTAATTCTAATTTAAAAACACTTTTAGTTTTGAGACCAAAAAAAAAATAAATTACTGAAAAGACCAAGCTAATAGCACATAGTATTACAATCAAATTTCGATCATCAGGCTCTAATGCTAAATATGGTTTGAATACGATGGCCCCCATCATCAATGTGGTAGAAAATAATATCAATAATAAAGATCCTGATACTATTCCATCATGAAAAACCTTAAAATCCATATTATCATATTAATTTTTTAAATATTAAAAATGTTCAATGAAGTTTAATTTTTTAAAGATTAAAAGTAAAGATAATATGTTGATAAATAAAGAAATATGAAAACCCATGAGTTTATTAAGTGATCATGAAATAGAATCTTTAAAGGAAGATCATCCAAAAAAGAAAATCCTACGTATCTTCTTCTTGGTATTAGGAGTTGTATTTGTTCTTATTGGATTTTTATTATTAATCTTCGGTTTCGACTTCAATATCATTATACTGGATCTGAATTTCTCCTTAGTAATTGATATCATTATAATACTAATTGGAATGATAATTACTTCTAAATATTTCATTACATCGTATTTTCTACGAGAAAATTCAATTGTCTTTAAAAGAATGAGAGATATGAGAGAACCTATCGATAAATATATCAAATTCAATTCATTTGCATTTACAAGATTAGCTGCTGCTATATTATTAATTGGTGCAGGTATAATATCACTTTGGAAATTTGGGACTGGTATAGGTCATGAAGTTCCTTACGGAAGTGCTGTTTTTTTAGGGGGTCCTTCATGGTTTTATGTAACTGGGTTACCTGCATTAGGATTTGGATTAGGTCTCTTATTATATTGCTTCTTAAGTCTATTTCGGGGTATATTTTCGCATTCAAAAAATTTTTATTTTTTCTATGAAGTTAGACCTGGATTCCCTTGGTTAACAGAAGTTCCAAAGAAAGAGATCGAGGCAATTCGATATCAAAATAATTATTTGGGTCCAAAACTTACGTGGATTCCAGCATTTTTTCCTTTTATAGTCATGCAACTCATGACAGCAATACCATTATTTGGTGCTGAACGTGCTGCTCCTGAACACGTGCTATCTTGGGTTTTTGTCATAATCTCTATCATGGAAATAATAGCTTTATTAATTCTTGTCTGTTTCCAACAAAATTATTTTGAGATTGCTACAGAATCTAGAGTGTATGAGATGTGGTTTTCTCCCATTAAATTTAGAAAACTATTCCTTTTTAAAGAAAATTTTAGCGAGTTTTTAGATTGCGATGTTGATGTTCGAAAAGGTGAAAAAACAAATATTGGAATTTTTAAAGATTTAGATAATACACATCTTCAAACACTTAACTTGGAATTTGGCTTAATCTTAGTAATATTATCTCTGATCATGCTGATAAACATGGTTTTCTTTGGTCAATTAGTTTGGTGGTTAGCATTAATATATGGTTCTATTTTACTCCTTAAAGCTTTTAGCCAGGATTTCAGTGATAAAAATGGAGATGTTTTCTTTTATAGCGACAAATCAAAAGAATTTTACTTTAGAAGAATATTCCAATATAAATTTCATTATATAACAGCCAAAAATGTTGAAGAAATTACTCCTAAAAAATGGTTGAGAAAATTAGATGCATTTGATATATTATTCATTACAGGGTTGCTTATCTTTTTGATCTCTCAACAATGCTTTGGATGGGGGCTCGCGGATTCATTTACTTTAATTTTAGATAATATTTTCAGCACTATCATTTCAATAATCATACTTACAGGTTTTTTTTATTATCTTTGTTTCCCTATTGATGTAATTGAATTTAAAACGGCAACCATAAAGTATAGGATACCAGTCACGATAAAATTAAAATTTAATAATATTTTTGAAAAATACGTAAAGGATTTTGCTAGATTTTTAAAAAACAATCAAGATAAAAATGTAAAAAAAACCTTCTTAACAAGATTAGGATTTATGACCTTAATCATTGTTGGGGTTGTTACGTACGTTTTGATCTTTTTTCTATTTTTCTTTTAATTTATTTCTAAATTGGAAAAGATTTAATCTTTATTTCTACTAATTTTTTCATGTCAGATCAATTAAAACTAATCATGTATCTAAAGATAATGATCTCAGATTTGGTTTACATAAATAGCATTATGGCTACTGAATTAATTAAGATCAATGAAAATTTAGCTGTTCTTAGACACGGGGAAGAATTTTTAAAAAACAGCACTTGTATTGATGAACATTCAGCAATTTCAAAGCATATAATTAAGATTGTAGATAAATATAATAAGACTGACAGTGAGCTCTTGAGGAAAGAAGATTTAGAGAAACACGTCTTAAAACACGATTAGAAAAAATGGTAGAAATGAATATTATAGAAGAGAATGTTGACATTCCAATAGCAGGAACCAATTTAAATTTGAAAGGAACAATTTATTTTTCAGAGCAAACTCCGAACAAGGCGCCATTCATAATTAATGTAGCAGGATTAAATCAGCATAGAGGAAAATTCTTAGAAAAATTTTTTTCAGAGCAATTCGCTTCAAAAGGATGTTATGTTTTAGGTTATGATCACAGAGCGCATGGTGAAACAAGCAAGCAAACTGGTTCTCTATGGTTAAAACATATAAAAGAAATCTTCAACGATATTAATCGCGTTATTTCTTGGATATTAGAAACTCAGAAGAATCGCCTTTTAAATGATCGAATCGCCATGTTTGGACGTAGTTTAGGAGGTGCGATGATTTTAACAAGAGGGTACCCCGATAAGAGGGTTGATAAATTAATAGCATTATGTACTAGGTATGATTATCATACCACACGAGTTAAATTTCCTGAGGATGTTATTTTTAATATCAGTCCCATGAATGTATTAGAAAAAAAAACAGAAAATGATTCAAGAATTCTTATTGCACATTGCAAAGATGATGAA
>Ga0307380_10011867_pt1 | contig 10878 bp, 8 predicted proteins | sample UN3MG_FD_202239 | JGI IMG/M metagenome (GOLD analysis project Ga0307380, IMG submission 202239) | Soil microbial communities from Risofladan, Vaasa, Finland - UN-3 | ecosystem: Environmental > Terrestrial > Soil > Coastal area > Acid sulfate soil | place: Finland: Risofladan, Vaasa | collected... | reverse complement strand
GTCCTTCAGCGTGGACGCCTTGCCCTTGACAGTGAACCTATCGAGGACGCCCTGGAACAGCTCCGGGACGTACATAGTGGCCCTGAGATGGCACGCGCCTCTGGTGGAGGTGGCGAACGCGAGCGCCATGCCCTGTATGCCACGCGGGTCGTACCCTGGGAACTCCATGCCCTTGACGTTCATCGCGGATTTTACCGCCTCCTCACCATAGCGAGCCGCAAGGCGTTTGGACCCCTCTCCAATCAGCGCACCGAACCCCTCCGACCGGCCAGTCATGCCGACGAGCTCCACGATGGACCCGTGGTCGCCCCATGAGAGCTTCAATCCACCAGTGTCCTTCTCGGATATGATCCCCTTATCGAACAGCTCCACGGCGCACGCGATGGTGTCGGCGCAGGATATCGTGTCTATGCCGTATTGGTTGCAGATGTTGTTCGCCGCGATGATCGATTCGAGGTTGGTGTTCTCCAGATTGGCACCGAACATGGCCAGCGTCTCGTACTCCGGCCCCTCCGTCTCCACCTGGTAGTCCTTCTCTGCCTTCGTGGCGTTGCCGCAGTGGAGCGGACATCTGGAACACGCCATGTTCTTGACAAAGTGGTTGTCTATGAGCGCGTCACCGCCTATCTTCTCGAAATCGGGGAAGTAGCCCGTCTGGAGGTTCTTGGTAGGTATCGTGCCAGCCTTGCCGGTTATGCCGACGACCATCGATGTCCCGTACTTCGCGAAGGCGGCCGATTTCTCCTTGACGGTCTTCGTCGCCTCCTTGAACGATTCCTTCAGCTTCTCCGGGTCGGCCTGGGGGACCGCCTTGGTCCCATGGACGACGACCGCTTTGAGGTTCTTTGACCCCATCACAGCTCCGGCTCCGCCGCGTCCAGCGGCGCGGTGGTGGTCGTTCATTATCGCCGCGATGCGCGAGCGCTTCTCCCCCGCGGGCCCTATCACCGCCGCTTTCGCGCGTTCGTGCCGTTCCTCGAGCATGTCGATGGTCTCGAAGACATCCTTTCCCCAGAGGTCCTCGGCGCCTCTCAGCTCAGGACCCTCGTCCGTCAGAAGGAGATACACTGGCTTTGGCGCTCGCCCGACGAACACGATACCATCGTATCCGGTCTTACGCAGCATCGGCCCCCAGTGCCCTCCTGAATGGGCCGATAGTATCGCCCCAGTGAGAGGGGATTTCGTTGTGACGTTGTAGAATGCCGTGAACGAACCGTATGTCCCTGTGTACGGTCCTGATATGAATATCAGCCTGTTCTCGGGGTCGAACGCGTCTATGCCCTGCTTGTTCTCGTCGTACAGGATCTTCGCTCCGAGGCCCCTGCCGCCCAGGTACGCCCTCTGATGCTCCTCGGATATCTCCTGGTCGGCGAACTTGCTTGTCGTCAGATCGACTCTCAATACCTTCATGTCAGCGGTCCTCCCCAAAAACCAAATCGAAAGAATTGCCACAGGATATAAAAGCATTTGGGGCGCGTGGGACGAACGAGGCGATTGTTCGTAATATGTGCGTAACGAGGCCTCATTGTTCGAACAACTGTAGAATCATACCTGTTTAATATTCCCGTCATGTTTCTCACGCTTCGTGGCATTCGAAGCGATAGGGATGGATTCGCTCATCATCGTCGCCGTCCTTGTGGGCGTGGTCGGGTTCTTCTACTCGAACCTCGGCCTCGGTGGGGGGCAGTTGTACGTCCCGATAATGGACCTGTTCTTCGTCAGCCTCATGATGAAGGATATCGTGCCGCTCTCCCTGTGCTTCGCGTTCGTGACGATGGTCACCGCCACCTACAGCCACAGCCGGAAAGGTCTGGTCGATTTCAGGCTCGGGTCCCTGCTCGCTGTTGGAGGGCTCGTGGGCGTCGTCATCGGCGTGCTGTTCACGAGCACAGTCGATGAGATCTACGTGAAGGTGGGCTTCGCTTCGCTTCTGCTGATAGCAGCCACGAAGATGATGCACGACACATACCGTGCGAAGGGCAAAGAGGCGTCGACTCCAGGTGCTGTAGATGCCAGAAGAAGGCTGGCCGGTGTCGGCGTGAGCGTCCTCACAGGGTTTCTGGTGGGCAGCTTCGGCATAGGCGGAGGAGTCATCAGCGTACCCCTCATAATCTACGTATTCCGGTTCGAGACGAGGAAGGCGATAGGCACTTCGGCGATGGTTGGGGCCATCCTGACGCCGGCTGCATTCGTCGCTTATGCCCTCCAGGAGGGCATCACCATACACTACGACCTCGCCCTCACGCTCACACCTATCATCTTCGTGATGGCATTGGTCGGGTCGACCTGGGGCCTCCAGAAGCTCAAGACGCGTGCGGTCAGGACGATATTCACCGGGGGCGTCTACCTCGCCGCAATGGAGATGGTCTACAGCCTTCTGACGCAATAGGTCGATGCGGTCAAAGGTCGATCGCCTCGTATCTCTGAGGGATGATCACCTTGCGCTCTCCACCGAAAGTGTCGTCGAACCATTTGTGATACTCAGTGTGGACGGGGACTAGCACTTCCGGATCTATCTCACGCACGATGTCCTTCAGGTCCTCGGGACTCGCATGTCCAGAGGCGTGCAGCGGGCCGTCTTGTGACTCGAAGACGGGTTCCTTCTTGTCACCGTCGTCTTCGATCCTGAAGCCATGCGGTGTGATGTTGAATCTCATCAACCATTCCCCGAGGCGCAGGAAGTCGATGGCCTGCTCCTCGTTGTGCGCCTCGCTCGAGGAGTACACGTAATGCCCGTCGCTCGGCTTGATGTCTATCAGGTGCTTCATGTCCCAGAAGCTGAACGAGAGGAGGTAATCGCCAGGGGATTCGTGTATCTCAGTCGGCCTCACAAGCGAGTCGGGGTACTCGTGGTCGAGTATCCACTCCTCGTACTTGTCGGTGGATCCCTTGGGCGAGTTGTACACCAACATGTCGTCTCCTGGGACAGGGACGGTCGCGTCAACCATGTGCATTGCATACAACAGGTAGGCGTCCTTCGTGGTGACGACGAGCTTCCTATGCGCTTTCAGCGATACCTCAAGGAATATCTCGAGCCGCTCGACGTTCCTCGGGCCGAAATCGGCGATGGCGAACTTGCCGTTCACAGTGGACATGATCTTGTCCGCCGTCTCCCGGACATCCTCCTCAGTCGCTTTGCTACGGTTCGACTCGTCGTCAGCTCCATCCTTTCTGACCCTGGTCCCCTCTGTCACAAGCAGATACGGCTTCGCGGCCCTGGCAGCGGCGACGAAGTCACGGGTCATCTGGTTCCTCAACCCATGCATCCTCAGGTCGCCGGTGTACACGATGTTGCCCCGTGAAGTCTTGAGTATGAATGCGCTCGCGCCCTTTATGGAATGGTCGACGGGCATCATCCTGCATTCGACATCATCAAGCCCGTGGCAGAGTCCTCCAGGGACAAGCTTCGGGGTGTTCGCCCTCTTGCTAAGCTCGGAGGATGGAAGGAATCCCCAGAACCACTGAAGCTCCTTGGTCGGCGCCTGGTCGAGCAGCGCGTAGTCCCTCCCGAGCAGGTTTCCTCTGCTGCTCCGCAGCAGCTTCGCGCCTCGCGTCTCGTCTTCGCACCTCTCGGAGATGTAGACGGGTTCTCTGCCCGGCTCGCTCCTCGAGCTGTCCTGGGCCGCCTTCGCTATCGCAGCGGTCATCGCGCTCGTAGCGACAGGTATGTCGCGTCTGAGGAATCCGATGTCCCCGGAATGGTCCAGGTGACCGTGGGACAGGAGCACGGCATCGACCCGTTTCACCTCCCGCCCCTTCAATTCGAGGTCCGGGTGCATCAGATCCTTTCTGTACAGCCCCTTCACGTCTGGAACCGTGCCCATAATGATATGGTCGAGGAGGCCGGTCGTGGTTCTTGGCCTGAGATACTCCTCGAAGTAGCGGTTGGTCCTTGCGAAATTCATGCCGAAATCCAGCAGGATTCCGAGGCCGTCGTACTCGAGCAGGAGCTTAGACCCGCCGATCGAGTCGGCGCCATCGAGGGGGGTTAGTGTGAGGCCGCTCATGATGTGGAATCTCCGTTCGATGGTAAAATCGTGTTGGCTTTCAGGGCATCATCCGGCGGGCATTACATTCTTAACATAAGATATAATATGACAAATATAATTATGCTGGATGGGCTGCTTCTCTGCGTGGTCTCGCACAGGGCTGGAAACGTCTATTAACTCTGTAAAGCCATCAGGATCCCGATGGTTCGACATAATGAAGGTTGTGCAACTAGGATGCGGAATAACTGGGCTTGTATGCGCTGAACACCTCGCAAAGAACCGACACGTAGACAACATTGTTTTGGCCGATGCATGGACCGATGCCGCCGACGCCATGGCGAAGCGGCTGGACAGTAGCAAGATATCTGTCGAGAAGGTCGACGCCACCGACCCGATCGCGCTTCGTGAGCTGCTGGCCGACAGCAAGCTGCTGATAAGCTCCATCCCTGCCGAGCTGAACAAGAAAGTCATCGAGACGTCGATGGGGCTAGGAATCGATTACATCGACTACTCGATGGCGGTCAATTCTATGGAGGAGTTCGAGGAGATGGACCGAAGAGCGAAGGATCGCGGCGTCGCCATACTGACGTCCATGGGTGCCGATCCAGGCATATCCGACGTGTTCGCGCGGTACGCTGCGAACAAGCTGGATCGGGCCGAGAGCGCTCGCGTTATGGATGGAGACAATGCGATGGCGGAGGGTTACGACTTCTTCACACTGTGGTCTCCAGCCGAGATGATCGAGGAGGTGACCGTGCCAGCGGCCGTGTTCAAGGACGGCAAGATGACGTTCGTCCCTCCACTGAACGAGCGGCAGGTCTACGATTTCCCGGAGCCGGTCGGACCGCTGCCCGTTTACAACACGATCCACGAGGAGACATACCTGATGTCCCAGTTCATCGACGGGCTGAAGTACGCGGATTTCAGGATCGCCGTCGATGACGGCTTCGTCAAGGTGGCCAACACACTCCGGATGATAGGGATGCACAGCCTGAAACCCGTCGATGTGAAGGGTGTGAAAGTGCGTCCGATAGACGTCGTGGTCGCTCTCATGCCACGGCCTGTCGACCTGATAGGCAGGGTCAAGGGATATGCGGGTCTGGTCGTCGAGGTCGAGGGCGAGAAGGACGGCAAGAGGACTCGGGTCAAGGTATGGTCTACGATGTCACACGAGAAGGCGTTCGAGCTGGCTCACACCAACGCCACAGGCTACTTCGTCGGAACCGGGGGCGCTATCGCGGCCGAGATGCTTATGGACGGTGTCATAACAAGCAAGGGAGTTCTTGTGCCGGAGCAGCTGCCCGCGGAGGATTACGTGTCGCGTTTGCCAGCGAAGCATCTTGAGGTTAACGAGGACATTGCCGCGATCTGAGTTCGTTGCCTATATCCTCCATTTCCATCATCGCCGCCATCATCGAACTTTCTGAGTACAGCGCTAGTAGGCTAAGTGCTACCATTGTGAGCCACTGGTCGTTGAGCGCGTGTGGGCGCTCGGTATGGTACCAGAAACCGTCCTTCGCCCGGGCGTCGAGGAGCCATCTAATGGGCGCCTCCATCTTAGGCTCGTCGCGGCCGAAACCCAGGCCGATTAGCACGTCCAGCGCGGTCAACCCGCTGCCGTAGAAAGTGGGGAACTTGAGGGTCTTCCAGTTCTTCTCGGACTTGTAGAACCCTGGATGATAGTTCTTCTTGAAGAAACCATCCAAGATGTAGCCGCCGCCTCGTCTCGCATCGTTGTAACGTTCATGGTCTGGGAGCCACGACAGGCCCCGAAGGGCGCCGACGGTGGTCCAATAGCAGCTGGGGATGTCTCTGTAGTCTTCGGGGTTGTAGTCGATGGTCTTGCCTTCGCGTATCAGCTCCTTGAATTCCCCGAGCCGCATGGACCTGTACAGGGGGCGGTACTTCATGTCCTGGATGTATGGTATGTTCCAGCCGCCGTCGCTACGTTGAATCTTGTAGAGCCAATCGGCCAGCCTCCTGATTATAGGTTCGTTCGCTTTCATGCCGAACCCCCTCATGATGGACAACGTGAGCCCGCTGTAATATGGGCGAGGTATCATGTCCTCGATTGGACCTGTGATGAATCCCTCTTCGTCCTGCCACGAGAGCATCTTTTCGAAGGACGCCCGAATGTGTCCTTCGTCTAGGCCTGCGCAGTATTCAGAGAGGGTGTACAGGTTCCTGAGCATCGTGATGTGTGTCCAACCATACGGCGGCCCCGGACCGGCGTCCTCCTGTGCCTTCTTCTGTCGCGATATCGGCCAAGTGCCGTCCTCTCTGAGACTGGCCAACAGCTTCAGCTTGGGGCCGTAACTCTTCGTCTCTTCGAACGCTTTCTGCACATCGCGGTCCTCCGCTCCCTTTCTCATCACATAGACAAGGGTCCAGAACTTGACTGGGGGGACGGCGACTTTGAGGAGCCTCTGAGTGGACTGTTCCACGACCTGGTCGATCTCCCTCTTGAACATGGGCGTAACCGCATCGCCCTCATCCGAAATCTTCTTTTTGGCTCCTATTGGAGGTCGGGCCTACAATTATTACAGAAGGAACGCATTCATTGGTATCATGCCTTGGACGAGTGAAGACACCAAGGATGTGTTCAAGAAGGTCATCGGTGGCCTTATAGCCGCGGCGGTCGTCGCAATCGGCTATGCAGTCATTGAGGAGATGGAGTGGTTCTACGCGGCTTCGTTGAGCGCAGTCCTTCTCGTGCTCGTAATCGTGTTACTCTGGTGGATGAAGAAGTCGGCGGAACCCGAAGAGGCGGTCCCGAGCCGCGCAAGTTCCCCCGTGGTTCAGCCGTTGGCCGCCGTGGAACGCCAGGAAGACCAGGAGCCCCGGCAGGTTGCTCAGGAGGCCACCCGGGATGAGCCCAGAGAGATGGAGACCCACAACAAATCGCTGAAGAAGATCGCCAAGGCCGACCAGAAGAAACGTAAGAAAGAGGCGAAGGCAGAGACGAAGCTCGAGGACTGAATCCCATCAATTCCGCTCTAAGGGCGATCGAATTGTGATAACGATTATGAGGCATCGAGTGGTTATCGCCAACTTACCCGTGCAGGAGTCGTGATCATCATGAGGAACGCGAGAGCACTGACCCGCCCTCCGGGGGCGTCGTATCCAAAATGCCTTTCATGCCACCCGCTGCATGGCTCGATAGACGTCACAAGGGCGCGGGAACAGCATGACAAGTACCGTTCCGTCCTTGAGGGCCTCGGACTTGACATCATCGTGCTGCCGCAGGACGACGAGCACCCTGACGCCTGTTTCGTGGAGGACTGCGCCGTTGTTCATGGCAGCAGAGCACTCATAACGCGGATGGGCGCGCCCAGTCGGAGGGGGGAGGAAGGCGCCGTCGAGGCTACCCTGAAGGAGCATCTCGCGACCAAGCGCGCCGTCTCACCAGCGACTGTGGAAGGAGGTGATGTGGTGCACTTACCTGATCGCCTCATAAGCGGCCTCAGCGCTCGCACCAACGCCGAGGGTGTCAGGCAGATGGGCGAGTGGCTCGAGGTCGATGTCGACGCCATCGACGACGCGAGCATGATGCACCTGAAGAGCCACGTCACCTACCTCGGCGATGGCAAGTGCATTGCGACCAAGAGATTCGCCGACCATCCCGCACTCCGGGACATGGAGGTCATCATCGTTCCAGAAGGAGAGGAGTACGCCGCCGACACGCTCGCAGTGGGCAGCACGGTCCTAATGCCAGCCGGTAGGGTGGCATCGCACGAACTCGTGAGACGAGCGGGGTTCGAGGTGATCCCCGTCGATGTGAGCGAGTTCGAGAAGTGCGATGGCGCACTGACTTGCCTGTCTATCATATTCTGAATACCTGTTGCCAAAGATTTATCTCTGGCGATGTGGTGTCGGGTCTGGCGCTTAGGAGCCAGGGGGTATAGAGATGGTGCAGGTACTGGACGTCATGGAGAAGGCTCTCAACGGCCTTCCACTTAGCGAGAACGACTATCAGCTGAGGAGATACGCTCCGAAGGTGGCGGAGAAGGTCAGGGAGTACAAGATCAAGTTCGACCCTGAGAACCCTATCCCCAACGACAACTCACTCGCGGACGACCTGTTCGAGGCGGGTCTTGAGCTGCTGGTCGACGTAGGTGCCTATTGCACAGACAGCAGCAGAGTCATATCATTCACAGAGTCGGAGGTCAAGGAGGCGCTTCGGAACGCCCCGTCCAAGGTCTACTTCGGAGAGGGGCGTGACAGGAAGGCGATGGTCCCAAGGAAGATCGAGGACCCTTCGCCTCCATGGTGCCTTCTGGGCGCCGCTGGCGGCCCCGTATCGAGCGACGAGTCGTTCCTCACACTTATGGAGGGTTTCGCCGAGATACCGCAGACCAACTCGATCACTACTCCCGCAATAACAAAAGTGAGCGGGATGCGTGTCCGACCTGCATCGCCTCTGGAGCTCTACGCGACCATGAGGAACGCCGTGTTGGGCAGGGAGGCATGCAACAGGGTGGGCCGCGAGGGAAAGCCGTTCATGAACACGCTCGCGACGGCGGAGTCTGATGTGTCTCTCGCTGCTGCGGTGCACCCGAGGTTCGGCCTCAGGTCGTCCGATGGGTTCATGATAGCCAGCATGGACCCGATGAAGATGGACTTCGCCCGGCTCAACAAGGCCGTCATCGCCAACTCCATCGGCGCGCCGATAGGCATGGACTTCTCGCCTCTGCTGGGGGGTTACTCAGGAGGACCCGAGGGCACGGCCGTCGGCACAGTCGCGACACACCTTATGGGACTGCTCACGCTCCAGACGAGCTACTCGATACCGTTCCCACTTCACCTCCGATACGTGTCGAACAGCAGCAGGGAGATGCTGTGGACAATCAGCGCGATGGGACAGGCGATAAGCAGGAACACCGACCTGCTGAGCATCAGCCTGAACTACACAGCAGCTGGTCCATGCACCCCGATGTGCCTGTTCGAGACTTCCGCCTCGGTAATGGCGGCGGTCGTCTCCGGGTTGTCGATGGAGTCCGTGGGAGTCGCGACGAACAAGTACGAGGACCGGGTGACGCCGGTCGAGCCGAGGATTTCGGCCGAGGTGGGACACGCTGTCGCGGGGATGAAACGATCCGACGCGAACGAGATGGCGAAGAAGCTGCTGAAGAAGTACGAGGACAAGCTCTCCTCCCCTCCGCTCGGCAAGTCGTTGCATGAATGCTGGAACTCTGAGAGGAGGAGGCCCAGCAAAGAGTACGCCGCACTAATCAAAAGATACAGGAGTGACATGTCCGCCATTGGCGTGAATCTGGAGCCATCGGATTTGGATAGGCCGTGATTGTCAATCGGTTCGCTGAAACACAGCAGTGTCAGAGAATCCAACAGGGGATATTCCATCCATATCATTGGCTCATTGCCAGGTGGAACGAACAGTGCCGGCTTGGATGTTGACAGGTTCTATTCGTATCTTGAATGAGTAGCTTTGACGCTGCCCATATCGTCGAAGGCAATCGAGTCTACAAGATCGAATCTGATGTTCGTTTCCTGAATGCTCATGCAACGAAAACCATGCGGCTGGTTGACAACCCTGCACCCACGTCCTGCAGCGAACTCGTTGTGTGTCTCAATCCTTCGCCTGGCGTATTCGTTCGCCGTATCCTTGAAACCTTCTAGCCTCTCTTTTATTACGCTGAGCATTGCCGCATCCATCTCGTATCCGATGCTGTTTCTCATGGATGTAATCGCTGCCAGCACCGTAGTTCCCGTTCCGAGGAACGGGTCGAGGACGACGTCGCGCTTCGCTGAGTACATGTTGATGAGCCTGTAAGGCAGCTCGAACGGAAACGCGCCGCTCCTCTCCCTGCCGTTGCCAGTGTTCAGCTTCTGACTTGCTCCCCGTAGGTCCGTCCACACGTCGGAGAACCATAGGTTCCTTTCCTCCCAGAAGAATGCGCTCTCGTTCCTGACGGCTTTCTCGTCTTCAGACGAGAAGCGCCTCCTTTCGCCCTTCCTGAATATGAGAATATGCTCGTGCTCCAGCGTCACGTATGCGCCTGGTGGCAGCATGCCCGAGCCCATGAATTTGTTTGGCGCGTTCGTTGGTTTCCTCCAGATTATGGATGGCAGGCATGCAAATCCGAGTTCGCGGAAGTGTTCTGTTACATGCGAATGGTTCGGGAACATCTGGAATTGGCCCCCGACCGACCTCGTCGCATCTCCGATGTTGATGCAAGCGATGGCTCCATCCTTCAGAACCCGGTCTGTCTCATTCCATACCGCGTCGAGCTCTGCGTGCATCAGGCAGTGAGCGCCATTCCCGTCGTTCCGCTGCATCTTGTGACGTATGTTTTCGTTGAGCGTACAGAAGGTTTCGTCCCACATCTCGATCATAGGGTAGGGCGGAGAGGTTACCACGAGGTCGACCGAGGCCGACTCTACCTCCTTCATCTCCTGCGAATTCCCCACCAGTACGCGGTGGACCGTGTTTTTCGAAGGACGTTTCGGCATCTCGTCAGAACCTGTCATGAGGAAACCACACGGCGGTATTAGACCCTTGCCCGTTCTGCCAACTGTCTTGAGCCAGAGATGTTGACTTCGAAGTCAACGGAAAAACGGCATATAAGTACGCCGGCGTGGAATCGTATTCCGATTACCATGAACAGCAGTGTCAAAGTCACCCTGGCCCTGGGCGTTGTCGCAATCGTCGTCACTGGAGGAACTATCGCATATGCCCTTTTGAGGAACGTGGACTTCTCCTTCTCGTCGGAGGGCGGCCTTGTGGCGTTCTCATCCTATGATGAGCTCGAGGCGTTCATAGACGTCACGAGGTCCGACGAAGCATATCTGCAGGAATCATCGGACCAATTATACCTCAGGAACGTCGAGTCTTCCGATTCGAGCTCCTACTCGACGACCAATGTCCAGG
>Ga0307380_10011866_pt1 | contig 10879 bp, 14 predicted proteins | sample UN3MG_FD_202239 | JGI IMG/M metagenome (GOLD analysis project Ga0307380, IMG submission 202239) | Soil microbial communities from Risofladan, Vaasa, Finland - UN-3 | ecosystem: Environmental > Terrestrial > Soil > Coastal area > Acid sulfate soil | place: Finland: Risofladan, Vaasa | collected... | reverse complement strand
ATAAAGCCAATCCCTAACCTGCCGGCCATTACCGTATATTGGTACCGCATGATTTTCCAAAAGATTGGTAATCGCCAATGAAATAAATTTTTCCGGGAACTGATAAGGACCAAAGTTATTAGAAGTATTAGTGACCGTAACCGGTAAACCGTAGGTCTTAAACCAAGCCCTAACCAAACAGTCAGACCCGGCTTTAGAAGCGGCATAAGGAGAATTCGGCTGAATAAAGCTTTTTTCGGTAAATTTTTCCCTGGTTCCAAGTTCAAGACTGCCAAAAACCTCATCAGTACTAATATGATGAAATCTTTTTACCTTATGTTTTAAGGCATTACTCAACAAAACCTGCGTCCCTAAAACATTAGTTTTTACAAAAACAGCCGGTCCCATAATGCTTCTATCAACATGAGTTTCGGCGGCAAAATGAACTACTACATCTACTCCAACCATTACCTTGTCAACCGCTTCATTATCACAAATATCAGCTCTAACAAAACGATAATTGGGGTTGTTCTTAATATCTTTAAGGTTTTCCAGACTGCCGGCATAGGTAAGCTTATCAAGATTTACAATTTTGTCTTGAGGATATTTCTTAAACCAATACAAAATAAAGTTGCTGCCAATAAATCCCGCTCCGCCGGTAACCAATAACTTCATGGTATAAAAATTGTATTATTATATAGATTCTGAATCAAGTTCTCAATGACAATGTTTTTAGTTTTAACTTTTGACATTTAAGTTTTGACTTTATTTAAGTATGTTTGTCCGCTACTTTAGAAGCGCCGAAAGAATCGGGCTTGGTTTTGGCCCTAAAGCCATTGCCGTTGACCATCCCGACCACTTCCTTAATCATGTCTCTTGTTTCACCTGACCTGCCGACGTCAATATGAATCTCCAGCTCGTAATTTCTCTTACCGTTTAAAATCTTATTGACCTTGGGAAGAAATTTTTCGGCAATTTCCAGGGAAAATAAAGTTTCTGTGTAGATTTTTTCCCTGATCGATGGGGGCCTAGGTCTTCTTTGTTTTTGGTAAAAATAGCGGCCTCCTTTACCCAATCGGTGAACAACAATTGCTCCTGTCAGGCTTAGCTCTTTTTTACCATTAGTTCTTCTTTCTTGAGAATCACTGCCGATAACCAAACGGTAAAAACCTTGAGGTTCGGCTTGAATGAATTGGGCAATTGTTTGACTTACCTGAGTTAAAGACAGTTTCCCTAACGTCGGGTTCTTAAAAATCCTACCGATCATTTTTTTTGAGACTTTAATTATACCTTAAAAAAGCTATAATTAAAATATGGAATTTAACTTAAAAAAGATTGACATTAACAAGTACCAACTGAGTAAAACTTCCGCCATGAGGGTAGAAGTTTATGTTTATGCCACCCCTGAGCTGCTTTTAAATATTAACCAAGATCTTTCATTGGAACAACTGGCTGAAGCGGCCAGTTTAGCTAAAGTAGTATCACCGGTGATCGCTATGCCCGACGTCCATGAAGGCTTCGGTTTACCAATTGGCGGCATTATGGCTACCGAAAGCTTAATCAGTGTCGGTGCGGTAGGAATGGATATTAACTGCGGGGTTAGATTGATGACCAGTAATCTTAATTATAATCAGAATGATTTTAGTCCGGAAAAATTACGTACTTTAATTAATCAAATTGAAAGACTGATTCCCATTGGCCTAGGCGGAAAACACAAAAAAAGACTTAGTTTAGACCTACAAAAAATGTGTGAACAAGGAGTGGAATATTTAGTAAAACAGGGTTTTGCTCCGAAAGAGGATTTGGAAAAAATTGAAGAAAAAGGCAAAATGGAGCAAGCAGACTTTTCTGCTTTAGGAGAAAGGGCCAAAAATCGCGCTTTAAAACAAGCAGGAACACTGGGTTCCGGCAACCATTTTATTGAAATCCAAAGGGTCGAAAAGATTTTCGACCCTCAAATCGCAAGCTTATGGGGACTTAGAGAAAATCAAATCTGTATCATGATCCACTCCGGCTCCAGAGCTCTGGGACAACAAACCTGCGTTGACTTCACCAATCTTTTTTGGAAGTTAAAGGACAAATATGGAATTGATGTCCCCCGTCAAGGATTGGCAGCTTTGCCTTTATCCACTCCTGAAGGCCAAAGATATTTCTCCGCCATGGCCAGCAGTGTCAATTTTGCCTTTTGCAATCGCGGAATGATGGCTTATTATATCCGCAAGGTTTTTTTAAAAAACTTCTCCGCCCCACTTAGTCTTTTGTATGATGTCTGTCACAATGTTGCTAAATTGGAAACTCACCAGGGAAAACAACTTTTGGTCCACCGTAAAGGAGCTACTCGAGCTTTACCAGCCGGCCACCACCAAAATCCTAAAATCTATATGAATACCGGTCATCCCGCTATTGTTCCCGGCAGTATGGGAACAACTTCTTATGTTATGGTAGGCTTGGAGAAAAACCAAGAAACATATTATTCTATCAACCACGGCGCCGGCCGGTTAATGTCAAGAACACAAGCAAAAAGACAAATCCAGGAAGAGGATTTTGTCAAGTCAATGAAAGATATCGTCTTTAACAAACCCTTCTGGCAAATTGCCGATGAGGCTCCGCAAGCTTATAAAGATATTGTTAAGGTAATCGATACTTTGGTTGAAGCCGGGTTAACCAAAAAAATAGCTAAACTGGCTCCTTTAGCAGTAATTAAGGGAAACTAAACTCTACTTTCTGCCCTGCTTTGATTCCCAAACTTTCACTTAAACCGGCGTTAATCTCCAAAACATACTGTCCTGGTTTTCCTGATGGATAACCAGGACAAATATCAGTTCGACAAGGCGGAACATCGTTAACAACTAAAAATATTTTTTTTTCAGCCGAAATATAAATTATATCCAAGGGAATCAGAGTATTTTTCATCCAGAAAGAAAGGTTTTGTTCTTGAGGATAAATAAAAAGCATTCCTCTATCTTTGGAGAGATACTCTCTTCCCATTAAGCCTTTGTTTTTCTCCGGCTCGGTAATTGCTAATTCTACTTTAAATTGAACAATCTTTTTCTCCTGTTCATCATAGACAATTACCTGCGGAATATTTTCAGTTTTCTTATAGTTTTTATAATATTGAAAAGCTAAAGCGCCGATTAAAATTGAAAAAAAAGCTAAAAAAACAGCAAAAAATTTTTTCATTTCTCCTCCGTCTTTAGCGTTCTCGGTTCGTAAACCGAGCCTTTGGTAACGCCTCTTTTGATAATAAACCCTTCATCGCAAAGTTTTTTGAGATGGTAGCGGAGAAGACGGCTGGAAAGACCCATAAAACGACGGTGGAGAAAGTCAAAAGAAACCTGCTGATGGTCTTTGATTACCTGAAGAATTTCGTATCTTACCGGCAAAAGCTGTTTTTCTTTTCTCATATTATGAGGTTACCAATTATATCCTAAAATATCCATATATATCCCAATACTATGAAATAATTCCCTGTCTTCTTTCTTCCTATCTTCTTTTAGAACCCTTTCTTCTCCAAAACAATAAACTTAGTTCTATAACCATTTTTATTATAAAACCTGATTGCTTTTTTATTCCAAGGAAACACTTCAACCATAGCCCTTAGCTTGTTTTTTTTAAGGTAATTTTCCAATCCAGTGAGTATTTTTTTACCAATCCCCTTCCTTCGAAATTCTTTTTTTACATATAATTCCTCAATCACTATTCTTGATTTGCTTTTATCTATATAACCATAACCAATAATTTCCTTGTCGTTAGTTTCGGCAACTAAAAAATAGCAGTTTTTATTTGAAAAAACTTTTTTTGCTTCTTCGTTTGAAAGATTTTTTTCCGCTTCTTCATCTCTCCTTTGCTTGACTTCATCTTTTGGCCTATTTTTTCTGTTATAAAGTGTTAACAGCCAAAATAGCTTGTTAACTGTCTTTAAGTCTTTTTGACTAGAAAGACGTATTTTTATATTGTCCATTTTACTCATACTTAATTTAAAGATAATTTTACGCTTTTTTATTCAAATTATATTTTTTGTATTCCCTGACAAGACTTAAGCTACTGGGAAATACCAAAAACAAAGTCAAAATGCCCAGGAGGCTAAAAATTAATTTCGTGCTGTATAAGTCTTGTATTTTACCGCTTACTCCTACGACTACCATATAAAAAATACTAACTAACATATTTAAAGAAGAAACAGCTGTTGCCCTGTATTTTGATAAAAAATCTTTATTGGCATATTTATCCAAAATGGCAAATCTGGCGCTGCCGGCAAACATTACCCCAAGTAATAGAAGCGATCCCAAACCCTTAGAAGCAAAATATCCGGGTAAAAAAGCCAGTGACATAATAATTGGAAAAGCAAGGTATACCCTATTTCTTGTTAATAATTTTTTTGTTTCCACAACCGCAAGTATTAAAAGCGCGTTAATTAAGGTAAGGATTCCAAATAGCCAACTCTGACCGACTTCTGAAAACCCCAAGTCTTTAGCAAATGGTTGATTAAAATAATAAAGACAACACCAAGTAATTCCTCCAACCAAAGTATAGTAAACAGTTAATTTTCTCATATAACTACTTTTAAATAACTCTTTAAACCCATCTTTTGTTTGTTTAACATAAGATTTTAAAGTAAATTTTTCCGTATCAATTTTTGGCTCAATCATTAAAAATGCAAAAATTATCGCTACAAATTCAAATACACCCATCATGACATAAGGAAGCCCCACCCATAAATGATACAAATAGCCACCAAGGAAAGTCGACAAGGCTAAACCAGCTCTATGAATTAAGCTGCTTCTGGCATTAAAATTTGAGTAATGATCTTCTTTATTCAGTTCTTTAAGGCTGTCAAATATTAAAGCAATATCTGAACCCGATATTAAAGCTGTTCCCACAGCGCATACCCCAAAACCCGTAAAAAACATTAAGGAATTTGAGGCAAAAGCTAAATAGATATTACCCAACGCTCTTATAAACCAACCCACCATTATTGTTTTTCTCCTCCCAATTAAATCTGCTAATGCTCCAGTTGGAAGCTCTAAAAAGGTAGTTATCCCTGCTGCAAAAACCTCAACTAAAGCCATTTGGGTAAAAGTTAAAACCCTTCTCTCAAAAGCAACCCAGACAGGAATGATAAAAATCAAGGCAATAACAAAACTATTTATATAGGCAAGAGAAATATTCCGTCTTAATCTCTTCTTATAATCCATAAATGGTATTTTAACATTAAAGCGGGACGGGTTTTTAAATGAAGTTAAAAATATTTTTCATTACGGCAAGTATTAGAAAAAGGATTTTTGTAATTCTTTTAACTCGTCGCATTTGTAATCTTTGCATTCTTTGCAATTTGTTATTCCTTTTTCAAATCCGCATTTTCTGATTTTACATTGACGACAGTATAAGTAGATTGGACCATCTGACAGACAACCTTTGCAATTGATGTCTGTTGGTTTTACTGGGGGACGGTTGCGTTTCCCTTTTCTATATCTTTCTGTCCATTCTTTAGCAGTCTTTTTTCTTAATTTATCATCATTATTCTTAGTCGCAATAAATGCGGCGCAGGAACTACAATTTAACCCGCATATAGCAATATTGCTCTTATTTTTCATTTTTCCCTTACACAAAAGGTTTTTCTGGCCAAGGATAAGGCATTAACTTTGAAATGGGAATTTGTTTGATTTCTTCTTTTTCTTTTATCAGGACTACAGTATCAATCCCCGATCTTAAACTACTTTCATAAATAAGCTGCTTACAAATATGGCAATTTGGGCCGGTAATGGCAATTACATCTTTCTCTCCATGAAGGCTAGCGTGGGCTAAAGCTACTGCCTCTGAATGCATTGTAAGGGTATAAGTGTCTGAGTTGTAAGAAACTCCCGGGTAGATATTGCCTTTTTTAGTTAAAAGCGCAACCGCAAAACCTTCATTTGGTTTTGGAAAGGTGTTTTTCATTGCTTTATTGGCAATGGCAAACATCTTTTTGATTGTCTTCTCATCTATATGATAAACAAGCTTGCCATTGACCTTTTTTGATGCAAACATTAGTCCTCCTAGTTCAACTAATAATTAAAAACAAACTGTATTAAATTTTACCAATATCCTCTTCCGTAATGAAATATACTTTTACTTTTCATAATTAAATCACAAACTCCCTTAGAACAAATCGGAATAAACATTGTTCCGGTATCGTATTTTATCTCTCCTTTTATATTCTCAAAGGAGATTTTCCTTTTCATAAACTTAAAACCAACTTTTTCGTAAAGTTTATAGGCTTTCTTTTTCAAATCTGCGTTAAGGCAAGCAATATCACATTTTTCTTTTTTTAATACCTCAAGCCCCCTTTTTATCATTTGGGTAGCAATACCTTTTCTTCTGGCTTTGGCCGTTACGCATACTCCGCCAGTCCCACCGATAGTTATTTTTTTTCCAGCAAATGTAATATTTCTTTTGAATAATCCCAACATACCAATAATCTCATTTTCCTTATAAGCAAATATCCTTCCGAACTCTTTGGCAATAAAATCATCTTCAATAGACTGTATATCAACATCGCCAAAACATTCTTTTTGAAGATTTTTTATCGCTTGTTTTTGAACCACAGTTGGATTTTTTTCTAAAACAAACTGCAATTTACTCATGGCTTAAGTTTAGTCTATTTCTCCTTGGGAAAATAGTATTTTCTACCTTTAAATTTTATCAGAAAAAGAAAATTTAATCTTGACTTTGGCTTAATACGTAACCTATACAAATAGGAAGTCAAAATGGTAAAATATAAACATGTCAGAAAATGAAAGACCTACTTTTTTACAGCAACTTTTTGATAAAAAAGCTAGCGTCATTGAAACTGGCCATCAAACAGAAAAAGATGTAACCGGAGCTTTAAGAGAAGTCGATAGGCAAATCCAACAAGCTCTAAGAGGCAACCCCATTACTGGTGAAGGGGTAACAAAGTCAGGAAAAGAAGATTAAAAACCTCAAACAAAAACTGATTGAGGATATTCGTTGTTCAGGAGAAAAGGGGTTTACAAAATGAGTAATTACGGTGTTTGGAATACTTCTTGGAAGAGGCTAAAATTTTTTAGGAATGTCAAGTCTTATTTTGTTTTTCTTGAAAATTGACAAAACCTGCGTCTGAGAGTCTTTCTCTAATTGCCACCCTAATCCTTTCTTTTTGTTGTTCTGTCCCCGCTGTAAGAAAATAATGTTCTTTATTTTCTATCCTTATCCCTAAAGTTGTTACTTCCCGATTAATTCTTCTTATTTCTGCTTCTACATCAACTCCTGTGGGAACTACCAATTGAGCCCAATTAATTTCTTCTTCTTTTTCGTCTCTTGGTATTCGATAGTCTTTGACTCCCAAAGTTCTAACGTTTGTATAACCAAGTTCTGCAATTTCCCTAGCGACTGTTTTACTCCGATTTCGGCCATTCATACAGGAAACTAAAATATTTGTTTCCGGATTAGATAAAAGTGATTCTATGATTTCTGAGGAGTATTCTAATTCAGACATTTCAATCTACTTTCTGGCAGGTTCAATTTCTTAAATTTTTGGGTGAATAATACCCTCTGTTCTTTATTTTATCAGGAATAAAAGATTTTTCCTTCCACTAATCAGCATTTTCTTTTACTATTTTGTCAAAAAGGTCGTTATAGCATTTTCTGGGCTGGAGGTGTTTATAGGGAAGTTTCTCTTTCATTTTTTACCTCTTTTTGTGTCTTGTTCTTCTTTATCTATCTTTACTACAGAAACAAAAGTTTTTAAAACTACATCATATAGAATTCTGAGATATTCACAAAAAAGCCACCATGAATATCTTAATAAAACCATCAATAAAACAAATTTAATCAGTGCAAGCCATGGCTCTTCTCGTTTCTTAAAAGAATATAACAACAGGTAAGATGGAAGTCGAATTCTAGAAAAACAATGCACTATTAAAATCAATAAGAAATAGATAACTATAGTTAGTATTCCAAAAAAAATATTAGACCAAAAAGCAAGTCTCGTAGTAAAAAATATTGGAAACTCTCCTACTCTTGTACCCAAGAGACAATCATGCATTAAGTAAAAAAATCTTCCTAGCTTCTTTTTATCACATTTAACAGTTAGTTCAGTTTCATCACTGTCTAACAATTTTTTACTCTGTAAAATTTTAATTGCCCTTTTATAACTGAGGATGTCCTCTTCTATAACTTTCTTAAATGTTTTTTCATTTAAAAACCAATTTCTAAATTTCTTTGTAAAACCTTGAAAGATAAAACCACAAAAAAGCCCAAAAACTAAAAAATAAAATGTTAAAATTATCCCTCTATCCTTTTGTATGTTTCCGAAGGTATTAAGGAGGAAAGGATATAACTCGAAACCTAAAAAGTAGTCGAATAATATTATAAATAAAACACCAGGAACTATATTATAAAAAAATGCTGTCAAAGAATCTGTTGTTTCCATAAGCCTTCTTTATTTTTTATAATACTTCTTGCCCTTTAACTTATCAGGTAGCAAGTTTTTACTTTTATCAGGATACATCTCATAACCCTTACCATAACCTACTTTATCCATCAGCTTAGTTACAGGATTTCGTAAGTGAAGCGGAATAGGCAGGTTGCCATACTGTTTAACATCAGCTAACGCCTCCATATAGGCATTATAGGCTGACCTGTCTTTGGGAGCTAAGGCTAAGTAAACAGTCCCAGCAACCAGGTTTTCCTGGCACTCCGGATAACCAATAGTCTCGCAAGCCCTAAACACCGCGTTGGCGACCACCAGAGCGGTTGGCAGGGCCATACCAATGTCTTCACTGGCAAAGATGACCATGCGCCTGGCAATAAACAGCGGGTCTTCACCAGCAGCTACCATTCTTGCCAAATAATAAAGGGCTGCGTCAACATTACTGGCCCTCATACTTTTAATAAATGAGCTAATAGTGTTGTAGTGTTCTTCTCCGGCCTTATCATAACGTAGGAAAGGCGACTGTAAAGTGGTTTTTAGAATCTCAAGACTAATCTTACCTTCCTTTTTAATCTTATCCTTAAAAAGAGCATAAGCATTTTCCAGTAAAGTTATCACCTGGCGGGCATCACCGGCCGAAAGATTAATCAACCAATCTTCGGTCTTTTTATCAAGCTTAATCCAATTCTTTACCTTCAAGGAATCCCCTTTTTTCCCGGTGTTTCGGGATTCGCTGGCTAGCTGGCCACCCCTGAGGTATTTTAGAACCCTTTCAATAATCTGGCCTATTTCTTTGCTGTCCAGTTCTTTGAGAACAAAAACTCTAGTCCGGGAAAGCAAAGGGCCAATAACTTCAAAAGAAGGATTTTCCGTAGTAGCTCCAATCAAAGTAATGGTGCCTGTTTCCACGAAAGGCAAAAGGTAATCTTGCTGGGCTTTGTTAAAACGGTGAATCTCGTCCAAGAAAACTACTGAACCTTTGGGATATAAGCCTTGTTCAATTGACTGAATTACTCCCCGGAGGTCTTTCTTGCCAGCTGAAACAGCGGAAAAACCAAAAAAATGCAATCCCACTTTATGGGCAATAATCCGCGCCAGAGTTGTTTTTCCACAACCGGGCGGACCCCAAAAGATCATGGAAAAAAGCTGTTTTTTTTGAATGGCTAACCGCACGGGTTTATTTGGACCAGTAAGATGTTTCTGACCGATAAAGTCACTTAATTTCTGCGGCCTGATTATATCTGCTAAAGGACTAGCCATATTTTTTGTAGCAGGCGATTTTGCGTCTTTAGTCTATTGATAAAGAAGATAAATGTCAATCCTTAATGTATCCCCGATGACAAGCATCGGGGCATGTCATTTTATATTCCCCTTCGCTCGACGTAACGTCGGGGCTTCGGAGGGATTGACGCCTCCGTAGCATATCTATATTTTCAATTTACTCTCTTTCGAGAGTTCGCTATCCTTCCCCAATGCTAAACATTGGGGCATGCTGCGAAGGGGCGTCAATCTTCAACGTCGAAACGGATGTTGAAGTCTAATTTTGGAGGAATAACTTTTTCTTCTTTTAAATCTACTTTCTCTAATTTTTCTCCTAAAGCATCAATCTTCCCTTTTAATCCTGTCGGTGCAGGAGAAGGCGAGGGAGAAACAGCTATTTCAGCTTCCTGGGCTGGCGATGGTGAAGGGGAAATAGTTTCAGCCTGATTATCTTTTTGTTTTAGGAACAAACCCAAAAATATTCCGCCTACAAAAAAGATAACCAAAAGCAAGAAAAAAATCAGGTAAAGCTTTTTTTTTGCTTTTTTGGCAATTTCTTTTTCTCCGGCTTTTATATTCCCCTCCGGTTTTAATTCTTTAAATGGTAAATTTTCACCGCTCATAGGCGGTGCAATCATATCAGTCATTTAGAAACTTGCTCATAAATTTCTTTTTGATAGGAATTGGCTTGCATAAGAAAAATCTTGGCATCTTCTGCATCAATTTTAAGGTTGGTAAAATATGTCACCATACTCGACTCATCACTGGTTGAGTTTAAATTCCATAAGTTTATCTCTGCGGCTTCGATCTCTTTTTGGGCCAAGTAATTTTTAACATTAATCTCTTTTAGCCATAAGTCCAATTGGGCGGCCTGGGTAGCGGTTTTCTTACTACTGATCTCATCCTGAAGTAAAGAAGTAGCGGCCACAGATTCCTGCTGTAAACTTCTGATTTTGGCTAAAATCATTTCTGACAAAGATTTATAGCCAAGTTGTAACAACTCTTCGTTCTTGTCTTCAATCCTGTCTGAAATAACAAATAAATCTTCAAAATCAGGAGTGACAAGTTTTTTTATTTCCTCATCTTGCTCCTCAAGCCAAATAATTCTTTTATCCAATTGACTTACCAGTTCGTCTTTGGCCTGAAGGGTAATCACGCCCGGGTCAGTCCTAAGTCTGTATTTTAAAAGCAGAAAATAAGTTCTTAAAA
>Ga0307380_10011865_pt1 | contig 10879 bp, 10 predicted proteins | sample UN3MG_FD_202239 | JGI IMG/M metagenome (GOLD analysis project Ga0307380, IMG submission 202239) | Soil microbial communities from Risofladan, Vaasa, Finland - UN-3 | ecosystem: Environmental > Terrestrial > Soil > Coastal area > Acid sulfate soil | place: Finland: Risofladan, Vaasa | collected... | reverse complement strand
CTCCCGGCCAGGAGGCGGGCTGGTACTCGGCGAGTGGCGCATCGCCGCGCCGTTCCGCCGGCTCATGAACTGGCTGCTTCCGCTGATGCCAGAGGGCGACGTGCGCATCTACACGGGTCGTGAACTAACCTCGCTGGCCGAGGGGGCCGGCTATCGTGTACTCAGCTGCGTCCGCGCAGGCGTCCGTGGACAGCTCCTGGTCGCGCTCAAGGAGACCCAGCGCTGAGTCCGGGCACGGCACGCGTCGCGGTGATCTCCGACACGCACGGCCTCCTGCCGCAGCGCGTCCTGGACGCGTGCGCCGGCGCGGACCACATCATCCACGCCGGCGATGTCGGCGCGCAGCACAACGTCCAGCGCACCGGCGCCGTTCAACGAGCGGCTGGAGGAATTCCTCACATCAGCCGAGGCGCAGGGCGATCGCTGAGGAACTGTGGAAGCGCGAAGGAGACCTCGAGGTCACCGCGAGGCATCGAGCGGCCCGCGCCTAGGACCGGTCGTCGGAGGTGGTGCTGCCGGCCTGCCGACTCCGAGGGATGGGTGCGCGGTGCGCCGGCTGCTCCGGGGCGACGAGGCTCTCGAGGCGAGGAAGCGACTTGACCTGCGCTGCGCCCGGAGCGAGGTCCATCTGCTCGCCGCAATGGAAGAAGCGGAGGGCCGCGCCCTCCTCACGCGATGAATACGTCACGCCTTCCGGCGTGATCTCGACGCACAGGGTGTTGCCGCCGAAGGTCACCCGGAACGCAACGCGGGTCAGTGAGTCGGGGAGGCGGGGAGAGAACGAGATCTGGTCGCCGTCGTCGCGAAGCCCGCCGAAACCGGCGATGACCGCCAGGGCCGCACCCGAGAGAGAAGCGATGTGCAGGCCGTTGCGGACGTTGTCCGTCAGGTCGTGGAGGTCCAGGAAGGCGGCCTCCGCGAGGTAGTCGTGGGCGAGGCTGAGGTGGCCGACCTCGGCGGCGACGATGGCCTGGATACACGCCGAGAGAGAAGAGTCGCGCACGGTGACACCTTCGTAGTAGTCGAAGTCCCGGCGCTTCTCCTCGGCCGAGAACGAAGCGGACCGGAGGTAGAGCGCGAAGACGAGGTCCGCCTGCTTCACCACCTGCTTGCGGTACAGGTCGAAGTAGCTGTAGTGGAACATCAGTGGGTAGTGCTCCGCCGGCGTCTGCCTGAAGTCCCAACGCTCGTGCGTCATGAAATCCTGATCCTGGGGATGCACGCCGACTGCCTCGTCGTACGGGATGAACATGGCCTCGGCGGCGTGGCGCCACGACGCGATCTCACCGTCCCTCACGTCGAGCGCTCGCGCCACCTCGGGGTACCGGGCGGCGCTCGCGGCGGCGGAGCGCAGATTGGCCTGGGCCATGAGGTTCGTATACACGTTGTTGTCGACGACGGCGGTGTACTCGTCGGGGCCGGTCACGCCGTCGATGCAGAAGCTCGCGTCTGCCTTGAAATGGCCCAGCGACGCCCAGAGTCGTGCCGTCTCGACGAGCAGCTCTACCCCGTAGTCGCGCTCGAACTCACGATCGCCCGTGACCAGGATGTAGCGGCGCACGGCGTCCGCGATGGCGGCGTTCACATGGAACGCAGCCGTGCCGGCCGGCCAGTAGCCGGAGCACTCCTCGCCCCGGATCGTGCGCCACGGGAAGGCGGCACCGCGCAGGCCCAGTTGCCAGGCCCGCTCCCGGGCGAGGTCGACCGTGGAGTGCCGCCAGATGAGCGCCTCCCTGGCCACCCGAGGCATGGCATAGGTGAGGATCGGCAGGACCAGCGCCTCGGTATCCCAGAAGGCATGGCCGTCGTACCCGGTCCCGGTGAGGCCTTTGGCCGCGACGGCCCGCTCCTCGGCGCGAGCGGTCGCCTGGAGGGTCTCGAAGAGGCCGAAGCGGATAGCCTGCTGCAGTTCGTCGTGACCGTCGATCTCGATGTCTGCGCGCGCCCAGAAGTCGTCCAGATACTCTCGCTGGGACTTCTCCAGTCCCTCGAAACCCTCCGCCATCGCGATCTGCAGACTGCCGTCCACCTGATCGCGCAGCCATTCCACGGACTGCCGAGAGGACCAGTGATAGGAGAGGAACTTGACCAGCCGCAGCGGACGTCCGGGAGACAGCGTCGCCGAGAGGGTGAGGCGACCCAGGTCCGGCTCGCTCTCGATGAGCGGCACCACGCGCTCCGCCGCGTCGACCACGTGCTCCATCCCCGCCGCCAGCGAAAGGCCGCTCGCCTTGGTCGTGTGCGCCAGGACGACGCGCATGTCGCGATGGGCATGGAGCCGGCCCTCCAGTACGTGGTCGAGGGCCGCGGCGCCGCGCGGGTCCACGGTCGTCACGACGTGGCCCGTGTTGGCCAGCAGATTGGACTGCAGCGCCACGCTGGTGGGCTCATCCAGCGCCTCGACCTCGTAGCTGATGGCGGCGACGCTGCGATAGCGGAACGACACCAGCCGCCGGCTCGTCACGCGGACCGAGCGCCCGGCGATGGACTGCCACAGGACGCGCCGTTCGAGAATGCCCGAGCGCAGGTCGAGCCATCTCTCGTGACGCTTGAGACTGCCGCGATGGACGTCGAGTGGCTCATCCTCGATGAGGAGCCTGATCGGCGTGCCGTCCGTGACGTTCACGATCGTCTGGCCCGCCTCCGGGAACCCGAACGCTCGCTCGGGGTAATGGATCGGGAACGACTCGTAGAAGCCGTTCAGGTAGGTGCCGACCAGGACTGACGGCTCTCCTTCGTCGAGCGTACCCCGAATCCCGAGGTGGCCGTTCGAGAGCGCGAACACCGACTCGCTCAGCGCGAGCAGGCCGAGCTCCAGCCTCGTCTCCCGGATCGCCCACGGTTCCACCTCGAACGCCGCGAGGGCGATGACCGCGTCTCCCGCCGGACGGGAGTCACGTTCTCGAGTCATGGGCGTCCGGCGGTGCAGACCGCTCTCGAAGGTTGTGTCGACGTTCGCTGTGCGATGCTCACCGTCTGGCCCTCCCCTAGGCGCGGTGCTTCGTCGCGGATCTGAAACATGGTCGGTCCCAGTCCTTCCCCGTGACGCGTCCCAGTCCTTCCCCGTGACGCGTAGGACAAACGAAGGAGCCCGGAGGCTTGGGTCGCCGGAGGGCTACTGAATGACGGGCAGGAAGACGGTGAAGACGATGCGGACGAAGAAGCGACCGCAGCGCCGGCTGATCTCGGTCGCCTGCGTCGCCTCGGTCGCCGTTCGTCGGACAGCGGCATGGCGGTGTCGACTCGCCGCGCGATCCTGGAGCCTGCTCCCACGTGCCGCCCACGAGATGAGCAGGACAGCTGAGATGGCGGGCAGCACCGCCAACCGCTGACAAAGTTCGAGTGCGCTACAATCACTGCGAGCGCGACCACCCGACAGCATTCGACTGTCGTCTGACCGGAGCCGCCGCTGAGCACGCACGGATACCTCCACCCCGGACTGGCCATGCGGTCCCGTCTGATCGCGGCTGTCGCTTGGCTGCGGGCGAGGCCGTGGGGTGTGTTCCTTGCCGGCCTCATGATCGCGCTTGCTCTGCTGATCCCGGCACACCTCGGCGGCTGGCGCGACGCGTATGTCGGCGTCCCGGCCGCGATCGCTTCTCTGGTCGTGGTCACCGGCGCCCTCGTGGGCGGCCCCGTCGTGGGGGCTGGTCTCGCACTGGCGATCGGTATCGCCTTCGACGCCCTCGTCATCAGCGATCGCTGGCTCATCGCCGGGGTCACGAGCGCCGCCGTCATCGTCGTGTGGCTATGCGTCGGCATCGCAGCCGGCATGCTCGGCGATCGCTACCGAAGGCAGGTCAGAGCCTCGCTTGCGGAGGCGGCCGAGGCGCGTGCATCGGTCGAGAGAGTGCTCGAGGTGACGCCGTCCTTCCACGCCGGTGCCAGCCTGACCGAAGTCGGCGGTGCGGTTTGCCGAGCGGCCCTCGAAGCCAGCGGCTGCGCGGCCGCCGCTCTCGTGACCATCGAGGATGACGAGCTGCGTCTGGTCGCGCGGGAGCCGGGATCGAACCATCGCTCACCGTCCCTGTCCCTCAACGCACTGCCGGACGTGAGGGAGGAACTCGTGACCCAGCTCAAGCCCTCGTTCCTCCCGGACCTGACCCAGCGCCCTGGGGGATCGGTGCTCGTCGACGTCGCCGGATTCACGGGGCTCGTGTCCTCCCTCCGCGTTCCTGTGGTGCTGGAGGAGCGGGCTATCGCGGTTCTTGTGCTCGGCTGGGCGACCAGGACGCCGGAACCGGAGCCGGTCTGGCTGGCGACAATGCAGCGCCTCGCCGACCACGCCGCCGTGGCCCTCGAGAAGCAGCGTCGCGTGGAAGCGCAGCGCGAGGCGGCGCGCCTCTACCGCAGGTTCGAGGCCAGCCTCATCCCCCACTTCGATGCGAGCGCCGGGGACTTGCGCGTCGGCGTGAGCTACTCGCCGGGTGAACGGCGCATGCGACTCGGCGGCGACTTCGTCGACCTCGTGAGCGGCGACGATGGAGTCGTTCGCGCCGTCATCGGCGATGTTGCCGGCCACGGCCCCGATGCCGCAGCCGTCGGCGCCCACCTCCGTGCCGCCTGGCGCGCCCTCGCTCTCCGCCACCTTGACGCCGCTACGGCCATGGAGACGCTGAACCGTCTCATCATGGAGGAATCCGATCTTGCGGAGGCCAAGGAAGGGCTCATGTCCGTGATCGCGACGGTATGTGCCGTCGAGTTGCCTGCCGACCACTCGCGTGCGACCTTCGTGAACGCGGGCCACCCACCGGCTCTTCTCCTGAGCGGCGGAGAGGTCGCACCCATGCCTTTGGGTGGCCCGCCCTTGGGCGTGGAATCGTGTGACTGGACTGCGGTCACGGTTCCCCTACCTCCCAGCTGGGTGCTCTTGCTCTACACCGACGGAATCATCGAGGCTCGCGCCGAGCCGGGGGCGCAGGCTCGCATCGGGATCGAAGGCTTCGCTTCTCTCTTCGCGCGGTCCGCGAGCACCGAGGCGCAGACAAGCCCTGAGCTTCGTGCATTGATGAGCGACGTGGAGCGGATGAACGGTGGACCGCTGCCTGACGATGCGACGCTTCTTGCCCTCAACCGTGTGAACCTCGGCGACGGAGCGCACTAGACGCGGAGCATCATCTCGACTCTCGTCAGCGCGAACGACGCTGGTACTCATAGGCCCGACCTGACCAACCGAAGCCGCCCCGGCGGTCGGCATGCCGCCCCCCGAGTCGCTCGTGACAGTCGCACGGCTACGACACGCGCATAGCCGTGGCGACGCATCGCCATTCGATCCGCGTGGCGTGAGACGAACGAGGGGAGGTCGGGCTCACCGAAGACAACCAGGCGAGCACAGCCAGACCCGCGCATTTGGGTTGCGGCGTGGTTGCAGACGCGCCTCAGCGCAGTCGTGCCGCGGCCCGCTAGCACGTCACGTGGACGACGGCGTAGACATCATCGGCGTCTGCGTCACGCAGCAGCTGCAGAGCCTCCTTCGTGGGCGCGGCGACGATCTCGATCCAGCGCCGGTCCGCCTCCGCGCGAACGGCGGGCATGATCGGCGGGCTGCCGAACTCACTCGTCCACTCCCTCAGCCCCCTGCCTCCGGGATGCGAGCCCTGTCTAGCGCGTCGAGGATCAGGTCGAGGCCGAACTCGAACTGCGCCTGATAGCTGTGACCAGCTGAGAGTGTGTGTTCTGTCAGCTCAGCCAGGTACGGATAGTCGGTTGCGATCGCCTGCAGCAACATCTCAGCCGTCTCCGCAAGATCCCGGTCCCTCTCGAAGGACATGCTGGTCTCCTGGAGAGCAAACCCCTTGATGTAGCTGTCGAGAATGGAGAAGGCATGGGCCGTCAGTTCGAGGGAGAAGCCGCCTTGCCGCAGGCTCCCGATCACCGCGTCGTAGTAGCGAAACCTGACCGCACTCGCGCTCCTGCGCGAGTCGATCAGCACGCTCGCCCACGAGTGTCTTGCGAACACGTCGTGTGCCGAGATCGCCCGCACGCGCATCGCTTCCTTCCAGTCCGCGCCCGCGTCTGGCAGGTCGATCTCGCCAACCACCGTGTCGAGCATCCCGTCGAGCAGGTCATCCTTGTTCTCAACGTGGTTGTAGAGAGACATTGCTTCAACGCCGAGTTCGCGACCGAGCGTTCGCATCGTCAGCGACTCCAGACCGCCCCGGTCTACAAGCTCGATCGCGACGCCGACTATCCGCTCCCTGCTTAGCGGCGCTCGCACAACCGCACCGCCACCATCAGTTCCAGGCATCTGCAATCCTCCTTCAGATGTGATGCTCGCCCAGCGCGGCTGTCAGCTCTCTTCACTTGACAGACTTACGCCATAAGCTTACGCTGTATGTCACGCCGAGGCAAGTCCTGCGGCGCGCGAGGCAGGGGGAGACTCATGAAGGCAATCGTCCACTACGAATACGGGGCCCCGAGCGACGTCCTGAAGGTGGCCGAAACGGACAAGCCGAAGCCCGAGGACGACGAGATTCTCATTCGTGTTCACGCGGCATCGGTGCACGCAGGGGACTGGGGTATCGTCCGCGGCGTCCCCTACTTCGTCCGGATGGGCACCGGACTTCGCAAGCCCAAGGCGATCGTCGTGGGAACCGATGTCGCCGGGAAGGTCGAGAGCATCGGGGGCGAAGTGAAGGACTTCGAGCCCGGCGACGAAGTCTTCGGCGTCTGCGCAGGCGCTTGCGCCGAGTATGCCCGCGCCCGAGCCGACCGCATGGTGCACAAGCCCGCGAACGTCTCGTTCGAGCAAGCGGCTGCGGTCCCCACCTCGGCACTCGCTGCGCTTCACGGCCTCCGCGATGCCGGCGATCTCAAGGCTGCCAAGAACGTGCTCGTCATCGGCGCTTCGGGCGGGGTCGGCCCCTTCGCGGTACAGATCGCCAAGGCACCAGGCGCTCAGGTGACCGGCGTCTGCAGTTCCGAGCACATCCAGATGGCCCTCTCCATCGGCGCGGATCACGTCATCGACTATACCCGGGAGGACTTCTCCCAGCGCCCCGAGCGCTACGATTTGATTCTCGACGTCGCAGGCAGCCGACCACTGTCGGTGAGCAGGCGCGCCCTCTCCCCGAAGGGCACACTGGTGATCGTTGGCGGACGGGGTGGTCCCTGGCTCATGGGCACCGGCCGCACGTTGCAGGCCATGGTGCTGTCTCCCTTCGTTCGTCATGCGCTCCGGGCGTTCGTGTCGATGCCCAAGAAGGCGAACCTCGTTCTGCTCGCGGAAATGCTCGAGACGGGCAAGATCAAGCCGGTCATCGAGCGGACCTACCCCTTGGACGAGACGATGGCGGCAATTGATTACATAGACCAGGGCCATGCACGCGGAAAGCTCGTTCTCACCGTCTGAATCGCGAACTGCCGGAGGTGATCACGTGCAGGTGGCAGCAGGTGTGGCATCGATAGTCATAGGGCTCGTCGGGTTCGGCGGCCAGCTGATCTCCGTTCTGGACTGGCCGCTCGCGCAGAGGCTGGGTCTCCAGGAGAGTCAGGACCACACCGACACGCTCTTCCGCCGGCTCGAGAGGAACACGGCGATCTGGGACCTCTGCAGCTGGTGGACGCTGCCGGTCGCCGGTGCTCTCATGGTGACAGGGCATCCGTGGTGGCCGGTCGTGGCTCTTCTCGCTGGTGGGGTCTACATGGACACGGCCGGACGTGAGTGGGCAAAGCTCTCCGGCCTCGGCTCGGAAAACGTGAAGACTGGGGAGCCGAAGGATGCTCGGAGACGAGGAGCATTCTTCATCGTCACGGCCGCCATCGCCGTATGGGCCGTCGTGCTCGCAGTCATGGAGATTGTCTAGACCGAGCCATGCTCAGGCGGGGTGGGGCAAAGAGATCCATCGACACCCTCGTGACTGGGAAGGTTCCACCAACGTTGTTGCGGTGGAACCGTCTGACGCACCGCGCATGAGCAGACGCGGCAGCGCTTACGGAGTTCATCATACTTGCTGGCGTTCTGCTCAATGCGCTTGTTAGCCGAGTGCGATTGTGTGGTAGCATCAATGTGCTACTGGAACGTTCCATCGGAGGTCGACATGACCCGCGGACTGAAGCTCCGCCAGGCCGGCGGCTCGATCAGCGCCACATTGCCCAAGGACATGGCCGAGCGGCTCCACCTCGCGGCCGGCGACACCGTGCTGGCGGTGGAGACCGAGCGCGGCATCCTCATCACGCCCTACGACCCCGAGGTCGAGGAGGCGCTCGCCATCGCCGGCAAGGTGGCCAGGCGCTACCGCAACGCCCTGCGAGAACTGGCCAAGTAGCCGGTGAGGCCGCCCGGCGGAGAGCCGCGTTGGGTCGACCGCCTGGTCGTGGAGGCGGTGCAGTTCGACCTCGTCCGCGAGCACGGCGGCATGCCCGGCCTGCGCGACGAGCACGGCCTCGAGGCGGCGCTCGCCCGGCCGTTGCAGCGGCACGCCTACCGCGCCGACGCCGACCTCGCCGAGCTGGCGGCGGCCTACGGACACGGCCTCGCCGCCGGGCACCCGTTCCATGACGGCGACAAGCGCATCGCATTCGTGACCACGGCCGTCTTCCTCGAGCTGAATGGAGTCGAGCTAGAAGCAGACGAAGCGGAGGTGGTCACGGTGATGCTGGGCTTGGCCGCTGGGGAGCTGGACGAAGAACAACTTGCCGCCTGGGTGAGGACGAGGGTCGCTGCGGCTGGTTGAGCGTCCGGCTGACTGCATTTCGGCAGACCGCGGAAGGCGCCAACGCAGACGGCCCCTTTCTGCACGAGACCCTGGCACCGAGCCTCGGCGGGCGGCAGAGCAGACTGCGCAAGACGCAACTACCTGTTGCCCGCATTGTGATCACCGCCCCGGCAAGCACTCGACGTGGCCGAGACCCCCGAACACCTACGTGGCTCGCCGGGGGAGACGTGACGATTCACAGTTGTTCGCGTGACCCCTCCATGATGGCGGGAGGACGACGCACGACTGCCGGCAGAGACCCAAGCGACTGATGCGACTGAAGTCGAGGACGACCACGCGATGGTTGCGGTCGTGGCTGCAGATGGCCGATCCCTGCGTCGCTTCGTCTCTTGCGTCTTCAGGGGGATGACGGCGGTCACGGCCAGCCGTGCAAAGGCGGCGCTCTCCCAAGTGAGCTAGCGGCCCACGCGGGGGGCGAGCATAGCGTGTGATCACGATGACGCCTTCGCGTCCGCTGCCACGGGGTGCAGCAGGGTTGCAGACGCCAGCAGCAACCGCGTCACATGAAGACGGTGAAGACGATGCAGACGTTGCCGATGTCCGGTCGGTCGCCGAGAGTGCCCCCCCGAGCGGCTTCACCCCTCAAGCGAGAAGAGCGTCTCGTCAGTCTGGTCAGATGCGCCGCTAGTCGACGGGGCCGGCGGGCGAGGCGTTGATCTCGTCGGCCAGCGCCAGGATCTCGTCGTTCTCGGGGATGTCGCTCATGCTGTGTCCGTAGTGGACGAACCGCGCGACCCCGGCCTTGTCGATGAGCACCTGCGCGGGCATCCGCCCCAGCTTGAACAGCTTCACCTGCTGCCCGTAGAGCTTGAGCACGCTGTGCTTGGCGTCGGGCAGGCCGACGAAGGGCAGTGACTCCTTCTCGAAGTAGCTGCCGAACGCAGCGGCGTCCTCGGGGCCGACCACCACGACTTCGACGTCGCGATCCACGAACTCGGAGTAGTCATGGCGCAACTGCGCCATATGCCGGCGGCAGAACGGTCAGGTGAAGCCGCGGTTGAAGACCAGCAGCACGTTCTTGCGGCCGCGGTAGTCCGATAGGCTGACCGGGCTGCCGGAGAGGTCGGGCAGGCTGAACTCGGGTGCGAGCTGGTTCAAAGACACGCGAGGCATCGTGGTCTCCTTCTGACGCGACGGGATGTCGCTGGGCCCCTCACTACTATCACGCCGGGACCGGCGGCGCATCGAGCGGAACTCCGAAGGGCAGAGTGCGAGGCCCTGGGCCTCGGTCGCCTTCGTCGCTTCGGTCGCCGCCGAGAAGATCGACGCGGGACTGAGAGCGGCCATGGCGGGATAGGGATGAGCCGCAACCTCTCAGCAGGTCACGTGGACGACGGCGTAGACGTCCTCGGCGTCTGCGTCACGCAGAAGATGCAGCGCCTCCTTCGTGGGCGCGGCGACGATCTCGATTCCGCGCCGGTCCGCCTCCGCGCGGACGGCGGGCACGATCGGCAGGCTGCCGAACTCACCCGTCCCCACGATCAGCCGGCTGCCGCCCCAGGGGATCCTCTCCTCCGCTGAGAGCGGCGTGTGGCCGTACTCGTCACGGTACTGCTTTGACGGCTTCTTGCGGCGCCTCTCCACCTGGCCCGCTTCGATGACGATGTCAGACGTGTAGCGCCGGCCCTCGATCTCGACCTCGCCGAACGCGATCCACTTGGCCTTCATTCGCGTCCTCCCCACTGCATGCGGATCTGCCAGAGTCGTGGGTCAAGTCCCGATGTGAGGTGTAAGTCCGTCGTCGGGATGGTCTCTGCGTCAGGCCGCGGGTAGCGCACTCACCTCCACGACCCGGTCGGCGTCCGCCGCTCTGGCCAGCACCGCCTGCATCGACTCCTCCGAGAGGTAGCGCCGACCGACCAGCCCTTCGTCGTTCTGCTCGATGAGCAGGCTGCCGGCGAGCCGGACCCGCGCGGCGTCGTTGGGGTAGATGCCGACCACGTCAGAGCGGCGCCCGATCTCACGGTTCACGCGCTCCAGCGGGTTGGTCGAGCGCAGCTTCGTCCAGTGCTCGCGCGGGAAGGCCATGAAGGCGAGCAGGTCGTCCTCGGCTTCGGCGAGCAGGCGGGCCACCTTGGGCGCGCTCTGCGAGAGGACCACCGTCACCTCGCCCAGGCGCGTGCGGGCCTCGCCGGCGCTCTCGGCGGCGAAGATCTGGCGGA
>Ga0307380_10011864_pt1 | contig 10880 bp, 11 predicted proteins | sample UN3MG_FD_202239 | JGI IMG/M metagenome (GOLD analysis project Ga0307380, IMG submission 202239) | Soil microbial communities from Risofladan, Vaasa, Finland - UN-3 | ecosystem: Environmental > Terrestrial > Soil > Coastal area > Acid sulfate soil | place: Finland: Risofladan, Vaasa | collected... | reverse complement strand
TCAGTATGGCACCACTCTTTTTGAGAAATTATTTCTAAAAATGGGATATTTATCAGCGCAGAATAGTCAGTTGCCCGTATCTCAGGGCTCCACAAATGATGTTTTTTCCTTTTTTCATAAAAATATTTCCAGAATTTTACATTTTCTTCACTCTGTTGCCCATACATATTGAAATTTCCCTCTCTAAGTTTAACGCTACCTGTCCACTCAAAGATAGCAAGTAGTCCTCCTGGTTTTAATCGACTTAATAAAGAATATAATCCCAACCGCCAATTCTTAAGATGATGAAGGATTAAGACGGACAAACACAAGTCGAAATTTCTATTTATTGGCAATCTCTTTTCCATATCAAGGTGATAAACCTGCAAAATTGGCTTCTGGTTAATTGAAGCTTTAAGGATGTCGTTTTCTCGAGTGGAAGTGATTTGCGCTGTTTCCTTCAAGTTTTGTTCTAACTTCGCTAACATAAAATGTGAATTATCAAACGCTATTATTTGAATGTCTTTTCTCTGCTCAGCTGCTGCCCTAATTAAAGGTATAGTAATCATACTGCCATCACCAATTCCAGCATCAAGTATCTGTAGTTTTTGATTACTATCAGGTAGTTGGGCTAACAAAAATTTAGCAATATCCTTAATAACATTTCGGGGTATGAAATGTGTGTCCTTATACAATTTAACAGCTTCGCGATTTTGATATACTTGCATTATCGCTCCTTTATAGTACACTTAAACCAGTCAGCAAAAATAGACACATACAATTCCCAATAAGGATGTTTGTTATCTACTTCATGACCAAATTCAGACAATAAAATATACACAGAAAGGAAACCACGAGATAATGTAGGAAGTATTTCGGAAGCTTTGTCAGGGAGAAAGTATTTATCTTTTAAACCCCTGACAAAGAGAAGAGGACAGGAAATATTGCTCACCATGTCTTCGAAGTTCCAAATCTGATTGATTGATTCTCTATCAACTTTCACTCCTTTTTCTTCTAACCTTTTCATTGATTTAGAAAGTTGTTCAGGACTGTAATAATTGGTCATTTGATATGGAACTCCCCATAGAGCTATGCTGGAAATAATTCCTGGGTTGTCTAGCACATAACGCATAGCTACTACGCCGCCACCGCATCTTCCCCAGATACCCACTCTTTCGGAGGAAATGGAATACAAAATTTTCAAATAGTTAATAAGTGTTGCAACATCATTTACAGCATTAGGAACAGAATAACCGTTTTCTTTTTTACTTCGCCCTTGTCCATGTGTATCGACTATAACCGCTGTGAAACCTTGTAGAGAAAACTCTTCCGCAAGATGCTGGTAGCCGGAAAAAATATTCCCGTTTGAGTCCTTATAGTTTTTACCACTTCCTCCTGGAATCATAAGAATAAGCGGTGAATTCTTCTTACGACAGCCAAAAATGTCACATTCCATCCCTGCAATTGATGTTCGTTTCATTATATCTTTTTTAATTCACAATAATTATATGGATTCAACAGGACAAATAAGTTCTTGTATAAGATAAGGTCCATTCTCATTGAAGATGCATCCAATTCTTTACAAGCAATTTGGAGAATTCTCAGTGTTTCAGACATATTACCAAAAGGAAAATCTGTTTCAAATATACACCTATCCCAACCAATTTCCTGAATCACTTTTTTTACAAGCTCAACGGTAAGATATGAAAATCCTAAATATATGTTTGAAAACTTCTTTGCAATCTCCAATGCCTCCTTAAAGCGTTCTGGATTTCTTGAAGGACGACCACTATGGGCAATAACAATCTTAAGTCTCTGGAAATTCCTTGCTACTGGGCTTATCAAGGCCGGGCTTGCCTTTTTAATATCAAGACCCAAACCCGAGATTTCTCCTGTATGGAATACAATTGGTAATCCTTCCTGCTCACAATAACCATATAAGGGAAACAAGCTTTTGCTGTTCGGATGAAAATTTTGTAATATGGGATGTAACTTCAATCCTTTCAATCCGTATTTCTTAACTTCCCTTTTTAATGTCCATAAATTGGCTTCCCCAAACCCCTCAACTGAGGCAAATCCGATGAACTTTTCTGGATATTTTTGCACTATTTCGTATATAAAGCAATTTGGTATTGTTTGAGGTTGACAAATTGGAACCATTTTCCATATTGGTAGAAGGACGCATTTATCTATTTTATTCTTGTCCATCTGCGTGCTTATTCCGATGAAACCGGACACTGATTCCGGTTCATTCCGGACACCTTTCGGAGCGAAGCGACGCTGGCTATTCATTATACCTCCAAGTGGCCGGAATGAGTCAAGGATGATCTTCGTTTTCTCATAGATTCTCCTTTGAGTTCCAACCTGTATGCGTTGTGAACGATTCTATCCATGATGGCATCGGCAAGTGTTGGATTGGCGAACTGTTCATGCCATTCTGCAACCGGTATCTGGGTAACAACCATGGTCGAACTGTGATTGTATCTGTCTTCGACGATTTCGAGTATGTCATTAGTTTGTGTCTCGCTCAGGTGATTACGAAGCCAGTCATCCAGGATGAGAAGCTGGTATTTTGCCATCCGGTCTAAAAACTTGGGATAGGACCCGTCAGCACGGGCAAGCTTTAATTTTTCAAGCAGCCGGGAGAGCTGAAAATAGCGGACGGAAAACCCGTTTCGGCAGGCCGCGTTTCCAAGGGCACAGGCCAGATAGGTTTTCCCGGCTCCTGCGGGTCCGGTAGTGATCATATTGAGTTTTTCCCTAATCCATTTTCCCTCTGCCAGATAAAGGACTTGTTTGCGATCCAGTCCCCGTTTTGCGGATATATCGAGATCCTCCATGACCGCCGATTCTCTAAACCGTGCCATTCGCATCCGGCGATGCAGTTTTCTTGTCTGCCGCAGGTCCCATTCTCTGTCCAGAAGAAGACCGAAACGCTCATCAAAACTCAGTTTCTTGTACTGCGGGCTCTCCATCTGTTCCCGCAGTCCTTCCAGCATACCGCTGAGTTTAAGAGCGAATAATTTATCCATTATCGGTTGATGAAGCATGATTATCTCCTTTTTTTCTGTATTTTGGCCCTAAAGGCAAAACGTTAAAAAAAACGAGGCCCTCAGAGGCCGTATAAAGCTTTATCTCTGATCGATCCATACCAAAAACCTTCAGGAATAGTAATCTGTTCCACGGATGTTGTCGTGTGCTTTACTGACCACACCAGTCAATTCCTCCAACGACACTTTATCCAATCCGGCTTCCAGGATGTTTTTCACACCTTTGTAGGAATAAAGACTGAAAAAAAGTGCTCGCTTCGAGGCTGCTTCCAGCCGCTCTTTGCCATACCGTGTCTCCAGATGCATAAGCCCCAGACAAGAATGATATCCATGTTCGGGATGAGGACGACAAGTGAAGATGCAATTGACAAGCTCTTCCGTTAATCCTCCGATTTTCTTTGCCCATTTAATGAATCGCTCAGGATTATACTCCGCATATTGAAGATGAGATTCCGGCATATGCTCAGGATGAGTGGAGTGTCGTCCCGGTGTGTCATCCCTTTTATGGGAGGAGACTCGACGTGTGTTGTAGAAGACTTCAACGACCTGGTCTGTGGCTCTGATGTCAACATACTTTTTGATCAAAGTGTAGGGCACAGAGTAGTAATGTCTTTTAAATTCCACATGATAATCAATATGCACTTTAGCCCTCTTCCATTCAGCCACTTCAAAGGCTGTTTTCGGCAGAGGCCGAAGCACGGGTTTATCCAACTCCTCAAACATCTCTCTGCGGCTTATCTTCAGATGCTGCATCGGGCGGGTGTTGAGATCCTCGAGTCTTTCCTTCAGGGCTTCGTTGATCTCATCGATACTGAAAAACTGTCTCTTCCTCAACGGTGCGATAAGCCAGTATTCGACAGTCTGTACACCTTTCTCTACCTTGGCTTTATCTTTGGGATGGTTAACCCTGGTCGGAAGGACAGCCGTTCCGTAATGCCGCGCCAGCTCCTGATAAGTGGGATTCAGATCCGGCTCATAGTAACAAGCCGATGTCACACCGGTCTTGGTGTTATCCGGCACCAAAAGCTCTGGAACTCCGCCAAAATACTCAAACGCCCTGATATGGCCGCCAATCCAAGAGGTGAGAGCCTGTGAAGGATGGGCTTCCGCATAGGTGTAATTGCTGGCTCCCCATGTCGCCACAAAAATATATGCCTTCTTCTCCTCTCCACTTGATGGGTCCGTGTAGACCATTGTCAGCCCGGCATAGTCAACAAACAACTTCTCTCGCCGCCTTGTGAGTAATCCGCATGGAGGGGATTAACTTCTTTACCCATTGACTGTAGAGCTCGCAGAACTGGGAGTAGCCATAATAATCTGAGTTCTCTTCCTTATACTCTGTCCAGAGCAGTTTGCGGGTCACTCCTTTTTTCCTCAGTTCCTGATGAATCAATTCCCAATTAGGACAACTCCTCTTCCCATAGATCTTTATTACAGAAGGGAAAAGCTGCTGTTCCAATGCTTCGTCATCAAGCTCTTCAGGAAGAGGCCAGCAAAGACCCCCTTCTGAAGCTCGACATAAATACTCCCGGACGGTCTCCTTTCCAATCGAACATGCTCTGGCAATGGCCCGAATGGAAAGTCCCAAATGTTTTAACCTGAGAACTTCTCTGACTTTTCGCATGGATAACCTCTTTTTTGCCATCTTGTCCTCCTCTCTTTTTCGGAAGAGACATGATGACTTATTCCATTTAAGTTATCCAGCGCCGCTTCGTTGATTCCAGATTCCGGAATCTGGCAAAAAGTGGCCGGAATAAACCGGAATCCGTGGCCGGAATGCTCCGGATTTAGTGTCCGGAATAAATCGGAATCAGTGGCCGCTTTGGGCCGGATTTTGCAGCTCGATCAATAACTCAACAGAAGCGGCTAAAATTTCGTCCTCATACTTGAAAAACCCCTCTTTTGTTATATGCACATAAGCGTCAATAACCATTTTCTATTCACCCTTAATATGGTACGATTTGTCCATTTTTTACTGTTCGGATCACAAGCGGAATCCTTGAATCACCATTAGGCAATATGTCTATATCTCCCATCACTCCTGGGAAATCTTTTATCTCTAAGAGAGATTTTCTAATTCTCTCAGGAGTGTATCCCCCCTCTTTGATTGCCTTCACAATTAGGTTAATAACATCGTATCCAAATCCAGCATCTAATTCCGGTGGATTTCCATGTCTCTCAGTATATTTCTCCATAAATTTTTCAGCAGATGGGTTTTCTTTTTCAAAAAAGGGAGAAGTAAAAATCACACCTTCTAGCCCCTCTCCCGCAAGTTCTCTTGTAGTTTTATAGAGTGGTTCATAACTGGCTAATAGTTGCATTTTAATATTGAGTTCCTTCATCTGTTTTATAGCAAGTCCATAAACTTTCCCATAGCCACTTAGATATAAAGATTGAGAATTATATTGAGTTAATTTGAGCAAATGACCTCGTAATTCCGTATCTGTTTTTTCAAAACTTTCTTCAGCTACAATTTTGCCTCCTAATTCTTCAAATTTTGATATGAAAGCATTTTTTTCACCAATGCCACCTTCATCGTTTACAAATAGTACTGCCGAAGTTTCGATATTAAGCGTTTTTCTAGCAAACGATGCCATCTTCTCAGCAGCTTTTCCTTTGTTTACATAGTGTCTGAATGCCCATAGACTTCTATCAGCTGCCTCTGGATGTGTGACAATAGTCATGAAAAGAACCGTATTATTTTTTTCTGCTATTGGCATAATTGAGAAACTCACACCTGTCATTGCAGAGACCACAACCGGCATTTTTTCCATCATAAATTTATTCATCCAAGAAACCCCCTCCTTGGGATCATTTTTGCTATCACCGTAAATGATTTTTATTCTCTTTCCAGCAATTCCGCCTTCTTGGTTTATCTCTTCCACAGCAAGATCCATTCCTTTCTTTCCCCATTCTCCATAAAAAGACGCACTTCCTGTCAGCGGCAATATCGCCCCAATTTTATAAACCTCCGGCTCTTTTTTAGCACAGCCTGTGAAGCTGAAGAAGCCTATGGTGACAGAAAATATCACCGCTAATCTCGCTAATCTTAATATGCTCTTTTTTGATGTCATTTTAAATTCTCCTTTTATTGACTAATTACTCTTGAGAACAACTTTTATTCATCAGTAAACCTCTAAAATTTCTTTAAATCAAAAACCTACTGATCTCATACACTTTAAAATCAATCAAATTTATACTCCCCAGCGATACCCTGAGTTCGATATCGCATCAAAATTACAATAACAGCACCATATATCATCTGTCGTACATTTGGTGCAACAGTATCTGGAATATTTAAAAATCGCAAAACTTCCGGAAGGAGAACCATAAATACAGCCCCTATTACCGGTCCTTTAAGATTCCCGCTGCCGCCGATCAAGACTATTGTAAGGATAAAGATAGACTCATCAATTGCAAAACTTGTGGGATCAATATATGTTACATAACTTGCATACAAACTTCCGGCTACCGCGGCAATCCCCGCTGCAAATGCAAAGGACCATATTTTAAGATTTGTGGTATTTTTACCAAGAGCTTTTGCCGAAATTTCGTCTTCTCTAATTGCTTTCAATGCCCGTCCAAAAGGGGATTTACATAGAAGGTAAATAACCATAAAAATTATAGCAACCAATATCGATGTAAAAATAAAATATAAAGTCAGATTACCGAATTCAAAGCCAAAAAATGTTGGTTTTGGAATACCGGGTATTCCGTATGGACCTCTTGTAAGTGATACCCAGTTATATAGAACGCTAAAAATAATGATCTGGAAACCAATTGTAGCTAACACAAAATAATCGCCTTTCAAGCGTAAAGATGGAATTGAAACTATCAAACTCATAACCATTGTTATTAATATAGCAAATATTAATGCCAAGAAGAAATTGAAACCTATTTTAGTCATTAATAAAGTTGTTATATATGCACCGATACCGTAAAAAGCGGCATGGGAAAGCGATAGCAGTCCCGTATATCCGACCAGTAAATTTAATGATGATGATAAGATGATATAGATTCCGATCATTATCAGAATATGCAATATATAATTCACACTTCCTCCAATCTAGTTTTTCTACCCAAAATTCCCTGCGGTCTTAGTAGGAGAAAAATAATAAGTATTATGAAAGTAATAGCATCCTGCCAACGAGCTGATATTTGCCAAACGACAAGGTTTTGTATCAATCCAATTATAAATGCTCCCAAAGCTGCATTCTCAAATTTTTCAGTTCCACTTATTATAACAACAACAGCAGAAGTAAGCACAGCAGAAAAACCTATGTTAGGATCAATTCCCACATCCAAAGCAACCAGATTAGCAGCAACTCCTGCAAAAAGAGAACCTATGCCAAATACATAATTTCTTATCTTACTAACATTCATCCCTATAACTGTAGCTAAAGTTGGATTGTTTGATAGCGCTTCAATTGATTTTCCCAGTTTTGACTTTCTCAGAAATAAAAAGAACATCGAAAATAGTACTAAAAATGCAATAACTTCAAGAATCTGTATCCTTGTCAAAATAACATCAGCAAACTGGTAGGTTTTTTCTATACCAGGACGCAGAACCTTAGTTTCATTACCATAGATCATTGCAATCAGATTGACTAAAAAAATGTAAACTCCAAGTGAACTTATTAAAGAAATAGATAGTGGTGCTCCCTTTTTAAATAGTGGTAAATATACAAATTTTTCAATAGCTATTCCTAAAAACGCCGCTACAACTATCGAAATAACAAAGCTAATGAAAACATTTAATCCCAGAAGAATATTAGCTGTGTATAAAATATATGCACTTGCTGTATAGACAACACCGTGAGCAATATGGAAGACTTTAGCGGTTTTGTAAATAATCCCAAATCCTAAAGCCATAAGTGCATAAATGCATCCTACGACAATTCCATTAGCAACAAACTGAAAAAGCATTTAGTAATCCCATTTCTTTAAGATTAAGTCTTATAATTTCTGTCTAAATAATTCATGTTTAGTAAAAAATATTTTATCAACCATTTTGTCCTTTATGATTTTTTCTGGCACATCACACGCCTCAACTCGCCCCATCCGTAAAAGGTATACTCTATCGCTGATTGATAGCGCTTGTTTTATATTTTGCTCGACAAGAAGTACAGAGAAACCAAAATTATCTCTGATTTCTTTAATTTTTCTCGTTATTTGTTTTACTAAAAGTGGTGCTAAACCAGCCGATGGTTCATCAAGCAGCATAAGCTTCGGCTTTCTAATAAGCACTATGCACAAGGCGAGCATTTGTTTTTCTCCTCCACTTAATAAACCCGCCCTCCTTTTTCTATATTTATAAAGTTGAGGGAATAACCTGAACATCTCTTTTTTCCATTCCTCAATTTTATAATCTTCACCAGAAGCATAACAGCCCATTTCCAAATTCTCTTCTATGCTGAGGTTTGTGAATACCTCTCCCCCTTGAATAAAGTAAGAGATTCCCGATTTCCTATTTTTCATCGGATTATTTTTTGTAATATCTTTGTCTAGAAAAATTATTCTACCTCGACTTGGCTTTAACAATCCAAATACTACTTTTAAAAATGTTGACTTGCCGGCGCCGTTAGGTCCAATAATAGAAACAATCTCTCTTTTCTTGACTTCAACAGAAACACCATAGAGGACCTTCTTCTTTCCATAACTTGCTTCTATTCCTTCACTTATTAAAAATCCATCTTCACTCATTTCAAACTCCCAGATATACTTCTTTTAGAACCTCATCATTCATAATTTCATCCGGGAGACCAAAGGAAACAAGTTTACCGCTGTTTAATAGTATCACCCAATCAGAAATTTCATTTACTACTCGCATGTCATGTTCAATAAGAATGATCGTTCTACCTTGTCTTGTGAGACCTTTCAAAATGGATAGAATATCTTTTAACATAGCTGGATGGACACCTGATGCCGGTTCATCCAAGAGCATTAAGTTTGAATCACCAGCCAGCAATCTGGAAAGAGATAGGAGCTTTTGCTGCCCGAAGGAGAGGTCTTCTGCAAGAGATTCTTCTTTCTCGCTTAGTCCCACGAATTCAATCCACTCTCTGGCCTTGATCAAGTTAGACTCTTCAAAACTTCTCATTTTCTTTCTATTAAATAGCGAAATGAATGGATTTTCACCAGGTTGATCCTCCTTGGCTAATAAAACATTATCAAGAACAGATAATTTATCAAATACTCTCACATCTTGAAATAGCCTACCTATTCCCATACAGGCAATTTGATATGGAGAATTATTGTTTATCTTTTCCCCATGATAAAAAATTGCTCCTTTATCTACTTTAATAAATCCAGATATTATATTAAAAATAGTTGTTTTCCCTGCTCCATTAGGACCAATAAGACTTGTTATCTTTCCCTCAGGAATTGCAACAGAGAGGTTATCTACTGCTTTAAGACCGCCAAAACTCTTATTTACACTTTTAAGTTCAAGAATTTCCACTGATCTATACTCGAGTCTTTATATTAAATATTATGTGAATTTAAATAGCAATATTTATGCCATAAGTAAAAAAATACTACTTTTAGAAGAATAACTTCAGTTGCCCTAAATATTTTATTATTTTTCGCAAGTATTATGTTACACATTGCTCACATTTAATGTTACAATTATATCTCATTTAAGGGATAATTTCCCTGCTAGATGGTTTCTTTATTCATTTTTTTCATAGAGATGGAGATGTCTAAAAAGGCTTATTCGCAGAAGATCATTCTACCCTTTTACCAACGTCAACTATTTCCCTTATTGCCTCACGAGTAAACCTTGCCATAAACGTACAATTTTGCAACCAAAACCATTTTTTTAATACCGATTTTGAGGATGATTTTTAAGGTAATGTCCTGAAGATTAAAACATTTTGTGTGGTCTGACATCGTGCGGTCTGGCTGCATAGAAAAAACTCCAGGCCCCAAAGGAAAAAGCACTTTGTATTGCCTGGTCCCAAAAATTTCGGCCAAGCTACAGTCTTAGTCTCCAAAAGAAGAATAGAACCGTCCCCAAAGGAAATCCCAAAGGATTCATGCGACCATACCCCGGATCAAAAAAAATAGGATGTATCCCTATTTATTCATCCAAAGTGTTCTAAATTCCATAAATAATTGACCTCATTCTTTATAGTATTATATTTTTAGGCGAGGCTTAAGTGAAGTCAGCTCATTTTTCAAGAATTTTAAGATGGGTAATCGAAATATTTTATTAATCTTTGGAGAGCTTTAAATTAAGGAGGGCATATTGAAAAAAGCATTGAGGTTAGGATAATTATATTATTCAATTTAGGAGGTGAATAACATGAAAGGAATTTTTAACGAATTGCTTACGTTCATTTATGGAATAGCTCATCCTATAGGTACTTTAGTAGCAAAATTTTTGCAATTCATTTTCCATGTCGAGCTCCCTCTCAACATTATTGATGCGGTTGGATTTTTGTGTGTTTTAACCGCATTTATCATTCTTTTCAAGGCAGCAAAAAAAAATTGCATGGATTATTGTCATAATTGGCTGGATACTGATTTTAATCATAATTATTATGGCAATTTTTAATCTAGGTTAATTTTAGTCCATGCACTAATTCACCTAATATTGATAAAATTTCTTAAAGAAAATATTAAGCGATTAAAGTATCACTATCAAAAATCAAAGGGTCTAGATAGGCATTTGCCATTCCCAAGTTTCCATAGTCATTTTTTTTAAAATGCTAGGATTGTAATTAATGAGTTCTTCGTAAATCTTCCGGCCTTCATCAAAGAATGTCTCTGCTAAAATCCGTTTCCATTTCTTTCGCATTATTTTTCCAACTTTAGCATTGTATCTTGCCAAGTTAAGATATTCAGAAT
>Ga0307380_10011863_pt1 | contig 10881 bp, 9 predicted proteins | sample UN3MG_FD_202239 | JGI IMG/M metagenome (GOLD analysis project Ga0307380, IMG submission 202239) | Soil microbial communities from Risofladan, Vaasa, Finland - UN-3 | ecosystem: Environmental > Terrestrial > Soil > Coastal area > Acid sulfate soil | place: Finland: Risofladan, Vaasa | collected... | reverse complement strand
CATCAACAAGCTGAAAAACGCGCGAAGGCTGGCTACCCGCTACGACAAAACCGCCACCAGCTATCTCGGGTTCATCGAGATCGTATCCGCCCGGCTATGGTTCAGGCATTTGTCAACATGACCTAGCCCAACAGCCCGCGCCGGATTGCTGGTCACCATCGCCACGGCACCGGGCAGGTCATCGGTCACCCGCCCGAGTTTCATCGCCGCCATCAGCAGCGCCGAGGGCGCATAGTCCGACGACAGGATGTCCAACAGCCCCTGCTCCGCCAGCTCCATCGCCGCCACGTTGTTGGAATGACTGCCCCCGCGCAGAATGTTCGGCGCCCCCATCATCACCGGAATGCCAGCCGCATGGCAGGCCCGCGCCGCCTCCTGCGTGGTCGGGAACTCGGCCAACCTGACCCCGTGGCCTGCCGACAGGGCGACATGCTCGGCCGTGGTGTCGTCATGGCTCGCCAGCACCGCACCCAATCGCCTGGCACGTTCGACGATCCCGCGAAGGTTTTCGGGGCCATATTGCGCCGACAGGCCTTTGGCAAATGCCAGAAATTCGTCCATCTCCTGGTCGTTCAGATGCTGGCGGCCCTTAAGATAGCGGCGATACTGCGGGATATCGGTGAACTGGCGCTGCCCCGGCGTGTGGTCCATGATCGAGACAATGTCGATCTGGTCATCGGCCGAGAACTGGTCCATTTCCGCCAGTGCCGTCTGCGAGCAGACCTCGGCCCTGATATGCAGCCGATGGTCGATCCGCAACACCCCCGCAGCCACCAGCCTCTGAAGCTCGGTCATCACCCGTCGCGCATAACCGAATGATTTCGAAGACGGTGAACGCTCCTTCAGCGACCCCACGCGCAACGCATCAAACACGGTGGTGATCCCGGCCGATGCCATCTCTCCGTCATGGGCCACCACCGCCGCGCCATGCGGCCATTCGACCGTCGGACGAGGCTTCAAATGCCGCTCCAGATTGTCGGTATGCAGTTCGATCAGACCCGGCAGCACAATGGCACCGGCACAATCGACCGCGCCAGCCGGAACTCCGTTGCCGGTGTCAGCGGCAGCGATCAACCCGTCGCGCAGGACAACGGAGCCGGTGACAACCTCGTCCGCCAGCACCAGCCGGGCATTCGCCAGCACTAGCCCGATATCCGCCCCATCAAATCCGCGCATTCTAGCCACTCCACATTTTGCGCCGATGCCATACCAGTGAAACGCAAATCCGGCTAGGCTCGCCTGGCAAGTGACCGGAGCGCTCAATGATCGGCCTCGAAGGATACACCCGTTACGCTGTCTTCTGGGCTCCGCCAGCCGGGTCGGGCCTGGCCCGTTTCGGTGCCGAATGGCTCGGCTGGGATGCCGAGGCGGGGCGTTCGGTTTCCCAACCTGGCCCAACCCTGCCGTGCCCGCTGGCGGAGATTACCCGCACCCCACGGCGCTACGGTTTTCACGCCACGCTCAAACCGCCGTTCCGCCTAACCGCCGGAACTGACGCCGCGGCGCTCGACCAGGCGCTGGTCAGTCTGGCGGCGCGCCATCCACCTGCCACCGCGCCGGGTCTGGCGACCTCCACTCGTCTCGGTTTCGTCGCGCTGATGCCAACCGGGCCGTCCCCGGAAATTAACGCACTGGCAGCCACTTGCACGCGCGACCTCGATCCCTTTCGCGCACCACCGACCGAGGTGGAACTGGCGCAGCGCCGGGCCCGTGGCCTGACCGACCACCAAGAGGAAAACCTGAGCCGCTGGGGCTATCCCTATGTTCTCGATGATTTCCGGTTCCACCTGACCCTGACTGGCCGCATCCAGCCCGGCGAGGCGGGAGCGTTGAGCGTAGCCGCGACTACCCTCGCCGCTCCGCATCTCGACCCGGTACTTCGGGTGGACGATATCAGCCTGTTCGGCGACCCCGGCGGCGGCGAGGGATTCCGCCTGCTCCGCCGCTATCGGCTCACTGGCACCGGCCCCGGCTGACATCAGTCACACGGTAGACGCGCTCACAACGGCAATCCGCGCGCCGTCAGATCGCGGTGCAACGTTTCGGCGTTGGTGAACAGGATGCCATCGATCCCGACCGCGTTGCCCCCGGCGACATTGCCCGGACTGTCATCGATGAAAATGCAATCGCCGGCCGTCAGGCCGTTGCGATCAAGGCAAACCCGATAGATCGCCGGATCGGGCTTGATCAAGCTCTCATGAGCCGAGACAACAATATCGCGAAAGCTATTGGCCAGGAACGGAAAACGCTCCTGGCATTCGGCAAATTTCTCGGTTGAGAAATTGGTAATGGCATAGAGTGGCGTTGCCGCCTCGCGGAGGGAAGCGAGGATCTCGACGGCTCCGGGGATTTCTCCCGACACCGCGTCTTCCCAACGGTGATGAGACGCCTCGATCAGCGCCCGGCGATGTGGATGGCGGGCGCTCAACTCGGCAACCCGCTGGTCCCACAACCCACCGCGATCCAGCTCCAAGTTCCAGGCAAACCAGTCGACTTCGCGCAGAAACCGGTCGATCTCTGTTTCATCCGCCAGGATCTGCCGGAAGACCCTGAGGATATCCCAGTCGATCAGCACATTGCCGACATCGAAGATTACCGTCTTGGCCATCGCGCCGCCTCCTGTATCGCCGCATTTCGCGCGCCAATTTCAACTGGGAATCAAAATCAACGCAATGCGGCAGCATGGCATGTTCGAGAAACCCGGTCGACCGTCCGGGCGTTCCGTGATTTGCTGGGGACACAGGAAGGAGAAACACCATGACCGATTCCCCCGCCCTCACCGCCGAGCTTGCCACCGCCGGTTGGGAGCTTTCCGCCGACGGCAAGGCGATCTCGAAATCCTTCCGTTTCCGTGGCTTCCGCGACGCCATCGCCTGGATGACACGCGCTGCGTTCGAAGCCGAGCACCTGAACCATCACCCGGAGTGGTCGAATGTCTACAACCGGGTCGACGTGCGCCTGACAACCCATGAAACCGGCGGCCTTACGGTCAAGGACATCAACCTGGCCGAGCGGATGGAAAAGATTTCCGGCCGGAGCTTGGTGAAATGAACTGCTCCGCGAAATAACCGGGGCATGATCTCCGTCGCAAGGGAAGTGCATAGGCCGGATTTGAGAGGCAGGACCGTCGCCGCTGTTCACATCCAAATCCAAATCTACGCACAACCAGTTGTTGCCGGGGCTTGTCCTGACCCATCGACTGATGCTTAACATCATAGAGGCTGAGCAGCGCGGTAGGCGCAGCCTTTGGTTCGGGGAGCAAATGGACGCCACGCCAATCCTACGGGTTGAAAATCTGGTGAAGCACTATGGTGGCGTGATCGCCGTGGATGGCGCAAGTTTCGACGTCGCGCGCGGCTCGATCACCGGGTTGATCGGGCCCAATGGCGCCGGCAAGACCACCACCTTCGATATGATCGCCGGAGCGCAGAAGCCGACCGCCGGAAAGGTCAGCTTCGAGGGGCGTGACATCACCGGGGTGCCGACCCATGAGCTGTTCCACCTTGGGATCGTGCGCAGTTTTCAGATCCCGCGCGAATACGGCCGCCTGACGGTGATCGAAAACCTGATGGTGGTGCCGCCGGACCAGCCCGGCGAGTCGGTCTGGCTGACCTGGTTCGCTCCGGGGAGGGTACAGTTGCGTGAGCGCGAGGTGATGGAGCGGGCCGAGGAGACGTTGGAGTTCCTGGGCCTGAGCCATCTGCGCGACGAGCTGGCGGGCAACCTGTCGGGCGGGCAGAAGAAGCTGCTGGAGCTGGGCCGGGGGATGATGGCCGACTCGAAGCTGGTGCTGCTGGACGAACCCGGCGCGGGGGTAAACCCGACGCTGATGAACAAGATCATCGAGATGATCCAGCGCCTGCACGCCGAGCGCGGCTACACCTTCTGCATTGTCGAGCACGACATGGACCTGATCGCGCGGCTGTGCGACCCGGTGATCGTGCTGGTCGAGGGTAAGGTTCTGACGCAGGGACCGTTTTCCGAGGTCAGCAACGACGCCCGGGTGATCGACGCCTATTTCGGTGGTGGCGATACGGCCGAGGCCGCCGCATGAGCGCGATGCTCGAACTTGATGCAGTCTCGGCAGGGTACGGCGAGACCGAGATCCTGCATGGCATCAACCTGCATGTCGACCGGGGCGAGATCGTTGTCATCGTCGGGCCGAACGGGGCCGGCAAGTCGACAGCGATGAAGGCGGTGTTCGGATTGCTGAACATCATCGCCGGCGAGATCCGGCTGGCCGGCGAGGCGATCACCAACACGCCGCCGCGTGAGGTGGTGATGAAGGGCGTCGCCTATGTGCCGCAAAGCGCCAATGTCTTCGTCAGCCTGACGGTCGAGGAAAATCTGGAGATGGGGGCCTATGTCTCGGCTGAGAACCCGGCGGCGCGGATCGAGGAGATATTCGAGCTGTTCCCGCCGCTGCGCGAGAAACGCCGCCAGCCCGCCGGGTCGTTGTCGGGCGGTCAACGGCAGATGGTGGCGATGAGCAAGGCGCTGATGTTGCACCCCAAGATCCTGCTATTGGATGAGCCGACAGCGGGCCTGAGCCCGAAATACCGCGGCGAGATCTTCCAGATCGTCCAGAACATCAATGCTGCCGGAGCGACCATCCTGATGGTCGAGCAGAACGCCAAGCAGGCGCTGAACATCGCCCATCGCGGCTATGTGCTGGTCGACGGCGAGAACCGCCATACCGGGACCGGTCAGGCGCTGATCGCCGACCAGGAAGTCGCCCGGATGTTCCTCGGCGCAACGGCGGAGCGCCCGGCATGATGGAGTTCCTCAACTTCTACCTGGTCCCCGGCGTCGTTCTGGGCTGCATCTATGCACTGGGGGCGATCGGCATTTCGCTGACGTTCGGCATCCTGCGGTTCTCAAACTTCGCCCATGGCGACACCATGACCCTGGGGGTCTACATCACGCTCAGCCTGGTGCAGGTATCGGGGCTGCATCCGCTGGCCGTAGCGCCGGTGGCGATGCTGCTGACCACTGGTCTGGTGTTGGGCATGGACCTTGCCTTCTTCAAACCGTTTCGCAAAAGCCCGACGATCATGCTGGTGATCGCGTCCTTTGGGCTGATGCTGATGATCCGCTCGATGATCCAGTTTTTCTGGGGCGTTCAACTGCACGCGCTGAGGATCGGAATCGAAAAGATGGCATTCTTCGGCCCGTTTGCGATCCTGCCCCGCCACATCATGATTGTCGGCGCCGCCGTGGTGTTGATGATGGCGGTGCATCTGATGCTGACCCGGACGAAGATCGGCAAAGCGATGCGGGCAACCTCGGACAATCCGGAGCTTGCCGCGCTGACCGGGATCGATACCGAGCTGGTGATCCGGGCCACCTGGGCGATGGGGGCTTCGCTGGCCGTGGCGGCGGGGGTGTTCCTGGGCCTCGATACCCATGTTGAAACCATGATGGGCTTCAAGCTGTTGCTGCCGATGTTCGCCGCCGCCATCCTGGGCGGCATCGGGCGGCCTTACGGCGCGGTGGCGGGCGGGCTGGTGATTGGCATTGTCGAAGAACTAAGCTCATATCCGTGGATCGGCGAAACACCATTGCTGTCGCCGGGATACAAGGCCGGGGTCGCCTTCGCCATCATGGTGGCGATGCTGATCTGGAAACCCCAGGGACTGTTCCGGGGGAGGCAGTTCTGATGGAACAATATTACGGCTATTTCATCTATGCCCTCAGCCTGTTGACCATGGGCGGTATCTATTCGGTGCTGGCGCTGGGGCTGAATGTGCAGTGGGGCTTCACTGGCCTGTTCAATGCCGGCATTGCCGGGTTCTTCGCTGTGGGCGCCTACACCCAGGCATTGCTGACGACGCCAATCTACCGCGATCATCTGGGCGGGTATAATTGGCCGATCCCGCTGGCGATGCTGGCGGCGATGGTGCTGTCGGCGGTGGTTGCGTACGCTGTGGCGAAGATCTGCATCCGGCTCAGGTCGGACTATCTGGCCATCGCCACCATCGGCATCGCCGAGATCGTGCGGCTGATCTTTAAGAACGAGATATGGGCGACCAACGGGCCGCGCGGTGTGAGCCAGATCCCGAAGGCGTTCGAGGGGTTGCCGCAGCCGTGGAACACGTTGGCGTTCCTGGGCATGGTTCTGACCATTGTCGCATTGATCTATCTGGCGCTGGAGCGGGCTCGTACCGCACCCTGGGGCCGGGTGATGACGGCGATCCGCGAGAACGAAACTGCCGCCGCCGCCGCTGGCAAGAATATCGAGGGGTTCCGGCTGGAAAGCTTCGTGATCGGCTCGGCCTTGATGGGGTTGGGCGGCGCGCTGATGGCGCAGTACCTCAAACAAATCGACCCCAATGTCAGCGACCCGCTGACCGCGACCTTCCTGGTCTTTGTGATGCTGATCGTTGGCGGCTCGGCCAACAATCGCGGCGCTGTGCTGGGAGCGATGCTGATGTGGACGGTGTGGTCGTCGACCGAGATCCTGACCAGCCGCCTGCCTGACGAATTCGCTATTCGCTCGGCCTATGTCCGGGTATTCTTGATTGGTTTGATCCTGCAATTCATCCTGCAAAAGCGACCGCAGGGGATTTTGCCGGAGACCCGGCCAAAACCAAATCCACGCCATCGGGGCGATAACTCCCCGGTGAAAAACTCAGGGAGGACTACCGAATGAAACGTTTGATGACAGCGGCCGCAATAGCGGCCCTCGTCGCGGCTCCGGCCATGGCGGGCGATATCAAGGTCGGCTCGGTCGCCGGTGTCACCGGCCCGATCGCCGAACTGGTCGCGCCGATCGTCGCCGGGCGCAATCTGGCCGCCGAGGATGTGAACGCGCAGGGCGGTTTGCTGAATGGCGACCGGATGGTGCTGATGCTGGCCGACAGCCAGTGCGACCCGAAGGCTGGCGTCGATGCTGGCCAAAAAGTCGTCAATGTCGAGCAGGTCGTCGCCGTCATCGGCGCCTCGTGTTCTGGTGCTACCAACGGCATGGTGCAGTCGGTTACGATCCCGGCCGGGATCATGTCGATCTCGGACTCGGCGACGGCGCCGTCGGTCACTGATCTGGCCGACAATGATTTGGTGTTCCGCACCGCACCGTCGGACGCCTATCAGGGCGCCGCATTGGCCAAGCTGGCCTGGGACGCCGGCTTTAAGGCGCTTGCCGTAACCTATTCAAACGACGATTACAACGCCGGTATCGCCGGGGTTTTCGCGGCGAGCTTCGAAGGCATGGGCGGCAAGGTAACCGCCAACCAGGTACACGAGCCGAACAAAGCGTCGTACCGGTCCGAGATCCAAACCCTTTCCGGTGGTGGCGCCGAGGGATTGGCGCTGTTCGCCTATTACGGCGGTTCGGGCATCACCATCATCCGCAATTCGCTGGAGACCGGTGCTTTCGGCAAGTTCATGGCGGCTGACGGCATGTTCGATGTCTCGGTGATCGAGCAGATCGGTGCCGAGAATCTGGTGGGCAACCTGATGATCACCCAGTCCGCCTCGGACCCGGAGAACACCAGCTACCAGATCTTTGCCAAGGCGTTCGAGAAGACCGGCATGGACCCGGCGGCACCCTATGCAAGCCACGGCTATGACGCCACCTTCCTGGTCGCGCTGGCGATCGAGAAGGCGGGTGCGGCTGACCGCTCGAAGTTGTCGGCGGCGCTGCGCGAGGTTGCCAATGCACCGGGCGAGATCATCCGTCCCGGCGAATGGGCAAAGGCAAAGGCGCTGATCGCGGCGGGCAAGGACATCAACTACGAGGGTGCCAGCGGTGCCGTCGACTTTGACGCCAACGGCGACGTTGCCGGTTTCTACTCGGTCAACCGACCCGGCGATGACGGCAAATATGTGATGGAATTCCTGCGCTAAACATCGAGAGGGGCGCCTCGAGAGGGGCGACCCGAACTTGTAGGGTGTGCATTCATGCGCACCCTTTGACCAACACCCGCCGCGACGGTGCGCATGAATGCGCACCCTACGACGGCCAACCCGGCCACAGCCCCCATGACCCCACCCATCAGATTAGGCGTCGATATCGGAGGCACCTTTACCGATGTGGTGCTGGAGGCCGCGGGCGTTCTGCATTCGGTCAAGGTGCTGACCACCTACAACGCGCCGGAAGACGCGATCCTGGACGGGATCGGGCAGGTTTGTACGCGGGCGGGCGTGGCACCCGGCGCGCTGACGATGATCATCCACGGCACGACCCTGGCGACCAACGCGCTGATCGAGCGGCGCGGGGCGAAGACGGCGCTGATCACCACCAAGGGTTTTCGCGATGTGATCGAGATGCGGACCGAGAGCCGGTTCGAGCAATACGATCTGAACCTGGTGCTGCCCGAGCCGCTGATCGCCCGCAACCATCGCTATGTGCTGGACGAGCGGATCGGCGCGGCGGGCCAGGTCTTGAGGCCGCTGGAGCGGGCCGAGGTTGAGGCGCTGGCCGGGACCATCGCGGCAGGCGGCTATATCAGCGTTGCGGTGGGGTTGCTGCATTCCTATGCCAACCCGGCTCACGAGGCGTTGGTGCGCGAAGTGCTAGCAGCGCGCCTGCCGGGAGTGTCGGTGTCGCTATCCTCCGAGGTCTCACCGCAGATGCGCGAGTACGAGCGCTTCAACACGGTTTGCGCCAACGCTTATGTCAAGCCGATGATGCGGACTTACTTGAAGCGCCTGACCGGGCAGCTGGCGGCGATTGGCATCACCGCGCCGGTAATGTTGATGCATTCGGGCGGCGGGATTATCTCGCTGGAGAGCGCGTCGGAGTTTCCGGTGCGGCTGATCGAGTCCGGTCCCGCAGGTGGGGCGATCTTTGCAGCCGACCTGGCCCGGCGGTATGGGCTGGACCGCGTGCTGTCGTTCGACATGGGCGGCACGACGGCGAAGATCTGCATGATCCGCGGGCAAAGCCCGAAGACCGCGCGGGTGTTCGAGGCGGCCCGGAGTTACCGGTTCAAGAAGGGCTCAGGCATGCCGATCTCGATCCCGGTGATCGATATGGTCGAGATTGGTGCCGGCGGCGGCTCGCTGGCTTATGTGGATGCGATGCGCCAGATCCGGGTCGGGCCGGAGAGCGCTGGATCGGAGCCGGGGCCCGCCTGCTATCAAGGCGGCGGTGCGCGGCCCGCGGTGACCGATGCCGACCTGGTGTTGGGGCGGCTGGACCCGGATAACTTCGCTGGCGGGACCATCCCGCTGTCGGCTGAGGCAGCGGGGGTTGCCGTCGATATGGCAGTTGGCGTGCCGTTGGGGTTGGACCGGATGACGGCGGCCTTCGGGATATCCGAGGTGGTCGACGAGAACATGGCCAATGCGGCGCGGGTCCATGCGGTGGAGAACGGCGAGGATCTGTCGAGCTTCACCATGATCGCCTTTGGCGGCGCGGCCCCGCTGCATGCGGGAAGGCTGTGCCAAAAACTGGGGATCACGCGGTTTCTGGTGCCGCCGGGGGCGGGTGTCGGCTCGGCCATCGGGTTCCTGCGCGCGCCCTTCAGCTTCGAGGCGACGCGGAGCGCCTATATGCGGCTGAGCGATTTTAGCCCGGCGGCGGCGCGCCAGGTGCTGGCGGAACTGCGGGGCGAGGCGGCGACTTTCGTGCGCTCGTGCGATGCCAACGCCGAGATCGGCTACGAGGTTCGGGCCTATATGCGCTATGTCGGTCAGGGCTGGGAGATCCCGGTCGACCTGAGCCCCGAGGACGCGGCGGCGCCTGTGGCAGAGCACTGCCTGGCGCTGTTCGAGGACGCCTACAAGGTGCTGTTCGGTCGCGCGGTTGACGGTGTTGATGTCGAGGTTACCAGTTGGGCGGTCAAGGCAGCGACCCCCTTGCCGCAGGCGACCGCGATCGGCGCTGAAGGTGCCACCAGCAAGGTCACCATCAGCGCGACCCAGCAACTGTTCGACCCGGCCATAGGTGCTGTGGTCGAGGCGGGTGTGGTGGCGCGCGACAGGTTGGCGCCGGGGAACCGGCTGGCGGGCCCGGCCATGGTCACCGAGAGCGAGACAACCGTGGTGATCCCGACCGGCTTCACCGCCACGGTTCATGCCGATGGCAGCCTGGAGGTTGTCCGCGATGTCAGCGCCAAACTGGAGGCAGCGGAATACAGTGCCCCTGCCCTATCGGCGGTTGCCAATCAGGTGATGTGGAACCGGCTGATCTCGGTGGTTGAGGAACAGGCGCGGGCGTTGGTGCGGACGGCGTTTTCGACCTCGGTGCGCGAGGCTGGGGATCTGTCTGCCGGGGTCTATGATTTGGCCGGGCGGATGCTGGCGCAGGCGGTGACCGGGACACCGGGGCATGTCAATGCGATGGCGGAATCGGTTGGCCATTTCATGCGCGAGATCGGGGTCGCCAACATGCGCGAGGGGGATGTCTACATCACCAACGACCCGTGGATGGGGACCGGCCATCTGCATGACATTACCGTGGTGACACCGTCGTTCCATCGGGGCCGGCATGTCGGATATTTCGGCTGCACCGCCCATGTGGTCGATATTGGCGGGCGCGGTTTCGGGGCCGATGGGAACTCGGTCTACGAGGAGGGTTTCCTGATACCGATCATGCACTTCGCGCGGGAAGGTGAAGTTAATCGGGATCTGATCAAGATCGTGCGCCACAATGTGCGTGAGCAGGATCAGGTGGTAGGTGACATTTATGCGCTAGCCGCTTGTAATGAAACCGGACACCGGCGCCTGGTGGACATGCTGGACGAGTTCGGGCTGGACGATCTGGAGAGCATTGCGGGCTTCATACTCGAGCACAGCCGCCGGGCGACGATCGAGCGGATTGCCGCCCTCCACGCGAAGACATCGGGCGGTTCGGCGGGCGGCTCGGCGATAAACGAAATGACCATCGATGGCTATGCGACACCGATCCGGCTGGCGGTGCGGCTGGAGATCGAA
>Ga0307380_10011861_pt1 | contig 10882 bp, 6 predicted proteins | sample UN3MG_FD_202239 | JGI IMG/M metagenome (GOLD analysis project Ga0307380, IMG submission 202239) | Soil microbial communities from Risofladan, Vaasa, Finland - UN-3 | ecosystem: Environmental > Terrestrial > Soil > Coastal area > Acid sulfate soil | place: Finland: Risofladan, Vaasa | collected... | reverse complement strand
ATGCCTTCTGGACGGATGATCAAAACGATGAGCAATATAACGTAAGGTACGATGGCCACTGAACTGCGAACAGCCTGGGCGGTCTCCGGGCCAAAGACGAAGTCGCTGTTGGGTAGGGCTACGAGTCCCTGGGTCAAGCCGATCAGCAGACCGCCAAGGACAGCTCCAGGTATCGATTCAAGACCGCCAAGCAAGACGGCAGGGAAAGCCGACAGCACGATGATGGCCAGGCTTAGATCGAGACCGCTGGCGGTGGCTACCAGAATGCCGGCGGCGGTTGCGATAACCCCGGCAATGGCCCAAGAGGTTGCGAAGACGCGGTTTATGCGGATGCCCACGCTCTGTGCCGTCTCGTGATCCTCGGCGGTGGCTCTCATGGCCAAGCCCGTATTCGTATATTGAAAGAAAAGATAGAGGACCAGAACGAGCAACATGGCGATGACAAAAGACCAGACCAAGTTCTGCCTGAGTATGACAATGATGTCGTTGCCATTGTATTGGATGGGAAGGGTGATTTTGTAGGGATTGGCCACGTCAAAGATCACCGGAAAGTTTCTTTGAACAGCGCCAAAAACGAGAATGGTGAGGCCTTGCAGAAGTTGAGCCAGGGCCAGGGTCATAAGGATGATCGAGAGAAGCGGCTGGCCAGTCATCGGGCGTAAGGCCAGCCTCTCTATCAGCAGTCCAAGAACTACGGAAACGCCCATGGCGCAGATGATGGCCAACCAGAGAGGAAGACTGAGACCTTCCTCAGACCAGAACCACCATGTAGCCATCGTTCCGATGAGAAGCTGCTGCCCGTAGGCGAAGTTAAATATCTCCGAGGACTTGTATATCAATACAATGCCCAGAGCAATGAGGGCGATCGGACCGCCATTTAACAAGCCAGTCAACGCAAATTGGGGGAGTAATTGCCAGTTCATAACCGTTTCTTTCCAATAAGCATCAGATTTCAATCCATTGTAGCGATGCGTATATCAGTTTCGACAACCCCTTCCCCACCATCTCGATAGCGGACAGAAGCTCGAATGTTGATCGTATCTCGGTCATCGTACAGCGCCTCGACGATATCGCCGTAGCGGTCATTAAGGAACGAGCGGCGTAGTTTCCGGGTGCGTGTCATCTCCTCTTCATCCGCATCGAATTCTTTGTGCATGAGGACAAACCGGCGCAAGCGACCAGCCGGAGGCAAGCTGGCGTTTACGTCCGCGACGGCCTTGTTGACGAGTTGGTAAACCTCCCGCTTCTGAGATAGGTCTAGAAAGGTTGTATAGCCAGTCCCGCGCTTTTCGGCCCAATGGCACACATTCTCGAAATCGATGATGATTAGAGCAGTGACGTATTCCCGGGTTGGTCCGCCAATGGCCATCACGTCCCGGATATAAGGGCTGAACCTCAATCGCCCCTCGATAAACTGGGGGGAAAACCGCTCGCCGTTAGCCAGGGTTATCATGTCTTTTACACGATCAAGGTAAATGATGTGCCCGTCTTTATCGATATGGCCCGCATCGCCGGTGCGGAACCAGCGGCGTTCATCTTTATCATTCAGAATCGCCCTCTCTGTCTCCTCTTCGTCCTTGTAGTATCCTATGAAGACGGTCGGACCGGTGATCAGGATCTCGCCCTCATCGGAAGTGCGAATTTCAATTTCGGGAATGGGTTTGCCTACGCTGGCGAATTTGACGTCACCCTGAGGATGGATCGTAGCCCCACCGGTAACTTCCGTGGAGCCGTATATTTGTTTGAGGTTGATGCCCAGGGCGTGGAAGAAGCGCATGGCATCTGGGCTCAACGCCGATCCGGCTGTGTAGGCTGACCTGATATTTGACATGCCAAGTTGGTCGCGCAGAGGAGAGAAGACGAGGAAATTACCCAGCACGTTGGCGATTCTCAAGCCCAGTCCGAGATCCTCCTTGGAGAAGTGTTTATCGGCGACGCGATAACCTAACGGCAAGAACCAATCGTACAGTTTGCGATTTATCCAGGTCGCATCGTTCATGCGCACTTGAACGGTGGCCAGTAGATTGTCCCAAAGACGGGAGTTATAGAGGATCATTTCCGGTGATATTTCCCTGATGTTCTGCCGCACGGTTTCGGGTTCCTCGGGGAAATTCATTATCACCCCAGTATAGACGTGGGGCGCAAAGCCTAGGGAGACTTCGCCTATCCAGCCCAGGGGCAAGAAACTGACATGGTTGTCGGTATCATATCTAGTATCCGCTTCCTGGTAGAGTCGGGTCTCCTCGACGATATTTGTGTGGCTTAACATGACCCCTTTGGGCAGGCCCGTTGTACCGGAGGTGTAGCAGATGATGGCCAGATCATCGCCTTCGCCAAGAGCAACTTCAACCGCGAAGCGGTCCGACTCTTTTTTATCCAAGTCGTTGCCAAGGGCCTGGACTTCTTGGAAGGACATCAGCCACTTGTCATCGTAGTACCACATGCCCTTGTCGTCCCAATAGATCACCTTCTTGACGTTAGGGATATCGTGCTTGATCTCCAAGAGCTTGTCACATTGCTCCTGGTCTTGAGCCAGGACAAAGGTGGCCCCGCTGTGATTGACGATGTAGCTGATCTCCTTTGGGCTAGAGTCGGTAAATAGACCGACCTGGGCTCCGCCAGCGGCCTGCAGCCCGAAGAAAGCCCAAAGGTACTCGCGGTCATTGTCGCCGACGCTGCAAACTTTATCTCCCCGGCGAAGTCCCAAGGCGATCAGACCGAGGGAGAAAGCTTTCACCTGTTCGTAAGACTCTTGCCAAGAGAACTCGCGCCAGATGCCAAACTCCTTCTGGCGTAAAGCCACTCTGCCAGCGCCGTATTGCTGAACCTTGTTCAAGAAGCACTGGGGCAATGTCTTGGGAGATTTCATGGAATCGGTCACGCTTCACCGAGGTAGGCCAGGATAACTTTCTCCTCGCCCTTAATTTCATCGGGCACACCATCGGCAATCTTCTGTCCGAAATCAAGAACGACGACACGGTCAGATATATCCATCACCAGGCCCATATCATGTTCGATAAGGACGATGGTGGCGTTACGTAATTCATGGATATCCAATATGAAGCGGGCCATGTCCTCCTTTTCTTCGAGATTCATGCCCGCCATTGGTTCGTCGAGGAGCAGAAGTTTGGGTTCCAGGGCCAAGGCTCTTCCTAACTCCACGCGCTTTCTAAGGCCGTAAGGCAGGGCGCCGACTACGGATTTGCGAATGTGGGCGATCTCAAGAAAATCGATTATCTCCTCGACGACTTCGCGATTGGCGATCTCCTCGCGTTGGGCTCGCCCCCAATAGAGCATGCTGGCCAGAGCGCTTTCTTTCATGTGAATGTGTCTGGCAGCCATGAGGTTGTCCAGGGTGCTGAGCCCAGTGTATAAGGCGATGTTCTGGAATGTTCGAGCGATTCCGAGGGGAGCTATTTTGTGGGTGGGTGTCTTGGTGAGATCTTGCCCTTCGTAGATGACCCGGCCAGAATCCGGACGGTAGAATCCGCTAATACAGTTCAGTAGCGATGTTTTTCCGGCGCCATTCGGGCCGATGATGGCACGGATCTCTCCCGCCCTTACGTCGAAACTGACATCGCCGAGGACAAGTGTTCCTCCGAAACTCAGGAACACGTTTTCGACCGATAGGATCTTGTTATCTGAATTCACTCGTGCCTTTTCTGTAGATGTTAGAGTGAGTGGATCTATGGGTGTTGGTTCTGATAACTGTCGGCTCTAGAACTCCTATGGTTTACCGGCGCCGAATCTGGGTTGGTGGTCCATTTGAGACAGGACCCTTCAATGATAGGCTATTTGGTTGAAAGAGTGGCGATGCTCTTAGAGATTATCGACGAGCAAGGCCACGTTGGGATGATGCGACTGTGCCACAAGGATTTTAACAATGTAAAGCTATCACAGGATAGCTCGGGAAGCAAGATGAAAGGGGCTTGACCAGAGGACTGGTCTTGGCCAATAGGAAATTGGCCGGGGGCTGGGGAGATTAATAGCACGTGGATAGCGAGAAGAATAGCACGTGGATAACGGAAAGAATGGCACGCAGATGTGCTCTCAGGAGAGAGCTCGCAGATTACATGCGCGGATTTTCGCTGATAAAAAACTGATCTGCGGCACAGATTCCTATCTGTGCCATCTGCGGTCGGTTTGGGAAGGAAGGTTTTCGTGGGGGTCAGGCAACCAGCAGGACGGGTTCAAGTGTCATGCGGACGTTGAGCTGGTTGCCTGACCCGCATGGCTTGTAGCGGTGGTCTGACCCTACAAAGGTATATATCGATGGGGATTGATCCGCGATCGCCACGGTTGAGAATAGAGACCAAATGCATAGCAAATGCATAGCAAATGCATCGCACCTGGAGGTGCAACGCATTGATTATTGGACACCGATGAGGTGGCAGGAGCGGTTGTTGTAGTGGAGACGCCATGTCTCACGGCGGGGGTGATCGACGTACTCGAAGTGGGTGATTCCGGTGTTCTGGTTCCAAATCTCACAGCGACGCCAGGGTCCGATATTGAAAACATGATCGAACGTCGCTTCGATCACACCGCCATGGCAGACGGCGATGACCACATCTTCCCTATGGTTCTCCACTAACTCTTCGAGAAATAGCCCGACCCTGGTTCGGAAGTGGATGAACGTCTCGCCATCTTCCGTGAAGGGGGTCACGGTTGAGAAGGGACGTTCACTTGCCCAATAATCTGCGTAATCACGAGGCAGGTCATCGTTTGGCCAAGCGCTATGGTCCCATCGATTATTGCCAATCTCTCTCAAGCGGTCGTCATGTGTCACCCGGAGCGTGTAGGCTTGGCTGACATATTCAGCGGTCTCTCTGGCCCGGCGCATGCTGCTGGCGTAGAGAGCGTTTACTTCGGGCACTTGAGCGGGAAGCCACCTACCCAAAGCGGATGCCTGCCTGTTTCCAAGGTCAGTTAACCCTTCATCGGTGTTGCCGCTGTCCCATTCGGCCAGATTCACGTGACTTTGGCCGTGTCGAATCAGATATAGGTGCATGGGGGTAAATTCCTTAGCAAAATCGCTTTCGAGCTTGGAAAGCCCAAGAGCGGAATATATAGTGCGATAGTACAAATTCGATGAATTCTAATCCTTGAGGATGAAAGCTGCCAGGGCTGTCAACCTGTAAATGTCGAGACAGCCGTAGATAATTGCGATTTTGTTCAGTAAGGTCATCGCTGGGCAGCATAATGGGCACCACGTCTAGAGTTACGATCGTGAATGTGGGATATCGTTCAACCAACTACTGGGTTGTCAGCGCAGGATCTGCGCGCTTGCTGGTGGACCTGGGCTGGCCGGGCAGTATGGGAATGATGCGAGCGAATCTCAAACGGTTGGATGTGCCCATCAAAGAAATCCGGTACGCGATGGCAACGCACTACCATATCGATCACGCAGGTCTTGGCCAAGAGCTTAAGCAGGACGGTGTACCGCTGCTTGTGTTCGATATGCAGGTCAGTGCCATTCCGCTTATGAAAACATGGATTAAGCCGCAGGATCACTATGTGGAAGTAACAACGCAGGACAATGTCACTATCTCTTGTGCTGAGAGCCGCTCGCTGCTTGGACAGCTGGGTATCATGGGGGAAATCGTTCATACACCAGGACATTCGGACGACAGCGTTTCGCTAATTCTCGACGACGGTTCAGTTTTTACCGGGGACCTGACCCGCCCGGAGTTCATCGGAGTGGAAGACGCCGCAGTCGTGGCTGCAAGCTGGCAGCTCCTCAGGGAGCGAGGAGCTGCTCGCGTATATCCGGGTCACGGCCCCATACGACAAATGGATATTGGGCCCAATATGTGAATTGATGTGTACGGGCTGTCAGAATTTGAGGACTGAAGGGTTGACCGCTGACGTTTTATAAGCGTTAAGGTTGCCTACGGGCAAAGTTAGCCGGGTTTCGACCACCGAAAATGGCGGCTGAGTTCAGAGGAATACGCGAAGCCAATTGACTCCTTGTACTTCTCCACCCATTCTGAGTACAACGTTGGACCGGTGGGGGGTTCTGGTGAGGTAAGGTATTCGTCCATTAGGCCACGCAGCTCGTTTTTGGTCAATATCACGTCACGAAGGAATAGGCCGATGACCTTTCCCAACAGTATGCTTAAGCCTGGTGGAATGTGGATGAAGGTCACTTTCCTACCGATGGTGGATGCCGTTAAGCGGACGAACTCCTCATAGGTGTAAGTTTCGGGTCCGATGGCGTCGCTCTCGTTTGAGGAATCGGTCTGACCATGACCTACGGCGATGGAAGCTAAATCTTCGACAGAGATGGGCTGCAGCTTATAAGATCCGTCACCCGGGATCGGGAAGAAGGGAATTTTTCGAATGAGCCAGGCGATGTTGTTTACCAATATATCTTCGCGGCCGAAAACCAGCGTGGGCCGGATGATGGAGTAAGCGAGGCCGGACTCTCTGAGTAAATTTTCCTGCAATGCTTTGCCCGCATAGTAGGGGAGATCCGAATCTTCTGAGGCATTGGTGACGCTGATGTGGACGATCTTTCGAACTCCCGCTTCTTTCGCACACCGGAAGAGGATGCCTGTATTATCTACAGCCTGTTCAAAGGTCAGACCGCTGTGATTGAAGCGGATCCAATAGGTGTTGTAAAGCCGGTCAACGCCGCGTAAGGTCTCTACCAGTCGATCGGGATGGTCGAAATCGTACGGAAAAGCTGCTACAGACGAACCAAAGGGGTTGGGCTTGTCCGTATGAGTCGTTATGGTTTTGACAAGTCGCCCTTTATTCAGAAGACGGTCAGTGATATAGCGGCCGATATAGCCAAAGGAGCCTGTTACTACGTCGGTTGTTGGATCCAAATTAGTTCCTACCTGCGTTTCCTCCTCCGGAATAAGAACGTCGTCCCGATCAGCAGCAACCAGGGCAGCGACCAGCCTGAAAAGCCACCCGATGCCGGGGCACAGCCCGCCTTTTCAGATTGGGCCAGACCAAAAGCGTCTGCGAGACCAAAAACGAAGGCAGCAAAACCATCTTGCTCCGGCTGGCAACTCTGAACCGTTTCTCTGCCTGATTCATGGGTGATGACCGGGGAGTAGGAGTTCATTAGAAGCGGCAAGTAGACATCATTGTCCGCGTCTTCAACGACCTCGTGCAGCCCGGAGAATACGTCTGTGCCGCCTTCATTGGTGGCGGTCAGGACGACGGCGAAGGAGCCTGTCTCATTATACAAGTGAGTTGGGTGGGCGTCACTTGAGACAGGGCTGCCATCACCGAAATTCCACTGGTAGATGAGCGTTCCTCCACCGGTGGTGGTGTTGGTGAACACCGAGAGGCTGCCAAGGGAAACGGGGGAGTTGCTGGTGAAGCCTGCTTGAGGGCCGACCGGTACGACCAGGTGCTGATGGCTGACCACACTGTAACCGCCTGCATTGGTCGCGGTAAGGACGACGGTGTAATCGCCTTCGGAGGCGTAGATGTGCGTTGGATGGATGTTGGCAGCGGTGGGAGAACCATCGCCAAAGTTCCACTCGAAATCGATGGTTCCGCCGCCAGTGGTCGTATTGGTAAAGACTGAGAGATTGCCGACGACTACCGGTGAATTGCTGGTGAAACTCGCCTGGGGAGCCAGAGGTAATACCTCGTGCAGGCTAGAAAAGACGCTGGAACCACCTTCATTAGTGGCGGTAAGGACGACTGAGTAATTGCCTTCAGAGGCGTAGGTATGCGTTGGATGGATGCCGGTAGTGATGGGAGTGCCATCGCCGAAGTTCCACTGGTAGCTCAGGACACCTCCACCTGTTGTCGTGTTGGTGAACACCGATAGGCTGCCAACGACAACTGGTGAGTTGCTGGTGAAATTCGCCTGGGGAGCCGAGGGCAAAACCTCATACAGGCTTGAGAAGACGCTGGAGCCACCTTCATTGGTCGCGGTCAGGATGACGGTGTAGAGGCCAACATCAGCGTACATATGCACCGGATGGGTACCGGTGACAACGGGAGTGGCATCGCCAAAATACCACTCAAACCCCAGCGTCCCGCCACCTGCGGTCGTATTGGTGAAGATCGACATGGAACCAAGGGCGACCGGGGAGTTGCTGGTGAAGTTGGCCTGCGGACCAGCAAGGGATAGTTCAAAGGATGTGTAGTCTAGAACAACCTCGCCATAACCGTCCCTGACCTCCTGGTGCAAGGCGTACAGGCCGGTCTGGTGGCCCGTGCTAGGCCAGGAGATGATCTCATCGCTGGGGCCGGGGGAGAGGGTCAAGGGCCGATCATCGGTAAAGACAACAAGCCCATCAGGGCCAATGATGGTGGAAGTCAGCACAACGCCAAACGAGCTGCCGGTGTTATTTAGCAATTGGGCGGTGATGGACACCACCTCGCCCGGGATGTAGATTTCGTCGTCTAGAGCAGTCTCGAGTTCAAGACGGTGGATCGTTAACGCCCTTTCGCTGGTGTTGTTGCTTTCATCGTACTCAAGCACGATTCCGGTAGGATCGACGATGGCGGATAGGACCCGATCACCGCCTTGCCCCATGGTGTTCCAGGGGGCAGTAATGACCACCGTTTCGCCGGGCAACAGTTCCGGAACTCCGTAGGTACCAATGAGGGCTGAGCCATCAAGCAAGATTTCGAGGAATGCAGCGCTCGACTCTCCCTGCCCGGCATTGGCGACCATGACGTTGATCTCGCCGCTGCTAAGGGCGAGTGCGCCAGGGACCAGGTCCGGCAGATCGGCCCCGAAATCGAAGCTGGTGGACCGGGCGCTCCAGAAGCCATCCATCAATAGGGTGGCTGTGAGGACGCGGCTGCCCGGAGGGATGGGACTGCTTAGGGTCACCGAGATGGTCTGGTAGCCGGGATCGAGGACGACGCCAGTGTTGGTTTCTGGTCCGACATCGAGCAGCACCGAAACTTGGGCCGGGCCACCGAGCTGGCTGTAAATATCCAGCAAGGCATAGACGGGATCGCCGGGATCAACGTACGAGACCTGGTTTGTCGTCACTCGATCAAGCGTCGCCGGTCCGATGTCAAATCCCTCCATGCCGTCGGCTGGACCACCATTCCCTCCGTCCTGGAACTGGCGCAGTAGTTTGCCTGTCCCAGCCGGGGACATGGTATAGAGCAGCTGGTGCAATCCCATTTGGGTGCTGGTAATGACGGCTGTAACCACCACATGATTGTCCAGCGATGCCGCCAGGGGGAGTGACAGATGGTTCGTTTCTCCAACGCTCCCATCGGGATAGCGCAGCCAGGAGGTAAAATCGACTTCGGTTTCCGTATCGCTGGCGACGACCAGTGAGGTGCTGATCACCTGGCCTGATTCGAAGGGACCTTCCGCCGGATCGGAGCCTATGACTCGAACCCAGGGTGCGAGGACATCAAACCAGGCAACCTGCTCTCGCCCGTCGGCCGCACATTCGCATCCATGGACTACATAATAAGCGGGGAAGGATCCCCGATCCGTCGTCGCAGGAATGGGGAAGCTGAACCCAGGATCGAGGCCGATGGTGAGGGTATAGGTCTGGTCGAAGGCAAAGGCGGTCACTACTCCTTGGGTCAAGGTTGTTACCAAGGTGGCCTGGACGGTCTCGCCAGGCTGGTAGACCTGTTTGTCCAATTCAAAGGTGGCCCCTAGATTAAGGGGGTAAATGTATAGGGTATTCAGATAAGCACCACGGTCAGCGTAGTGCCCATATATTCCGTAGAAGACTTTGCGATCGGCACTGAAGGTAGCGGTGTAGGGGAAGGTCAGCTCGATACTTGCCCCGGGGCCGAGGCTGAAAACCTGGGTTCGAGTGATGCCGTTGAAGGCGGTCAGAGCGGACAGGTCACCTGTGTCACGGGTCCCGGTGTTGTCGATGGACAGGATGACATCCACCGGATCGTTTTCTAGATAATTGGCCCGGTCTGTCCGAGTTTCCACGGTCAGGGAAATACCCTCGACGTGAAAGGGGACGGTGCCCGAATCACCCTCGAAATCATAGGTGCTGCTGACAGTGTAGGTGCTGAGCAGGTCTTGGGTGGGCATATCCAACGGCAGGTAGGTGGTATAGGAGAAGACGGCCGTCTCCCCCGCCATTACCCACTGCTTCTGCTGCTCATCCTTCAGATCTCCTAGGGAGAATGTAAAGGAGGCCAAGTCGGGCGAATCGCCGCTGTTTTCGACGCCGAAGGTTAGGGTGACTACCTGGTCGCTGAACAAGGTCGTCTCACTGGGCAGCTGGGTGACGTTGAAGTCAGGTCCGGATAGCGTGCCGGTGATCTCCGAACTGTTCAGAAGAGTCCCATTCTCGGCCCATATTTCGAGGCTGATGGAATAGAGGCCTGGGCTAAGATCGGCCGTATCGACAGCGGCTGAGAAAATGCCGGTTGCCTCAATAGGCACGAAGAAAGTTTGCTCAGCGCTAGAGAAGGGTACTGGATCTGGGCCGTCATAACGCTGGCCCACCGCGCGCAAGGTTCCGGTGAAGGGATTCCAACCGACGTTTGTAATAACGACAGTGACGGTAGGAGCGCCGCTGGCTGTCAGGCGCAGGTCATTATCACCTCTAATGGCCAATTCCAGGTCCTGGGTCTGTGACAGAGAGCCGGCGGAGCTGTGGCTGAATAAGGCTGGATTGTCGGCTTCATCCACGAGTAAAGTCACCGCTGCGGGCCGAAGTCCGCGGGTCAGGCTAACCACGAGAGCATCGTTCAGTATGTCACCAGCCGGCAGGGTGTGGGTATGGGTGACGACGGTGCCGTCAGGATCAGATTCCAGAGGCGCTAACCAGGCCACGCCTTGGCGTTGGAGAGCGGGCAGATCGCTACGGAACAGCAATGGCGATTCCCCAGTCGCCCGCCTGGTCTTGTAGGGTAGGGCTTCAGCCAGATCGAAGATTAATTTGGCGACGATGTCTTCCGAACC
>Ga0307380_10011860_pt1 | contig 10882 bp, 8 predicted proteins | sample UN3MG_FD_202239 | JGI IMG/M metagenome (GOLD analysis project Ga0307380, IMG submission 202239) | Soil microbial communities from Risofladan, Vaasa, Finland - UN-3 | ecosystem: Environmental > Terrestrial > Soil > Coastal area > Acid sulfate soil | place: Finland: Risofladan, Vaasa | collected... | reverse complement strand
TTCTAAATGCCTGTGCTTCAACAAGTACTACTATTACGCGAGATCAATTAATGTGTCCTAAAAAGCTACGCTGAGTAGAGTCAATAGTCCATAATTAAAATAAGATCAAAGCGGTCAAATTCTTAGGAATACCCATTCTTTTCTCTGGCTACGAGTCCAATGCAAAAAGCAACAAGTCAAAAAAGCTATGAACACAACAGAGGAAGATTCTGACAGTTTTTATTTTCAGTTTTGCAGACCGCTTTTTAGAAAGATTGAAAAGGGGATAATTTACCTGGTTGTTGGAATGCCTTATGCATAAATGAAAAATGTTTCCCTGTTCCTTGAATGGCAACTGATTTTTAAAATCTTTTTGGTTCAGGAATCCAGGTGTCTGGAATTTATTCTATTTTGGTCCAAATCAAGAAGAATATTTTTGGAGGAAATACTTGACATCTGAGAGAAATAATTTATACTTATAATAGTTACTTTCAGCACGAAACTAAGCTGTTGTTAATCATTTTCTTTATCCAATATTATTGATTGAATAATTCCTTTTTCCCATTCCACCTTTTAAATGAGATAAGCAAATTATGTCAGAGAGCAAAGATTCAATATACGGAAGAAAGCTTCGGATGGGCATGGTCGGCGGCGGCGAGGGTTCTTTTATCGGTCCGGTTCACCGCAGGGCGGCCCTGATGGATGAGCAGATCGAGCTGGTCTGCGGCGCTTTCGATGTGATAGCTGAGAAAGGCCGGGTTTTCGGGGTTGAAAAACTGTTTCTTGACCCCGCTCGTTCTTACGGCACCTACGAGGAGATGGCAGAGAAGGAAGCGGCCCTGAGCCCCGCGACCCGCATGGACTTTGTCGTCATTGTAACCCCGAACCACATGCATTTTCCCATTGCCAGGCTTTTTCTCGAAGCCGGCTTCCATGTGGTCTGCGAAAAACCGATGACCACCAGCCTTGAACAGGCGCTCGAACTTCGCAAAATAGTGCGGAAGAGCGGTAATGTGTTTGTACTGGCCCACAACTACACCGGCTATCAGATGGTCAAACAGGCCAAGGCCATGGTAGCCGCAGGCGAGCTCGGCGAGATCAAGAAAGTGGTAGTGCAGTATCCTCAAGGGTGGCTGCTCACCCGCCTGGAGCTCGAGGGGAATGCTCAGGCTGTTTGGCGTACAGATCCCAAGCAATCCGGACCGGCCGGCTGCCTGGGCGATATCGGTACACATGCGGCCAACATGGTGCATTATATCACCGGACTCGAGATTGAATCCCTTTGCGCGGACGTAACTACTTTCGCTCCAGGCCGAAAGCTGGATGATGATGTAAGCGTGCTGTTGCGCTTTGAAGGCGGAGCGCGGGGGATTCTCCAATCCAGCCAGATCCTTGCCGGAAAGGAGAATGATTTCAACATTTGGGTCCACGGGGACAAAGCCTCGCTCCACTGGCGTCAGGAAGCGCCCAACTACCTTCTTTTTGCGCCTCCCAAAGCACCGGTCCGGATTTTGAGCCGGGGCAACGACTACCTGGCGTCACTCTCCAAACTGGCCAGCCGTGTCCCACCGGGACACCATGAAGGCTACATCGAATCCTTCGCCAACCTTTACCTGGGTGCAGTGGACAGTATCCGTGCTGCTGAGTGCGGGGTAAAAAAAGAGTTAAGCCTCGATTATCCGGGTGTCGAGGATGGCGTCCGGGGAATGGCCTTTATCGAGACAGTACTTGAAAGCGGCCGCTCAAAAGAGAAATGGACTCCTTTCAAAAAATTTTAGCCGGGCCAGGCATGTTCTTGGTGGTCGCGGAGCCTTGACAGCCAGATAAAATTCAATCTTTGGAGCAGACTTTTATCATAGAAGTCTATTTATGAAAAACTGTTTCTGTTCTCAATCGCCAGTTTCATCTTCCCTTTGATTCCTTTTGTAATTTTGGGTTGCCGGGGAAAAACGGGCGCAGTACGGATAGCAAGCGGCGGCAATCTCAAAAACATATCCACTGTCGCTTTTCGAGGTCAGAATGGAGAGAAAATATTGCAGGTTGTAAATTCGAATGAAACAGACCTGGCAGCTGCTGTCAGTTATAATAACCAAACAGCAGCGGTTACTTTATCGGCTATAAGTATTTCCATATTTATCTGGCAATAGCGGGCAGAGAGATTTTTAGACTCAAACGTGCATTCACCATATAAAGATTGAAAATGATTTTTGAAACCGGGCTGAAGTGTTGAAATATGGGTCAACTCAAGAATGAAGGTTTAAAGGCCGGTTTCGACAGTAGTCTCAGGCTTGAATAACCTCTATCAAAGTTGATAGAGGGAATAGCGGATAAAGACATTTTTTACAGGGGTTTTCTTATGTCGGACAAGATGAACCGTCGAGAGTTTATCAACGTAATGGGAACTGGAACAGCGGCAATTGTATTGCCGAATTACATCACTCAAAGAACGGAAAAGGAACGGCCGAACATTCTATGGATAAGTGCGGAAGATCTTAGTCCCGACCTTGGCTGCTACGGATATGATCTGGTTCGGACCCCCAATATCGACAGATTAGCTTCGGAAGGAATCAGATATACCAATGCATTCACTGTCGCCGGTGTCTGCGCTCCGAGCAGATCAGCAATTATTACCGGGATGTATCCCTCGACAATCGGTTCTATGCATATGCGGACATGGATGGAGCCGAAGTATGTTGGAATTTATTCTCCGCCAGGGATCAATTATGAGTGTGTTCCTCCTCCTTATGTCAAATGTTTTACTGAATATCTACGGGCTTCTGGATACTATTGCACGAATAGAGCAAAAACAGATTATCAGTTCAAGTCGCCAGTTACAGCCTGGGACAGAGATCAAAATAATTATGGAGATTGGGAGGGAAGAGAGAATGGACAGCCCTTTTTCTGTGTAATCAATCATATGATAACACACGAAAGCAAAATGCGCATTCCTCTTGAAAAAGATCCGATCATTGATCCGGAAAGTATCGAGCTTCCGCCTTATTATCCTGACTCGCCTGCTTTCAGAAGAGACTGGGCCAGGAATCTGGATAATATCGAGACATTGGACAAGCAGGTAGGCGAGCTATTGGACAGACTGGAAAAAGATGGACTTGCTGAAAACACGGCGGTTTTTTTCTGGGGAGACCACGGAAGAGGTTTAGCACGGGCGAAACAATGGATATACGATGCTGGAATCCATGTCCCTCTTATAATCCGATGGCCAGGGGCAATCAAGCCTGGTACTGTTTGCGATGATTTGATAAGCTTTATTGACTTAGGCCCTACGGTACTTTCCATTGCTGGAGTAAATGTACCATCATATATGCAGGGACAGGCGCTTCTAGGTGCGCAGAAAGCCCCCCCGCGCGACTACATATTTGCAATCAGTGACCGGATGGATGAGACTTATGATACTATCAGGGCAGTGCGTGATAAAAATTACAAATATATCAGAAACTATTGGCTCTCCGTACCATATTCCAAGCACATCACTTATTCGGATATGATGCCTTCGATGCAGGAATGGCGCAAGCTCGACAAAGAAGGGAAATTAAAAGGACCCTCAAAGCTATTTTTCGAGCCCAGAAAACCGGAGGAATTATATGATATCAGAGTTGACCCACATGAAATCAACAATCTCGCAAATGATCCAGAACATCAAGATGTTCTTCAAAAAATGCGCAAAGTCTTGGAAGATTGGATGAAAGAAACAAAGGACCTGGGCCTGGTTCCCGAAGAAGTATTGATAGAGATGATGTGGCCTGGAAAAGTCCAGCCAAAAACTGATCTTCCCGAGATCAGGCCGGGGAGCGGAACCTATTCTAGCTCTGTGAAATTAAAGATTACATGTTCGACAGAAGGAGCTTCAATTGCCTATACGACCGAAAGCGGGGATAATCCACACTGGCTGCTTTATACAGGCGAATTAACACTTGATAAAAATGTTGAATTGCGGATAAAAGCCATACGCTATGGATATGCAGAAAGCCCGGAAGTTAAAGCAAAATATATAATTATGTCATGATAGCTGCTTGTTCCCGTGACCTGCTGACCTGCTTCCCAATTTCAGGTCCATTGATAATGCCAGTCTCAGGCGCAATCTGACACTGGATTATAATCCAGCCAAGAAGAATTCTGCCATGAGAAAGAGTCGTTATCCTGCGGACCCGGATTGCTTTTGCACTGTGTAAAAATGGTTAAAACAGGTCAAAATCATCTGTTCATACTTTTCATCTTGCGCAGCAGTTCCACAACGCTTTGTGTGAAAAGCCATTCCCCGTCCGGGGTGGCGTGAGTCACATCGATTTCATATCCCCCTTCAGGGAACGCCGTTTTTGTCGGCAGATAGCCGGATGAGCCATTGCAGTAGCCGACAAACAGGGTTTTCGGGTAGGGAGACATGTGTTTGATGTTTATGCCTATCTGAGTAAAGACTTCTGCTGAGGCGCCGGCAAGGACCAGGTCATTTAACCGGAGAAGGGAAACCCGGAAGGGGACTGCCGGTCCATGTTTTTCGATCTCAGATTCTTTGCGGGGAATATTTATCACCTTCTGCACTGTCTCGATTTCCACCTGGCCGGTTACCTCGAGATCATTGCAGATATCCAGTACATCGTCACCCAGGATAATCCCGAGGATGTCCAGATTAAAGTTGGTATAAATAAAGTCCTTCATGCACGTGTATACAGGCTCGACATCACCCGCCGCCCCATTGAGATACATCGCCGTTACGCCATTGCCCAACTTTTTTTCGAGATAGCGCGTAACCGAACCCGGCGCATCGCCGCTGATTTTCAGATTGTTCATAAATAAAGCCACTCCATGGCAGGGGTAATTGACCGCCACAGCCATTAAGGATCCGTCATATTTTTCAATCCTGATAACGCTGAATTCTCTATCGACAATCCCGTAAGGGTCTCGCGCCAGATACACTTTACCGTCCGGGTAAGTGGCGCGGCGATTTATATTCATAAAAGATCTTCCAAAACCGACACCGATCTTTGCGGGCACGAGAGTATTCCGCGCTTCCTTAAGTCCCTCGAGCAATTTGTCCTTGATCATCCTGGAGTACTCCGGATTTTTGCCGTTTTCTCCTACTCCAGGTGCGGAGTGGGTATGGGTAAAGGTCCATAACAACTGGTCTCTCTTGATCGGAGTCTCCTCTTCCATCCTATCGACAAAGGCTTCGTAATAATCATTCCCGGCACCGACAAGGTCGGTGGCAACAATAAACACCTGTTTCGAACCATTATCAAGGGCTAAAATCTTCATGAAAATATCATCATGAACTCCATCGGAAGGATCCTTGCGGGGGAAACCTGCCAACCAGAGCTTTGCCTTGGGGTCGGGAGTAATGTTTATTCTGACGACGGAAGCTTTAAGCGCACCTGCAAAGCTGTTGGAATATGAAAATAAAACTGCTGCGAATAAAGCTAATAACAACAACCTGCTTAAATAATTTATAGTCCGCATTTTTTCTCCCCTGTTAACACATAAGAATTATACTCTTTACTGCCAGATAATTTATTGGGGACTTCCTTTTCAAAAAATAAGGAATGATTCGCCGCAAAGCCTGTCATTTCTCATAATACAGGTTGTTTATATATCCCAGCACCCCGTTATGAAATATCTCCTCCGCTCTTTCATCAAAGGGCGTCGAGGTTGTTCTGACCTCATAACCTCCTTCGCTGAACGCCCTTCTCGTAGTAAGGTAGCCGACAGAGCCGTTGCTGTAGCCAAAATAGAAGGTCTCAGGAAATGGAGAGGCATCTTTGATGTTCATCGCTATTTCACAAAAGAGCTCACAGGGCGCGCTAAAAACCGCCAGGTCATTGATCCTTAAAAACCGCACAGGAACTTTTATTGTTGCGGCGCCCTCTTTTTCTGCTCTGACTTTATTTCTCGGAAACTCAAGTATTATGGCCCCTGTCTTCAAAGAAACATCCGGAGTGGTGGTAACCATTTTTTGAGCCAAAAGAATCGGGTCGCCGAGCATCTTCTCGAAATAATAAATATTGAAATGGTTGTCTTCGATAAAGTCGTGCCTGGTGTCATACAAAGGTCCCAGGTTTCCGGCGGCGCCATTGATATAAAGCATTGGGGCGCCAAATTTTTTCTCAACATAAGATGCTACTATACCTGGTGCGTCCCCGCTGATTTTTTGATTCGTGGCGTACAATGCCGTGCCATGCATAGCATAATTAGCAATCAGAGCCATAGGTGAACCGTCCGCTTTTTCAATCTTGATTATTCCGAGCTGACGATCCATTGGTCCTTCAGGATTTTTCCCGAGATAAACACTGTCTGGATATAATGCCCTTCTGTTCATATTGGCAAGCGCAATACTGCTCGTATAACCCAACTTTGCCGGAGCAAGGCTCGCTCTTGCTTCCTTGACCGCTTTAATGGCAGCCTCTTTTAACCACTCGGAGTATTTTCCATTTGTCTCTCTGCCAACCCCAGGACCTGAGTGAGTGTGAGTGGAAGCCCAGATAACCTGTTCAGGCTCGATCCCTGTCTGAGTTTTAAGTTTGGTACAGAAATCATCAAAGTAAGACAGAGGAAAGCCACTAATATCAGTCGAGATAAGAAAAAATTGGCTGGTGCCGTCATCCAGGCAAACGATCCTTAAATAAAGGCTGTCATGTACCTCCACAAAAGGTTTCCCTCTTAGAGCAGGTATTCCGTAACCGCTCAAGAAGACAGGATGGTCTGGAGTTATGTTAACCTTAATGCAGCTTGCCCTGAAAGTTCCATCTTCTTCTCGAGTGTAGGCTCGAGACCGTAAAAACAATGGAGAGGAAGAAAAAAGAATCAGAAGCCATAAGAAAAACACGTTTGTTTTCATCAGGAGCCCCCCCTTCTATGGTTATTGATGACTGATAGAGCAATCTAATAATGAATATATCGCTACTTTGTAAAAAATTATTTTGTACTTTGGCGGTTATAATACTCCATTGAAAATTTGAGAAAAATAATTGAACTAATTCCATGCAGCACAAATACAATAGTGGTAAAATTATAGCAATTTTTGTACTTTTTGGTTATAGTGGAAATATATGATCGATTGGGATTTTGTGAAAATTAAAAATTACTTGCCGCACGTAATTAATTATAGTAAATTCAAGCTAAAAGTAAAGAAAAAATTTTGTCTTATTTTTGGGGAGGGATGAAATCCTAAAGATAATTTTTCATTCCAGTGCCAGCTTGTAAGCGGGCTCGAGCGGGGAGCGATGGATATTTCCGAAAAATTGCTACGAGCAATAATATCCTGTCAGATTTTGCTATTAAATCAAAGTACAATTGTTCATCGGAAAATTCAGAGAGAGGCTTTTCTTTTTAGTTCTTTCTGGGATTTTTCGTCCAGGACCTTATTTTGAATATGGTAAGAAATAATGCTCAGCCGCCGCTTTATTTTGAAAATATTTTACCTGGTGATTGCTCTTTTGCACTTTTCCGGGCTTTCCGGTCTTAGGGCGAGCGACCTTTCCCTGGCATTTCTTTACCCTGCCGCTGAAAGGTACAAAGAAGACATCAACCAGGATGGTGTGTTAGATGTCTCGGACGCAATAACCTTGTTATTGCTGGGTGTCAATATCCCCGATAGCCCCAAGGCGGACTATAACGATGACGGTGTTTACAACATCCTTGATGTCGTGAAGCTTTTAGTTAATATCAGGGACAAAAAACTCACGCTGTTAAATCCCCTGGACACAACATTAACCGATTCAACGGCCATCGACACCACAGCTACCGACACCACGGCGACCGACACCACGGCGACCAAGACGACATATGTACTTAGTGGAATGGTTTTCTGCGCGGAAACGCCCCTATTTAATGTATCAATGATCATGCTTGGCGATAAAGAGGCGACTACTCATACAGATGCTGCTGGAATGTACTTCTTCCAAGTTCCGAATGGGCATTATACGATCGTACCGAGCCAAATCGGAGGATACGCATTTAATCCAATCTCTTACGATGTTATAGTTTCAGGAAGCGATGTGAAATACCTTAATTTCTTTGTTTATGGCTATGAAAGCCTGCCTGGTTATTAATTTAAGATTGGGGACCGGCAATATCTATTCGACTTCTGGTGTGTTTATTAATTTACCCAAATTGTATGTTTTAACATGCCGAAAAATATTTGTAGACCCCAGGAGAAAGCTCTCAAAATAATGTGAACATCAGTTAAAACGGGAAAATATCAGGCTGCCTCGATCAAATAATTTCTAAACTCGTCTCGCACAGCCCGCCATTGTATTAAACGTTTAATGGAATAACCTGCGGTTCAGGCGGCGACATACCTGCTGCCTGAACCGGTTTGTATTAGTGGCCCTCCAGATTTTCCATCCACAAAAGTGTTAATCTCTTTGTTTGGACAGACCCTCTAAAGTTAAATGCCACATAAACATATGCGTAGAACTTTGTTTGCTTAAGTCTGCTTAAAGATCTCTGCAGTGGATATATCAAGGTATAGGTTCTTCAAAGATTGTTTTAGACAATTAAGGAGAATCTATTTATAGTGGTAATCATAAGACCTTGAAATCTTGGAATAGTAATGGTGAGATTCTTCGGGAAAATGAATCGGCTGAAATATGAAGTGCAACTTCGCAGTATCAAAAGTGGCGCAAATTAACATGGTTTTAGCAAATTAAGAATGATTCCTTCATGCGCTAACGCTATAGTTGGGATTTAAACCGCTATTGACAAGTTTCTGAATATAGGATAAAATCCTTTAGCCTCAAAAAAGAACAGATTGCAATTGCTTGAGATTTAGTCAGTTGCCAATATAAGGTTTATTGGATTTATAAATCGGAGCTTCCTATGGGAACAGTAAATAGAAAATATCACAAAGGTGATATAATATTTAAAGAGGGAAAAACAGGAGACTGTTGTTATGTGGTAAAGTCTGGCAGGGTTGAAGTATTTAAGATGCAACGTGGTAAAGAGGTAAAGCTTGCAGAACTATGCGAATATGAGTTTTTCGGAGAAATGAGCTTACTTGATCCTAACAATAGGCTACGAAGTGCCTCCGTACGTGCAATAGAGGATTCGGATGTGATAATAATGAGTAAGGAGATGTTTCAACAATATTTGGGACAATTAACACCTGGTATTCAGAATCTAATAAGGACACTGGTAATACGCTTACGTAAAACCAACGCTCAGCTTCGGTATTATCAGGATAAGGAAGTTGAAGAGAAATTGGATATTATGGTAGATTGAAGTTTTGTATAAAGAAGGTAGGCAATGAGCAGGAACAGATCGCAGGCAGATCATGTTATAGCCATTTAGAACAATTTGGACAAGTTTAGTCTGCTAGAGGCGCAAGTTTATCCAGAAAAATTAATTGCCATTCCTTAAACCATCAGCTATGCTGATGGTCCAAGCTTTGCTTTGCGAGTAAGAGAGAGATTTACAAAATAGCGGTACTGGGGTAGACATTTTTGGGCCACGGGGTACTGTGTTAGTACGGTAGGTTTGAATGAGGACGAGATAAGGAAATATGTAAGGTGGCAATTAGAAAAAGATAGAGCCATGGATCAACTCAAGTTATGGAAAAAGTAATAGACCCTTTTAGGGTCACCCACAAGCCACCCCTTTTAGGGGTGGTTATTGACCTATGCCTCAACAGTCCCAAAGGAGGGTCTTATGCGGTATCTCGTTATGTTGGTGGGTGTTGCTTTCCTGTGCAGTCAACTGGGGTGATCTTGACAAAAATCCTTTGCAGGGGATGAAACGATTTGACAAGGGTGAGAAGCGGAATGTTGTTCTTTCGCCCGAACAAGCCGAGATGTTAATCGCCGAACTTGACGGTCCGATAGCAGACATCGTGGAGTTCGCCTTATACTCGGGGATGAGAAAGAGCAATATTCTGAATTTGCGGATTGAGCAAATAGAGTTTCATCCGCGTTGGCCCACAGGGATAATCACGACTGTTGTTAAGGGTGGAAGAAAAGAAACAATCCCTATAGGTCCAGAGGCAGTTGAGACATTGAAGCACGTTATTGGAAACTGAAGGTTATGTATTCTTGAACCATCACACTGGAAGACCCTTTATCTCGATCCACAAGGTAGTAGATAAAGCTATCCGTAAGCTCGGACTTACGGCAGAGGATGGATCAAAGCTTCGCTTTCATGATTTCCGCCATTTCAGGGCTAGCACATGGTTAAACGCCGGTGCAAGGTTGGAAGATATCCAGATTGCCTTGGGCCACAGGAGCAGAGTCACGACTGAAAGGTATATCACTATTGACAAGCAGGCTGTGGGTGAGAGGCTTAGTTTAATAAAAAGCCCCGGCAGGTAATTCTACCAGGGCTTTTAATAACAAGACTCTCATGATTTTTTGTCGCAGTTTTGTCACAGTTTGCTTTTGGAGCAACTGCCTGGCGTGCCAAAAAACTCTGTAAGTGCTTGATATATATGGTGGGCGCTACTGGATTCGAACCAGTGACCTCCTGCTTGTAAGGCAGGCGCTCTAAACCAGCTGAGCTAAGCGCCCCCGGTTTGGAAGATTTATAAAATAATAGCCAGGGGAACCAAAACGCAGTAACCCACCAAAAGGCAAAGCGGGGCAAAAGTGATCGAGCCCATTCCCAGGGCCACATGGCCGATAATGATCACTATCAAGGCCGCCAGTATCAACATCAGGTTTTTCTGGCTAAAAGAGCTAGCCAGCCCCTGAGCCTGTTCAGGGATGCGTTTTTTCCCTACCTTGCGGTTCAATTTTTTATCCCTGTTATCCACTATCTGATTCTCTTAAAACTCTATTGAGCCTGAAAAATTATTTTCCCGAATGACTCTGCCTCTCAAAAAACAAAGAAATATAAGTCCAATTTAATAATATTAATTCCCCAGTCAAGCCCGGAATCTCAATAACAGTTATCCTCTCTATTT
>Ga0307380_10011859_pt1 | contig 10883 bp, 11 predicted proteins | sample UN3MG_FD_202239 | JGI IMG/M metagenome (GOLD analysis project Ga0307380, IMG submission 202239) | Soil microbial communities from Risofladan, Vaasa, Finland - UN-3 | ecosystem: Environmental > Terrestrial > Soil > Coastal area > Acid sulfate soil | place: Finland: Risofladan, Vaasa | collected... | reverse complement strand
CCATCGGGCACGCAGGCGTCGTGCGCTGCATCCCCCGGTGCGGCCACACATTCTAGGGACCGCCGGTCTGCGCTCCACCTGTTTCAAAAGTTTTGAAAACTTGTTGAAGCCGCCCTGGCCCGGCGCTCTTGCATTCGGCGTCCCGTCGGCCGTCACCGCCGCCGTCCGATCCGGTCCGGCCCCGCATAACCGCGCCGCCAGTCGTCCGGCAAGGTCCACTCCTGCCGTTGCGAACCGAACGGGGCACGCAACGTCCGAATTCGACAGCCTCCGCTTACCCCGGCTCGCAAACGTGCTTCCGATAGCACCGCGACCACTGACGCCGCGTTCGCCCCGTCCGTCGCGCTGGTTTATGGGTCGCCGCTCGCGGCGGCGCCTGATGAAGTTCATCCCCGACGCAACCGATACGCGGTACATGGAATGCCCTCAAGCTCCAGCTCGACCCCTGCTGCCTCCGATGCTGCCGGGGGAACGCGGCCTGTTGCACGGCGCTATCCGCTGGGTAACCGCCTCCAGGGCGCATCGGGTTATTTGTATTCTGGCCGGGCTCTGGCTGATCAACATCTTCGACCTGATGCTCACCCTGTTGGCCCACGCACAGGGTGTGCTGGACGAGTCCAACCCCATCGCCCGTTTCATCCTCCCCCTGGGACCCATCGCCGTCGGCGTCTTCAAGTTGGGCCTGGTCGGCGGAAGCAGCGTCGTCCTGATCCGATATCGCCGGCGACTGATCTCCGAGGCCACCGCCGCCGCCATGTTCCTCATCTACGCCGGAGTGGCCGTTCGATGGAAACTCTGCTACGAGATGTACGCCCTCTCCACCACCGTCACCATCAGTCCCGACGACCTGGAACGGCTCGAAGCTTGGTCCTCCGGAATCCCCATCCTCTGAACCACCGCCGGCGCGGCGCCCGACCGACCGCTCGCAACACACCCATGACCTCGAAGGCACGCCCCCATCCGATGGTCCCCGGGCGCAAAAAGAGACCCCGGTGATCTCGCCGGGGCCTCCTGCATACCAACTATCCTGAACCGGTCCTGCCTCGCGTCGGCCTACCCGCCGTCCGGCACCACCGGCACGTACTCCGGCCACCACATCGATGCCGCCACCACGTCATCAACCTGATCGTCCGGGATTATGCGCCCCAGGTGGTTCTTGCTGGCGTAGCGGATCACGTTGGCCGCGATCTTGGCGCTGGCCTGCCGCAGATCGTTCTGGCTCGGGTAGAGGGCGCCCATGTCCAGTCGCTCCTGCGTCACGCACTCCGCCAGCGTCCGGGCCGCGATCTCGAACATCTCGTTGGTGACCTCCCGAATCTCACCAATGATCACGCCCAGCCCCACCCCGGGGAAGATGAACACGTTGTTGCTCTGCCCGATCACGTACCGCTTGCCGTTGTATTCCACGTCCGGGAACGGGCTCCCCGTCGCCACCAGCCCCCGACCGTCGGTCCAGGCAATGGCCTCGGACGGCGTGCACTCCGCCTTGCTGTTCGGGTTGCTCAGCGGCATGATCATCGGCCGTTCCACGTGCTTGGCCACTTCCCGGATCATCGCCTCGCGGAACGTGCCCGGATGGGCCGTCGCACCGATCAGCACCGTGGGCTTCACCGCGGCGATAACCTCCTCCGGGGTCGGCTTCTCGCCCTTGATGCCGTAGTATTCCAGGACGTCCTTGGGAACGGCCAGTTCCAGCTTGTGTTCGTCATGGATGGCCCGCCCCTCATACAGCAGCCCCTGGCTGTCAAACAGGATCTGCGACCTCCGGATCACTTCCTCGGGCACGCCGTCCGACCGCATGGCCGTGGCCAGCAGGCGGGATATCCCCGTGCAGGCCTCGCCCGCCCCGATGTACACGAAACGCTGCTCGCCGATCTTCTGCCCCGTGACCCGCAGGGCCGCGAACACGCCGGACGTCGTGACGGCCGCTGTGCCCTGGATGTCGTCGTTGAAGCACGGCACGCGCCTGCGGTAACGCTCGATCAGCTTGAAGGCCCGGTCCTTGTGGAAGTCCTCCCACTGGAGCAGAGCGTGCGGGAACACCTCCTGCACGCCGGCCACAAAGGTCTCCACGTAATCGTCGTACTCCTTGCCCCGCAGACGACGCTTGGGATAGCCCACGTAACACGGGTCCTCCAGCAGCCCGGAGTTGTCCGTCCCGATGTCCAGGCTGATGGGCAGAACCTTCGACGGGTGGATGCCCGCACCGGCCACGTAAAGCGCCAGCTTACCCACCGGAATCCCCATCCCCCCCGCGCCCTGGTCCCCAAGACCCAGGATCCGCTCATTGTCGGTCACCACGATCAGCCGGATGTCCTTGAACGGCGAGTTGCGCAGCACCTCCGGAATCCGGTCCTTGTCATCCGGCGTCAGCCATATCCCGCGGGCCGAGCGGAAAACGTGGCTGTAGCGCTGGCAGGCCTGACCGACCGTCGGCGTGTAGACGATCGGCATCATCTCCTCCATGTTCTCCACCAGCACACGGTAGAACAGGACCTCGTTGCGGTCCTGCAGTGCCGCCAGACAGATGTACTTCTCCAGGTCGCTGGGCTTCGCCCGAATGTGCTCCAGCTCCAGCTCCACCTGTTTCTCGATCGTGCAAAACGTGTGCGGCAGCAGGCCGTGCACGCCGAAACGCACCCGCTCCTCCGGGCTGAAGGCCAGACCCTTGTTCGTCGAAGGGTTGTTCAGCAACCAGACGCCCCGCTTCCTGGTGCGGATCTCCGTCGGCGGGGTGATAACGCTGGCGGGTTTCTCGCTCTTCATGTTGCAGTCTCCTTCTGCGGCGTAATTGTCCGGCACCGTCTGGAACCATCGATTCCCGTGCGCCTTGCCTTACCGGCTAGCAATTCGCGTGCCGCCAGGGGCCCCTCGCCCCACCCCCGCCGGCCCATCCATCTGCCGCCCGGCTCTCCAGCCCGGCGCCAACAGCCCCCGGCAAACCGATCCGACCAAGCATCCCCCCTGGCCATCTCGTTGTCCAACACGCCGGCCGGGGACATCCCCAGCGTGCCCCCCCGACCCGCACGCCGCAGCAGCGTGCCAACTGCTCCCCCGTCCTGCCCTGGCGTGCATGGGCCCCCACCGCCCGTTAGGATGCCGCTCCGGCGACGCCTTGGCAAGTACCTGGTCGGCGCCCCGGACGAGGTTACTCGATGGACTACATCTGGCTCGTACTGGTGGGTGTGGTGGCCGGTCTGGCCGGCGGGCTGCTCGGCATCGGCGGAAGCATCGTCATGATTCCCGGCATGAACCTGCTCTTCGGCTATCACCAGCACCTCCATCAGGCCGCCGCCATGATCGTCAATTTCTTCGTCGTCGTACCAGCGGTCTACCAGCACCTGCGGGCCCGGGCGGTTATCTGGCCCGTTGTTCGCGCCATGGCCCCCACCGCCGTCGTCGCCGTCCTGGCCGGCGTGGCCCTCAGCGAGACCTCGCTCTTCGCCGGGCGGAACGAGGTCTACTTGACCGGCTTGTTCGGTCTGTTCATGGCCTACGTCGGCCTGGCCGACCTCGTCCGACTCTTCCGGGGCACGCCGACGACCGAAACCGTCAATCCCACCACCGTGCCCGTTTGGAAGGCCGCACTGCTGGTCGGCCTCCCCGCCGGGGTGGTCGCCGGGCTCCTGGGCGTCGGCGGCGGCATCATGATGGTCCCCCTCCAGCGCCGGATTCTCCGTATCCCCATCCGCATGGCCATCGCCAACTCGGCCACCGCCATCATCCTGCTGAGTCCGGTCGGGGCCTTCATGAAGAATTACGCGGTGATCTCCGGCGGCTCGTACCCCTGGTGGAAATCGCTGGTCCTGGCGGGCGTGCTCATCCCGACGGCCATGTGCGCCGCCTTCTTCGGCGGCAGGCTGACCCACACGCTGCCCGTCAAGCAGGTCCGCATCGCCTTCATCCTCTTGCTGTTTGTCCTGGCGATCCGGATGTGCCTGCGGGCCGCCTCCGCCCTGTAGCCGCCACACTCCCCAGCGCCGGAACTCGCGCAGATGCTGCGCCAGGACGCCTCCGGCTCGTCCCGATCGCCCCGCCGTGCAAACCGCAGCCTGTAGCCCGCCCTGGCCACCGGTCGATATACACACTGACGGGACTAGCGAAGTCCGGACCCGCCGTTCAATCTGACAGGAGGTCCCCCATGGTGCCCAGTCGATACCGCCTGAAGCCGCTCGCCGCGATTGTCCTTCTCGGAGCCGTCACACTGCTCGCCACCGGCGGATGCAACAAACTGGGCGACGAATTCCGCGCCGCCGCCGGACCCGAGCTCCAGGCCGGCGTCACGCAACTGCTCAACGGACTGGTCGACGGCACATTCGCCGTGGTTGACCCGGACGACGACGAGGACACCTCCACCGGCGGCTAACCGTACCCGCTCGCCCCGGCCCACTTTGAGTGGTTCAGCACCCGCCTGCCCGCAGAATGTGATTCCCGGCCAAATCCGCCGAACGACGTGCAATCATTGCGCCCGCCCGCGATTCCCCAGACACTCGGCCAAGGCACGCGACAACTCCAGACGCATCATCGTACACGCCGAGCCCTGCGGTCTGAAACGATGACGCTCCTCGCCCGTCTGGCGGAACCCGTTGGCCCGATAGCAACGGATGGCCGCCTCGTTGTCCGGAAAGACGATCAGCACGACCCGCTCGATACGCGTGTCGGCGAACGCCTCGGCCACCAGCCGGCGGGTGAACGCCGCCCCCAACCCCTGCCCCCGAAGCGCCGGCGCGATCACCACGTGCCCCAGCCACATCGCCTGCCCCGTACTTCGCAGCGGGTTCAGCTCCGCATACCCGCACGGCGCCGGCTCGTCATCGCGAAACAACAGCAGCGGACGATCCGTCGGCTTGGTCCAGCCGATCACCTTATCAACCGTCAACGGCGGCAACGTACTCGGAGCCAACCACAGCAACTCCTCGTCCGGCACCCAACCCACTACCGTATGCGCAAACAGCTTGTCGAACGGTCGCAGTTGTAGCGTCTCTCGGCACACGTCAATCCACCTCGCCAAGCGGCGGAGCTTCGCCCGTGAGGGCACAAGCCGGCTCGCCCACCTGGGCTTGCCACCGAGACAATAACCGATTCAGGGTACCAGAGGGAGAAACAACCGGCGGACGCTGGGGCGAGAGAAACGTGCATGCGGCCGCCGCCAGGCTTCCCCATGATCGCGTCCCACCGCGTTCCGAAGAGCACAGAAGATTGTAGTTGCCAGTCCACTTCGAATGCTGCAGCATCCAACAGACCAGAGGTGACGGGATCGCCGCTGTCCCCTTGCCGGCTGAGCCCCTCAGAGGTAAGGTGATCGTGCAAGGCACGTTCAATGGGAAGCGCCAGGTTGCGTTCCGCTTGACCATGCCGCCGGTCGGTATTCGCAACGTATCTTACGCCGGGGAGCCATAGCATGGCCGGAACAGAACGTTCGCGGCCGGCCGTCCGCTGCAAGTCTTGCGGCAAGAAGATCAGCGCGACGGCTCCCGCCGGGGGGAGGCCGGCGACTTGTCCCGAGTGCAACGCCCCGATGGTCGCGCCGAAGGCACCGCGCAGCGCGGCACGCGCCAACCCGGCCGCAGCAGCCCCGCCCGGCGAAGAACTGATCAGGTTCGACTGTGAGCAGTGCGGTGCCAGGCTGAAGATGCAACCGAGCACCGCCGGGCGACGGGCCAAGTGCCCGAAGTGCGGCGCCGTGTTGACCGTGCCGCTGACGGGGGCACCCACCGCCGGGTCGCCCGTCGGCGCAGACCATTCCGGGCACGTGAGTTCGCCGGACAACCACAGCGGGCAAGCGGTATCTGCTCCGGCAGCGGTCCATCCCGACGCGTCTGTCGTTGCCGGGCGCTGTCCGAACTGCGGGATCGACCTGCGCCCCGGAGTCGTTCTCTGCGTGGCGTGTGGCACGAATCTCCAGACCGGTGAGCAGCACCAGCTCGCCGCGGGCACCGGCCGGCCGGACGTGGCGTCGGTTCGTGGTGTGCCGGAGTGCAGCGAAGAGCCCGGCCCCTCGCTGCTGCGAGGTTGCATTGGCAGCGCCGTTGGTGCGGCGCTGGGGGCCGGAGCCTGGATCGCGTGTGCCCTGTATACGCAACACGAGTTGGCGTGGCTGGCCATCCTCCTCGGCGGCTTGACCGGCCTCGGCATGTACTGGGGTCACAGAGACACGAGCTTCTCCGCCGGCCTCGCAGCGGCCGCGATCGCGCTGGCCGCCATCCTCGGAGCCCGGACCATAATCCTCCATGTTCTGTTTGAGCCGGCCGAGGGTCTGGTCGAACTGACCCTGAACGTCCTCCTGGCCACCGGGCTCTGGGGGCTGCTCTTCATCGGCATAGCGATGTTCATGGCCTTCAAGGTGGGTGCCTCCGGCCCCAGCAGCTTCGATGACGATTGAGTGAGAGCGGCACTAAACCCGACCGCGGCCGGCTAATGGGCGGCGCCACCACGATGCCGACTCGGTCTGCGTGGCGGGTCGCGGAAAAATATCCTACCATCGGCAGCCATGTTCTCATTCGCCGTCGAAGCAACCGACCCGCAGAGTCAGGCCCGCCTCGGCCGCCTGACCACGCCGCACGGTGAGGTCGAGACGCCGGCCTTCATGCCCGTCGGCACGCGCGGCGCCGTCAAGGGCGTCACCCCACAACAACTGGCCGACACCGGCGCCCAGATCATGCTGGCCAACACCTATCATCTCCACCTGCGCCCCGGCGCCGACGCCGTCGCCGAACTCGGCGGCCTCCACCGCTTCATCGGCTGGGATAGACCCATCCTCACCGACAGCGGAGGCTACCAGGTCTTCTCACTCGCCGAGTTGAACGAGATCACCGACGACGGCGTCGTCTTCCGCTCGCACATCGACGGCGCCCTGGTCCGGCTGGACCCCGACGTCGCCATGGACATCCAGCAGAAGCTCGGGGCCGACGTCATCATGGCCTTCGACCAGTGCCCGCCCATCCCGGCCCCGCGCGAAGAGGTCGAGGCCGCCGTCGAGCGCACCGTCCGCTGGGCACGCCGCTGCCGCGAGGTCCACCGCCGGCAGGACCAGTGGCTGTTCGCCGTCGTCCAGGGTGGATTGCATCACGACCTTCGGCAATCGTGCACCGAACGCCTCATCGAGATCGGCTTTGACGGATACGCCGTCGGCGGGCTGTCGGTCGGCGAGACCCACCGGCAGATGATCGACATGCTGGCCGACGTGACGCCGCGCCTGCCGAACGATCGACCCCGATACCTGATGGGCGTCGGCATGCCGCGCGACATCGTCGCCGCCGTCGCCGCCGGCATCGACCTGTTCGACTGCGTCCTGCCCACCCGCAACGGACGAAACGCCTACGCCTTCCTGCCGGACGGCCACCTCAAGCTGCGCAACAGTCGCCACCGCCTCTCCGACGAACCCCTCGAAACCGGCTGCACCTGCTACACCTGCCGCCACTTCAGCCGCGGCTACCTCCGCCACCTGTTCGGCGCCGACGAGATGCTGGGGCCCATCCTGACCTCGATTCACAACCTGCACTTCTATCAGCGGCTGATGCGCCGAATTCGGGAATTGATTCCGCAGGGGAAACTGCACACAATCCCCCATGAGTTCCCCGTCGCCGCCGCGGCGGAGTCGAACGAGACCGGGGCCGAAGGACCGGCCCGTCAACCAACCGAGAGGCTCGACCTATGAACGCACTCTTGGCCATTCTCGCTCAGGACAGCGGCCAGAAATCCGGGCCTGCCCCCCACCTCTGGATCGGCATCCTCCTGATGATCGCCGTCTTCTACTTCGTCCTCTTTCGAGGAAACCCCAAGACACGCAAGAAGCGGTCCGAGATGCTGGCCAACCTCAAGAAGAACGACCGCATCCTGACCCGAGGTGGCATCATCGGCACCGTCGTTGCCATCAAGGAGAACGAGGTGGTCCTCAAGGTCGACGAGACCACCAACACCAAGATGACCTTTCTCAAGGACGCCATCTGGCAGGTCGTCGAGGACGACACCGAAATGACCATGGAGGGGAATCGCTAGAAACGCGTCCGGCTCACCCCTGCTGCGCCGAACGACGACGCACCGGCCGGGGCCTCGCCGCCGTTGTCTAGAAGATCTCCCAAAGACACGCGTCGCCGGGCGCCAGGTCGATCGGCAGCTCCAGTCGCCCGCCGCGCGCCGGCACCACGTCGCCGGCAATAAGGTGCTCCTCCGGCGCCACAAACACCGCACGATGCGCCGGCTTCGAGTCGAGCGTGCCCGGCACTTGCACCGCCCGATGCAGGAACTGATCCTGCGAAGAGTTGAACAGCAGCACGAACCGCCTCTTCGAACCGCTGAACAGCACCGCGCGAACTCGGTCGCTGCTGTGCCCCACCGGCTCGATCGGACGCGCCCGCAGCCGCCGCAGCTTCGGGCCCCAGACCGCCGCCCGCGACGTGATCCGCCGGATGGCCGTCGCACGCCTGACGCTCACCGAGTCGGCCCCTTCAACCAGACCCCGCCACCGCCCCGGCACAACACGAAATCCGTCCACCACCACCCCGCCGGTCAGCCCCGCCGCCAGACCGGCGTGGTATTGTCGCAGCCAGTCCCACCCCGCGCGATCATCCGAACCCGCGACGCCCTGCCGACACTGCAACAACACAAGGTCGCCCGGCGCACCCTCGATCGCCGCATCCACGGGTCGCGCCGCCACGGTCGAATCCGCCCGCTCCGAACAGTACACCCTGGCGAATGTCGACCACCGGTCATCGCGCTTCCGCAGCGCCGCCGCCACCTCCCGGGCCCGCGACGCTGTGGCCGCATCGACCACCTCGCCCAGCACGGCCATCGGCATCTCGCCCCCACCCCCGACTGCCCACGACGCACGCACCAGCGCCCCGACCGAATCGCAACCCTCCGGCATGTGCCCGGTCCGCACGTAGTACAGCACGTCCCGGCTCGGCACCGCCACACCCAGCCCACAGCGCCGGGCGGCCTCGACCACACCCCCGCGCTCCCCGTCCTCCACGTGCCGGATGATCACCGTGTCGAAACCCAGCTTGACCAGGCTGGCGAAGTCCCGGTCCAGAACCTGATCCGCGTCGCCATCCGCTTGCGCCGCCGCGACCTCCACACCGTAGGACATGCCGATCACGTACGGCCCGCAAACCTTGACCGGTGCCGTACATCCCGCGCTCGTCGCCAAGAGCAAAGCCGACAGCATCGCCCACGCGCCAACGGCAAGGTTGACAGCCGCCCGACGCTGCCCGTACACTCCGCCGCCGTTGGGTGTCAATCCTATGCCAGACAACGGGGAATCCTCGCGATGAATCTCAAACACGCCGCCTTCGCCGCTGCCGTTGTCACGACCATCCTTCAGCTCAGCTGCGGGCCGCGCACCGTCGATTTCGACGATCCAGCCGTCCGGCAGATGGTCACCCTGCTCATGCCGGAGCGAATCATCGTCGAACCCTTCACCGGCCTCAAGAGCTTCGACGACGACGATGAGCCCGACGGCCTCGAGGTCGTCCTCCGATCCCAGGACTCCTTCGGCGATCCCGTCAAGATCGCCGGCCTCATCCGCATCGAGCTCTACGCCTTCAACCCCGCCTCCGGCGAAGCCAAGGGCCGGCACATCGAGCAGTGGGACATCCCCCTGGTCACCACGCAAGACCAGCGCACCTACTGGAACCCATTCACCCAGATGTACGAGATCCCGCTCGAACTCGACCTGGCCTCGACTACGCCGGCCGACAAGTACGTCATCGCAATCGTCTACAACACGCCGCTCGGCGAACACATGTTCACGGAGTACTTCTTCAAGCCCCCCTTGCCCACCGAAACGGGGCTCGCTTCCCAATGACAACCGCCGGATTCCGCCGCCGCCATCATGTACGGAGACCCAAAACATGACCGCCAGAAAGCTCGCTTCCCTTCTCGTATTGGCCGCTGGTGTGGTGTTCCTGACCACGGGCTGTGACCAGCTCACCCGGGCCCATTTCGACATGATCGAGGTCGGCCACGCCGAACGCTACGACGTGGAAAAGACCATCGGCGACGACCACTACCCCGAGGTCGGCAACCAGTGGCACTACGAGCGGGTCGACAAGCACCTCAACGTCATGATCCACTTCGGCGACGCCGGCAGGGTCGAGCGCAAGGAATGGCACGACGCCATGAACAACGTCCACTACGACACCGCCACACCGCCGGCCGAGTCCGGCATCTACGAGAGCACCACCATCCGCACCATCGACGAATAAGCGGCCCGACACCGAGACCGCCACACCCGCCGCCCCGGGTCAAGGCGTGGGCACCTGCCCCCCGGCCCGCAGCAGCCGCAGCATCGCCGCGCTCGCGATCGCGTGCCCCTTCTCGCTGGGGTGAGCCAGATCGCGCACGATCGACTCGCCCGCCCGTTCCGCCGACTCATACTCACCGAGCAGGTCGACCACCGTCAGCCCTCCGCCCTCGGCCGCAGCGCGAACCTTGTCGTGCACCGCCGCCAGCGGATAAGCATCCAGGTCTTTGAATATCGGAAAGATGACCACGTACACGGGGATCCGGCGCTCGCGCGAAATCTCGGCCAGGTCCGTCAGCGCCGCTTCTACCCGCCCCCAACTCGCCGCCCCCTCGTGCAGAGCGACGAAGTAGTCGGCATGGTCGCCCGCCCACAGGTCCATGGGCCCTTGCGGCAGGGTCGAATCTCGCCGCGCCCCTGCCGCGGTCCGTGACTCCCAGGCGTAGCGGATGAGCGTATACAACCTCGATCGCCGGGCCCAGCCGGCGCCTCGGTCGAGCACCCAATCCAGATAGTCGTTCTCCGCCGCCGTCAGTCGCTTGCGCAGCGCGTCGAACTCGAAGCTGTAGTCCTCGGGATCATTCAGGCAATACCCGTAGAGGATCACGTCGGGATCGTACTTGAGCGCCCGCGTCCGCAC
>Ga0307380_10011857_pt1 | contig 10884 bp, 10 predicted proteins | sample UN3MG_FD_202239 | JGI IMG/M metagenome (GOLD analysis project Ga0307380, IMG submission 202239) | Soil microbial communities from Risofladan, Vaasa, Finland - UN-3 | ecosystem: Environmental > Terrestrial > Soil > Coastal area > Acid sulfate soil | place: Finland: Risofladan, Vaasa | collected... | reverse complement strand
CAAGCGGCTTGTCGGTGGTGCATTTACCCTGAAAATTCAATCACAACGACTTCTTATGAAGCTGATTGCAGTCTTTTCAACGTTCCGTTCTCAAATCACTCGTGCCCCTTACGGGGATCAAGTAATCTTTCTGCAAAAAACATTTTTTAACGCTATCGGTGGATACAAAGACATACCATTAATGGAGGATGTTGAACTCATGCGCCGTGTTAAGAAAAACAAAGGAGAGATCATCATTCTCCAAACGCCTGTGGTCACCTCTGATCGGCGATGGAACCAAGAAGGACTATTCTATACGGCACTAAGAGACACTATCATCATTTTTTTGTATTGGTGTGGCGTGTCTGCTGAAAAACTTGCGAAATTCTACCCTTGGCAAAAACAATAAAATCAAAAAAAAAGGAGTATAACTCCTCCTTATACAAATCGATAAATAGATGAAGGGAATTCCGGACACAGAAATAATCATCAGGGAAATACACATGTCTCAGAAGAAAAATGAATTCGAACAGCGGATATACGACGTTACCCACGATCGATTACACTGCCTTGATCTTCAAACGATTCAGATCAACCTTGGGTTACAATGTAATCAAACCTGTGAACATTGTCACGTAAAAGCATCACCGACTCGCACAGAGCAGATGAGTTGGGCAACTATGGAAACAATCCTGTCGGTTACCTCAAAGCTACCATCGGTCTTCATAGATCTCACTGGTGGTGCACCAGAGCTCCATCCGCACCTGGAGAAATTCCTAAGAAGTCTTGTTGTACAACACCATCGGGTTCAACTCCGGACCAATCTTACGATTCTCCTTGACCCCCAATATCAACATTTCCCCATTCTCTATAAAGAATTAGGGATAGAACTTGTTGCATCCTTACCTTGTTATCTTGAAGAAGAAGTGCGACTTCAACGGGGAAAAGGTGTGTTTGAAAAAAGCATCAAAGCACTCCAATTATTAAACAAAATCGGGTACGGGACCACACCGAAGCTTCCTCTTACGTTAGTATTTAACCCCCTTGAGCCGGTATTGCCCCCGGAGCAAAAAGCTCTTGAAGACGACTACCGAACGTATCTGGCAGAGCATTTCAACATACAATTCACAAGACTTATCACACTGACGAACATGCCACTCGGACGATTCCTCGATGTATTAAAAGATAAAAAACCACAATACATGGAACTGCTCATACAATCCTTTAACCCGCAAACCCTTTCTTCATTGATGTGCCGGCACCAGATAAACATCGGCTGGGATGGAACTCTGTATGACTGTGATTTTAACCTTGCGGCTGGTCTGCCTGTGACTTCGAAAGTACCCCGTCATATCAAGGAATTTGACGAATCCATGATATCCAAACGAGAGATAATGACGGCGGCTCATTGTTTCGGGTGCACTGCAGGTCATGGGTCGTCTTGTGGAGGATCATTGGTATAACACAGATACGATAGGTCACATCTATGGATGAAAACATCTCGAATGGAAAAAAACCTCATGATTGGGTAAAACCGGTCGTTTTCATCGTAATTATCGTAACACTCTTTATTGTCATGAACGGGTTTGGGTTTGGAAACAACATCCAGGATTTACAGGATTGGATCACCTCATTCGGCTTATGGGGGCCGATTGTATTCTTTGTCATCTACCTGGGAGCCGTGATCGCGACAATCCCCGGGACGATTTTCGGGGTGATCGCTGGTGCGCTGTTTGGCTCAGTCATCGGAGTCATCCTTATCAGCATCTCATCAACAGTCGGTGCAAGCATTACGTTTCTTATTGCTCGTTATTTCGCACGCGATTCAGTAGCTCGATGGCTCTTAAAAAATAAGACGATGAAACGATTTGACAAACTCACAGAGGAACACGGCATGATACTTGTCGGACTTACCAGACTAATCCCGTTATTTCCTTTCACTTTACTCAATTACGCTTTCGGTCTGACGAAAGTCTCGTTTAAAACCTACGTGTTCTGGTCCTGGCTCTGCATGCTGCCTGGTACGATTATCGTCGTGGTCGGCACTGACGCCATCACACAGGTAATAACCCAAGGGCGCGTCCCCTGGCTGCTCGTCGGTGTTTTAGTCATTACCGCACTCGTTCTTGGGCTTATTACATGGTACGGACGACGACAATTACAAGAAAAAAGGAAAAACAATGATGACATACGAATAAACAAATGATTGTTGACGTTTTAAAAAAAAGTTGTGTCACTACCATGGTTAATCAAACTGATAACAACAACGTATCAAATACACAGGAATTCATGACAACCGTTGTTTCCGACTCTATCAAACAATGCATCCAGTGCCATCGGTGTATGGACGTCTGCCCGGTCACGAAAGGCTTGTTTTCCATTACAGAGCTCAATCAGGCAACACAACAAGATAGCAAAGAGATTCCTGCTCAAATTAAAGCGTTTGCATTTAACTGTATGCAATGTGGCAAATGCGTCCCCGTCTGTCCAGTGAACATTCGAAGGGATTACATGGTCCGTTACATTAAATTTAAATTAAAGGGCCAAAAACCCTGGAGCTACACCCGATATCTGTTCATCAAAGGACCGGATCTTTCAGGTCTAAAAGGGTTCATGCAGAAGCTATACATCACCTTGAACAAAAAAACAACCCGGGATCTTGCCAGCTTCATGGAAACTACACCGGTAACGAACGTTGACGTGCTCTTCTACCCAGGTTGCTATATCTACTCAAAAAAGACGGTGCGGCAGACACTCCGATTCCTTGATCATCTCGGTTCTTCCTATGGGGTTCTCGGCGGTGTGACTGCGTGTTGTGGCGCACCACATCTGTTACAAGGCGAGTTTGAAGAGGCGGACCATTGCCTTGAGGCATTAGATAAAAAAATAAAAACCATTGACCCCAAGATAATCATTACCTCCTGTGCTGAATGCTTTGAAGCAATAGAACAAATAAAAAAATCAACGAACGCGACCTTTGAAGTTCTCAGCGTCGTTCAATATCTCTTACGAAACATCCATAAGTTTCCAAATAAGAGAATACGAGGTAAGATACTCATTCATGATTCATGTCGATTCAATAAAGAATCACCACAGGGCATCGCAGCACGCACAATAGCGATGAGATTTGGTGACCTTGTAAAGCGACCAGAAACACAGCAGGCAAGCTGCTGCTATCAATGGAATCATGGACATGACTCTCAAAATTCTTCACGTCGTACCGTGTATCTTGCTGAAGTAAAGAAGCAGGCACCAACCCTGGCATGTACCTGTCTTACCTGCCTTGAAGAACTAAAAAAAATCAACACATCTGTCGAAATCATTGATGTAGCACAACTCTTTGAGGATGCTCTTAATGCTGACGGGCTAAAGGAGCAAAAACCATGAGAAAGAACCCTAACACCTGTATCTTGTTGTTCGTAAAATATCCAGAAAAAGGAAAAGTGAAACGCAGACTCACTACAGACATCGATGAAGAGACCATACAAGAGCTCTATCGCTGTTTTGTAGATGATACGTTAACCACAATTAAGAAAATTAATACTCACCTTTTCATTTGTTTTTTCCCAGTTGATGCGGAGAAAAAATTCCACGAATGGCTTGGATCGATCTTTTCTTTTCTTCCTCAGAAAGGAACAGATCTCGGGGAACAGATGAAAAACTGCTTTTCTGATGCGTTTACGAAAGGGTTTCGAAAGGTGGTTCTCATGGGAAGTGACAGCCCAGATCTCCCGGAAGCGTTTCTTCAAAGTGCATTTGCCGAGTTACAAACCCATGACGTGGTTCTTGGTCCATCATCTGATGGAGGCTACTATCTCATTGGGTTTCGCAATACAACCTTTACCCCAAATATACTTGAAGAAATCCATTGGAGTACCCCGATGGTTTTTAAGGAGACTATGGCAAAAATAAAAGGAACAAACCAATCAGTAAGTATCCTACCAATCTGGAGCGATGTCGATACCATCACTGATTTAAGAAACCTTGTTTCCCGGTCAAAAAATACTGCATTTAAATCCTCCCATACGATAACTTTTTTACAGCAACACAATATCTCCTTGGAGCAAAGCCATGAAACAAAATCAAAATCCTAACAAGGACACCGTATTTTTCCCAGATAAAAAAATAGGGTTACATTACTCGCTGTATCTTGTCATCGGAAGCGTGTCCCTATTTGCCTCACTCGTCGCATTAAACACAGGGTACCAAGGGTTGATCTGGAGTTACTCTACACGGTACGTTGTCAATACATTTACGCTTGCGTTTGCTTTGTTTCTTGCTGGTATCATGCTTGTTATCGCCAGTGTACGAACTCTACAGAAAAAAAAATCCGCTCAGATTTTCGGGTTTGCTGGATTAGGGTTTCTGGTTGCCTATTCTGCCTTTGTCCTGTTTATCGACCCGTACATTGCCTATACGCTTACCTACATCCTTGCCCTGCTTGTTCTTTTTGCTGTAATAGTAATAGGAATGATATTCATCATTCAAAAAAAACATCCCTGATACGTGCAAAAATCACTGTGTTTATGTAAATCGTTTTCTAAATACGAGATATGCAAGAACAACAAAGATATCAAAAAAAACAATCGTAAATGCGATGGCGTCACGTTCCTCCTCGAGGGAAACGATGTTGTTAGAATAACTATTATCTCGCGTAACTGTATGGTACTCAGGTGATGGTTTATGAAGACCGGTCCGGTCCTGAATAAAAGTGTTTCCGATCACCTGATTATTGTATGATTCCCGGATGTTAATACCGGTATATTGGTTCCCTGAGAGCGTGTTGTTAATAATCCTGTTGTTATTAGAAAATTCATACAATCCGAAACCATTGGCCGGGTGATTACCAACGATATTTCCTATAAGCCTGTTGTCTGATGAATGGTTAAAATAAACCCCACAGCGTTCATTATCGTAAATTATGTTATTCATAATTTCATTATAACCTGTTCCGTATCCTAGCTGCATCCCATAAAAATTATCTGTAAGCACATTGTTGGAAATCGTGTTATAATCAGAGACTACATAGATACCAGAGAAAGGAAATTTCAACTCACTATGAGTGATCATAAAACCTGAGAGTGTGATGTGATCTGCGGCGAGTGTTACAACGAACTTATTCCTGCCACCATCGATGATCGTACTGTTCTTGCTTTCACCATGAAGAACAATGGATTTTTCGATAACGAGGTTTTCATAGTACGTGCCATTGTACACAAAAATAGTGACATTTGCAGAAGCATTGTTCACTGCAGCGTGGATGCTAGAATAATTACCTGCCCCATTACCTCCGACATAGATAATTGTTGTAGTGATTTCTCCCCCGTTTGCATAGGGGAACAGGACAGAAAAGATACAAAAGAATGTAAGGCTACCAACCCAGAGAATTCTTGTTTTTTTCATAGTTCGTTGTGCATGATATCAGAGGTAAGGACTAAAAGCTTATGGAGCTGATAAGTTTTAAAACCTCAACATATTTCACTAGTGATTCTACCGGTGGAATTATGGAAAAAACAACTATACTCCTACATAGCGATTCCCTTGGAAGAGGAAGCGATGAATTAGGAAAAACATTGATAGGCTCGTTTCTCCGTAAGCTTTGGGCATCTGAAACAAAACCAGATACAATAATTTTTTATAACTCCGCTGTTCATCTACTTACTGATACATCATTAGTTCTTGATGCGTTATCCGGGCTTTCTAAGGCAGGGGTGGACCTTGTTGCGTGCAAAACCTGTATTGGTTATTATGACATTGAAGAGAACCTGGTTGTTGGTCGTCTCAGCGATATGCAAGATATCGTTTCAATTATAATGAAATCAGATACAGTGATTACTCCTTAAAAAAAAAAATCCTAAGCAAAAAAAATAAGAATGAGTGTACCATCTGAGAACAACGGTCATCAAATCTAGTTTAAGAAAAGACGCGGGTATGATCTAGTGGTTATGATATTAGCTTCCCAAGCTAGTCACACGGGTTCGAATCCCGTTACCCGCATCAAAAAAAAGGGGATAATAAATGAAAAATAAAGTAAACGTCGGGAATCGAGTTGAACTTGTCTTCATCAATGATACCATGACTCGATTAAAGCCAGGTGCTCAAGGCATCGTAAAGAAAATAGAAAACGAAACAGATGAAACCTTGATTTGGGTACAATGGGACAACGGCGAGCGGCTCGCACTACTTGATCCTATTGATAAGTTTAAAGTAATAAAAAAATAGAAAAAAGAAAAGAATTATTTCTTACCCAAACCTACAGAAAAATTCATGAAACAACAGAGAAATATAGGGAAACCATTGCTCTAATCTTTCAAAGAAAGAGAAAAGAAGCACCTTATCTTTTGGCATCGTCACAGAGAGTGGTTCAGACCAGGTACTCTCGTTACCATACACGTCTTTTGCTTTCACTCGTACTGAATACGTTCCTTTTACCACCCAAGACTTTTGTGCGGTCGCTGATGCTCCCGATGCAAAGGGCCCAAGCCATTCACTGAAGTTCCCGTCACCCCAGTCCCAGATATAATAGATATTGTCACCATTTGCATCCATCGTTGTTGTTTCGTATGTATATGATTCACCTGCTTTGCCCTGTGTCTGGCCTGCAGGGCGTTCTGGTTGTTCAGGGGGGACATTAATTTCTGTTATTTCAACAGTAAATTGATGTGAATCTGGTGCTCCGATATATGGATGGTTTGCTGTTTTACCATGAGTATCCTCCATATGGATATAGTAGGAGATTAGAGAATTGTTTTGCTGAGGTGCTATTATTGCCTGGTAACTATCTCCGCCTGTTGCTTGTATAGTTGATGTTTGCCAGTTACCAGAATTTTCTTTCCAATAGACTATACTCGCAGAAGTATCAATATCGTATCCACTATATGCAATAGCATCAAATGCTATCGTAACCCCTTCATCACCATTTATGGCACCAGAGAGCGGAGTATGTTTTATATAAAGCATTTCAGGATCGGGGATTCCTTTTGCACGGCAATGAAGAGCATCAGTTGATTGCCATGAACCTGTAAAACCAAGAACTTCATAACCAGGCATAGCCGCTTCATAGGCATCTAGTGCATCATCATCCCATTGACTTCCGGTGATTGGGACAAAGACTTTGTTATTTAAAATTAATGAATTTATATACGGTTCATTCATGTTGGTATATACTCTGACAACGTTGTAAGTTGTCCCATAACAAGTTGTTTGATTTTCGAAATACTGAGCTGCTTCTTCAAAATCTTCATAATGTGAATGAGCTGGTGATGATTGAATAATCATAATAGTATCAGGTGAAAGTAATTTTGCCCAACAATCAATATGTCCAATATAATCCCCAAGAGCATCTGGTACGGTGTGATACGTAGTTATACCAAGATAATCATACATAATTTGATTAATTTGACTTTGAGTTAAACTAGGATTTTCTGATAAAACAAGATCAGTAGATATCGATATTCCCTCACTATCGGTCATGTAATTTCCACCCGCATGGGTGAGCGGCATATAATAACTTGGAAATCCTTTATATATTGCAAATTTTGATGGTATTTGGTTATCATTTGGTCGAGGTCGGTTGTAGTTAAAATCAATTACTCCAAGCTCATCATTACCATTGAAGATAAACCAGGGACCGTAATCACGAGTCCAATAGGAATCTGAGGCAGCAATGAGAAACTCACAATTAGCAGTATTAACTCCATGGCTTTGATACTGTGATAAAACAGAGGATTGTTCAGAGCTACTGACAACAATCGTATATACGGTAACATCCTCTGACATTTCTGCAATAACGTTGTATGAAATTCCAAAGGTATATCGAATTAGTACACCCTCCATTGACTCAAATTCAGCTACATTACGTATTGGCCCAGGGGGTGGTACGAGTAATGTTTGTGGATTATCGATTTCATAAGAAACAGATACGGCCATACTTTGCAGAGATCCCGTTCCTATAAGGATCACTACTAATGAACATAGTAACATGGTGGGAAGAGTGAGAGGGCGGGACATCATCTATCACCTATGACATTAAATATTTAAAAATGAGAGAGGTTGGTGGTTTTAGCCACCACCGGATAGGAAGAAAACAAAGAAGAACATGACTACTGTTTTCCCTAGTATTAGGGTATCTGTACTCTCCGCAGATTCTACTTTAATGGTTACTCGCGCTTGTCCAAAACCGAAGATAAGACCAGATTGTATCTCGATAGTATCTCCTGCAGGAATTGTTGATATCGTCCCATTGTGTTCTTTGCCAAGCAGAATTACTCCACCATCTAACGAAATTTTCCAGCTGACGTTATCTGCTTCAGCAAATCCCAGGTTTCGTATGGTAGCTGATACTTTGGTTAATTTTCCTTTGGTTAGTGCGATATTTAGTACTGGAACATCGATAAGCATTCCCTGGGGGTCACACCATCGTGACATGGAACCATTTTCGTCTTTTGCTCGAACCGTTACATTGTATAATCCAATATTTGCCCATGTATGTGATTCAATTACCGCTTCACCAGAGTTAACTGGACCAATCCAATCACTCTTAGAACCATCTCCCCAATCGAAAAGATAATAGATATTATCTCCCTCAGGGTCAGTTGTTTGTGCAGTGAAGGGATATTCCTTATTCCGACATCCAGCATTTGGGCCATCGAGAGTTGGAATATCTGGTGGGTAGCTTGAACCAACCTGAAGCGTTGCCATATAGGGTATTTTGTTAAAAGCAGTTACTACCAACTGTGCCTCAGGCATAAATTCAATGGGTTCAAAGAAATTAACTACTGCATGACCAGAAGCATCAGAATACCCATAACCATAGAGAACACCATCTGCAGATAATGCACAAAGAGCATTCTTTACACCAGGGATATCTAACTCATAGATTGTGGCTCCTATTTGGATAAGAGGATCGTGGTCAACATCCATTGAGGTAGGGGTATCTGTACGGACTTGTAGGGAGGGATCACCAAAGACGGTCCATGCGTCTGCTTCCGCTGATCCGCTTGAACCATATTTATCAATCATGGACATCGCACCGTGGTAACAGAGAGCTCCAAACGTGGTTTTTTGATTATCAGAGTACATTCCAACTAAGATATTATTGAACTCATCCTGTGCTTCCATCGGAGGACTCCAACTCTGACTGATAGTCGACATATATGCTCCGATTGCACCGATTGGTTGACCATTATGCGTTGCTCGTAACCAGGCTTCAGCAAAACAGGTGTAATCATCAAATTCTCCGTTGTTACACGCTACCGATGTGATGAACGGTAACATATTATCATTTGTTAATGAGTTCACATTGCTATTGCTGAACCCACTCGAACCCCAGGAGGTCGGTGAACCATGCCCACAATAGTTAATGATGCTTCGCCCATCGTTTAGTGCAGTTGCTACCATTGCTGGGGTAGGATTCCCTGAAGCGTCTCCACCGCCTTGACTTCCATCGTAGAGTTCATCAACAAACGTGTAGGTAAAGTCGAGAAGAAGGGTGCGGATATTCCTGATGTGCTCATAATCATATTCATTATCATCACCGACACCTTGGCTTGAGGCGATCCCGACACCTTTCTTATACCATTCAGCACCGGCCTGAGGATCACGTTCATAAGAAATAGTTCTATTTGCCTGTGTTTGAACCTGTGCGATGTTTTCTGCGGAAAAACGACCAACGAATAAATCAGCATAATGATCGGAGCCTACTATATAGCCGTAGCTGGGATCAGACGCAACACTACCCTGGTAATATGTGGGTACTTGTGCAGCATCACCGACCAAGAGAACGAAGGTGAGTCCTTTTGTATTGTAATAATCAGTGATATACGTTTTTATTGCATTGGCATTCCCAATTGATGTGACATTGACCATTTCAGTAGGAATACCCTTCATATTTTTCCATTGGACAAAGGGAACCATGTCATAATAGAAAGCATCGTACACAATGACGAGCATATTACCCTGCTCAGAGACAGGGGTATACCTGACTTTGTTAAAGTTAATGAAATGGGTTTCATAAATAGGCAGAAAATCACTATCCACCGTTAGAAGCGATTGCTCAGTCGCACTGTTCAGACTGCTCTGTTCTATTGGGAAGACTTCAACGGTGATCGTGTTGTAGAATCGGAGTGTTGCTTCAACAGGGTTATATTGGAAGGGATGAATCGTGACGACTTGTCCCCGGAAATCCCTAAGATAATACGGTTCTTGGAGTTCTGCAATGGTTGAGGGATACCAGGTGTTTTTCGTATACATCTCATCAAATTCATAGGGGACATCTGCTGGGTTTACTGTTCGTAGCAGGTTTCCTTTCGAGGGAGCAACAGCGACGTTCTTAAACTCCTGATAGGTCGAATCAATGATATGGATACCCATCGTCGCCCCATCCGGGATGATAATACTTCGATGAACCGAAGGAAGATCAGGTGCACCAGCACTAAGGCTTTGAGATTCTTCACCTAAAGCAATCTGTTGGTACACTTTCTCATGAATCATCACCGGTGTCATCGTAAAGGCATCAAAACTGTACTGTAATCGAGTTATGTCTCCTACGTTTTGGACAGTAACCGTGACACTATCAGTACTAATGGTATTTGTATTCTTTGTCTCTAGTGAAGTACCACCGATGCTTGGTAAAACACTTGCACCTCCAATAAAAAGGCCTATAATAAGAATTACTAACTTTCTCATGGTTTGTTTTCTCATAGTATCCCCCTATTTTTTATAGATGGATTAACGTTATTCCCATTTTATACTTAACTCGGTTATATGTATATATAGTTTTTCTTTTATAGTACGTGGAAAGCTGATTTTTCTTAAGTTCTAACTGACTTCTGTTAACGTAAGTTTTGCAATACCAAAAGAACTATAAACTCAAAGTAGTTACATTGTAACTACTATGAAAGATAA
>Ga0307380_10011856_pt1 | contig 10884 bp, 8 predicted proteins | sample UN3MG_FD_202239 | JGI IMG/M metagenome (GOLD analysis project Ga0307380, IMG submission 202239) | Soil microbial communities from Risofladan, Vaasa, Finland - UN-3 | ecosystem: Environmental > Terrestrial > Soil > Coastal area > Acid sulfate soil | place: Finland: Risofladan, Vaasa | collected... | reverse complement strand
ATCTTATCGGGGCCGAACTCCCGCTCTCGCTCTTCATAGAGAGAGGTGGAATGCTTAAGAAGCTGCTCCTTGATGTCCTCGCGTTTCATCTGGGAGAGGGCGCCTGCATTCAAGCTCGGTGGCAGGGGTAAAACTTTGCCTACCTCGTTCACCAGGCCTTCGAGGTCCCAATCTTCAGCATGATCGCTTTCAAGGTGAGAGGCAACAAGGCGCTTAAGCTCCTCAGCGATCATGGACTGGATATTAGATTTAATGTCTGCGCCGCTCAGTATCTTCCTACGCTCGCTATAGATCAACTCGCGATGCCTGTTCACCACATCGTCATAGTCCACCAGGTGCTTCCTGATGTCGAAATGGTATCCCTCGATCTTGGTCTGAGCACCCTCGATGGCCTTGCTCACCAGGGAATGCTCAATAGGGATGTCCTCATCGAAGTGGCCCCGCTCCATCAAGCCCTTGATACGGTCGCCACCGAAGCGGCGCACAACATCGTCCTCGAGAGATACGTAGAAGCGGGAGCTTCCCGGGTCACCCTGGCGTCCCGCCCGCCCGCGGAGCTGGTTGTCGATGCGCCTCGCCTCATGGCGCTCGGTGCCTATGATGTGGAGGCCACCCAGGTTTTTCACCCTTTCGCTCTTCTCCTTCAATTCCTTTTCAGGCTGGCCCTCAGGTTTTCCGCCCAATATTATGTCAACGCCACGTCCTGCCATATTGGTAGCCACGGTCACTAAGCCAGGCTGACCTGCCTGTGCGATAATCACCGCCTCCTTCTCGTGGTGTTTGGCGTTTAAGACCTGATGGGGGATACCCCGCCTCTTCAGCATTTCGCTCAGGTGCTCCGATTTCTCGATGGAGACCGTGCCCACCAGCACCGGGCGCTCATTGCCATGAAGCTCTTCGATCTCGCGGGCTACAGCACGGAACTTCGCTTCCTCGTTCTGGTAGATCTGGTCGGTATTGTCGGTGCGAATCATCGGCTTATTGGTGGGGATAATCACCACTTCAAGCTCATATATCTTATGGAACTCCTCGGCCTCGGTAACCGCAGTGCCGGTCATACCGGCAAGCTTTTCATAGAGGCGGAAGTAGTTCTGGAAGGTGATGGTGGCCATGGTGATATTCTCCCGCTGCACCTGAACCCCTTCCTTCGCCTCGATGGCCTGGTGTAGCCCTTCGGAGTAACGCCGGCCATGCATCATCCGCCCGGTGAACTCATCGATGATGATCACCTGTCCATCCTTGACCACGTATTCGCGGTCCCTGCGGAAGAGGATATGCGCCTTCAGGGCGCTTTCCAGGTAATACCTGAGGTGTGAGTGTTCAGGGTTTTCCCAGAAATCATGGATATTGAGTGCCCGCGCTACCTTGGCTTGGCCTTCCTCGGTGAGATTCACTGCCCTATTCCTCTCATCCACCTCATAGTCTCCCTCGGCATCCTCTATGGCGTCCTTCTTTGGACGAAGTCGAGGGGCAAGTTTGGCGAACGTGTCGTATGCCTGCGCAACCTCGGCGGGCTGCGCTCCGCTGATAATTAAGGGGGTGCGCGCCTCATCTATGAGGATGTAGTCCACCTCATCCACTATGGCATAGTGAAGGGGGCGCTGTACGCACTGGGAGAGGTCAACCACCATGTTATCCCTGAGGTAGTCGAAACCGAACTCGTTGTTGGTGCCGTAGGTAATATCTGCCGCATATGCCTGGCGGCGGGTAACCGGTCTCAGGTGCTGCCACGCTGCATCATCCGACTCGTGATCCGGGTCGAACAGGAAGGAGGCTTCATGCTGGATGCTGGCTACAGAGATGCCCAGCAGATGATAGATAGGGCCCATCCAGTGGCAGTCTCGCTTTGACAGGTAGTCGTTAACCGTGACCACGTGGGCCCCCTTGCCGGTAAGGGCGTTGAGGTAAACTGCACAAGTAGCTACCAGGGTCTTGCCCTCGCCGGTCTTCATCTCGGCGATCTTGCCCTGGTGAAGGACGATACCCCCCATAAGCTGTACGTCGAAGTGGCGCTGGCTGAGGGTGCGTTTTGCCGCCTCCCGAACCGCAGCGAAGGCCTCGGGGAGAAGCCCGTCCAGCGGTTCACCCTTCTCCAACCGGTCCCTGAAGTCATCGGTCTTTCGGCGCAGCTCATCATTGGAGAGGGATTCGAACTGGGGCTCAAGGGCGTTAATGCTCTCCACTGTGGGCTTTAGACGCCCCAGTTCCTTCTCATTGGAGTCCACCACCAGGCTGCCAAGCCACTTGAGCATGCTTATTCACCACCGATTATTCTCATGGCTTCCTCGGCCATCGATTCTAAAACCGCCACCGTTACCTCTCCCATGCCATCGACAGTGAAGGCATGGACCGAACTGGCAGCATCTGACCTCAGGATACAGGGTATGCCGTTGCTCTCCAGTAGGCCCTTTATGACGTGAGCCTCCATCTCGCCGGAGGAGCGGTACACATCCACCAATTTTTCGCCCATAGTTATCACTCACTCGAACATTGCACCAACAGAGAGCCCGGCGTGGATGCGGTGTATCGCTTCGCCAAGGAGCGCCGCCAGGGAGAGAATAGAAATCTTTTCGTTCTTCTTGCTATCCGGGAGGGGGATAGTATCGGTAACCACTACTTCTATAACCGGGCTTTTAGCGATCCTCTTAACGGCGGATCTGGAAAAGACGGGGTGAGTACAACAGGCGTAAATCTCAGTGGCCCCAGCTTTCTGCAAAGCAGTTGCGGCAGTAACTAGTGAGCCTGCGGTATCGATCTCATCGTCTATCAGGAGAGCGCGCATCCCGGCGACATTGCCAATGATATTGAGCGTCTCCGCCTTATCGATATTACCCACCCTGCGCTTCTCGATAATTGCCAGTGGGGTACTGAGCCTCTCCGCTAGGTCACGGGCCCGCTTGGAGATGCCGATGTCGGTGGCGACCACTACCAGATTCCCCAGAGCTTTAGTTTCGAAATAGTTACCCAACATGTATAGCGCGGTCAATTCATCCACCGGGATGGTGAAAAAGCCCTGGATCTGCCCGGCATGAAGGTCCACGGTCAATAGACGGTTGGCCCCAGCTACCGTGATCATATCGGCGACAAGCCGTGCGGTTATCGGCACCCTTGGCTGGTCCTTCTTATCGGTGCGCCCATAGCCGAAATAGGGGACCACCGCGGTGATACGCGCCGCCGAAGCCCGCCTTAAGGCATCGAGCATGATAAGTAGCTCCATCAGGTTTTTATTCACCGGGGATGAGATCGGCTGGATAACATAGACATCCCGCTCCCGCACATTTTCTAGAATACGCACAAAGATATTCTCATTGCTGAATTCGAAGACCTCAGCCTGGCCTAAAGGGATTTCCAGATAATCGCAGATCCCCTGAGCTAAGGCCGGGTGTGCGTTTCCGGTGAAAACCTTCAACTCGTCAATCAAAGCTCCTCCTTTTTCAATCATTCATTTGCCCTTGAACTGTGCTTCCCTTTTCTCGATAAAGGCGGCTACGCCCTCGCGGTAGTCCTCCGAGCTCAGCGCCAGCGCCTGGTAGGCTGCTGCCATCTCCAGCGCCGCCTCCAGGTCGGTATCAAGTGCCTTGTAGGCCAGCACCTTGGACATCTGGACAGCCAGTGGTGGGTTTTGGGCTATCTTTCCTGCCAGGTCCATGGTCTCCCGCTCCAGGTCATCGGCAGATACAAGGCGGTTCAGCACCCCGATTCGTTTGGCCTCTTCCGCCTCAAGGAAATCGCCGGTGAACAGAAACTCAAGCCCCCTGCCCAGCCCCATAAGGCGGGTGTAGAGCCATGTGCCACCACCGCCGGGGATGAGCCCGACCCTGACGAAACCGTTCCTGAACCTGGATTTCTCCGAGCCCACCCTCATGTCGCAGGCAAAGGCAAAATCGCAGCCAGCGCCCACAGCAGCGCCGTTAACCATGGCGATGGTCGGTTTGTCCAACCTTTGAAGCCCGAGGGCCACCTTCTGGTAGCTGTTCCGCACGTTATGATGCATCTCCACCGGGGTCCCGCTTAGCCCGCTAGCCTTACCGCCTTCGCTAATATCAGCGCCTGAGCAGAAGACCCTACCGGCGCCGGTAAGGACCACCACCCTCACATCGTCATTGCTGGCTATTTCAGCTATCGCTGCCACCATCTCCTGCAGCATCCGGGTGTCTAGGGCATTCATTTTATCAGGACGGTTCATGGTGATGGTAGCAATATGCTCCTCTTTTTTCAGGATAATGTTCCGGTAAACCATAGGATCCTCCCCCTCTTTATTGCAATGCTATTTAACAGGCTCCAACATTTCATTCTAGCATAAAAAAACCTCTCGATACAATTTATATACTCGTCCAGTACATTGGTGGCACGTCACCGTTCGCCTAATGTGGTTGTCATCTCGGGTGCAGCGAATCAATTTCACCCTTTTCCACCCACCCGCCCTGATATGCGGCACTGCCCCGACATATCGGGGAGACCCCTGCCATAGGAGAGCCCCTCTCTGGACTCCCCCTTTATAGATCCTGCTTAACCAAGTAACAACTACCATTAAACGGGATCAATTTAACTATGTGCCTCGATTATCGATTGAGGGCTTATTGCTCCTGCGCCATGGTCTCGAGCGCCGCCCGCGCTGCCTCCGTCTCCGCCTGTCGCTTGCTCTTACCACGACCCCTGGCGATTACACTGCCGACAATGGAAACCTCAACGGTGAACTCCTTGGCATGGTCCGGGCCTACCGCCTTAATGGTTCGATAAATTGGGGCCTCACCATGCCTTGCCTGTGCGATCTCCTGAAGCTGAGACTTATAGTCATAAAAAAGCCTGTGTTTGACAGCTCTACCTATCTCGTCGTCGAAGAGATGGAGCATAAAGTCCCGACATGCGGCAAAGCCCTGATCGATCAAGATAGCTCCGACCACCGCTTCGAAGGCTCCTGCTAGTATAGACTGCTTGGCGCGTCCCCCGCTGGCCTCCTCGCCACGCCCCAGATAAAGGTAGTTGCCAAGCCCCAGGGATCTGGCTAACCGTGCCAGGGTTTCCCCGCGCACCAGCGCTGCCCGGAGCTTGGTCATCCCTCCCTCAGATAGGTGGGGAAAATCTTCATAAAGCTTCTCGGCGATGACAAATCCCAGCAGGGAATCTCCCAGGAACTCCAGCCGCTCATTAGAGGGCAGGGCGAAGTCGGTGTTTTCATGCAGATAGGAGCGGTGAACCAGGGCTTGCTTGAGCAGAGCGGGATACCTGAAGGTGAAGCCGAGCGTATCCTGTAATTCCATGAATTCGGCAGATTCAGCCAAGATTTAGCCCCCCCATCAACATAAGTATTCCGCCTCGATTTGTCAAGGCAGGCGTGATATAATTCGAATCTAATGGAGAACCTGGCATTAAAGATGAGCCGGGGTATGCCTGGGAAACTCATCGCCTTTCTCCGCATCGCCGGGGAGGAAGCCCAGGCACAAGGGCAGAGGCTATATCTTGTGGGCGGTGCGGTTCGCGACCTTTTCCTGGGGCGTCCCAATCTGGACTTCGACCTGGTGGTAGAGGGCGATGCCCCTCGCCTCGCTCGCCAGCTTGCCAAGAAGGAGAGGCTGGATGGGGAGAATAGCAAAGTTGGGGAGCGGGTGACAGTTCACCGTCAATTCGGCACGGCAAAGTTCAGCCACGGGGGATTGAACATCGACCTGATCACGGCGCGCTCCGAAACCTATGCTAGACCTGGAGCCCTGCCCACAGTGCAGCCAGGAAAGATCCGGGATGACCTTCACCGGCGGGACTTTTCTATAAATGCTATGGCCATCGACCTGAGCCCGGCCTCTTTCGGCCAGTTGCTTGACCCTCATGGCGGTCGCAGTGACCTGGAGCAGAAACGAGTTGTTCGCATCCTTCATGAGCGCAGCTTTATCGATGATGCCACCAGAATTCTGCGTGCGCTTCGCTATGAACAGAGGCTTGGTCTCAAGCTCGAGCGTAATACCGAGCGGCTGCTCTGCGAGCATAAATCGATGCTGGACACTATAAGCGGCGACCGAATAAGGCACGAACTGGAGCTTATCCTGAAAGAGGACCGCCCCGAGCAAATCCTTAAGCGCGCTCAGGCTCTAGGGGTACTCCAGCAGCTTCACCCTTCCCTGAGAGGCAATGGATGGCTGGCCCAGAGGTTTCGCCAGGCTCGCCGGGAAGCGATGGCCGACCCCACCCTTTACCTACTGTTGCTTGTCTACCACCTCAGCGAGACTGATATTGAGGGCCTCATCGACCGCCTTAAGATAGTGGGGGAATTGGGGCGAAACATGCGGCAGGTGCCCCGACTGAAGGATGAGCTCCCCATCCTGGCAGAAGACGCCCTCCCCAACAGCAGAATCCACCGTCTGCTCAAACGCTATCACCCAGGGACGATCGCTGCCTGTGGTCTGGCCAGCGATTCACCAATTATTCGCTCCCATCTGGAGCGATACCTAAACGAATTGCGTTATGTCAAGGCAATCCTGGATGGGGAGGATCTAAAGAGACTGGGGGCCAAGCCCGGACCTCGCCTGGGAAGGATGCTGGAAACACTGCGATGGGCAAGGCTGGATGGGCAGGTGAGCACCAGGGAGGAGGAGGAGGCGCTGGTCAGACAAATAATGGGGGAGAACCGGGATGGAGGGGGCGGAACTGGTGGGGGTAGCGAAGGAGGGATAGCAGAATTTGGCGGAGACATGTGACGTGTGTGGTGAACCCCTGGGCGAGGAGAATGTCTCCCGCTGCCTGATATGCGGCCGCAGGTTTCATATGGCATGGTCTACCGATGCGCCGGTGGAAAACTGCGGGCACGCCTTTTTCGATGAGCGCTCCTCGGCCCTAGGGTTTATCTGCAGTCCATGTGTAGATGAGAACCGAGAGATCGGCGGATCGATTATCGACATGGGGTAAATGCCAGTTTAGTTCAGAGCCAGCAGCCCGGGTCGGCGGCAAGCATATCGCCGGTTCTCTCGAAGGGTCGGCCACGACAGCCAGCGCATTCCACCCTATATTCGCATTCGCTACACTTACCCTTCAGTAGTTCCCGCGAGCGTAGCTGCGCCAGCAACTCTGCTTCGTTCATATCGAGTTAGCTTATAATTTGCGGCGATAGCATAAAGAAATAGGAAGGGATCCCCGAGTTCCACTTCATAATTTGAGCCACGCTACCACCTCTCCGGGTAACTGGCGCGCCGGGCCGCTTTTCGCTGTGCAGAGGGGCACCGAGTCCAGGAAAGCAGTACCGTAGTTCTTCGATTTAATCCTGCGGTCAAGCACCACGATAGCCCCCCGGTCGCTTCTGCTGCGGATCAGGCGTCCGAAGCCCTGCTTGAACCTTAGAACTGCCTGGGGCAGTGCATATTCGTTGAAGGGATCATTGAAGAACTCGGAGCGGGCCATAAATATCGGGTCGGTGGGCACGCTGAAGGGAAGCCTCGCCATCACCAGCACGCTCAGCGCCTCGCCTACCACATCGATGCCCTCCCAGAGGCTTGCGGTGCCCAGTAGCACGGACTGGGGATTGCTTTTTAAGGACTGGAGAAGCTGCCGTGGGGAGCCATCGAGCCCCTGCCCCAGAACGAGGATGTCTTCCCCCTGGAGGGGTGCACGGATAGCCTCATAGCTTGCCCGTAGTGCCGCATGGGAGGTGAAAAGGGCGAGAGTTCTTCCGCCGGTGGCACGGCATAGGTCGATTAGAACCTGCTCCACTGCTTGCTGATAGCCCGGCTGACCTGGCTCCGGAATGTCATCCGGGATATATACCAGCGCTGCTCCCATGTAATCGAAGGAAGAGCCCAGTAGGAGCTCGCCAGTATCTTCAAGACCCAGTCGCCCCTTTATGTACTCGAAGTGTCCCTCGGTGCTTAACGTGGCGCTGGTGAGCACCACGCATTCCTTCCGCGAGAAGAGCTCATCTTTTAGGGCTGGCCCCACATGAAGCGGCGCCGCACACAGGGTAAGTATGTCGCCTATTGAAGAGAGCCAGTGGATCGTTTCTCCCTTTTGGCTCTCACTCTCCTCCCCCTCTACCTGTTGATGGATTGTGGAATCAATTCGATGGCGCAGCTCGCTGCCGCGATAGATTAGGGATGAAAGCTCAACCATCAGGTTTTCGTGGTCCAGGGTGTCGGATAAAGGCTCCAGCATCGAATAAAGGCGATTTAGCGCGGAATCGATCTGTCCCAGTGCCAGGCTCAGGTTCTCCGCGGCGAGTGCTACGTTGCGCCAGTCGGGCTGGCTGAGCACCGTCCTGGTAAGGCGCAACCGATGCTCATACCTGCCCTTACCCTCAGCATGGGCCTCCAAAAAATGCCGGATAATTTCGAAGAACTCGATGACTCGCTCACGGCCGTGTTCTATAGTACGATGAATGCTTTGAGCTAACTCCTCTATCTCCTTCTGGCGGGATGGTGAAATGGAACTCCCTCTAAAGTAATCGCCCAACTGGAAAAGAAGCCCGGCATTATACGCCCCCACCGCCGCTTCGCTTTTTCCGCTCAAGAGATTTAGATAGCTAGCTAGGTCGCGCTCTCTCACCTCAAAGCCCCATTGCTCCGTAGCCTCTTCCTCAAGATGGTGTGCCTCATCGATGATGAGGTGGCTGTATTCGGGCAGAATAGTGCTCCCGGTGGCGATCTGGGAGAGTAACAGGGCGTGATTGGCAACGATAAGGTGTGCCCCCTCTGCCTTTCGCCTCGCCCGGTAGAGGAAGCAGTGCCCTCGCCTCTGGTAGGGGCACTGGCCTCCAAGGCAGCTCTCCGCCTGGGCGCAGACCCGATTCCAGATAGGGATTTCCTCTGCTCTCAGGTTGATCTCCGCCCGATCCCCGGTGGGGGTTGTTGCCAGCCAAACCAGTGTGCGCAATATCAACCTGACCTCCTCTAGGGAGAATGCTTGGTTCCTTCTTAGCAGATTCCATCGCCTGAGACATAGGTAGTTATTTCGCCCCTTAAGCTGCGCATATCGGAGGGAGCCTGATTCCAGCGCCCTAGCCAGGTCGGGTATGTCCTTTTTTGTCAGTTGCTCCTGCAGGTTTATGGTGTTTGTCGAGATAACTACGGGAACGTTATTCTCAAGGGCGAAAGAGATGGCTGGCAGGAGATAAGCAATGGACTTTCCCGTTCCTGTGCCCGCCTCCACTATAAGGCGCTCACCCCGGTTAAGCGTTCCCGCTACTGCCTGCATCATCTCTACCTGCTCAGGGCGATGCTCGAATTGAGGGAGTGCCTGCGCTACCGCACCATCCCTTCCCAGCATTCCAGTCAACTCCTCCAGGTCCAGGGGTTTGCGCTCTGGATTGGGGACTAGGCGCTCTTCTTTCTGGCGCGCCTGACTGAGGACATTGAGCTCCAATTCGCCAACCGGTGAAAAGACATCTCCCAGCTTTTCCCCTGATATCCGGCGAAAGAGGTGAGCCAGCGGCCAATCCATACCAGTACTCAGCCGATCGAGCTCAGCAATGATAGAGGTGTCAAGGCCCTGGGCTTTATCGAGGAGCGCCAGAAATACATCCTTGGCCGTTGTTGCGTCGGGAAGGGCGCGGTGGTGAATGGGGGAAGATACATTAAGCTCCACGGCTATCGCGGAGAGGCGGTAGTCGGAGAGCGTTGGCAGCAGGATTCTGGCGAGCTCGAAGGTATCGTATACTCTATTTTCTAGGCTTATTCCCTTTTCGGAAAGGAAGCCTAGGTCGAAGGTGGTGCTCTGCCCTACAATGGGGTGGTCGCCGATGAAGGAGACCAGATTGCCGAGAACCACCGCCAGCGGAGGGGCAGCCTCCACCTCTCGGGGGGTGATCCCGGTTAGTATTTGTATACCATAGGGCAAGGGGCGATAGGGCTTCACCATGGTGTGGAAGGTGTCAACCACCTCGTCACCACGAAACTTGACCGCCCCGATCTCAATAATCTCATCCCTTGTTGGGTCCAGCCCTGTGGTCTCCAGGTCAAGGGAAACGAGTGTCTCATCCATCGTGGCCATATCTCCAACACCACCTAGGTTCTAACAAAGCTGTGTCTTATATCGAGCGATACCGCCATGAATATCGATTCATGCCTTAAGTCGCCGCCACAGTATTATGATACTCACGGTCATAACCGCCAGACTAACACCGACGATTACCCAGCTCCACCATGGTAGCCCGCTCCACCATTCTCGCCCGCTCAATATCTCCCATCCCTTATAGGCCAGATAGCACCCAATGAGCGTCTTTGGCAAGCGTCCCGCGATGGTCGCCAGCAGGAATTTCCAGAAGGAGAACCGTAATGCTCCGGCGGCGATGCCAGCGACGTCGAAAGGAAGTGGGGTGAGGGCGAAGATAAATATAGTCGCACTGCCGTGGCGCCTCATCCAGTTCTCAGCCATTGTATACAACTTTGACTGCTCGTGAGTGATGATTGCGGCGCCTCCATAACCAGCAAGGTATGCGGTAGATTCACCCAGCCCACCACCAATAGTCGCTGCAACTGCCACCAGAGCCCAGTCGAGGGCGGGGTTGGCAGCGATGACCCCGATGATGGCGAAGCCGGGCAAGGGGAAAATAACAGTGGTGCTGGTTATAAAAGATACGATAAAGGCGCCAATAGTGCCATACTCCTCAAACCCTTTCATATATGGCCAGAGGCGATATATAGCATAGCAAAGGGCTGCTACCGCGATAAACATCACAGCTCCCAGCAGCCACCTAGTCTTTCCGCTTATCTCCCGTGGCTGGGAGATATGACGAACCATGCTAGCTAACAATGTGTTAGCGCCTTGCCATGGTCGAAACACGGTGAGCCTCCAAAACATCCCTGATAAGGTAACAACATAGTATCGCTTTTATCACGATATGCTCCGTAGCGGTATATACAATCATGCAAATCATCTTCATCCCTGCCTACGCTTCCATATTACTAT
>Ga0307380_10011854_pt1 | contig 10885 bp, 7 predicted proteins | sample UN3MG_FD_202239 | JGI IMG/M metagenome (GOLD analysis project Ga0307380, IMG submission 202239) | Soil microbial communities from Risofladan, Vaasa, Finland - UN-3 | ecosystem: Environmental > Terrestrial > Soil > Coastal area > Acid sulfate soil | place: Finland: Risofladan, Vaasa | collected... | reverse complement strand
AATCGGCGTCTCGATGATTTCGCCCGAGGGCTTGGCCATCAGGCCGCGCATGCCGGAAAGCTGGCGGATCTGCTGTTTCGAGCCTCGGGCGCCCGAGTCCGCCATGATGTAAATGGGGTTCATCTCCCCGGACTTGTCCTGCGCCTCCATCACGTGGAACATCTCGTCCGCCACACGGTCCGTGACGCTCGACCAGATGGCGATCACCTTGTTGTAGCGCTCGCCGTGGGTGATGGCGCCGTCCTGGTATTGCTTTTCGACCTCGATGACCTCCTTCTCGGCGGCGCCCACGAGCGCCGCCTTGTTGAGGGGGACGATCAGGTCGTCGATGCCGATGGAGATGCCCGCCCGAGTGGCGTAGAGGAAGCCGACCGCTTTGACTTCATCCAGCATTTTGACCGTGGTCTCCAGGCCGAAGCGCAGGTAGCAGAAATTCACCAGCGCGCCCAGACCCTTCTTGCGGAGCAGGCCGTTGACGAAGGGCATCTCTTTGGGCAAGTGATCGTTGAAGATGACCCGGCCCACCGTGGTCTCGACAAACTGGTTCTTCACGGTGATCGGTTCGGTGTGGAGAACATCCTGGTCGTCGTAGCCGGTGGTCAGGTCGATCACCCGGCCCGTGTACCGCAGGCGAACGGGCGTGAGGGTTTCCACCTCTCCGGCCTCCAACGCCAGCAGCACGTCCTCGACGTTGGCGAAGGCGCGACCTTCGCCCCGCGCTCCTGGCTTGGCTTTCGTCAGGTAGTAAATCCCCAGGACGATATCCTGGCTGGGGACCGCCAGGGGTTGCCCGTTGGCCGGCGAGAGGATGTTTCGCGAAGAGAGCATCAGCACCGAGGCTTCGATCTGGGCTTCCGGCGAGAGCGGAATGTGGACCGCCATCTGGTCGCCGTCAAAGTCGGCGTTGAACGCCGTGCAGACGAGCGGGTGGATCTTGATGGCCTTGCCTTCCACCAGCACCGGCTCGAACGCTTGAATTCCCAGGCGGTGCAGCGTCGGCGCGCGGTTCAGAAGCACCGGATGGTCACGGATCACCTCTTCGAGGATGTCCCACACCACCGACTCCTGGCGCTCGACCATTTCCTTGGCGGCCTTGATGGTGGTGCAGAAGCCGGCCTGCTCCAGGCGGTGATAGATAAACGGCTTGAAGAGCTCCAGAGCCATCTTCTTGGGCAAGCCGCACTGGTGGAGCCGCAGCTCGGGGCCCACCACGATGACCGAGCGGCCGGAGTAGTCCACGCGCTTGCCGAGCAGGTTCTGCCGGAAGCGCCCCTGCTTGCCTTTGAGCGTGTCGGAGAGGGATTTGAGGGGACGATTGTTCGCCCCGCGCAGGACGCGGCCCCGGCGGCCGTTGTCGAACAGCGCGTCCACCGCCTCCTGAAGCATGCGCTTTTCGTTGCGCACGATGACGTCGGGAGCGTGCAATTCCATCAGCTTCTTCAACCGGTTGTTGCGGTTGATGACGCGGCGATAGAGGTCGTTGAGGTCGGACGTGGCAAAGCGCCCGCCGTCGAGCGGCACCAGAGGCCGGAGCTCGGGAGGGATGACCGGGAGAACGTCCAGGATCATCCATTCGGGCTTGTTGCCGGACTTGCGGAACGCCTCCACCACTTTCAGGCGCTTCGCATACTTGATGCGCTTCTGCTGGGACGGGTCCGTCTTCATCTTGTCGCGCAGCTCTACGGAGAGGGTGTCCACGTCCACGTGTTTCAACAATTCCTTGATGGCCTCGGCGCCCATCCCCGCCCGGAACTTGCCGGGGAATTCCTGCTGAAGCTGCCGGTAGCGGTCTTCGGTGAGCAGCTCCTTCTCCTTGAGCGGCGCTTCACCGGGGTCGAGAACCAGGTAGCTCTCGAAATAGAGGACGCGCTCCAGGTCGCGAAGCGGAATGTCGAGCAGGTGGCCGATGCGGCTGGGAAGGCCCTTGAAGAACCAGACGTGAGAGCAGGGCGAAGCCAGCTCGATGTGGCCCAGGCGCTCGCGCCGGACTTTGGAGAGCGTCACTTCCACACCGCACTTGTCGCAGATCACGCCGCGGTGCTTCATGCGCTTGTACTTTCCGCAGAGACACTCCCAATCGGTGACGGGGCCGAAAATCTTGGCGCAGAACAACCCGTCGCGTTCCGGCTTGAAGGTGCGGTAATTGATGGTCTCCGGCTTCGTCACCTCTCCGTGAGACCAGGCCCGAATCTTTTCCGGGGAAGCCAGGCTGATGCGGATGGCGTCGAACTCGGCGATCAAACTGACCCGATCATAAGGGCTGCTTCGAAACAATGTGATCCTCCTTTGAAGGAGAGCACGATTCTGTTCTGTTTCCGTTCCGGTCGGCGGGGGACGCGGCGGCGTCCCTGCCCGTCCGTCAGCCGACGGACTACTCGGGGCCCGCGGGGGTGAGAACTTCCTTGGGCTTCTTGATCAACTCGACGTCAAGGCAGAGGCTCTGCAGCTCGCGAACCAGGACGTTGAACGACTCGGGCACGCCCGGCTCGATGGCCGCTTCGCCCTTGACGATCGCTTCGTAAATCTTGGCGCGGCCATAGACGTCATCGGACTTGGCCGTCAAGAGCTCCTGGAGAATGTAAGCCGCGCCGTAGGCCTCCAGTGCCCAGACTTCCATTTCTCCGAATCTCTGGCCGCCGAACTGTGCCTTCCCGCCCAGCGGCTGCTGGGTGATGAGCGAGTACGGCCCGATGGACCGGGCGTGGATCTTGTCGTCCACCAGGTGCGAGAGCTTGAGCATGTAGATGTAGCCCACGGTGACGGGCTGTTCGAAGGGCTCGCCGGTCATCCCGTCGCAGAGCTTGACCTTGCCGGAACTGGGCAGTCCGGCTTTCTCCAGGTAAAGCTTGATTTCCCGCTCGCTGGCTCCGTCGAAGACCGGAGAGGCAAAGGGCAGGCCGTCCTGCACGGACTCCGCGAAGCTGACCAGTCTCTCATCGTCCATCTGCTCGATGATGTCGGCGAGCGAACTGTCGCGGTAGAAGCCTTTCAGCTCCTTGCGGAGGACATCGACGCGCGTTTCATCGGAGAGCAGGTTGCGAACCTTGTTCCCCAGCTCGCGCGCCGCCCACCCCAGGTGGGTCTCGAGAATCTGGCCCACGTTCATTCGCGAGGGCACGCCAAGAGGGTTGAGAACGACTTCGACGGGCGTGCCGTCGGGCAGATAGGGCATGTCTTCTTCGGGAAGAATGCGGGCGATCACGCCCTTGTTGCCGTGGCGTCCCGCCATCTTGTCGCCCACCGAGAGTTTGCGCTTCATGGCGATGTAGACCTTCACCAGCTTGATGACGCCGGGGGGCAGCTCATCGCCCTTCTTGAGTTTGTTGATCTTCTCGTTGGTGATCTTGCGCAGGATGTCGATCTGGCGCGAAGTCATCTCCTCGATCTCATCCATCTTTTCGAGGAGAGTGGGATCCTTCTTGGCAATCTTGATGCGCTTCAGGTTGCGCGCCGAGATTCGCGCCAGCACGTCCCGGTTCAGCTCCGTCCCTTTGGAGAGCAGCCGCTTGTTGCTCTTCTCATCGTGAAGGTCGGCGAGGAGCATCTCCCCTTCGAGGAGAGCGCACAGCCGTTTCAGGCGCTCGTCGTTGAGGATGCGGATTTCATCGTTGAGGTTCTCCTCCAGGCGCGCGAACTGTGCGGCCTCGATAGCCTTGGCTCGCTCATCCTTCTCCGCGCCCTTGCGGGAGAAGATCTTCACGTCCACGACGATGCCCTCGATGCCGGGCGGACAGGTAAGCGAGGCGTCGCGAACGTCGCCGGCCTTCTCCCCGAAGATGGCGCGCAGGAGCTTCTCTTCCGGAGTCAACTGGGTCTCACCCTTGGGCGTGACCTTTCCCACCAGGATGTCGCCCGCCTTGAGGTAAGCGCCGATGCGCACCACGCCGCTCTCGTCCAGGTCCTTGAGCAGGGATTCGGAGACGTTGGGGATGTCGCGGGTGATATCCTCCGGCCCCAGCTTGGTATCGCGCGCTTCGATTTCGAACTCCTCGATGTGAATCGAGGTGTACGAATCCTCCTTGACCAGCTTTTCGCTGACCAGGATGGCGTCCTCGAAGTTGTACCCGCGCCAGGGCATGAAGGCCACCAGAATGTTGCGCCCCAGCGCCAGCTCGCCGCGGTCGGTGCAGGGGCCGTCGGCCAGGACCATGCCGGCGGTGACCCGCTGTCCTTTGGCGACGATCGGCTTCTGGTTGATGCAGGTGTTCTGATTGGAGCGGCGGAATTTAATCAGCGTGTAGATGTCGGCGCCGACCTCGCGCGAGAGCTGGCCGCTGTGCCCGTCACCTTCCACGCGCACGATGATCCGCTCGCTGTCGACGCTGTCGACCACGCCGTTGCGTTTGCAGAGCACCACGGCGCCGGAATCCCGCGCCGTCACCTCTTCCATCCCCGTGCCCACCAGCGGCGCCTCGGCGCGCAGCAGCGGCACCGATTGGCGCTGCATGTTGGAACCCATCAGGGCCCGGTTGGCGTCGTCGTTTTCGAGGAAAGGTATCAGCGACGCCGCGACGCTGACCAATTGCTTGGGACTGACGTCGATGAAATCAATTTCCTCGCGCCGCTTGAGGACGAAGTTGCCGGTCTGGCGGGCGTTCACCAGTTCGTGCACGATGCGGCCTTTCTCGTCGATCTCCACGTTGGCCTGGGCGACGATGTGATGGTCCTCTTCCCAGGCGGACAGGTAGAACGAGTAAGGCTCGAATTCCACCAGGCTCTTCCGCTTCTCGCTCAGCTCCTGGTTGGCCTTCGTGACTTCGTTGGCTTCCACATGCTCGCCGACCTTCCAGGGACCGTCCCCGCCGTTGGTGGTGGTGACGTAGTCCACGACCCTGCCCTGGCGCACCTTGCGGTAGGGGCTCTCGATGAAGCCGAACTCGTTGATTCGCGCGTAACACGACAGCGAGGAGATCAGGCCGATGTTCGGCCCCTCGGGCGTCTCGATCGGGCAGATGCGCCCGTAGTGCGTGGTATGCACGTCGCGCACCTCGAATCCCGCGCGCTCGCGCGAAAGCCCGCCCGGCCCCAGCGCCGAGAGCCGCCGCTTGTGGGTGATCTCCGAAAGCGGGTTGGTCTGGTCCATGAACTGCGAGAGCTGCGAAGACCCGAAGAACTCCCGAATCGCCGCCATCACCGGCTTGGCGTTGATCAGGTCGTGGGGCATCGCCGTGGACATTTCCTGATAGACGGACATCTTCTCTTTGATCGCCCGCTCCATGCGGACCAGGCCGATGCGGAACTGGTTTTCCAGAAGTTCGCCGACCGCCCGGACGCGGCGATTTCCCAGGTGGTCGATGTCGTCGGATTCGTACCCGCCGCCGGGATTCTTCCGGAGCTTCAACAGGTAACGGATGGCGGCATAGAAGTCCGCGGGTTCCAGGGTGCGCTTGTCCAGCGGCAATTGGGCCACGGATTGCTCGGAATGGTCGGTCGCCATTGTCCCTTCGCAACCGCGCACGACTTCGGAACAGACATTCCCTTCCCGCTTGCCCACGAAAAGCTTTTCCTGGTCGATCACCAGATAGAAGTTGGCAGCCGGGAGATTTCCGGCGTCTTCCAGCTCGAACTCGACGGCCTTCTCATCGAGCCGGTCCTTCAGTTTCGTGTAGTACCCCAGCTTGATGTTGAACTTCAGCCGGCCCACGCGCGAGCAGTCGTACTTGCGGGGGTCAAAGAACATGCCGTTGAAGAGCGTCGTGGCGGTCTCCAGGGTGGGTGGATCGCCCGGCCGCATCTTTCGGTACAGCTCGATGAGCGCCTCCTGGGGGGTCTTCACCGTATCGCGCTTCAGGGTCTGGCTCAGGACCGGGCCCAATTCATCCCGCTCGGGGAAGAAGATCTCGAGCTCGGTGATGCTGGAATCAAGAATAGAATTCAGGATGCTGGGCGCCAGTTCGTTGTTGGCTTCGAGCAAAACTTCACCCGTGCTCGTATCCACAATGTCGGCGGCGGAGTAGACGCCCTCCAGATCGTGGGCGGTAATCTCGATCTGGTTGATTTTGGCCTTCTGGATATCCCTCAGGATGGACGGCGAAATCTTCTTCCCGGCGTGCAGGATGGTTTCGTGAGTCCGCGGATGCTCGATGCTCTTGGAGACTTTGAAGCCGTTGAGCCCCGGGGATACTTCCCAGTAGAGCTTGCGGTCGCGGAAGCTGATCCGCTCCACGGGATAAAAAGCCTTGAGGATTTCCGAATTGGTTTTCAGGCCGAGGGCGCGGAGAAAGATGGTGCCCAGAAATTTCCGCTTCCGGTCGATGCGCACGTAGAGAATGTTCTTGGTGTCGTACTCGAACTCAACCCAGGAGCCGCGATAGGGAATGATCTTACCCAGGAAGTAGGTCTTCTGGGCGCTCGCTTCGAAAAAGACTCCGGGCGAACGGTGCAACTGGCTGACGATCACCCGCTCCGTGCCGTTGATGATGAACGTCCCGTTATCGGTCATCAGCGGAACTTCACCGAAATAGACCTCTTGTTCCTTGATGTCGCGGATGCTCTTGTGCCCCGTATCGCTGTCCTTGTCGTAGATGGTCAGCCGGATGGTCACCCTCAGCGGCGCGGCGAAAGTCATGCCGCGTTCCTGGCACTCCGTCATGTCGTATTTCAACTGCAGGGCGACGGGGTCGCCGCACTTGTTGCAGAACGTCACGATGTTCTTGTTGAACCGGCCGCACTTGGAGCAGAGAACGTCGCCCGCCTTGAAGGGGTCGGTGATGACGGTGTTGCCGCAGTACTTGCACGTGCTGCGGCGGTGGTGCAGTCCACGCAGCGTGCCGCACTTGCACTCCCAGTTGCCGATGGAGTAGTCAACGAAATCCAGTTGCGAGATGCCGCGGAAGTCGGTAATGGGGAATACGGAGTTGAAGACCGCCTGCAACCCCACGTCCTCGCGCTCCGAGGGCAGAAGGTCCATCTGCAAAAAGCGCTCGTACGAGCGCCGCTGGACCTCGATCAGGTTGGGAATCTGAATGACGGTCGGTATCTTGGAAAAGTTGATACGCTTGCGAACAGCGCCGTTCCCGCCGTTAGGCATTCTCATGGCTCCTTGCGTCAGTTTTCAGAAGTTTGATGAGGTCGCAGCGACACACGAGTCCTGCAAGTAAAGATGCACACTTCGGCTGCGGGGATGCTAGGGTTGCTTGCGCACAGCCGGTAGTCCACAGGATGGTCAACAACTCTCGCCTGCAGGGAGATTTCCCTTCTCCCCCCGTGGGGAGAAAAGAGACAGCCGGATTCCCCGCCCGGAATCCGGCGGGTAAGAAGACTATTTCACTTCGACGGTCGCGCCGGCATCGGTGAACTTCTTCTTGATGGATTCCGCCTCTTCCTTGGTCACGCCTTCTTTGATCGGCTTCGGCGCGCCGTCCACCAGGTCCTTGGCCTCTTTCAGTCCCAGGCTTGTGACCTCGCGAACCGCCTTGATGACGTTGATCTTGTTGGCGCCCACGGCAGTCAGCACCACGTTGAACTCCGTCTGCTCTTCGACGGCAGCCCCCGCAGGGGCGCCTCCCGCCGCCGCGCCGGCCAAAACCACCGGAGCCGCAGCCGAAACCCCTAAGACCTCTTCCAGCTTCTTCACCAGGTCGGCAGCCTCCAAGAGAGTCAGCCCCTTGATTTCTTCTACGAGCTTTTCTACGCGTTCGGACATCGTCCTAGTTTCCTCCTGCGAAATTCCGTTCAGCATCAAGCCGGCGAGAGAACTTCAATCCCCCACCGCGCTCAGCCGCCGGCCTCTTCTTTGAATTTCTTCTCTTTCACCCCTTGCTGAATCACGCACGCGAGATTGCGTGCCACACCCGCCACCGAAACCGCCAGCTGGCGGGCGGGGGCGTTAATCATGTAGAGAACTCTTGCGAACAAATCCTCCCGCGAGGGCAGGCTGGCGATCAGGGTCACGTCACCGAGCGAGACCACGCGGCCTTCCACCACGCCCGTCCGGAATACCAGAGCGGGATTCTCCTTGGCATAGGTCACCAAGGCCTTGGCCAGGCTGACCGGCTCGGCCTCGGTGTAAGCCAGAGACGTCGTTCCCCGCAGCTCGCGGGCCGCCGGCTCCACCGATGTGCCCTGAGCGGCGCGCTCGATCACGCTGTTCTTGACCACCCTGTACTTCCCGCCCACCTGCGTCACCTGGCGGCGCAGCTCGGAGTCCTGGGCCACCGTGAGCCCTTCGAATCCCGAAAGGATGACGGTGCGCGCCTTCTGCAGGATCTCGTGCAGCTCCTGGGCTTGTTTCTGCTTTTCGTCCCGTTTCATCAGCTTTCTCCAGTTTGCCGGGTCTTAAGCCGCCTCCACCGAGGTCAGGTCGATGGGAACGCCGGGGCCCATGGTCGAAGAAACCACAATGCTGTGGACGTATTTGCCTTTGGCCGTGGCCGGCTTCGCCCTGATGATGCTGGAAATCAGCGCCGAGGCGTTTTCCGCCAGCTTTTCCGCGTCGAACGAAACCTTGCCGAGCGGGCAGTGGATGATCCCCGTCTTGTCAACGCGAAACTCCACCTTCCCGGCCTTGACTTCCTTCACCGCCCGCGCCACATCCATGGTCACGGTCCCGGTCTTGGGATTCGGCATCAGCCCGCGTGGCCCCAGGACCTTGCCCAGCTTCCCCACCGACTTCATCATGTCGGGGGTGGCGACGACGGCGTCGAAATCCATCCACCCGCCCTGGATTTTCTGCACCAGGTCGTCCCCGCCGACTTCATCGGCGCCGGCATCTCGCGCCTCGAGCACCTTTTCCCCGGTGGCAATGACGATCACCCGTTTGCTCTTCCCCAATCCGTGAGGAAGGACGATCGTGCCGCGCACCATCTGGTCGGCGTGCTTGGGATCCACCCCCAGGCGCACGGAAAGCTCGACGGTTTCGTCAAACTTGGCGAAGGCGGCCTTCTTGAGAAGGGGCATCGCCTCGACGAGCGTGTACGCCCGCTTGTCCACCAGCTTTACTGCTTCCCGGTATTTCTTGCCTGGCTTCTGCATGCTGCTAGCTCCGCTCGAGATAATGAATTCCGGCGCGTCCCGCCGCGCCTCAAGGCTCGATCTCAATTCCGATGCTGCGCGCCGTCCCCTTGATGGTGGCCACGGCCGCCGCCAGATCGCGCGCGTTCAAATCCGGCAGCTTCTGCTTGGCAATTTCTTCCACCTGCTTTTCGGTGACCTTCCCCACCTTGGTCTTGTTCGGCTCGCCCGAGCCCTTGGCGATGCCCGCCGCCCGCTTGAGCAGAATCGAAGCCGGCGGGGTCTTAGTGATGAACGAAAAACTCCGGTCGTGGTACACGGTGATGACTACGGGGATGATCAGCCCTTCCTGGTCCTTGGCGGACGTCTTGGCGTTGTACGCCTTGCAGAAGTCCATGATGTTCACGCCATGCTGGCCGAGGGCGGGGCCGACGGGCGGGGCGGGCGTGGCTTTCCCCGCCGGAATTTGCAGCTTCACCATTCCTGTAACTCGCTTCGCCATGTTCCTTCGCCTTTGCTTTCGTCGCGATCCGGCGCGCGGCGCGGAGTCTTTCCACCGCCCGCCGCGTGGCCGTTCTTACTACTTTTCCACCTGATAGAAATCCAACTCCACCGGAGTCGCGCGCCCGAAGATGGTCACCATGACGCGCAGTGTGGAGCGGTCGTCGTTGATTTCGTCCACCAGCCCGGTGAAATCCTTGAAGGGCCCGTCGGTGATCTTCACGTTCTCGCCCCGGTCGAACTTCAGCTTGGGCTTGGGATTCTCGGCCGCGACTTCCACTTTGTGGAGGATGCGATCCACTTCTTCCGGCGTCAGCGGCGCCGGCATCTGTCCCGAGCCCACAAATCCCGTGACCCGCGGCGTGGACCGAACCAAGTGCCACGTGTCATTGTTCATTTCCATCTCGACCAGAACGTATCCGGGATAGAAGAGCTTGGACGTCACGACCCTTTTGCCGTGGCGCATCTCAATGACGTCCTCGGTGGGGATCATGACCTCCCCGAACCGTTCGCCGAGCTTCTCGGCATCGATGCGGCTCTTCAAGGTCTCGGCGACCTTCTTCTCAAACCCGGAATACGTGTGGATGATGTACCAGTTTTTGTCCATGCCCGGCTTTCTCAAGAAGATCAGCGGCGAGCCCTGCGGCCCACCCGCCTGGTTCTCAATCCCTTACCCCCGGCCCAGGAAATGGTTGAGGATGTGCTGGACCCCGAACCGAAACACGTAGTCGCAAATCGCGAAGTAAAACGCGAACACGAACGTGGTGACGATCACCATCACCGTCGTGCCGTAGACTTCCTGCCTTCCCGGCCAGGTGACGCGCTTCATTTCCGTGCGGACTTCGGTAAAGTACTCCCGCATCCGCGTCAAGGGGTTCTTGGATAGTCCCGATTCTTCAGCCATGCCGCTTCCCGTCATCGCCGGGGCTCTGCGGGCGCCTGCCCGGCGCGCCCGTTCCCGGCCTCAAGCATTTCTCCCAAGCCTTGGCAGGGGCGGAGGGATTCGAACCCCCACGTCCGGTTTTGGAGACCGGCAGTCTAGCCATTGAACTTACGCCCCTCCAAAAACAGTGGCCAGTGGCCAGTGGCAAGTGACCGGCCCGTTTTTTCTTGCTTGCCACTTGTCACTCGTCACTCGTCACTTCACTTCCTTGTGCGCCGTATGGTGGCGGCACGTCGGACAGAACTTCTTCAATTCCAGCCGGTCCTGGTTCTTCTTCTTGTTCCGGGTGGTCGTGTAGTTGCGATTCTTACATTCGCTGCACTGCAAGGTTATGATGTCGCGCATCGTTGCACCGAAAGCTTCCCTTCCAGAACTCTCTGCCCGCCGAGCAGGCCGCGCTCGCTTATTCCAGGACCTCGGTGACGGTGCCGGCGCCCACGGTATGGCCGCCCTCGCGGATGGCGAACCGCAGGCCCTTCTCCATGGCGA
>Ga0307380_10011852_pt1 | contig 10886 bp, 9 predicted proteins | sample UN3MG_FD_202239 | JGI IMG/M metagenome (GOLD analysis project Ga0307380, IMG submission 202239) | Soil microbial communities from Risofladan, Vaasa, Finland - UN-3 | ecosystem: Environmental > Terrestrial > Soil > Coastal area > Acid sulfate soil | place: Finland: Risofladan, Vaasa | collected... | reverse complement strand
GAGACAACTGTGGCGCCTAATTCACACATTGAAGGACTGACCCTTAGGGAAGTGCGTTTTCGCGAGCGCTATGGCTTTAATGCACTGGCGTTGTCCCGCCAGGGAGAGGTGATAACCCAACGTTTGGGCGACCGGCCGCTAAAGTTCGGCGACGCGCTACTTCTGCAGGGGCCGCATCACCGTATCGCTGGACTCCTGGAAGGAGATGATTTTTTGGTCCTGGAGCCTGATGAGGTGGAGACATATCGTTGGCGAAAAGCGCCGATCGCCGTCGGGGCGCTGTTTTTGGCCATCGTGCTCACCATCTTTGGCGGAATGGAAATTTCGCTGGCCATGGTCATAGCCGCCGTGATTATGATCTTGCTCCGCGTTTTGACCATCGAGGAGGCCTATGAAAGCGTGGATTGGCGGACAGTCTTCCTGGTAGCCGGGATGCTCCCCTTGGGCCTGGCCATGCAGGAAACGGGTACTGCACAATACCTGGCCGACCTGATGTTGGATATTTTCGGCCCCCATGGCCCAATAGCGTCCCTGGCCGGCGTCTACTTGCTGGCGGCCATGATTACCCAACCTATGTCCAACGCGGCCGCTATTGTGCTGATCACACCTATTGCCCTGGATGTCGCTTTCGGCCTTGACGCCAACTACAAGACCTTTGTAATGGCCGTTGTCATTGGCGCCGCTACCAGCTTCCTCACGCCGGTAGGTCACAAGGCGAATGTCCTTGTGTTTGGGCCAGGCGGATACAAATTTACAGATTATGCGCGCGTTGGCGCCCTATTAACAGTGATTTTACTCATCGTATCGATGATCTTCTTGCCAATTTTCTGGCCCCTCTTCCCGGAATAGCCGCGCCTGATCTCATCCTGGATTTCCGGACACGAAATGGTTTCTCTCTAAAGTTGTGGGCTGTTTAGCGGCGGCCTCAAATCTGTTTCCGGTCAGTTGAGTGGCCGGAACCTACCGGTTCAAGTGGGTCCAAGGGCCGCCAACGCTTTTAAACCACCTGATGGAAAAACTAACCTCACTGTGATCGGGGCCTGAGAACTGGCAGATAAACCATGTAGGCCTATCTCGATAGGGGTTCTGGGCCGGCAATATTTTTTCGAGGTTTTGCCGGATTCGATCTGTTTTGTTTTCGGTGACTTTTGTCACTAATCAGCCAGACACGGTCTCTGTTACAATTCAATTGTGGCTGGATAATAACCTTGTTAACATGGCGATGCTCCGGTAGAACATTGTAAGCACAAAGAGTTGCCAGGGACAAAAATAGAAGGTCTCATCACCAGCCCGGCATGTTCGGACGTTGCGCTTAAACCCAGATTTGAGGTGATCGGATGTACAACAAAGAAACCCTTTGGGGAGAGGTCGACGAACAGGGGCGCCTAATCTTACCCGCGGAGACGGCCGCCCAATTTGGCCTTTCGCCGGGCACAAGATTTCGCCTGGACAATGGCGGCGACCGGATCCAGATACACCGTCCTGCGACCAAGCTGACCAAGATATATATCGAGCCAACCGATCTGTGCAATATCACCTGCCGCACCTGTATTCGTAATAGTTGGAATGAAAGCCTGGGCCGGATGAACGAAGACACCTTTGACCGTATTCTGGAAGGCGTCCAACAATTTGAGCCGCTGCCCACCATCTTTTTTGGCGGTCTTGGCGAGCCGCTGTTTCATAAACACACCCTGGCGTGGATTGCCCGGGCTAAAGAAATCGGCGCGCGCGTCGAATTAATCACCAACGGCACGATGCTCACAGAAAAGTGCTCGCGCCAGTTGATTGATGCTGACCTTGATATACTCTGGGTGTCTATTGATGGGGCAACGCCAGAAAGCTATGCCGATGTTCGCCTGGGGGCGGAACTGCCCAAAGTGTTGGCGAATCTCGCTCGCTTCCGGCGCATGCGTGGCGGCGGTCATTTCCCGAGACCGGAACTCGGTATTGCCTTTGTGGCCATGGAGCGCAACATTGATGACTTGCCGGAGGTGTTGCGCATCGGCCGCTATCTTGGCGCGAAGTATTTCTCCGTGAGCAACGTACATCCCTACACGGCCGACATGCAGGCAGAAGTGTTATATAAACGCACATTTCGCAACATAGCTTTCATATCCTCATCGGCCCACAAAAACCTTTTTCTACCACCCATGGATCTTAATGCAAAAACCCACAACGCCTTCGTGCAAGCGTTGCAAAGCGGCTTCAGCGTCAATTTCGCCGGTAGTAATCTAGGCGGCTCCTTTGACGTCTGTAAATTTATTGAACGGGGTACGTTATCGATTGGCTGGGATGGGGGTGTCAGCCCTTGTTGGCCGCTTATGCACAACTACGTTAGTTACCTGCACGGCAAACCGCGCGTCTCGCGGCGCCATGTCGTAGGCAATGTTAACGAACGGGATCTGTCGGATATCTGGTTAGATGATGAATATGTGGCCTATCGCCAGAAGGTACAGACCTTTGGCTTCGCGCCCTGCACGTCCTGTGGCGGCTGTGATCTCTCGGAAGCCAATGAAGAGGATTGTTTTGGCAATGGATTTCCTGCCTGTGGCGGCTGCCTCTGGTCCCAGGGTGTCATTCAATGTCCCTGAGTTAGGTGGCAATTGGCCCGCGGTAGGGCAAAAACTCAGACCGGCGCCAACTTCCCTCAGCATGTTCAATCGCTCTTTCTCTTCCCTGTTCACTGGCACCTTTTCCAACAGGGTGACATTTTCGCTTTTTTCTTAATGGGTGCCATATTCGCTGAAGAATAACAAAATCTAAAAAAGCATCTTGACTTGACAATTCAACCTTGTTAAAATCATGTTATCGTTAACGGTACCGCTAACGGTATCGGTAACATGATTCCAACAGGGAAGAGGATAATGGCAAAGGTCGTTACGATCAAGGATGTAGCCCGGGCCGCCGGCGTTTCCTCCATGACCGTATCGCGCGTCCTCAACGATCGGCCCGACGTCTCCCCCGAGACACGAAAACGTATTCAGGAAGTCATCTCGGAACTGGGCTATGCCCCCAGCGAAATCGCCCGCAGCCTTAGCCATGGGCGCAGCAACACCTTAGGCGTTGTCAGCTCAGCTCTGGAGTTTTATGGACCTTCGCGAACCCTGGTCGGAATAGAAAAGCAGGCCAATGATCTCGGTTTTTCTATTATGGTCAGGCTGCTGCACAACCCGTTGGAAAGCCCCGGAAAGCGGGCGCTTAGTGAATTAGCCGCCAATCAAGTTGCCGGGATTATCTGGGCTGTGGCTGAAATCGGCGACCGGCAAGAATGGCTGTATGAGCATTTATATAATGGGGGGACGCCGGTCGTCTTCTTGAGTATGAAGCCGCGCCCCAATACATCGCTCGTTGCGGTGGACAATCGCCTGGGAGGCCAGTTGGCTACCCGGCACCTGGTGGAACAGGGCTATCAGAAGATTGGCCTCATAGCCGGCCCGCAGGAATGGTGGGAGGCCCGCGAGCGTGAGGCAGGTTGGCGAGAGATCTTGCAAGAAGCAGAGAGGAATGACCTGGAGCAGTTGACGGAGCGCGGCGACTGGACGGCCGCCAGTGGCTACGAGGCTATGATGAAGCTGCTGGATCGGGTGCCGGACCTGGATGCTGTATTTGCTTCGAATGATTCCATGGCCCTAGGGACTTTGCAAGCGGCGGCCAGTACCGGCCGTGCTGTGCCCCAAGAGCTGGCCGTTGTCGGTTTTGACGATATCCCTGAATCTGCTTACTTCTCGCCCCCCCTGACTACCGTTAGACAGGATCTGCTGGAACTGGGTTGCCGGGCTGTGTCTCTGCTCAATCAATATCTTGAAGCAGGGCGCAAAGAAGAAACCGTTCCCTCACAAGTGGCTATGATAGCGCCGCAACTTGTTGTACGTCAAAGTTCATTAAGGGGGACGGTATGAAGCCCCGCGATCGTGTTCGAATGGCCCTCAATCATGAAGAAGCGGACCGCTGCCCGATGCAGATTAGCTTCACCCCTGAATTTGCCGATCGTCTACGGCAGGATATGGTAATCCAGGGCCACAAGGCACACAACCCCCATGGCGGCGGCAATACCTATGAAGTGGAGCGCGCCCTGGGTCAAGACATGTTGCTTACCTCTGTGGGCTGGGCGAACTCCTATTATCTGGATGACAAAGCCTATGTGGATGAGTGGGGTGTTGGTTGGGATGTGCAACCCTACGAAACCCCCTTTGGCCCCGGTAATTACACAGAAATGGTCAAACACCCGCTGGCCGATGACGCGGCGATTTCTGGCTACCGGCCGCCTGACCCCAATCGACCCGAACTATACACCGATGCAGCCCAGGTGGTGGCTAATTTCAAAGAGGATTATTGGATTGTTGGCGTGACCGTCACCACCATCTTGGAAACTGCCTGGGCTCTGCGAGGTCTGCAGCAAATGTTATTGGATATGGCTTTAGATCCCGACGTGGCCAACCATCTGCTGGACATCCCTTACCACTACCACCTGGCGGCTGCCAAAAAACTGGTCGAATTAGGCGTCGATATGATCTGGACCGGCGATGATATTGGCTCGCAGAACGAGATGATGATCTCGCCGCGCATGTGGCGGCAATATCTCAAACCACGTATGGCCAATTTCATCAGTGAGCTTAAGTCGATCAACCCGGAGATCAAGATCGCCTACCATTCGGACGGCAATATCAAACGCATCATCCCCGAGCTCATTGAAATCGGGGTGGATGTTTTGAATCCCATCCAACCGGCCAGCATGGACCCGGCCGAGATCAAAGGCGAGTTCGGCGACAGGCTTTGTTTTTGGGGATCCATTGACGAACAACATACGCTGCCCTTTGGCTTCCCGGCCGATGTCGCGGCCGAGGTTCGTAAGCGAATGGAGACGATTGGCCGGGGTGGGGGGCTGATCCTGGCGCCGACCCATCATGTGCAACTGGATACACCCCTGGAAAACCTCTGGGCCATGGTGAATACCATCGCCGGTACAAGCTATAGCTCGCTGGGCTGAAATGGAACGAACGATGCAACAAATGCAGCAGACCCGCTGGTCAGTAGAGATAGGAGGCATGGATGACTTCGATCTTTCCATGAAGCGAGTTTATGCCTGGTATGAGAATGAGATTATTGACCGGCCGCCGGTTCGTTTTGTGGCCCACAATGCCTTTCTGGAGGCAGCCAAGGAGGATATCTCCCAGCTTCCGCCGGTCGGGAAGAGAGCCTGGTGGTTTGATAGTGAAGCCCAGGTTGACCTGTTTATCAAATCCATAGCTGGGCGTAAATTCCATGGTGAAACCTTTCCCGTTTTTTTTCCTAACCTGGGGCCTGATGTTTACGCTGCATTCTATGGTGCGGAACTTGAGTTTGGTGAAGTCACATCCTGGTCTGTTCCTCTTCTCCGCGAATGGGCTGATGTCGAGAAGTTAAAACTGGACCTGGATAATGTCTGCTTTCGTAAACTGGAAGAACTTACCCAGCTCGCTTTAGATCACTGTTCCGGGAAATACCTGGTAGGCTACACCGATCTTCACCCGGGTCTCGATTGTGTGGCCGCCTGGCGAGACCCGCAACAGCTCTGCTTCGACATGATCGACAACCCGGACAAGGTAAACGAATTGGCTGAACGAGCTATTGCCGATTTTGAATTCATCTATGACCATTTTGACAAGATGTTAAAAGATCACGGGCAGCTATCGGTGAGCTGGATGGGAATCCCTTCATTCGGCAGAATGCACATTCCCAGTTGTGACTTCTCCACCCTGATTTCGCCAAAATTCTTCAGAGAATTTGGCCTGCCCCTGCTTCAGCGCGAAGTACAAACCATGTCCCACAATATTTTCCATGTGGATGGCAGAGGCGTTGCCCGGCATTTGGAGGCGATTCTAAGCGTCCCCCAGGTCCATGCCTTGCAGTGGGTCCAGGGCGTGGGCGATGATTTGCCCATCATGCAATGGTTGCCTTTCTTGAAGGAGCTACAGGCGTTTCGAGTGCCCCTGATCGTCGATCTCAACAAGAAGGAATTGGACGCTTTCATGGCCGAGATGAGACCGCAGGGCCTGTTTTTATGGATTGCTACCGATAATGAGGCAGAAGAGTTTGAAATTCTGAAGCGCCTGTCCAAATGGGTATAAATCGAATTTCACTCTGCAATAAGGAGGTGATTGTCGAGAGAAAGTGCAAAAGTAAGAATGTCTGGTTATTTGATCTGGATTGTAAAAAACATATGAGGAGAGAGAAATGAAAAAGCTAAGTCTAGTAATACTTATCCTTCTGGCATTGGGTCTGGTGTTGGCAGCTTGTTCCGAAGCCGAACCCACCGATGCACCGGCCCCGGCCGAAGAGGTTGAAGCGCCTGTTGTTGAAGAAGAAGTAGCTGAAGAACCGGCCGAAACCGAAGGTCCGGCCCCGGCCGCTGAAGGTGGCTGGTGCAGCGATACAGATATCGTCTTCTTCCCCGGTGGTTCACCCGGTGGTCCGTTCGCTTCAGTCGTATACAACGGCGCTGTGGCCGCTGCGGCCGATCTGGGCGCCAATGTGGAATACGTCTGGTCGGACTGGAACCCGGAACAGATGGTCACTGGATTCCAGCAAGCAGCCGCGACCCAGCCGGATGGTATCGCCATCATGGGTCACCCTGGCGATGATGCCTTCCAGGCGGTAGTCGACGATGCTGTGGCGCAAGGCATTATTGTCACCAGCCAAAACACCACTTTGCCGACCCTTGAAGCCAAATATGCCTCCGGCGGTTTTGGTTATGTAGGCGCCGAATTGTACTCGGCCGGTTATGCGTTGGGCGCCGAGGCGGCAAGCCGCTTTGGTTTGGGCGACGGCGACAGGGCCATGGTTTGGGGTCTGTTGGCCCAGGCCGGGCGCGGCGAGCGCACCAGGGGCGTGATTGATGCCTTGGAAGAAGCAGGCATGACCGTGGATTACCTGGAAATTGATGATGCGACCAACGCCGATGCTTCGGCCGGTATTCCGACCTTTGTCGGCTACGTCTCCGCCAATCCGGATGTGAAGCTGGTGGTGACCGACCACGGCGCGCTGACGGCCACGCTGCAAACTTACATGGAGACGGCCGGCCTGGGTCCCGACGATGTGTTCGGAGCCGGTTTTGACCTGTCAGCAGCCACGGTGGAAGCGATTCGCGGCGGCTGGACAGATCTGGTCATCGACCAACAGCAGTGGCTGCAAGGTTACCTGCCTATTCTCCAGATCTGCCTGACCGACAACTATGCCTTTACCGGCCTACATATTGATACCGGCGCTGGTTTCGCCCACGCCGACAACATCGAGCTGCTGGTCGAGCTCGTTGAAGCTCAGATTCGTTAATCAAGATCAACTATCACGGCAATCCCTTCTGCGATAAGGATGCCGTATTGTGTTTGCGTGAGGGCCAGATGACCATCTGGCCCTCATATCCCTCCTGCGGAGATGGATTATGGAACCTACCTACCGAATAGAATTGCGCGACGTATCCAAAAACTTTGGCGAGGTGCAGTCACTGCGAAATGTCGATTTTAAACTGGGCCAAAATGAGGTTGTTGGTTTGCTGGGCGACAATGGGGCCGGGAAATCAACCCTGATCAAGATCCTGACCGGTTATCACCAGCCCAGTTCTGGTGAGCTCTTTATCGATGGAAATCGCATCGACTCCCTCTCCGTTCCCATGGCCCGTGGCCTGGGCATCGAAACCGTCTATCAGGAACGAGCTCTGGCCGAACAACAGACGTTGTGGCGCAATATCTTCCTCGGCCGCGAATTAAGGACGACCTTCGGCTTGTTGGATGTGAATAAGATGAAGCAGGAGACCAGTAAATTAATGCTTGAGTCCATGGGCTTCACCTCCAGCGCGGTAAACCCGGAATCAGTCATTGAGACTTTCTCCGGCGGCGAAAAGCAAGGCGTGGCTATCGTGCGGGCTCTCTATTTTGATGCAGAAATCATCATCTTAGACGAGCCGACCATGGGCCTGTCGCTCAAGGAGACCCGCAAGCTGCTTAACTTCGTACGCCATATCAAGGATATGGGTAAATCAGCCGTATTTATTGATCATAATATTTTCCATGTCTATTCGGTGTCCGATCGTGTGGTCGTCCTCGATCGCGGCCGTGTGGCCGGCGAGTTTAGGTGCTCCGATATCACCCTGGATGACCTGATGGAGAAGATGTACCTGGTTGCCGAGACGGGCAGTATGGAATAACCCCTTTTCTGTCTTTGGACTGTACGCAGGCTATGCGTACGTTTTGACTGGTCGCGTCTACATTTTAAGGAAAAGAGATTATGAGTTCTGAAATCGAGGAATTAACTGGCGAGGACCCGCTCCCTGAGCCGGGAAAAGCGCCGTTTAGTTGGAAAAACTTCCTGCGCAAGAACGTAACCCAGTTGGGCATGATATTTGTGTTTTTTGGACTCTGGCTGTTTTTCATCCTTGCCGCCCCTAACACCTTCCTATCTCCCCAGATCTACTACGCATTTATGGCCACAACCCCACTCTTCGCCATCATGGCCATGCCCTTGACCATGGTTATCATTGCCGGGGAGATGGACCTTTCTTTCACCTCCATTATGGCCATCGGCATGGTGGCCTTTATCGCTATATTTGAGCCGACGGGCAACGTATCCCTGGCCATCCTGGCCGCGCTGGCCGCCGGAGTGGCCGCGGGATTTCTGAACGGCGGACTTGTCGTCGGCATCGGCATTCCTTCATTGGTGGCTACTATTGGTACCCAATTCTTCTTGCGTGGACTGGCGCTGGTGCTCTTGAATGGCAAAGGCGCGACCCTGGTCGGGGCCAGGGAGAGCTTTGTATATGAGATGTTCGTAGGCAAGACGATTGGCAAAATCCCCAATCAGTTCTGGTGGTCAATCGCCATCGCTATTCTGTGCTGGATCATTTTGAACCGCACCCGTCTTGGCGCGCACATCTATCTGATAGGCGACAATGTGCAGAGCGCCAGGTTGATGGGCGTCAACGTGAATCGCACACGCCTGGCCGTATTTATCATGATCGGCCTGGCGGCGGCTCTGGCCGGTGTATTGGCCAGCATGCAGGTCTCATTTTTCTGGCCATCGCTAGGTGAAGGTTACTTGTTATCGACTTTAGCTTCCGTCTTTCTCGGGGGCACGTCCGTTTTTGGCGGCGTCGGCACGATTTTAGGTACTTTCCTGGGCAGCTATATCATCGGCGCCATCAACGCCGGTATTGTGGCCATCGGCATGACTGGTTATTGGACAGAACTTATCTACGGTTTGATTATTGTGATCTCTGTTTCCATGCATGTGATTTTGCAGCGACGTGTTAAATAACGATGGGATTTAGGCGGCTGCCTGTGGTGTAATGGCCCACTCGGCATCTTGCACACGGATGGTCGTCGTGTTGCCGGGCCAATAGAGGTGGCTCCAATAGCTGGCGCCGCGCAGAGTTGATGGATTACGACCGTTGGTAACAATAATATGATCAGGCGTATAGCGAGCGAAATGTTGTTCTCGGGTGAGGGTGGATCGACCTAACGTAGGATCAATGGGTGTCCAGCCGTTTCCTGGAAGGTAAACCTCCACCCAGGCATGCTCCAGGCGAGCTTCGTTGGCCGCATCTTCACTCAGGAATAACAAGCCTTCGACGTAACGGGCCGGGATACCGTTGGCCCGGCTCAAGGCAATTAACAATGATGAATATTCAGTGCAGTCGGCCCCCATTTTTCCCAAAGCCGCTTGCGCGCCCCAATCTTCGGCGTTGTAGCTGTACACAAGATTGTCGCCCAGGTAGTCGTAATAGCTTCTGACCTGCTCGCATACACTCTGGCCTGGCGTCGTAAGTTGTTCGGCTAACGAGGTGATTTGAGGATTGTTGGACTCGATGTGCAGCTCGGGTTGGGTAGATTCACTGGGCATGTCGCCGGCGCACTTGGCCAGGTCGTAGCTCAATGAATGAACGGCCAACTGGTAGTTGATGTTGATTTGGACGGTGTTACCGGGCAACAGATCTTTGAAATCAAACTCGGCATATTCATTGCCGTACTCGTCGGTAACGATCACGTATTTCGCCGGTTGAATATCCCGGGAAAGGATCTCCTGGTAAGGTGGCTGATCTGGAATGAGGGCGACCCATATATTGTGCTTTTGTGGTTGGTGCGGCCCTTCATTCACCAGGGTCAATTTCTGTTCAACGGTATAGGCCACCGTATGGGTAACAGCCGGATTGGCGACGGCTATGTCGCTCGGATTCTCTTCAGCGACCTGGCAGGCCGGTAAAAACAGCAGCAACAAAAGAAATAAAAGGAGTTTCATTGTCGCTAATGCTAGCATCGAACCAGTCAACTCACAATGAGCCAGGAATGCTGTTATAAGGTTGGCTGGTTGTCGCCCAAGGAGCGTACGCTCTTAGCGTGCGCTGAGAGCGTGCGCGGAAGGCGCTTGTGGTAGGTGTTGTTTGACGAGGCCGTGGATCGCCCCCCCGCAAAGCAGTTGACGTAGATTATTATGAAAGAACGTAGGCGATTTATCACTGAAGAATTCAAGAAGTTGTATGGCGAGTTGCCCTCGATTTGGTCGCGGGCGCCGGGGCGGGTCGACCTGATGGGTAGCCACACCGACTACAATATGGGCTTCGTCATGACCATGACCATCGACCGGGACACGTGGATAGCCGCCCGCCCCCGGGAAGATAATCAGATCGCCATCCATTCCTGCAATGTGCCGGGTGGGGCCTTGTTTTCCCTGGCGGACATCCAACATGATGAGTCGGCGCCCTGGACCAATTACGTGCGCGGAATGGCCGCGGTTATGCAAGCGGCCAGTTACGAGCTGCACGGCTTTGACGGGCTTGTTCACAGCACTGTTCCCTTTGGTAGCGGCCTGAGCTCTTCGGCCGCCCTTGAGATGGCCGTAGCTACGCTCTTCAAAGGCCT
>Ga0307380_10011851_pt1 | contig 10887 bp, 8 predicted proteins | sample UN3MG_FD_202239 | JGI IMG/M metagenome (GOLD analysis project Ga0307380, IMG submission 202239) | Soil microbial communities from Risofladan, Vaasa, Finland - UN-3 | ecosystem: Environmental > Terrestrial > Soil > Coastal area > Acid sulfate soil | place: Finland: Risofladan, Vaasa | collected... | reverse complement strand
GCCTCAGAGCCTATCCGAGTCGCCTCTTGGTGGTTGTCATTCTGAGGCGAAGCCGAAGAATCTGCTTTCCCCGCGTGTGCAAAATAGATTTTGCACACCGTGCGGACTATTTTGCTTCCGGGTGGCCGGAAGAGGCTATGGCTTTGCGTGTGTCGAGGGCGTCCCACGTGTCGCGGCCATCTTGGCCGCGTTGTGCCGAAGGCGGGATGCCTTCGGATCGCGGGTGGGACGCCCGCGACACAGCGGGATTTAGCGATTTGGGGGCAACAGCATAGCTCCGGTACGCCGTGGCGAATTGCAGCAAACAGGTTATGCTGGTGCCAGAAAAGCGATAAATCCTACCTGCAATTGTGGCATACACCCTTGCGCGGGTGCACGGGGATCTTTGCGGTTGCCGGATGGCTGCCTTTGATGTTAGACTGGTTTAAGTGGGGCGTACGAACCGTTGGGCGCACTAAGGAGCCAGAGAAATGAATAAGACGATCAAGTGGATGCTTGCGATTTTGGCCGGCGTGGTAATGCCGGCGGGGGACGTATTCTCGCAGCCGAGGCCCGGCGATGTTTTCCGGGAGTACGTATGGTGCAAGGAAGGCGGCGATGCCGGCGGCTCTCTGCGTGTGGGCGGCCGGGTCGGGTACGAAGGCTCTATTACCCTCGACCATGATTTCGACCTTGAGCACGCCACCAGGGCGGAATTGATCGTCGAGAAGATTCTCTGCCACGATGGGACCACCGGTCTGGCGATTCAAATCAATGGCGGCGATTCGATATACCTCCCCGAAGCGCCGGCTATCCCCGCTCCCCAGTGTGATTATCAGCATCACTTCTACCCGACGGTCCGCATCCCGCTAAGCTGCCTCAAGCCGGGACGCGGCAACGCATTTCGCATGATGGTCGATGCCGTCCATCCCTGGAATTGGCCTCAAAATCTTGTCTATGGCGTGCATTTTCGCATCTACTACGATCCGGCGAAAAAGCCCCACCCGACGGGGCAGATTGCGACTCCCAAGTCCGGCGATACGCTGGGCACATCTGCGACTCTGACGGCCCAGGCCGACAGCCCGAGCGGACAGATTAAACAAGTGGACTACATCGGCTTGTATGACGATGTCAACTTTGAAGGCGACGGCGTCTATCGCCAATGGCACTATCACTTTTTCCACGGCCAAATCATGCACCACATCGGTTCGGCTGTGGAAGCGCCCTACAAGGTAACGTGGGATACTTCATGGGTGCCCGACCAGAAGCAAGCCATGCAAATCGCCGCCCGAATCACCGACGATTCCGGCATGATTTATCTCACCGAGGCCGTCGGCGATCTTCATCTGGTTCGCCCCGGCCTGTCGGTTGAGCTGTGCAAGCCCTATGATATTCCTAAGAAATGGGTAACGAGAACGGGTGAGAAAGAGGAGCGTTTCGATGTCGCCGGCGATCCCGGGAAAGCCGTTGCCGCCCAACTGGTCTGGTCCAGTTGGAGCTCGGGGTACATGAACGGCGTCTATATCAACGGCGTCAAGGTCTTCGACAACGAAGGCCCGAAGTATCAATATTACGCCCATCGCGTGACCATAAAGGATGCGAGTTGCCTCAAGCAGGGCGTCAACGTTCTAAAGACGGGCAAGACGCCCAAAGTCAACGGCAAGATGGTCCACGGTATGGAAGTAAACTGGCCCGGCATCATGGTCCTGATTCAATATCGAGACGGCAAATAATCGAAGTCCGGAATCCGCCGTAGTGGGGAAGGTCATGAGAAGCAAGACTCTGTTGATGATGCTAATTGTGATGTGTGTTGTCGCCGCAGTCGCACAAGCGGACAGCTACGTGCCCTGGCACGAACTGACCGAGGCCTCGTGGATCGATTTTGGTGATGCAACTGTATGGCCAAACATGTATCCGGTCAACGCGGCAAGACCGGGTGTGGCCGCATCGTACGCCGTGGCGTTTTCACCGGCCGGCGCGGGCAATAAGGCCAAGGGTATGAATGCGATCAAGTTCCGCCACGGCGGTCAGACCACCGGCCATATAGTTTCGTTAGACCAGGCCGGCACTTTCGAGATTGTCAACACAGGCAAAGACAATCCGTTCACAGACGTCCTGGTTCTGGTGGCGATGAATGCTCCCGGCGGTTCGCTTGCCGATGGATTCAGATTGACGCTGCATCCTGAAACCGGCGACGCCTTCGGTTTCGATCCGAATCACTTTGTTTTCTATGACAATCCGTTCGGCAGACCCAGCGGCTATTACTTCACGAGGGATCCGGCCGATCCGCACAGCACCGACCCGCCGGGCGAGCCCATTGCATACGCCTTCGATACGGCGATGGTTACGCTCTATGCCGTCGAAGGGATTACATCCCTGGCACAGGGGCAATCCGTGCGGATTGATTATCGCTTCGGCGACCTGCCCGGCCCGGCGGTATTCAGCGCCTATGGTTACATCGGCACGGATCCCGTGGCGAGCATTTACCACACGAACCGCGCCTTCCTCGATGCAAACGACAGCCAGCGGAATCCCGTTTCCACCTTTGCCGTCACTGTCCCGGGCGATGTGAACAAGGACCTCCGCGTGGATCTTGCCGACCTGGCCGTGCTGGCCGAGAACTGGATGGTAGGAGCCAATTAACGCCGACGAGTTTGGAACAGTGCGATACAATAACGAAACATCCCCTTTGTGTATGCCGTCAAGCCGACCAGCCTTTAGCCTGATCGAGCTGCTCGTGGTCATGGCTCTCATCGTGCTCGTCATTTCACTGGTGGTCCCTGCTGTGGGCCGGGCGCGCGATCAGGCAAACGTCATCGCCTGCCGGGCGAATCTGCGGTCCCTCGTGTTAGCTTGCCTCGTCTATGCAGGCGAGAATGATTCCTTCCTGCCAACCGAAGCAACCCTGGACAATCCGCACGCCGGCCTGATTCGTATGCTCGGCAAAGGCGACCGTGCTGAACTGGTGGAAATCTACTATTGTCCGAGCGAGCAGAGCCCGGAGCTGCGCCGGTGTGAACAGAACTTTGCAGCCGGCAATATCGGCTACTTCTACTACAGCTTCACCGAGCGGCCCACGAGCCGCTACCTCAGCAATTTTCTGCGTAAAACGATTCAATGGCCTCGTGTTCTCAGGACGACTATGCCCGGCGACGTGTGGGTAGCCAGCGACAGTTGGTTCAGCAATGTCCCCACCTCCCATCATTATTACAGGAAAGGCGTCAACTATGTCACTCTCGGTGCGGCCGCGGGGATGGTCCAGGAAAGTCCGAGAGAGCAATTCAGATAGGAACTCGCATGGCGGTTTTTCTTATTGGCATTGACGATACGGATAACCAGAGCAGTCCCGGGACGGGCCGGCTTGCACGCAGACTGTCCGACGAATGTGCCAGGCGGGGCCTGCGTCCTCTCGGTGTGACCAGGCACCAGTTTCTCATGCACCCCGCCATCCCGTACACGTCCCACAACAGCGGGGCCTGCATCGCCCTCCAATCGCAAGACGGCCTGGAGAGCGCCGAGTTTATCTATGATTTCGTCGCTCAGAATTGCGCGGACGGGTCGGATCCGGGTGTCTGTCTGGCCGAGGCATCCGACGTGCCCGATTACATCGTCGAATTTGCAAATCTTGCCACACGGCAGGTCGTTACAATGGCCGACGCATTTCGTCCGGCCAAACGAGCGTCTATCGCGCTTCGCGGCCTGGGCGGGACGTGTCAGGGTGTCATCGGCGCCCTGGGCTCGGTCGGTTTGCGGGCGTCCGGCAATGACGGCCGGTTCATTGATTTACCCGGACTGCGCGAGCTTCGTGGTTGCGTCGATATCGCGGCCTTTGATAGAATCGGCGTGGCGGTTGAGTACTGCGGTTACGGACGTGCCACCGATGCAAACAGCCGCTGTGAAACGTTCGACTGGGTGCGTCCGAGACTCGTCGGGGGCAAAGCCGTGCTGCCCCTTGAATGGTGTGAACAGAAAAATGCGTGGATACCTCTGGATAGAAAGCAGGGTCACTCCGATAGGGGCGATTCTCGGTCCTGAAGGCGTGCGAGGTCTGGCCATCTCACTGAGCGCCGGCATCATTGCGGCTTCTCTGGCGGCCTGTTTGAAGCTCCATCTCGGCCTGCCCGGCCACAAGGCGCTGCTCTGGATGACGCCGATCATTGCGGCCCGTCTTCTGGGGCGATGCAGAGTCGGAACCACCTCCGGCGCGCTGACCGCTGCCTTTGTCTCGATTGGCATGGGCGGCAACCTGGTCGGAGGCCTGTCGGGCTTGCCTCTGGTCGGAGCCGCCGGCGCTCTGATCGATGCGACCGTGATCCGATTGGGAAAACGCAAAGCCTCCGCTCTGAACGCTATCGCTGCCGTTGCCTTCAGCGCGATGCTGGCGAATCTCATCTGCTGTGCCAAGAGGTTGCTTCTTCCGGTGGGCGTCACGCCGCACAACATCTTCGGCGGGTTGGACGTCTTGATGCGCCCCTTGTCCTACGCACTCTTCGGTTTCCTGGCCGGTCTTATCGCTGCAACCGTCGCACATCTTTTCCGATCCCGCAAGACGCCGCGTCGGTAAGGTCGTGTAAGCCCACATTCATCTCGTTCTTGACATTGTTGGCGGAATGGCTAAGATAGCATAGGGCAATGAAAATGAAGGTTCAGTGCGAATTATGCCCGAAGATGTGCGTGATGCAGCCCGGCCAAAGCGGCGAGTGCCGGGTGCGAATCAACGTCGATGGCGTGCTGCGAACCGTCGTGTACGGCTATCCCTGCTCGATCCATGTCGATCCGATTGAGAAGAAGCCGCTGAATCATTTTCTCCCCGGAAGTGCGATTCTCTCGCTTGCAACGGTCGGCTGCAACCTGCATTGCAAAAATTGCCAGAACTGGGAAATATCGCAGGCCAATCCGGAAGACGGGACCATTCCCGCCGAGTTCTGGCCCCCCGAGAGGCTTATCGCCGCGAGCAGACAGTATCATTGCCCCTCGCTCGCTTACACTTACACGGACCCCATCGTCTATTACGAATACACGTATGACAGCGCGAAGCTGGCCAAAGAGGCGGGCATCCGCAACGTTCTCGTCACCGCCGGGTATGTCAACGAACAGCCGTGGACGCAACTGCTTGAATATGTCGATGCGGCGAACATCGATCTGAAAGCAATGACCGAAGAGTTCTATCGCGAAGTGTGCTCGGCGACTTTGAAGCCCGTCCAGAATGCGTTGATCCTGGCCAAGGCACGGGGGGTGCACGTCGAAGTGACAAACCTGGTGATCCCGACGCTGAACGACAAGCCCGAGCAGATACGCGAGCTTGCCCGCTGGACGAGGGCGAATCTGGGCGCCGAAACGCCGCTGCATTTCTCGGGATTCTATCCCTGCTATCAGATGCGGAATTTGCCGCCGACTTCGCTGGCGACCCTGGAGACCGCCCGGCAGATCGGAATGAGCGAAGGGCTCAACTATGTGTATATCGGAAACATCGCCAGCAAGGAGGGCCAGAACACGTATTGCCCCGGCTGCAAGAAGCTGCTCATCGAACGCAGCGGCCATGCGATCCTTCAAAACCGCCTCAAAGAAGGCCGTTGTCCCGAGTGCGGCAGAGAGATTCAGGGAGTGTGGAAATGACGCGCAGAAAATTCGTTTGCAAATTGATTGAGACGTGGCCGGTTGTCGCTGTCGGTGCTTCGGCTCTGGCCCGCAGAGCCTCGGCGCAAAAGGCAAGGCTCCGCAAGTTCGTGCGCGCCGCTCGAATGAACCAGTACCCCGGCCCCATAAAGCCCCTGCACGATATTTGCAGGCAGGGCAAATGGAGTGGTTGACATGCACAGGCAATCTATCAGCGCCAGCCGCAGCGGAAGCCTTTTACTCTTCTCGATTTTGTCTCTATGCGTTTTCGCTCTTCTGTTCACGGATGCGTGCAAAAGGCAAACGCCGGCTCAGACAAACACAGCGAGTGCCTCGCCGGCCGAAGGGCGCGGCGAGCCCGTCCGCTCGGTTCTGCGCTCGTTGCTTGCCGGAACCTGGTATTCCGCCGACCCCGAAGCGCTCAGGCAGCAGCTCGACGGTTTCTTTCAAAAAGCCGATGCCAAACCGATAGAAGACGTTGTTGCTCTTATACTCCCACACGCGGGTTATGCGTGGTCCGGGCAGACCGCCGCCTTCGGACTCAAAACCACGCAGAAGCAATACAAACGCGTCGTCGTTATTGGCCCGAGCCATCGTACCGACATGGAAGAGATCGTCAGTGTCCCCCGGGCGACCCACTACGAAACACCTTTCGGGCAGATTCCGCTCGATACCGAGTTCATAGATAAGCTTCTGAAATATCCAATGGTCCAGACCGTCCCGAGCGCCCATCAGGCCGAAAACAGCATCGAGATGGAAGTGCCGATTGTGCAATATCGTCAGGGCGAGTTCAAACTTGTGCCCATTGTGGCCGGATGCTGTTCGTTAGAGACGATTGAACGGATCGGTGTGGTCTTGAGGAGCCTGGTCGATAAGGACACCCTTGTTATCGCAAGCTCGGATTTCGTCCATTACGGGCCGAACTACAGCTACGTTCCCTTCAATAAGGACGTGCCTGAGCAAATCAGGAAGCTCGACATGGGGGCGTATGAACGTATCGCCAAATTGGATGCCAGGAGCTTTTTGGAATACACCGAGAAAACCGGTGCAACGATATGCGGCAGAATTCCGATTGCGATACTGCTTTCGATGCTGGGCAAAACGGTCGAGGCCCACTTGGCGCACTATGCCAGCTCCGGCGAGTTGACGGGGGATTTCACGAATTCCGTCAGTTACCTGTCCGTGGCCTTCGCCGGGGCGTGGCAGGACCAGCCGCAGATCGAAGGCGGGCCGAACGCTGCGGGACTGGCCGAGCAGGACAAGAAGCAGCTCCTGGCGTTGGCGCGCAAGACGATGGTTTACGCCCTGCAGAACCGCCGCGTCCCGGAGCCTGTTGATCTGGGTGTCACCATCGGCGATGCGATGCAGCGTCCGCGGGCGGCCTTTGTCACTCTGACCAGAGATTCCATGCTCAGAGGCTGCATCGGCGACATTTTCCCGCAACGGCCTCTTTATAAGTCAGTCATTATCAACGCGATTCACGCCTGTCTGAACGACCGGCGATTTGCGCCGGTGTCGCAGGAGGAGCTCAAGGACATTCACATCGAAATCTCGGTGTTGACGGTCCCTGCACCGATTGCCTCGCCGGATGAAATCCGAATCGGCATCGACGGCGTCGTATTGAACAAGGACGGGCAGTCCGCCGTCTTTTTGCCGCAGGTGGCGCCCGAGCAGGGCTGGAACCTCGAGCAAATGCTCACCCAACTGTCGCGCAAGGCGCAGTTGCCTGCCGACGGGTGGAAGGAAGGCGCGAGCTTCCAGGTTTTTCAGGCGGTGGTTTTCGGCGAGAATGAACGATGAAGTTCACCCGGGGGTTGCTGATATTCAGTTATGGCCTGTTTTCTATCGCCGCCCAGACGTTACTGTTCCGCGAGTTTATCACCACTTTCGAAGGTAACGATATCAGCGTCGGCATCTTCTTCGCTTCGTGGTTCCTGTGGGTCGGGTTGGGCGCGTTGGTTGTTCGCCGGGCCGGGACGGCTGAGACGCTGCCCGGCGGCCCGACGGAGTTCCTATTCCTGGTGTATCTGCCCGCGTTCGTTCTTCAGGCCGTTTTGATAGTCCAGGCACGGGAGCTTGCCGGCCTTGAGTCATACGCGCTGTGGTCCATCCGCGATATCCTTCTTGTCTCCGCAGTCGTCAATGCGCCCGTCAGCTTCGTGACCGGTGCGCTGTTCCCCATAGCGTGCCGATGGTTTGGAGCGAACTCGGCCGGAAAGGGCGAGAAATTGCCCGTCTCGAATGTGTACCGCCTGGAAGCGGCGGGAAGTTTTGCCGGCGGAATCGGGGTGACAATCCTGCTGGGCCTGGGCATGAGCCTGGCCGTGATTTTCTTTATCCTCGCTCTTGTTCTTGCCGCGTCGGTCTTTGCGGTTCAGCTTGCGGGGAATCTAACGCCTGAACCGTCACGCCGGACCAGACCTGGCGCAGGGAGAGTCACTTGCGTGTTCTCCTTTATGATTGCCGTCGGTGTTTGTCTGTGCCTTATCCTCGGAGCCGGCAAGACCTTGATGGACTATGTGCGGGCCGTGAAATGGAGCAAGCTCTTGCCGAAGGAGGCTCTTGCAGGTTCATTTCAGACGGCGCAGGCCGAATATCTCTATGGGACATACCAGGGCCAGTGGGTCGCCATTCGCGAAGGCGCCGTGGCCGAGACCCTGCCCGATGAAAGTGCCGCCGGACGGATCGCTGCCGTTGCCCTGTGCCAGAAGCCTGATGCCGCGAACGTTCTGGTCATCGGCACGGGGCTCGGCCTTTGTCGCGAGCTTCTGAAACTGCCCCAAATTGAAACGGTCACCTGGGCGCACGGCGACAGCGAATACGAGCTGAAGGTCAACCGGTTCATCCCGGCGGAGCTTCAGGTGACAGATCCCCGGCTGCACCTGCTTGCCGGAGACGTGCGCTCTCTCCTGGCCCAAAAGCAGGAATCGTATGACGTCGTCATTCTCAATCTGCCCGATGCGACCAGCTCCGTACTGAACCGGTACTATACGGTTGAGTTTTACCGGCAGACAAAGCAAGCCCTGACGGCGGACGGCGTGCTGGCCGTGCGAATAGCGGGGGGGGAAAACATCATGGGGACCGAGCTGGTCAATCTCGGCGCCTCGACCAAGCGGACCCTCGAACAGGTCTTTTCCAGGCTCGTCTTGGCGCCCGGGGAAGACTCCTGGTTTATGGCCTCGGATTCCCAGGCCATCACGGGCGAGCCGGGCCGCCTGCGCGACCGTTTTGCATCCATAAAAGGGGCGGACCGGATTCTCCCGCCGGACGCGCTGCTCTCGGTCTATCTGCCGGACCGCGCCGCCGCAGCCCTGGAGAGCTACGCGCTCGCCGACTTGCCCGAGCGATTCCTGATCAATCATGATTCGAGACCGTTGACACATCTCTACAGCCTGTTGCTCGCAGCCAAGCAATCCGGCGCTCCGGCGGCAAGGCTGGTCAAGCATTTTGCGCTGGCGGGCCCGTTGCCGTTTCTGGTTCCTATCATTGTCCTCGTGGTGCTCAGAGTCGTCTATGTTTTCAGACCTGCCCGACAAGGCAGCCGAGCCAGTTTTGACAGTGACTTTCTGGTTTTCTCGACCGGTGCGGTCGGCATTGGCGCAGTGATCGTCCTGATGTACCTGTACCAGACGCGTTTCGGCTCGCTCTATTTGCATATCGGCGTGGTCTCATCGCTCTTTATGGTGGGCCTGGCCGTTGGTGCGACTGCGGCGAGACTACCGTTGGCCCGCCACAGGGAAACGCGCACCGAGATACTGCTGCTGGTGGTGGTCTTTGCACATTCGCTGCTTCTGTGCGCGATCGCCTCGCGGCCGAGCGAGCCATGGTCGCACGCGATGTTCGCGCTTGCATTTGTTCTGTGCGGCTTGTGTACGGGTTTCTACTTTCCCATCGCCGCCAGGCGGCTGGCGGATTGCGGCTTCGAGACCGGCCGGGCCGCAAGCACGCTCGAAACCGCCGACCATTTCGGAGCTGTCGTAGGGGGAGCCGTGACGAGTCTTGCCCTTGTTCCCGTGCTTGGGGCCGAAACGACACTGCTTGTTCTTGTCGCGCTTATCCTGGCCAATGTACCGCCTGCGGTCCTGAGAATACTCCGACCTGCAAGTATGCGTTCTCTCGACACGGTGGCTCCTGGTTTGTACGGCCTGGGCTATGGTCTGCTTGGCGTCGGGATATCGGTTGTCTTATGCTCCAACCTGCTCGTGGCTGCCGGCGAACGTCTTCGGGTCTCGCTGCCGCAGTACGCCGTTGCGGCTCTGGCCGGGCAGCTAAGCGCTGAGAAGGAATCGGCGGTGCTCGGCGAGGACGCCCGGAAAGCCGATTACTTCAACGTCCGTGACGCCAACGACGTGCCGGCCGGACATATCTTCAGCTCGGAAGATTTCGCCCCCGAAGTTCGCGGTTTTGGCGGCGAGATCGGTCTTGCCATCCGCGCGGACGACCCAAACGGCCGACTCGCCGGGTTTTACGTCGTCCGCTCAAACGAGACGCCGGCGTATCTGGAGCTTCTCAGGCACTGGTGCGACTCCCTGTCCGGCCTTGCCCTTTTCAAGGGCGAACCCTTTGCCGGCGTGCACGCCGTCAGCGGCGCGACGATCAGCTCCGAAGCGATTCTCTCGGCCCTGCAAACATCGAGCCGAAGGTTTTCCGAGCAGGTTCTCGGCCGGCCGGTGGGACCTGTGGTTGAACGCGAGACCGCTCGGGCTAAACATCTGCCTGATGTCACGGGGATGTATCTGATCGGTGCTCTTGTTCTTGCCCTGATCGTGACCCGCGCAGGCGGCTTCTGGAGCAGACTGGTGGTTCTGTGTAGCAGTCTTGCGGCGGGGGGGCTGTGGCTCAATGCCCAGTATTCCAGCGACCAGATTGTCACCCTGTTGTCGTGGCATACCCCTGCGCCGGCCCTGGCCGGCGCGTTCCTGTTCGTTGTTGGAATTCCCCTGGTTGCAATCCTCTTCGGCAACCTTTACTGCGGCTACATCTGCCCCTTCGGCGCCGCCCAGGAATTGCTTGGCTATATCGTACCGCGACGATTGAAACCGCCGATATCGATCGAATCGATGCAAAAGGCGCGGTTCGTGAAGTACGTTGTGCTGCTTGTCGTGATCGCCGTGTTCTTCGCCTCCAGAAACCGAACGACGTTGGCGAGCGATCCGCTCATCTCCGTTTTCAGCCTGCGCCTGACGGGCCAGGATATCCGCTCGACCGTGCTGTGGATCGCGGCTGCGGCTTTGATCGGGTCCGTCTTCTGCACGCGTTTCTGGTGCCGGTACTTGTGCCCCGCCGGGGCGT
>Ga0307380_10011849_pt1 | contig 10887 bp, 10 predicted proteins | sample UN3MG_FD_202239 | JGI IMG/M metagenome (GOLD analysis project Ga0307380, IMG submission 202239) | Soil microbial communities from Risofladan, Vaasa, Finland - UN-3 | ecosystem: Environmental > Terrestrial > Soil > Coastal area > Acid sulfate soil | place: Finland: Risofladan, Vaasa | collected... | reverse complement strand
CCGGAAGTCCGGCCAGCTCCCGTATCTCCGGCCCGATGGCAAGACGCAGGTCACGATCGAGTACGAACGCGGGATCCCGAAGCGCGTCCGGACGGTCGTCGTGTCGGCGCAGCACGACCCCGACGTTCGGGCCGAGCGGCTTCGCTCGGAGATCGTCGAGACGGTCATCCTGCCGTCCATCCCGCACGAATTGCGCGGCGACGACCCGATCATGCATGTGAACCCGACCGGCCGGTTCGTGACCGGTGGGCCGATGGGCGATGCCGGGCTCACTGGACGCAAGATCATCGTCGACAGCTACGGCGGGATGGCCCGTCACGGCGGCGGCGCCTTCTCCGGCAAGGATCCGACCAAGGTCGATCGTTCGGCGGCGTACGCCGCCCGGTGGGTCGCCAAGAATGTCGTTGCGGCGGGCCTGGCCGATCGCTTCGAAGTCGAGGTCGCGTACGGGATCGGGATCGCCCGCCCGATCAGTTTCACCGTCGATTCGTTTGGCACCGGGGTCATCGACGACGCGGCCATCCAGGCCCTGATCGACCGGCATTTCGACCTGCGTCCCGCGTCGATCATCGCCGCCCTGGATCTGCGGCGGCCGATCTATCGACAGACGGCCGCCTATGGCCACTTCGGGCGACCCGACCTGGATCTGCCCTGGGAGCGGACCGACAAGGCCGCGCTATTGGCTTCCGAGGCAGGACTGCCAGAGCCGGTGACGTCCACCTTCGGATAGCGAGCGTCGCCCCGCTGGCCGGCCATCGGTCGCCATGGTCGCCATGGTCGCCCGGGGCCGCCTGGGGCCGCCTGGATGTGCGCCCCGCGCCTGAACGAGCCGTCGAGCGGCTGGATGTGCGCCCCGCGCCCGAACGAGCCGTCGAGCGCCTGGATGTGCGCCCCGCGCCCGAACGAGCCGTCGAGCGAACGTCGGACCACCCCCGACGGCAGCTTGGTCGTAGGGCGCCCGGAACGGCCCACGAGGTGGACACCGGGGCCTCGCGGGCGCCATCGGGTCCCGGGGTCACGCCCATCCATCGGTCGCTACGGTCGCGTGGCGCCGATTCCCGGGATCCCCGATATCGCAGCGTCGCCAGCCCGTAGACTAGGCGCTGCATGTATGCCGTGATCATGGCCGGTGGCGGCGGGACCCGACTTCATCCCCTGAGCCGGCCGGAGCTCCCGAAACCGTTCCTCCCGCTGCTCGGCGAACGATCTCTGCTGCAGGAGACGGTCGCCCGGCTGGCCGGCCTGACCGATGACATCGCGGTCGTGGCCGATCGTCGCTACGAGCAGCTCGTGCGAGACCAGGCGCCCGGCGCGACGATCGTGGTGGAGCCACAAGGTCGCAACACCGCGGCGGCCATCGCCCTCGCGACGCTGGTCATCGATCGGCCCGAGGAGGACGTGATGCTCGTCCTGCCGGCCGATCAGACCATCGCGCGGCCGGAGGTCTTCCGATCCGTGATCAGGACGGCCTCGGATCATCTGGCGACTGGGGCGTTTGGGATCGAAGCACCATTGGTGACCCTCGGCATCAGCGTCGACCGACCCGCCACGGAGTACGGCTATCTCATCCCGGACCTGGATCGCGGCATGGAGATCGAAGAGATTCGCGCGTACCCGCTGCTCCGCTTCGAGGAAAAACCGAAGCCGTCGCGCGCAGACGGTCTGGCCCGCCAGGATGGCGTCGCCTGGAACGGGGGCATCTTCCTTTGGCGCCGGTCGACGATCCGTGCCGCGCTGGAGCGCTACACCGGTCTGCTCCAGTCCCTCGGACCGATGATCGGATCGGCGACGTCGCTGCAGCACGCCTATGAGGCCATCCAGCGACCCGTCTCGATCGACTACGCGGTCATGGAGAGCGCTGCACAGAGTGGCCACGTCGTGATGGCCTCCATGGACGTCGGCTGGTCGGATCTCGGATCGTGGTCGTCATTGCTCGCCGCGCTCGGCGCCCGTGGGACAGGCGAGGTGGTCAGGCCCGGCGAGACGGTCACGGTCGAGCCCGATGATCTCGTCGTCCGCCGGCTCGACGGCCAGCTGGGCGTCATCGCCCCGCTCGAGGGAGGTACGATGACTGCGACGCAGCCGCTCGCGCACCTTCGTGGGGCCGGCCCCGATCGCTCGATCATCGAGCGACTCCTGGGACGCTGCACCCTCGCGGAGGATTGATGTGACCCTGACTGGCCGGCCACCTACGCCGACCACCATCGTGTTTGGAACGGATGGCTGGCGGGCCCGGGTCGCCGACGAATTCACGTACGAGAACGTCCGTCGCTGCGCCGACGCGGTGGCCGCCTACGTGGTCGAGCGGGGTGAGCAGGCCAAGGGCGTGGTCATCGCCTACGACCGCCGCTTCTCGTCCGAGGCCTTCGGGATCGCAGCCGCCGAGGTCCTCCTCGCCCACGATATCCCGGTCGCCTACTCGGTCCAGGCCGTCCCGACCCAGATGTGTTCGTACGAGGTCGTGCAACGGGGCGCGGCGGCGGGAATCGTGATCACGGCCAGTCACAACCCGTGGATGGACAACGGGTTCAAGGTCAAGGCCGCCACGGGAGCGGCGGCCGGGCCGGAGATCCTCAAGGCGATCGAGAACCGCTTGGCGGCCAATGGGGGGATCGGGATCGACCGACGACCGTTCGCGGATGCGGAGGCTGCCGGTCTCGTCGAGCGCTTTGATCCGTTCGAGGGTTACGAGCTATTCGTTCGGCGCACGCTTGATCTCGATGCCCTCAAGAGCGCGGAGGTCTCCATCCTGGTCGACCCGATGTGGGGCGCGGGCGCCGGCTGGATCTCGCGCCTGTTGAGCGGCGGGCGGATCCGGGTCGATGAGATCCACCAGGAACGGAACCCGTTCTTCGGCGGGGTCAACCCGGAGCCGATCCGACCGAACGTGGACGAGGCCCTCGGGCGCCTGGCCGGCGGCGGCTACGACCTTGGTCTCTTTCTCGATGGCGACGCGGACCGGGCCGGCGCCGGGGACGAGCGCGGGACCTTCATCCATCAGCTCCAGGTGACCGGGCTGCTGATGTATTACCTCGCCGAGCACCGGGAACTTCGGGAGCCGGTCGTGACCAGCGTGAATAACACCTCGATGGCGGCTCGCCTCGGCGAGCGGTACGGGATCACGACCTACGAGACCCCGGTCGGGTTCAAGTTCATCGGCCCGAAGATGATCGAGACCGGGGCGATGATGGGCGCCGAGGAATCAGGTGGCTTCGGGTTTGGGATGCACCTGCCCGAGCGCGACGGGGTGTATGCGGATCTCATGCTGCTCGATCTGTTCCTGCGCGAACGGGCGGCCGGTCGGTGGCCGGTCTCGCGGGCGATCGAACATTTCCACGAGATCGCGGGTGCCTCGTATTACCTGCGGATCGACGTGCACGTCGAGCGGGCCGCCTACCCCGAGACGAAACGCCGGCTGCTGGTCGACCTGGCGGCCGAATCGCCGACCGAACTGGCCGGCCAGCCCGTCGCGAGGACGGTCGCCCTGGACACCGGTGACGGGTTCAAGTTCTTCCTCGCCGACAGATCATGGCTGCTGATCCGGGCCTCCGGGACGGAGCCCCTGGTCCGGGTCTACACGGAGGCCACATCGGCCGATCTTCGGGACGCCTTGCTCGTCGCGGGCGAGCGGTTGGTGCGCGGTTGAGGGAGGATCTGATGACCCCATCCAGACGAGTTGACAAGCCCTGGGGTCATGAGTTGATCTGGGCACATACCGACCGCTACGTCGGCAAGGTCCTGGTCATCGAGGCTGGGCAGCGACTCTCGCTCCAGCGCCACGAGATCAAGGATGAGTCGATTCTCGTTGTCTCCGGCCGGTTGCGGCTGTACCTGGAGGACGACGCCGGCGCGGTCCAGATCGAGGAGCTTGGCGCGGGTGATCATCGCCATGTGCCGACCGGCCGGATCCACCGCTACGAAGCGATCGAACGGACCGAGTTGATGGAGGTCTCGACGCCAGAACTCGACGACGTCATCCGTCTCGAGGATGACTTCGGGCGCGAAGGTACCAGCGCGCCGTGATCTCCGACGGGTGTACCCTTTGGCCAGACGCGACCGCCATCACCGGTCGAGGTGCTGACCGGACGGCGGCCCGAGAGCGCCCGCATGGGCGATGGAGGTAGCGCTGCGATGCACAGCTCCCTGATCGGCAAAGTCGAGAAGGCGAACCGTTACGCCCGCGAACTCGATCGGATCACGATCGACCGAGTCGCACTCACATTCCGTGGCGACAACGACACCCATGAGATCGAACTCGACGCCGGCCAGTGGAAATGCACCTGCCACTATTTTGAGAGCTGGGGGTCGTGCGTCCACCTCTTGACGCTTCAGAAGGTCTTCGGCGTCATGCTCCCAGAGGACGCCCAGGTCTCGATCTTCGCCGCTGCAGAGGCCGTCAGCGCCTAGCTCCCGGCTAGCTCCCGGCTAGCCTCCCCGTCGCCAGGCGACGACCGCGCCCTGCGCCGACCCGATCTGGGGCGTCGCGACGCGACGCCAGTCGGAGGCGCCGCCGTGGACCGCGAGCGAGACTGAACCGTCCGCGGCCGCCCAGGCGATCGCCAGGCGTTCCCCGCCGTCGTCGAGCGCGATCGCGATCGCGCTCGATCCCACATCCGGCGGCTCGATGGAGGCCAGGGACGAACCGTCGCCGGCCAGCCAGCCGCTCGTGTCACGGACTACGACCGGAGCACCTCGGCCGGCCATCGTGGCGATCCGATGGCCATCAGCAGAGGCTGCAAGAAGGCGTGCGCCTGCAGGCCCCTCGGCCAGCCCACCGGTGGTAGCGTCCACGATCGTCGATGACGGGCGGTCCGTGTCACCGGTGATGACGACCAGGCGGTCGTCATCGATCCAGGTCGGCGGCGCCGCGACGACGGGTTGGTCGAGTGCGATCTCAAACGCGCTGGCGACCGTCGGATCCACGAGGACGACGCGAATCGCGTCTCCGCCGGCCAGGTTCCCGGCCAGCGTCGCATAGCGTCCACCCTCCGGATCCCACGTCGCGAAGTACTCGGGACCTTCCGGTGCGTCGCCATTCGGACCGGCCGCCCGGACCGGCCGCCAGGTGACCGGCCGCACACCCAGGCTGACCGGATTGCTCGTTGCCACGGATCCGTCGGTCAACGTGGCCGCGAGGACATCCGCCCGGCCGGTCGCGATCCAGGTCGTATCGCGTTTTGGCAGCTCGATCGAGATCGGGTCGTCGGCGTTCGTGCCCCAACCCAGGAGTGTGACGTCGTCGCTGGTGCCAACCAGGGCGACGAGGCCATCCGCGCTGACGGTGCCGGCCGGTGCCGGGCCAGCGCATGCCGCCACGGCCATCGCCACCCCGATGACGACGATCGAACGTACCGATCCAGCGGTGTGTCGGGAGCGGCTCCGAGAGCGGTTTCGCCCGGAAGTGGTTGGCATCGGCGCGCCAAGTGTGCCATGCCGATGCCGTCCCTCATCGGACGCTGAGCTGCCAGTAATAGGTGGCCGAGCCGAGATCGTCCGCGAAACGGACGTTGACCTGGACGGACCACGAACCAGACCCGGGCGCAGCGAAGGCGATGGGGCCCTGGCCGGCACCGATGGCGACGGCCCCGATCCCGTCTCCGACCCCGGCCGTGACCCGGCTGGCCGTCCATCCTTCGACCGGCAGATCGGCGGCGAATGTGATCGTCAATGGCTCTCCCGTTGCAACGGTGACCGCGGCACCCGGGAGCCACGGACTGCCCGAGCCGCCGTCGGCCCAGGTGTACGACCCGAGTTGTCCGGGCACCGGGTCGCCGCCCTCGGCGGCGAGGGAGGCACCCGGCGGCACATCGAGGGTCGGGACCCCGGGCACGTCGCTGGTGGGCGTCCGCGCGGGGACCACGACCGGCGTCATCACGGGGGTCACGACTGGAGTCGGGTGGAGCGTGACGACGGGCGGCTGCGTGCCGGCGCCCCCGGTCGACGGTCCCGTGCAGGCCGCCAATGACACGAGAATGCCGAGGATCGTGACCGAAGACCGTGGAGCGAGTCGGCGGGCCATGGCGCGCACTCCTTTCATCCCTAGATACACACGGCATCGGTGCCGTTGACGGGTCCGATCGCATGACAGGCGATCACCGAGACGCGAACGACCGGGGAGTCGGAACTCCGCAGTCCTTCCTTGCTCGTCGAATTGAAGGTCGCTCTGTACTCCTGATCACTGCTCAACTCCTGGGTCATGACATACGTTCCTGCCGAGGAACCGGTCAACATCGGGCCAACGGTCGTCCACGTCGATGTACCCGGCGTGCGTCGCTTCAGCGTCACGGTTCGACCTGAGATCGGGTTGCCGCCAAGTCGGACGTAGCTATCTAGATCAGTGACCCTCAGGGTCGCGCTGAGCGTGGTCGATCCCCCGATCAGGACCGTAGCCGGCGAGGCGGACAGGGTGAAGACGGTCGAAAGATCCAGGCACGTGGAGTACCTGGCCGTCCATGTCGCCATGTCGTACTGCCGTTGGAGGGTTGCGACATCGCAGACGCCGAACGTGTGCATGTTCCAGCCCGCCGATGGCTTCGTACGCGAGAAGGTCTGCACGACCGCCTCGTCATAGTCCGATCCATCGGCGAAGTTGCGATGATGGTCGAGTCCTTCCACGTGCCCGAATTCGTCGAGCGCGATCGTCTCGGCGTCATAGCAGCCTCTCGGCGGCGACGCGTAGGTTTGGCACCACTTCAGGGTCCCCCAATCGAAGACATGGCCCTGCTCCCGGAGCCACATCGAAAACCCGTTCGGGGCGCTGCGTGTGTAGCAGGCCAGACCGTTGACCCCGCAGGTGGCCCCTGCGCCGTACCCGATCAGATTGTCGCCCCCGGCGTCGTAGGTGAAGGTCGCCGCCCTGGAGGCCCGGGTCGTCGCCACGTCGGCTGCAGCTGACTTGATGGCCGACTTGATGGGCCTGCTTGGTTCGGACCCCGATCGCCAGCGGAAGCCCAGCTCCTGGTTCTGGCCGAACGACCCGCCGCTCGTCGTCGGGTCCGGCCCGTGGGCGCTCACCGCGCCGCCTATCAACGCGATGAGCAGGGTCGCGGTCGAGCCGGTCAGGATCAGGCGGGTCGACCGGCGCGGCAGCTCGCGGTTCGTCGCTCTCGTCATCGAAGGGTCTCGCTGAGCAGTACGGTCCTGCCGCCGGTCATGTGGCGGAGGCGCGGGCGGTCGAGTCAGTTGTTGTCCGGCTGCCCGGGCGACGTCATCAGGCGCAGATCGCCCGTCACGTGCCCGAGATCCGTGGGCTGGCCGCCGCCAAGGCTGACCGAGCGGAGTGTCCGCCCCGCCGCCGAGTCGGCCTCGTACACGAGCCGCTGGTCGTCTCCGCTGCCGACCAGTGCGGCCGCACCCGCCTCTCCGACCAGGAGCACCCGGTCGCCCGAGATGACATCCGTCGACACGACCGGGCAGGGCAGTCCGAGGCAGGCGCCGTAGGTGATCACTCGCTGATCATCGACACCCAGGAGGAGCCCCAGATCGGGCTGGTCGATCATCAGCGTGGCGCCCGTGTCAGGCGCCAGGATCCGTGTGCGGCAGGCGGCTTCACCGCACGATTGGATGGCCAGTCGTCCCCTCGCGGCATCCCAGGCGAATTCGGTCGACCAGGTTCGACCGAAGCGGGCATCGGCTTCGATCGGTCCGAGGATCCGACGCGCCGCTCCACGGCCGTCCAGCGGGCGAAACCAGATCCCGAGATCTTCTCGGCTGGCGCGGTCGACCCGCATCTCGATGATGCCGCCCCTGGCCTCGTCCAGGGTCGCTCGCCGGACGATCGATCGGGTCTCGTCGAGTGGCGACCAGCAATCGCGCTCAACGTCGAGCATGTCGACACGGGACAGCGCGCCATCATCGGCCCCGACGAGCACGACCCCACCGAATGGACCAGCCGCGAACGACTCCGCGGGGAGGTCCATCGCCCGGACGACGGTGCCGTCCATTTCGGAAAGGGTGAGACGCTGGCCCCGCAACGCTCCGTCGCCATCGAGCTGAGGCTCAAGTTCGAACCACACATCCGGACCGATGCCACCCTGAACAGCGGCCGGCTCGTCCGTGCACGTCGTCGTCGCCCAGGGCTGCAGGCGGGCGCCACCCGACGCCGTGGAGACGATCGCTCCGACGCCGCCGAGGGCGATCAGTCCGGGTCCGATCCAGCGCAACCATCGAGACTCCACCATGAGTGTTGACCTCCTCCGACGGGTCGGACTGGTGGCGGGAGGAGGGCGAGAGCGCCATGGTGATCGATAGCCCTTATCGGCGGCTTATCGGCGTGTGCTACGCTCGTGACCGACAGATTTTTGTCACGCCGCGTGGTCGCGAAGCCGGTGAGATCCCGGCACAGTCCCGCTACGGTGAGCGCTTTCCTTCAGGCGAGCGCGAGTCCGGTCGCCGACCCCACGGTGCATGCTCGAACCTTCGAGAGAAAGGTAGGCAGGACCCGTGCGCTCTCCCGGCTAGACCCCTCCGTCGGATCCGAACCGATCGAGGGGTCGACTGATTCGCGAACCCCTCCGAACCCGTCACCCGCCGGAGGTCCCTATTGCCATCCCTGTCCAGAACCCTGGCCTTCCCGCTCTCATTCGTCCTGGCCATCGGCGCCTGTTCCAGTTCGGGCGCAGCGTCGGTCGCGCCGACTTCATCGACGGTCGCGGTCGCGAGTCCCAGTGCGGCGCTCGCTCCGAACCCGACCCCGCCACTGACCCCAGTCCCAGCACCTGCCTTCCCGACGACGCTGACCGACGATGAGGGGACGGCCGTCACGATCCCCGTGGCGCCCCAGCGGATCGTCTCGTTGACCCCGGCCTCCACGGAGATCTTGTTCGGCCTGGGAGCCGGCTCGTGGGTCATCGCCGGGACCGAGGCCGACGATTACCCGCCGGTGGCTGATGCGCTTCCCGACGTCGCGACCTACGAGGCGGTCGATGTCGAGAAGATCGTGGGCATCGAGGCCGACCTTGTCATCGCCGGCGGCAACTTCTTCAACCCCCCGGAAGCGATCGCCCGATTGCGCGAACTCGGGATCCCGGTGCTCGTCCTGTACGCCCCTGACATCGCCGGCGTCCTGGCCGATGTCGAGCTCATCGGTGATGCGATCGGTCTGCCCGACGCGGCAGGTGAGATGACAGCCGCCATGCAGGCGGGCTTCGACGATGTCGCTTCGGCCACGGCCGGCCTGGACAGACCTCGGACGTTCTATGAGCTCGATGTCTCGACCGGCACGATCTACACGGTGGCCGACGAGTCGTTCAGCGCCGAGATGGTCAGTCTGGCGGGCGGCGATCCGATCACGACGGGTAGTACGACCGACTACGCCATCCCGCTCGAGCGCCTCATCGTCGCGGACCCGGAACTGATCCTGCTCGGCGACGCGGCATACCAGGTGACCGCAGCCCAGGTGAAGGACCGGACCGGCTGGGACGTCATGACGGCCGTCAGGAACGATGCGATCCGGCCGGTCAACGACATCATCATCACGCGCCCGGGGCCGCGGCTTGTCGAGGGGTTGCGCGAATTGGCCCTGGCCATCCATCCGGACCTCGTCTTGCCGTCGGCCGCGCCGATCCCGCCGCTGCCCTGACTGCGGCAATGACGACGCACCGCGAGACGCTGAGGACCGCTCGACCAAGGGTCGGGTGGTTCGGCGGCGTCCGGGACCGACCGATCCTGTTGGGCGGCCTGGGACTCGTCGCGCTGCTCGTCGCCCTCGTGATGGGCGTCGGTGTCGGGTCCGTCGCCATCGACCCCGCCGACACCATCGCGATCCTCGGCCACCGATTCCTCGGGCTCGATATCCCACAGACCTGGTCGCCCGCGACCGAGACGATCGTCGTCGAGCTGCGAATGCCGCGCATCCTGACCGCGATGCTGGTCGGTTCCGCCCTGGCCGTCGCGGGGGCTACCTTCCAGGGACTGCTTCGCAACCCGCTGGCCGACCCGTACGTTCTCGGGACCGCCTCCGGAGCGGCCCTCGGCGCTGCCATCGCAGTGCTCATCCCGGTCCGGCTCGTCATCTTCCAATTCGGGCTGATCCAGGGCCTCGCGTTCATCGGGGCGCTCGCCGCCATCACGGTCGTCTACAAGTTGTCGCGGAACAGCGGACTCGCGCCACTGACGAGCCTGTTGCTGACCGGCTACGCGGTGGGCTCGCTGCTGGCGGCTGGTCTGGCCATGGCGATGTATCTGTCGGGCGCGGCGCTGCGCCAGATCTTCACATACCTGCTGGGCAGTTTCGACGCGGCGACCTGGTCCCGATTCCTGGCCACGCTGCCGATCATCCTGCTCGCCAGCGTTGCCATCTTGCTGCGGGCCCGCTCGCTCAATGGCTTGCTGTTGGGAGAGCAGGCCGCCGCCCATCTCGGGATCGACGTCAAACGTGAGCGTCGGATCCTCCTGGCACTGGCTTCGCTGGTGACCGCCGCGGCGGTCGCGATCAGTGGGCTCATCGGCTTCGTCGGGCTGGTCGTACCGCATGTCGTGCGCCTGCTCGTTGGACCGTCCGCGCGGCTCGTTCTGCCCCTTTCGATGATCGGTGGGGCGGCGTTGCTGGCCTACGCGGACATCATCGCGAGACTCGCCGGCGGGATCCCGGTCGGTGTCGTGACGGCCATCCTCGGGGCGCCATTCTTCCTGTTCATCCTGCGTCGGGCCCGAACGGGGTACGAGGTATGAGTCGAGCCATGCTGGAGCTCGACGACGTGACCGTCGCCTACCACGAGCGGCGGGTCCTGATCGATGTCTCGGTGTCGGTCGCGGCCGGTGAGCGGATCGCCCTCATCGGCCCGAATGGTGCCGGCAAGTCCACCCTGCTCGCTGCCGCGAGCGGACTGCTCAGACCGCTCAAGGGCGAGGTACGCCTCGCCGGCGATCCGGTCCGGGAGCTCGACC